>Ga0123353_10014555_pt1 | contig 11352 bp, 5 predicted proteins | sample TergutLab28metaG_3_FD_92763 | JGI IMG/M metagenome (GOLD analysis project Ga0123353, IMG submission 92763) | Labiotermes labralis P3 segment gut microbial communities from Petit-Saut dam, French Guiana - Lab288 P3 | ecosystem: Host-associated > Arthropoda: Insects > Digestive system > Gut ... | reverse complement strand
TATATCTATATACACATAGTCATGAACACAACAATATTACAGTTAGTAGCGATATATAATATACAACTACATGTTTCGGCCCTGTATGTAGGCCATCATCAGGTTGTCCAAAGAACTTATTAAGTGACTACACAGTATATGTGGTAATTTTGGAAGGGGGACGAGATCTCGTCTTACACCATAAATCGTGGGAATGGTAAAAGTTTCCAACATTTATATTGGTGCGTACTTCATCATGTGAATGCATAGGTGGTTTTACTACCTAATTTTCATGTTAGAATTATAGGATGTTCACAATTGATGTAACTCCTGAACATGTTTATATAATCGCATGATAGGATCATAAGATGAACACCTGCGCATTCACATGATGAAGTGCGCATCCAAAATTACCACACATACTGTGTAGTCAATAAGTTCTTTTGACAACCTGATGATGGCCTAAATACAGGGCCGAAGCGTGTAGTTGTATATTATATATTGTTATTAACTGTAATATTGTTGTGTTCATGACTGTATGTATACATAGATATAAACACACAACAGCTTTGTGTTATTGACCTAACACAACGGGGATGACCCACCTTAAGACGTACTGTATGGTTTCTAGTGTGTGGAGAATTATGTGTTTTAAACATCAGCCGCTTTTATACATGCCAATATTTCAAAGTCGATCAGTGAAAATTCTGACCCAGTTTGTAATAAAAATCTGCGTGTTCTGTTTACCATGGAGTACGACAGCTTGCTTGTTACGGACATCAAACGACAGTGTAGAACCTGTAATGGCCAGTACACACTGAACACATTTACTTAAGTTCCTAATGAGTGTTAAACTCTATTGGCGAACACAGGTCTTCTTCTGAGTGACTTGCTACAGTAGCAAATTATTTCACCCAAAATTGATTCGAGCTTTGGGAAAGACGCTCGTTTTACCGAAAGAAACTCTTAGAACTAGCCTTTCCGATAAGTATTTCAGAAATGTTTAAAACATATTATATAACAGCCCAGCTTCCCAGGTTGGCTTGCATTTCCACGTGTGTTCAAAATTATAGACCACAGCTGCTAGAAGGTTATAATAATTTAATAACAAATCTACACTTCAGTAGAAAAGATTAAAAATTATCCATCATAGAAGCAGTTTTATGTCAACTTATATTTCCTATAAGGAAACACAGAATGGCCGAAGGAATTTGCCATTAAGCAATAAAATTACTACTGATATCCAAAATTTAAAAAATCATTATTTAGATAGTTCCTTTCCATTTACAGAATCCGTTACTAGTGGCAGTGACTTTGTGAAGAATCCTATAAACTGTCTTCAAGGATGTTAGGGCATGTACTTTAAAACAAAGAAATAGCGTGAAAATGAATGTAAGAAGGGCACGCTATAATAAAGCATGCACTCTGTTTCAAAATAATGACAAGTTTCTTTATCGTTGCACCGTGCATTTCGTAGAGTCATTTAATTAGCACACCAACTGATGCACATATATAAAATTTCACATTAAAACACTTAAAATCGCCCCAACATGTTTCGATCCTAAGATCATCGTCAGGGAGCTACACTGTTCCTTGCTAAAGTCACATTTTTAAAAACATTCACTGATTAATTAATAAATTAATCAGTGAGTTTTTTTTAAAAAAAATGTGACTTTAGCGAGGAACATTGTAGCTCCCTGACGATGATCCTAGGATCGAAACATGTTGGGGCGATTTTAAGTGTTTTAATGTGAAATTTTATGTATGTGCATCAGTTGGTGTGCTAATTAAATGACTTTACGAAATGCACGGTGCAACGATAAAGAATATTGTCATTATTTTGAAACAAATTAAGAAACCAGCAATTTGCAGTCCTTATTATGACACTGTGGGAATAATTTTCTTAATTATTGCGACAGAAATGGTAGCCGACTTCCTATGAGAATGTCCATAACATCAAACATCTATTGATACTAGCAGGACAACGTACATCTCTAATCGTGACTCTGAGCAGCTGTCATGGAGGGACAGGAATCGTGCACCTGTCGGGCAATTAAAACCCACTCCACCCGCGTACTTTAATTTTCCCCTTTCCTAGAATACTTTCGAAGTGTCGTCTCGAAATATTAGCAATTCCTTTTCGAATACCATTTTTCTGTTCTTTTAAATAATGCTTTTTTTACGTAAAATCTACTTCTGAGTGTTTTCCAAGTTAATAATCGCATGGACTCAAACATGTAGATCTAGCAGGCCACAAGCATAGATTTATTGTTTCATTGAAGGGTAAGCGCTTTCTGAGTTTGTGAGCACACACAGAACAGACTCCAATTTTTAAGGTCGTGCTAACGAAATTAATAAGCTGCGTGAGCATTTTTGGGAAAACAATTGTTATTCCGGGTACAGAACGTTCCTATATAATGAAAACCATGTCCCTTCCGAGAAAGAAGAGAATTCCGGATCAAGAGACCTATCGGCCACCTATATTTTAAATCAGCTACTAAATCAAAATAGTTTCCAGACCAGAGGACAGAGCTGTTACACGGCTCTGATTTACGTAATATAAGTGTAGTTTCGAAAGCTTTGTTGCCCTGTAAGCCGATGATTTTAACACACCACTTTGAGCAGCCAACCGGAAAATATAGGTGTATCTTCTGGACTTTGTTCTAATTCGAGCGTTGATACAGTCCATTTATCTCTAGTTAAAACATAATGTTTTCGTGTGTTATTTTCTTCCAACACTAAATCTACAGTTCTAAATATTTTCATTGTTCTGTGGATTGTTCTTTAACTTCTGAGGACACTTTTCCATGAAGCATATTTTAAAGAAGTATTGCAAATGAGAACCCTTCAATAGAATACACTTCTCTCTCATACACACACACACACACACACACACACAAGTACACATCTTTCAGATGCTCGGAAGGGATATCGGTCCATCGAGAGGCGCAAGAGAGGTAAAAAAAATCAATGAATTTACCAATGTTGGCTGCAATAGTTGACCGCAGCCACAAGTTGGCAAGTTATTATTTCTAAACATGCGTATGATACATCATCTAGGAGATATTCCGTCTTGTAATTACACAAAGGGTAAACACATTTAAAAGATAAATTCAGAGCCTACATTTATTGCCAATGCGAAAAAAAAAGCGTTTAGAACATTACACAATCAATTATCATCTAGTAAATGACAAGGCCATTTTTATCCACCATCGGGTAGATTTTACAATAACATGCATGGAAGAGAATGCCGAATTCGTACTGACAATGAATATAGACATTGATTAAAAAACACAACGGGATGACGATAACACAATAAATTCAGGGTTTTCAATTTTGTTACGTATATTGACATTAGATACAGACGAATTCAAAGAACAGTTACTAGACCACTAATAAAGCAGGAAAGTTTCCGCTGGTTTTTGCAGTTAATTCAGACTATTACAGCAATTAGAACGCTGGCTGGAACAGCTGAACTGTAAAACAGATGCGAGTTTAGCCCAACTAAGACAGGCTGTCATTAAAGTCGAGGTGCACAATTCCATTCCATGTACTGGAAGGAAATCTTTTGCCATTGCTCTCCTGTTCCGACAAGGGTTAATTTAATTAACACTAACGAGCCGGTATGCCGTGGAGCCAGCTGTTGGTGTGTTAATTAGAAGCAGTGGTTCCAGGCTGTTTCCTCAGTCTATATGTTCTATAAGATCTTTTCTTACGAACTGCATAACGACTGGTACTTGCTAAAAATGGGTTTTTAAACCACTGACAGTAGTATTTTGAAGCGAGTGACACATATACACCTACAGATGACGCCGATCAAAGTGGTATGGCTTCGAGGGGTCCCCACTCAGAATCTCTGCTGGACGACTATCCTGATTGAAAATATTCGTCTTTCTCCTCATTGAAGCCAACAAAATGTAGGGATGGTAAATTAGGCTAAGGTCGCTCCACGCACACAATTCTCAGTGCAATGCTCCCTATCATCCAATCATCAGCCGCAAAAGTCTGAATTACTGAGAATGTCTTGAAATAAACTACAAATACAAACTACCTAAGCAATCACCTGCAGCAAAGTTTCCGATTATAAAATGTCCATTCTCTTCATGAGAACCTAGATGTTAAACTACCGAAGAACACGCAATGCGGAGACTGTCTTCGTGAAGGCTCTAGGTTGACATGTCTGCTTAAGGAGGTAAAGAGACGTTTTGCTGTACCCATCGATCTCTAAATCGATAGCAAACAATCACCGCTTGTTCCCCGCCAGATAAACATCCTTTTCCAATCTTCACAAAAAGGACTGGCTTGTCAACTGTGCAAGTTGAAGGATTATCCATTTATAACTTTTAATTAAACGTATTCCACAAACATATCATTTGGTATGTAGAAAACTACAAGAAGCCTTGTGCGTGGGACTTACACTGACACTGGAGTCGGTGAATCCTTGTCAACGTGCAGACACCAGCGAAGCACAGACAAAGTTCACTGACTGAAGAATAAAAAACCAACTAGATGCCACTTATTATTTTATTGTACTTCTTATAGGCTCAACATGTTTTGGCCATTACTATGCCCATCATCATGAGCTCGCGACTATGATGTTGATTACCACATTGGTCGTTTAGTTCTTGATTTGCTGTATGTTGGAGGTTAGGTGCAGTTAGGCTGGAGTAGTGTCCGGGCTGCAGGCTAAAGCACAACTCTGTGCTTTAGCCTGCAGCCCGGACACTACTCCAGCCTAACTGCACCTCACCTCCAACATACAACAAACCAAGCTGCAGCCCGGACACTACTCTAGCCTAACCACACCTAACCTCCAACATACAGCAAACCAAGAAAGAAACGGCCAATGTGGTAATCAACATCATAGTCGCGAGCTACTGATGATGGGCATAGTAATGGCCGAAACATGTTGAGCCTATAAGAAGTACAATAAAATAATAAGTGGCATCTAGTTGGTTTTTTATTCTTCAGTTATCACAACGATGCACGGTCCAATAAACATCAGATTCAAAAGTGCAATGACGTTAGTGCCGGAGCAGTAACCTCAAAGTGACTTCGCAGTGTGAGATTCAAGTGAACCTCTGAGGCTATTTTTTTCGTTTCATTTGGCACGCTATTCCTTATAACAGACCTATTACAGTTTTAATAGTCTTTCCAAAACCCCTTACTCAACAGGTATTGTCAGCTTTAGCTCACATATCTTGTTTTAAAAGTGTATTCAGAATTATGAAATCAAGACTTGGTGCGTGTCCGTGTATCCCCTTAAAAAGGATAGAAAGATCTGAGAGATTTTGACACAATTACATTTAGGCACTAGGCCTTTGTAGCAGTCGATCCTTTCTATTAAACAGGCGAACGTGAGAGCGTCTGAGATGGGAAGAACGTCAGTGTGCAATATAATTGGTGTGCATGAAGTGATTGACGATAGGAAACTTGACATATGTTATATTGCCGGCTAATTTAGTACAGAAATAATGGTAAATTAAGGCAGATTCGACCGAAAATGAAGCTATGTATACTTATGGGAACAAATAAAGCCAGGGCCAATAAAATGCAGTATTCCTGTAATTACAAATCCTAAACTTAAAAGTTAGAAAACGTCAGGTATTTTTAACCTAAAAATTATTAACATTCATATATATATATATATATATATATATATGTGTGTGTGTGTGTGTGTGTGTGTGTGTGTGTGTGTGTGTTACGTTTAGTAACCCCCAGATAGCAGAAGTTCATCACTGTTCTGGGAAGTATAAACCAACTCGAGCATTTACCATTCCTAGCATTAGAATTTCTCCAAAACAATTCTAACACGGAGGGGATAAATATACAAGAAAAATACCTTACAACGTGGGCGATTTGAATCCACAACCCCAAGTTTAATCTGACCATAGTCCGTGCTATAACCTAGTCTACAAGACCATCGAGATCGGTAGTGAGTGTCGACATAGACGGAAATAACGTACATTGATATGTACCTTAGACGATTCGGCCTAGTTTTTTTTCATAAATCCTACGGAATGGCGGTGAGTGAGTGCCCAACACACCTACTTTCTACTCAGAAGGTTCCGTCTTCAACCTCAGAAACTTACTAGCTTTTACTAGATTTTACTCGGTCATCCTCAGTCCCTCCAGTCAAATGTACAGAGAACAGACCTACGTTCGAATAGGCTACCAGGGTTTTCTTCCACATCTGTTTCTAATTAATTATTCATTCGATCATTCGACACTATACAATCGGAGCTGCTGAGAACACCCTTAAGAGGGTAATAAATAAATATATTTATGAAAACTGAAGAGAGTGGAGATAAAAATGCCACAATATCGTCCGTATTTTCACAAATCATTGTTAGGCTGTTGCGACACCCATATATTGCAGACACAAACCTATCACTATTAACGCAATCACACTATAGATTTAAAAAACTGCTTAGATTTAGCGAGTATATTTAAATGTATTTCGTTACATATAGCCAGTAAAATATCGAAGAGTGTTTTAAATAACAGTTGACAATGACGTATGCAGATTATTGAATATGTAAGAGTCTGTAGGATGAACAGGTTCTTGAAGAACGAAAATGTATTATTTTATTTCTTTGAAAAGTGGAGAAAATACTAGTCCAAAACGAGCCAAAATTAAATTAGCCTGACAACGTCCCATGGAGACTTCTAGTATCAGTTCCTAATCGAATTTTTCTACACACGGTCGACTGCGAAATATGCGAAAACATACGAAAGGAAACGGTCTCCCCATAAGATACCATTTGGTCACGTCCACTAAAGAGTTCATCAAAATTTACCTATCGCAACTTCTTCCCAGAACTCTATGCTTCGAAAGAAAATGATAAAACGTCAGGAGTTAAGAAGAGAATGTGAGACCTGCCATGAACTGTCTAGCAAGACACGGACCGTGTGACCGGTCTCCAGAAAACCTGCCCTCCTTCCTGATTCCAACGGACCATTAAAAATGCCTCCGTGTACCAATCGCCTGAACGTCCACAAATGAGTTCCAGAACATCACAAATCTTAGTATTTAGAATCAGAGTCAAGAGGCTTTCCATCACGAGCACATACGCTCGCGTGAACACAAGACGAGTGACAGAAACATCAGCACCGATAGATTACATAAGTGAATTTTTTGACGTCTTCGAGTTAACTGTCAGTGTTCCACACCACAGCATGTATGAACATGTATGACTGGAACGTGACAACGACGGGGAGTCACATCCCTTCACCGTAGAGCGTTACAAAAATTTTGAAGATTTCATTCTGTAAGAAAATGAAATTTTCCACGGCAACAATTGCTCAGTCTAATGCAGGAGCGATTTAGACCCCTTCACATTGAAACAGTATGTACAATGCTACTTCAGGTACACATAGACAGCTACAGTATTTCCGTGTTAGTCTCTGCTGAATTACCCTGTGTAGGCAGACGTTTTCCACGGCACTGATTCATGTTTCAACATTTTTATTTAACGACGCTGTGCGTCCCCCACAACAATGTATCTTCGAATGGTAGGATAATTGATGAACTAGAAAGAGTATTCGTCTGCTTTTCTTAATTAAAATAGGAAAATCCATGATAAAGTCAAAGTAACCTGTCTGCAGGCCTAGAACTAAGTCCGGGAACTCTCGGTTGGAAGTGGTAGTGCCGTACACACGATGGCTGTTTAGTTTCATCATCATGGAGTTGATCGCCTCCTGATGTGGACTGTTGTTGTCAATATGATGAAATGTCGAACAGCCAAAAAGGTGGATCCTAATGCCTGAAGGTAGGATGAGGGTCGTGCACTAACTCGTCGTAGAAAAAGCCAATATATTATGCAGCGTTACAGCAATTCTCGATCTCGGACGGGGTCCTTTGAATGAACTAATCAATAGAAAACAGGTACTGGACACGGAGCTTGGGGTGTCAGGAGTCTGTAGAGGCTATTTTCAATGCAATCAACATCAAGAGAAAATCAGCAGTGTAAGGTGCAAGTAATGTGAGCAGAGGTCATCAAATGCGACATGGATGGTATTCCACCAACGGCTGATGAGGACCAGGCCCTACATTTTTTTTTCTATGGGGCAGACAATCAAACAAGAGAGGATGAGACAGGCGAGGCACGAAAGACGCACGACAGGGACAAAGGAAAAGGATAAAGAATCTCGATCATAAAATCGGAAGGAACAGGCCGCTCCGAAGATCTAGATTTAGATGCAAGGAAAATATTAAAATTAATAATTAAAATATAACACCTGAAAGTGTGAACGGAATTAAACTGGTTCAAAAAAGGAACAAGTAGCAAATTCTTTTTAATGTTACAATAATGCTCGAATTCAATAGGAAGCGAGTAAATTCTTGACTACATGGAAGATCTTCGTTTGTGGAATTGGTTACGTAAATCAACCAATTTTCTTTACATCCAACTTCTTCCTGGTTTATCTCAGGATGCTAAGCTTTGGATATCAACTCCAAGAATTCGTTACTCAAAAACAATTATGCGAATTGCGACAAAGACAATACAGCTATGTACTATGTAGGATTCGAAGATGCGATCTTTCCAGCCGAGACCTTAAGATGACCAAGTAATGTCCATGGCACTCTTGCTTAATAAAACTTATGTCGGGGTAGCCCAGTCGGTGTAGTGACTAAGTTACAGATTGAATAGCCGAGAATTTATTTGAAATCCACCACGAATAAGAGATTTTCATTTCTCCCACGGCGTCCAGACCGGCTTTTGGACGCACTTAGCTCTGCCAAAGAGGTACCACGGGGGCTCTTCCTACACCTAAAGCGGCACAGACGAACAATATGACCACTCACCTCATTCTAACTCAGAGGTACAAAAGGGGCGGCGCTATACCTTCACTCCCATATGTAGTCCTGGCATACTGTTAAATTAAATATTGAAAACCCTTTGCATTTACCTTAGCCGGAAAATCTCTTTAATCACTGCCATGTTTTGAACGAGATGTCTATGAAGTTGACGGTAGTATATGCCGTGTGGTTTGGCACAAAGTTCTAACCTTCAGTTAACTGCGAGCCGGATACATTTCCTAGAGTTCTAAGCAGGACAAACGTCTACCAGGAAACCAGTGGAGTTGTAAAGTACCTGATCCAATTTATAGATTTACTAGAATTAGAAAACTGACTTTGGCCTAATGCAAAAACAAGCTTTCGCAATGCCACGGTTCCTTCGTTACAACTGTCGACTCCGAATTACTTATCATCTTGGACTTGCCTGCAATTACTTTAGCCCACTAACGACGCTAAGGAGGAGCTTACCTGGTAAAGGACGAACCAGCGGGATTGCCACTTTGTGCTGTCAGCAGTTCGCTTGTGCAGGTACCCCGCCAGGGAGTGGTCATAGTGGGCCCTCTCGGAGAGATTCAGCAGTTGATTCTCGTTTACACGAATAGTTCGCTGCATCTTCGGGCTCAACATACTTACAATGACACAGACTGTTCAGCGGTTGTTATACAGCAGTCACAATAGCCACTTGAAATTAAACACCTATTTAAAATGTTCATCTTCAATGCCGCTTGAAGCTGCCACAGGTTTATTCAATTTGCTTATTATCTTCCCAAGACTTTCATCAAATGTTCGTTGGAAAAACACATTCTTGAATGTTTTCATACATGCCACTGCTGCTTATTTCCTTTAATTTCTGTTAATTTTAGATTCAGCTTGTGAAATGTTTCAGTAAAAGATTATCAGTTACAAGCCAATACAACAGCATCTTTTTACGACTGTATACGGTAACTTCTCAGTATTTCAAAACTCGACATTTGTCCTTCACGTCAGATGCGATGCAGTGTTGTGTTTTCACGCAACTATCAACGCCTCATCGACAAAATAAGAATGTAACTAGTGTATATTATAACTGCACTATTATACAATACTAACGAGACAAAAATGTATCTAAAAATACCCAAAAATACGAATTATTGTGCAGATTGATTAGCCAGACTGAGACTAACGTGCACTTGTTGGTCATAAATATTCAAAATTGGAACGTGCATGATGGAAGGCGACGAAATAGATGATAAAAAGTCATCTAAAAGACGCAGGTCATTTTCATCAATAGCGTGTGATACGAGAACGAGAAGAGAAAGTGGGAATAACAAGAGCAAGCAGAAGAAAAGCAGTAATAACCCTAGCCAACAGAGAAAACAGCAGTAACAGCAACAATAACAATCACAGTAACTAATTACCCATGACGTATGAAGTGAACACGTGTTGTAACTGCCAAGCACTGATGACATTAGAGTAGGTCACTTCAGATTGTTAGCAATCCGTAAGACTGTCGACAGTGGAGATAAGTATCCATGGGTTAACGATAAAAAATGTCATGATGGTGAATTTCTAGGAAACTAATCCATGTTGAACATTGCTCAGTTCTGGAACAATTTATAAGCTACAATCAGACGTGCTTAATTTCAATAGTAAAATGCAAGAGCTGAAACTAGTGTACATTAAATTATATTGCAATATGTGATCACAATTTTATGAGTGCTTAAATAATTCTCATGAAATTCGAAAATGTTATTTCTGTCACTTAATCGCTGTCGTTAACATTTAGTGGTAAAACAGGGTCAAGAACACTTCTACACTTAATACGTCACTTGAATCTTTGCAGAATGGTCAGGTGGTGGAATGATTTTATAAATTATTTCTTAGTTACTACTCTATGTGCTCTATTCAATCGGTATTGAAGAAATGTCTACGAATTATCATTAGCAACAGGTAGTTAATAAAATGTTGCTTGGGAGCTTCATGTAGACAAAAAAAGAACGTAGCCAATTTGATTTTAAAAAAACTGAAGCGCAGCGTTTTTTAGTTACTTCAAATTATTTCGCGTTTTATAGTTCACAATTCTCACAATGTTCAAATAAATAATAATAATGATAACAGTAATAACTATCACTCTTCATTTCAGTTTAACAAGCTATACAACACTATTCACACGAATGTTATTCATGTCTTCAGACTGTTGACACAAACCAAGAGACCTGTAATCAACCAGCAACCCCCTTTTACAGGTATACTCGTCCACGAGTGAAGAAATGAACTTCACGACGGTGGCCACCCTTATAGGTGGAAGGTAACGTGCTTGCTAAACAGAATCCAAAGCGACGCGCGCTACTGCGACGCTCTCTGATTACGTCGTACGTCATAATCCTCTACTGCACCTCTGATTGGTTAGAATAAACCACACGAAGGCGGGCAAAGGGGGGTGAAAATCCTAGTACTGCGACGACGCAAAGAGGAAAGATAGCCTAAAATATTTACGTACGCAATGGGATATGTATGTAATACTTAGAGATAACTGGATGAGGTTTTTAAGGAACGAACATTTTTATCGTAAAAATGAGCGAATATAATGT
>Ga0123353_10014554_pt1 | contig 11352 bp, 5 predicted proteins | sample TergutLab28metaG_3_FD_92763 | JGI IMG/M metagenome (GOLD analysis project Ga0123353, IMG submission 92763) | Labiotermes labralis P3 segment gut microbial communities from Petit-Saut dam, French Guiana - Lab288 P3 | ecosystem: Host-associated > Arthropoda: Insects > Digestive system > Gut ... | reverse complement strand
TAAAAACTAAAATAATTGTAGCTGTATAAAAAATGAAATAAAATCAAATTTCCAATAATTAACCCTTTGAGGCCAAAATTAAATTTTTGACACCGGAATTAAACCCCCCCCCCCCCCCCCAATCCACTTTAATGGCCATTCGGCTATTTAAAGGGCTCACTGCACGACATATATATATGTCGTTAGGCGGCTAAGGGTTAAGCTTAGGGTGATGTAAGCAATGTTACAAGAAAAAAGCATATATGCAGTTATTTGGAATCTTGTGGATCTGGCTCAATGGTAACATTTTCTGTATATTCAGCCCCAGGTTAGCCACCTTAGCTAGCCAAAACATGTAGCTATGTTTGACTTTTAAAAATAAAGTTGTGGTTAAATGGAATATGACTACATTATGACGTGATATTGTAAACACAACTGGGAAAAACTACCTTCAGATGGGCATAATGTTTACTGAGCTGTTCAAACAGGTTCCACATTCATGTTCTATAATTTCCATGACCTCTGTTATTTCCCTGTCACAAAAATGAACAACAGTCAGAAAATTAAGCTGTCTATGAATGAAATATCAGTAACAGAACAAGTCAATAGAGGCAACAATTTTCATATAATGTGCACAACTGTTACATAAATTAGAACTAGTGATGTTTTTATTACATTATTTTATAGTCAAAAGCTCAAACTTTTCCATTGCAGAATACATATCTGTTGAGCACATGCTCCTGATGGTCAAAGTTCAATTACATATCAAGGAATGTTTTAAAATTTCCTGCTTACCTCCTAGGCATTGTACACTGAAGCAGTATAAAATCTATGCCTAATGCAGTCTCTTGTAACTACTTGTGATGAAGTACACAAAATCCTAACATATACATTTTTGACAATGGTTTTACATGTGTAATACCACCAACATCCACTAGGACTTTTTCTATTGTTATGAACAGTCAAAACAAATGGTGTGTTTTGGAAGTAGGTAGCTTCCAAAACACAGCATTTGTTTTTGAATATTGGTGACAATGAAAAAAGTCTGCCTGAATGTTGGTGATATTACTCCAAATTCATTCAGCACACTTACCATGATTGTTTTAATATTGTGACCTGACAAGATTGTCTGCTAGAGCACACAAACACTTCACAATCAAAGTGTTCAGACAAGTACAAAATGCCAATACTAAACTTCAGCAAGTCATTCTCTCAAAGAAATTACATTCTGAATGCTTTCTAAACTTACGGGGTTTGATCTCTTGCCCATTTGCAACAATCTTTAGAGTATGAAGGTAGAGAGGTATGAACCATGGAATATTTTCCAAATATACAACGTCCAGTGCTTTCCAGTGTCCATTGTGTAGTTTGGTGACAATTCCTCCATGTTCCTGCCCATAGCCTGGCAACAAATATTCCAGCACTTTGTAAGCAATGAATACAAACACAAATTAATGGTCATTTGAATCAACAAACCTTGTTCCTCTTTGTCACCAGCAATGACTGGATGTGACTGATAGAGAGTTTTAATTCTAACAGACTTTTTATGAAGTCCTTGGAGAATAGAATTCACTCTTAAACACATACGTAACTTTTCTCGCATAATACAGAGCTGAAACAGTTTTAAATGTGAGGTTCTCAAAATGGTGTTGATAAAGATTCAAGTCATCAGTGGTGTTACACTGTATTGACTGGTAAACGGTTACCAAGTTTCAGGTAAACTTAGTGCCTCCATCTTCAGGGTCACACACTCTTTGAGTCAAGACCCTGTTTTTGAATAAATGAAAGTAATTTTATGCTATGAAGGTGTCAGTATACGAGATCCACAGCAATAATGAACAGTTTTCCTGATATGCTTCAGAGATCTCAAGTGGCATCACGTGACTAATATAAAGTTGCAAAGATTCAATAACTCATATTTTTTACCTCAGATCAGGACAACTTGTACAAACCTGGAATAATACTGTACACAAAACAAGTAAAACCAAAAATTACAATTCAAAATGCTTCAAGTGCCAATCTTCGACCTTGCTAATTATAACGACAGTGAAATCTTGTTTTCTTTACGAAGTAAACCCAGTAAGTCTCTCTCTCTCTCTCTCTCTCATTTTTATTTTTTATTTTTATTTTAGTTTACAAATAAATTTACTTGTTTATCCCCCCTCCCAAACATGTAACTACCATTCTGAAATTTTCAGGGTGAAGCAACTTCCATTTTCATCAACCACAATATTGTTATACTGAGATTTCACTGTATTAGTATTTATGTCACAAACAAAAATTCTGATGAGACTAAAATTTTCATTTAGTGGACTTGAAATCTGTTACACACTCACAGAGAAATAACTTACCAATAATGTACCTGTTAGCATAGAGTACTGGTGGAAGATTAACTCCATAAACTCGTGAGGAACTGTAAAATGCTGCAATATTGAACATGCCATCAATATCCAGTGCTTTGACATCATAAACAGCAAACTTGCTTTCATATCCACCACGAGTACTGGTAATTACTGCAGGTGGAGTTGGACTCAACTGAAAATGAGTTCCTGTCTGCAACACACATTGCAAAAACCAATCAATCAAGTTGGCTGAAGTTGTACTTCTGGCTTATATTGAAGACAGGAAGGATTCAAATTTTGGCCAAACCACAAAGTATTCTGAGGCTGCTGGTGGTTATTCTGTGTCCACTGAGGCAAATCCTGGAACAGTACCTTAAATTACACAATCACTGCATATTTCCAAATACTTTACAAGTCACAAACATTCAGTGCTATATTGTTTGAGCCACTGTGTCATTAAATACACAATGTAATGTAACACACAACTGAATCATAACCCCAGAGAGTTACTTTCGAGCTTATCTGTACCGTACATCTTCTTAATCACAATTTGTGCTTTACAAATAACTGTACTTTGCGATGAGCAATTCTTACTGCTACATTTCTACCATGAAGACTGCAGCAGGTCAGGTGTGAACCCAGAATTTTTTTATTCCATGGAACTGACCCTAAGGCTATATATGATTCACGTAGAATTTTGAAAATCATGTTGTAAAATTCATGTTATAAACTTAGTGTAATGTGACACTCTTTGCAACTGCATTTATATACATATAAATACACCTACTACAGCAAATTCTTAATAGAAGAAGTATAACTTATCACTTAATTGAAGTAATTGAAAGCCTATATAAGAACACCACTGCACAAATTGATACAGGAAAGAAAATTGTCAAAAAAATATATATTAATCAAGGAGTATGACAAGGGTGAAATCTATCACCTGCTCTTTTTAATATTTATATAGATGACCTCCTAAGAAACTGGAAACACAAAGTTGACGCTGGTATAGTGCTTAAAAGAAACCTCTACCTTAACACAGTACACTTCACAGATGACCAAGTAATTATACAAGACTCTGAAGACAAACTCCAGAAATCTGTCTATATATTAAATCAAATGATCAAATACTATAACCTTAAAATATCCATGGACAAAACAAAAATTATGGCTTTAAGAGGAAAACACTTATTGCACTCTAAAATAGAAAGAGACGGATCAATACTAGAACAAGTGAAACAATTTAATTATTTGGGATGCAAATTGAGTTTAGATGGTGAACCAGATTTTGACAAAAAAAACAGATTCCAAAGAATATGCGACACTATTACAAAACATTTAAAGAAAACTTGTACAGACACCCAAAAGAAATTTTATAAAGTTGTAGCCAGACCAACACTACTTTATGGTAGCAAAGCATGGGTAACCATGAAGCGAGACATGATTCGCTTAGAAGCGGCAGAGATGCACTTTCTAAAAAGTGTTAAGGGATACACAAGACTAGACAAACTAAGAAGTAAAATTATAAGAAAAGAACTAGAGATCCCTGGAATACAAGATGTAAGAACCAAATACACACAAAATTGCATCAACCACCTTGAAAGAATAGATAACAACGGACTGCCAAAACATGTCCTCAACGACAAACCCCCAAGGACGAAGAAATTGTGGACACCCCTGGAGAAGAGAGCAACACGTCGATACTGGAACAGGTCAAACGACCTAATCCATGGAGGAACATGATGATGATGATGATAAATACACCTACATGATCCATCGCTCACTCACCTCACTTAAATCACAAGGTCTCAGCTTCTTTTTTTTTAAGTTCAATTAAGAATTCCTAAGCTTTTCATTTTATTTTTCAATATTCTAATGTAGCAGTCATCAGCCAATTTCAGTAACTGATATTGACTGAAGGGTAAATCATATAAAATCTTTAAAAGCATTGTTTCTGTGAAATCTGTGTTACTTTAATTCCAGTTTACAACCCCGTTTGGGTGTGCACCTGCAGCAGGTTCCTCAAAATGGTGGTAACTAGCCACCGAACTGCATGATGTCACATACCAGAAGACCTACTTTGCTTTTCTACTACAATATTTCAGATGTAAAAATTTGAACAGAAGGTTAAGCCACCAAAACATGATAAATGCAATCTTGTACACTACATTAAGCACAAGATATGTTCATCTTGGACCTCAAATTTTCACAAACAGCTTTACACCTTTGAAACTATACAGCGAATGAGTTCGCTATACCACAATGTTGCAATGCTGACACAATGGACCATGTTGCAAGAAGCCTATAGGGTACTCACACTATATGGTTGAGAACCGTAATTCAAACCCTGTAATGAGGTTTCAGAATTCAGAATATAAACTGGAGATTTCAGCTACTGATTCATTTATACAAAGATACATAAAGACATTAATTAATAATGGTAGTATTCAAAATTCAGAAAGTGTGGAGAGGGCTGGCAGTACAAACCACTAAAATTCTCTCCCCACACAAGGTATATTTCAGAAAATGGGTAGGGACTAATGATCCTCATTTCCATTAGAACTGTTAAATCTCTTCCCTTGTTACAGCAGCAGGTAAAGGCCAGGTAAGTGGATTTTAGCTTCAGAATTTACCTTCAGACAAGCCTTTCCTATCAAGTAAATGATTCATGACAATGAGGGAGGAAAAAAAATACTATACAGTCATTCCAATGACCACAAAGGTTTTGGGTCTCACAGTGATCAATACTGATACTGGAACCGTAGCAGTGGATGGTGTGCTAGCCTAAGAGAAGAATCAGACAATATTGGACCAGGACAGGTTTGGTAAAAGAGGCAGGAGATGGCTGTAAGGTCATTATACCAAATTACATAAAACCATATGAAGACGTGTTCCATGACAATTTCATAAAGTGAGAATGAGAAAAGAAATATTCATATTTATATCCATAGTGGAAAATATGTAAGAACAGGGAAGAACAAGCAATATGAATGAGAGGAATGCGACAATGGTTTCAGTTGGGAACTGTCAGGGGACTGTGCGGGGGTGTTTGCAGAAAGAGGAAGAAATACCACATGCAGAAGGGAGAATGAGTTTCAAGGGTTTTTGAATGTGAAGAAATGCAATGATGGACAAGAAACTTCTTAATAGTAAACAGTTAAACATAAATTAGGAAACAGCATATAACAAATTAATCAGCTGTACCAAGGTCAGAGAAGTAAGGAATTTAGATAAATTTTTATACGAGATCAAATATAAATGGGGCAATAATTTGAAACTAGTATTAAAGGTTCAAGCTGAGGATAAAGATGTATATACAGACCAAAGAGATTGACAACTATACCATCATAAATAATTAAACAATTAATAAACTTAAATTCATGTTTATCTTCAAATTAGGGAGACACACATACTAGTGTCTTTCATTAATAAATATCTGTTGTGAAAAACTGAGATGCATGACACACAGAGAAAAATCGCACATGGACATACACAGGGAAATTATGAATGACTGGAAATAGGATGCCAGCTGTGCACTTATGTCACATCAGAATGAAACTTCGCCACGTAAGGTGCTTGATTTTTGTTTCACAGTGTGCCCAATCTACATCACATTCACTCATAAGCCTCTCCCACTTTTCTATCATCCAAGTTAAATATTTATATAGAATCCTACTTTAAGAATTATGTTTGTCACATTTAAAATATAAGAACACACCACATAAATTTGTTTCAAGAAGAGATCTTTCATTACACTTTAACCTATTTCACATTACAATTCCCTGTTAAGTGAGAAAAATACAAAAGTTAATTTAGATAACTTTGGCAGTGACTCTTAACACTTTGCCGACCGGATGATCTTTTAATAAAATACCCCCAATTCCCGGACATTTTAAACACTTTGAATGTTCAACCCTATAACATATTCTTACTTACAGTTTGACACATTAGATTATGCTCTTGAGCCCGAGACTTCAGAAACTGCATATAGTCTAATAGTTCACCACTGAATGGTATTTCTCAAAACAAGACCCTTTGTGAAGCAGATCAACGCAGAATTTACAAATATTTCTAGTTTCACTTCGCTTCTTACGTGCAGCAGACACTTTACACTGTCTTGCAGGATATTTCTTTTTTCCCTCCCCACCACTAAAAATTGTTTCAAGTTTGTATATTCTGAAATCACTGGAGAGTCTGCCTGGCAGGTCCTGTTTAGGCTCCCTTCTCTGGCAATTGAAAGTCATCAGAACTTGACTCACTTCGGTTCTGGGCTTCTGATATCCTGGACCTTCCTACCTCGTGCAGGAAGTTCTTGTACTTTACTTTGTTTGTATTTAGTGACCTGTACATAAAAAATGCATTGAAGAGCACACAGTTTAGCAGATATAGTACCACCTTTTTTTGACCACTTTACAGTTTTCTTCAGAACTGAGTAATAACTGAGGTACTGGTCTGCCCTGTCTATGCCCTTTATGAATTTATTGTACTGGACAACAGCATAAGGCTTCTTTATTTCCGTGGTTGTTTTCTTGTCTTTCCTCCCTTTGCTTACAATTGCTGTCATGGATCGTACTTATCATTCGCACAAGTCCTGTCCTTCCACAGTTGCACCATTACCTCACCATTCCTACGGAACGCTGACTTCCACTTTTTCAAGGGCTTGCCTTCCCCTTCTAGGTCACGTGGAATGCCCTTGTTGGCCCTCATAGCGCTGTAGACTCTCATGTTTCGGTCTAGTAATGTATGAGCTAATCTCACACTGTTATAAAAATTGTCTTAATAGATATAAGGAAAAATGGGTGTGGAAATTGTGGGGTCAGTGGACCAGTAGAATATCGCAATTGTTTATGTGAACAAGCTGTGGGGACGTCACTGTCACTGTCCAAACTTTCAATGTCACTATAATCAGAGACATCAGAACGTGTATCCACATATAACTTACACAAAATATCATTCTCTTGCAGAACATTCCTACACGAAGCCATGACTGCAACTGAAGGAAAACAGAGAGAGTATCTGAATGAGTAGTCTCTTTGTTGCAGTCTTATGGTTCTAAAAATAGGAGACCCAAGCATCCTGCATCAAGCTATCGATAACCTTGAAATGATAAGTGAGCCAGACCAGCTGACAAACGCATGTGCAGGACGTAGTGTAAGAAAACGAAACTCGTAACCTGTCAACAACACATGGGAGAGCAATCACGAGTTTCCTCATGGCTCAATGGCAATGTGTTAAAATATAATAGTGACCATAAACTCAGCATGCAATAAAACATTTCAAAAGAAGGCATTCAATTAGATCTTAATAAGAAGAATAAACATCAGTCGCAGATACACATGACAATGAATTTAATTATAAAGTTCTCCAAGCACAAATTGTGCAACTCAAATGTCCAAGCAACCTGTCTAAAGATTATTATAATATGCAGAACACTCAGATATAATGACTGATGTAAGAAATGCCCTTCATACAATAGTTTTCAAAAGTCAACAAACAAAGCACCTAAAGTTACATAACATTAACGCACCTCATTCAGCGTAGTATCAATGTAAATATTACTCATTGTAGCCAGGGGGCAAGCTCCACTCAAACCCATTCCAAAAAGCTTCTTTATGGACCAGTCCTGATTCCCATTTCCTAATATGACCATGTCATAGACCAAGGATACCGTCTGCCGTAACTCCACTGACGTCTGGGAGCAGCCAAGATCCTGAAAAAGACAGGTGAAAGCATGCTGCTAATCAACAGCTTTATTGTACAATTAAACGTTCAATATTCTGAATAATTTGAAGAATATAAAATGCATATGCTTACTTACATGTTTAATAACTAGCATGAACTTTCTTTTCCTAACAGACAATAGGAACTGTACTGAGTGGATAGGAGATATTTAGTTAAACCCCATAAATGCACTACATTATTAAAATAGCTCTAAATTCAAATAAGTATTAAATTTAAAAGCAAAAAACACAGTACTCTGGCAATAAACATATATTTCAATTACATACAGTGCACTGTAAAAGAAATGTAACTTGTATCACAATATTTAAGATCACATTAGAATTACATTCAGCATGATAAGCTGCAAAGCATTCTACTAGACACAGATGTCACGTTGTAAGCAGTAATATTTGGTATATCCCCTCTTTCCATGTCTGATACATACCACACACCTCCTCTGTACTGAAGATTTTCTCCCAACAGTATGAACTTTGCAAATCAAATCTCTCTCTCAATTGCACAATCACACACTCTACAACACACTGAACACCTACTTTATGATCAGTGTAGGCATAAATTACAGAAACCCCTCCATTAAATTGCCTCTAAATGCCAGTTAGTCAGTGGTTTATGTATAAACTGTCATGGAGGTCAGCACTGCGACATGCACATAACTTCTAAATAGCTGCTCGTACCACTCGCAGGTTCCTAACTACAAGGTACATCTGTAGTAGCTTGTCTTGAAGATGGACACATTTCATGTATTTACCAAAAGTGGTCACACAGACAAGCGTTTGCTTCTTGTTCCTTATGTTTCATTCTGTGTTGTGAAAAGCAGCAATTGTTATGAATCTCCTTCGTTTGTTATTGTCACCAGACTACAGTGCTAAGAAACTATTTCTCCTTTTTCAGCTTGGCAACTTGGACTATGCAGGGAACACTACTCTGGTTTACTGTAACAGATCCAACACAATCGGTGTGTTTTATCAACCTGACCAGTCCTACTTCCTTCTTCCAGCAAGGGTTTCAAGAGATGGAGGACAATGTCATTTGGCTTATCCCACTTGTTACTAGGGATAAGATTATCTGTCTTTACCCACACAAACCAAAAGAGTACACAAATATCCTCAAATGGACACACATAATTCACAGGTCTTTTTGCTATATTTAGCTTATTGTAGAGGCAAACACTGTTTGACAGACAGATATCCCTTCCATAGTGATAAGGATCCATCAATATAAACTTCTGCCCAGGATAGCAAAGTCCTGAAATAACTTATATGAAGCAGGAATATAAAAATTTTACAGTTTTGCACTATGGTGTTGTCTGAACAATCTCTTGATATTACATCACCAAAACTAGGCGGACAGAATTTTTTTTTAGAAGTCTGCCTCAGGAAGTGGGCTTTTGAATGGTCCTAATTGGCAAAAATAAACCAAGCATGTCAGACATCTGTTTCCCGTTCACCATCTTATACAGGACCTAACTGCAAAAAGTCTGCCTCTAATATACATAACCTGTTTGGTATAAGGAATAGGTCTCCACAATAATTTTATCAACTACGTCTTTACTGAACAATAACCACAATATGGACATAATTCCCAGGACATTTGCCCCAGAATTACCAGAATAATATAACAGCAATGTGCAGCCATTTGCATCAACTTACCCTGCACACTGGTCGCAAATGAAGCCCCAGAGAATGGTAGTTGGTGTTGTGAATATGGCCAGCATTCAGCAATGTTGACAGGCCTTTCTGAAAGGGACACTTTGAAGGAGATTCACTCTATTACACAGCAGTCTCTATTTATGATGTAAATATTTTTTTTATTTGATCACCTTAGCATCACAAGGAAGAAGCTTCTTCCATGGTGTCAAATTTTCAGTACAAACAATTTCTCTTGGAAGAGTGGCGTAACGGAGGTATGATGAATTTGCAGCCGGACAGGAAACAATTCCAGTTGGTCGAAAAGTGAACTCAGGATTCAGGCTATTTGATGAATCAATGAAATTCAGGGAGGCACAAAGTAACCCTGACAGAGCACCTGCCAATTCTTTCCAAGTTTTATCAATGCTGAAAGAGAGAAACTGGTACACTTAATATTATTCTACATCAAATAACATTTTCAGAATCAACAAGAAGAATGGAATAACTGTCAGAAAGTCCACAATAAAACACACATTCTCTAGCAGTGCTCAAGTAGTTATAATGAAAAGATTATTACCTGCGTGAAGACCCACCCTACTAAACATGCTTACATTTTGGTGCCTTCTTTAAACCATGCCCACAGTTCTGCTCCAGGTGCTGCATTGTGGACAGGATAGCCCCAGGTTTCATGCCTCCAAAGCCCTTCAGTGAGGCTAATGTGAAGTTCTTGGACATTGTAGTGACCTACAATTTCACCAAGAGCCCGTGGGAACAGATGACAGTGACGAACTGAAAAATAAAAAATAAGGTAATGATATTTCAAGTAGAAGAACAAACTTAATTTCTCAAGCACCAATGAAAGGATACAAATATGGAATCCTTTGTTTTCTTTTTTCTTGTACTGCACCACAGAACACAGAAACTCTAATTATCATTATTTTCAGAAGTTAATTGCCATTACATTCCTACAGCAACTTTATGTACAACAGACTGTCCGAAAGACATGCCCCCTATTTTTCATTTCCGTACATTCCTATTCTATATGAATAAACACTATATCTGTAAAGTCCTTTAATATTCTCAACCATTTTCGATGAGTCATTAGTATCACTCACAGATGGCATGACCACTCCTTATTCTAAATTGGCAGAAAGTGGTGTGTTTAAATGAACAAGCAGAAATCAAATTTTGGGCTCCTGAAGGTTTCAAGCCAATTTGCATTCACAAGTATCTGTTCAAAGTATATGGTGAAGGAACTGTGGATGTCAATACAGTTAAACTCTGACAGTAAACATAATTCAGCTCATGTACATTACATATGTGGAATACTGAGAAGTGTACATAATGGAAAAAGAAAGAAGCCTGTGTGTTTAAAACTTTTGATACATGCAACATTATGTGTCCTCTCCAATTTCAAACATACATGTGGCCCATAAAATCTAGCCTAACTGTGATACAACAAGAGCCAAATTTCTAACCTCAAATTTATAATGGTCCTAATATTATTTCTTGTTTAAGTGGTAATATAGGGTGGGGGGGGTGAAATGTACCAGAAATGCAAACGCTCGTTTTCAAATAAGCTCCAGTGGTGTCTCCGACTTCCCGTTGTGACTTCGTGGTTGTGCGCCTTGATAGCCTTTCCCCCCCCCCCCCCCCCCCCC
>Ga0123353_10014553_pt1 | contig 11352 bp, 7 predicted proteins | sample TergutLab28metaG_3_FD_92763 | JGI IMG/M metagenome (GOLD analysis project Ga0123353, IMG submission 92763) | Labiotermes labralis P3 segment gut microbial communities from Petit-Saut dam, French Guiana - Lab288 P3 | ecosystem: Host-associated > Arthropoda: Insects > Digestive system > Gut ... | reverse complement strand
TTCTCATCTTTATTGATGATGATATGCCTTACAACGTCATCGGAAATCCTGAGCCTCCTGTCGAGCTCCTTCGGCAGCTCCGGCGGCGCGTTGAATTCAACGAGCACGTAGTAGCCCTCGGTCTTCTTGTCGATAGGATAGGCAAGCCTGCGCGTACCGATAACATCCACGCGCGTAACTTCGCCGCTGACGTCGATCAAGCTTTTTACGGCTTCTACGGCGGCCTCTTTCCTCTCGTCGTCAAGCGCGTTTGCGATGACGAACAATATCTCATAACTGTTCACTGTTTCACCTCCCTCCGGACTGAATGGCGCCGGTTTTCCCGGCACAGAGAGTCGGGGCTGTCGCCCCTCTATTCAATTCTCTGCCGCGCCCCTTAAGAGGCGCTCCGCTATTTTATACGAAATATCCCCCCTGTGCAAGCAAAACCGCTATTAAGGCATTTGCGTTGTAGAAGAATTTTGTTACTGTTCATCCGCGATGTTTGAAATCGTCGTCAAGAGGGACTTGCAGAGCAGTATTTTGAAGTTCATCCCTCAATCTGCTTGAAATCGTCATTGACACTGGCATAGCTGTTTTTTAGCAGCATTTTCAAGTTGGCGGGCAAGCATACCGTCTTGATGTACTGTTTTCCTCAATAATTGCCTGTTTCACGGCCCCTTTTTCATGGTTTGAGCGACATGTTGCCCGCCAAGTTGAAATTTTTGCAATTTTGACGACCCTTCACTGTCAAGGAGCCTCCATCTTTGCATTTGTCTGCCTCCGCAATTATCAGGTTTAGCGTGAACCATAACGGAGTTTTCGCCCTCCGTCCATTGGGTATCCGCCCGCCCACGCGGGCGGGTTTGACCACGTTCAAGGCATCGGCGTCATCGCCGATAGTATCGCCAGTTTTGTTAAGTCTATCGAGGGCGGGCATAATAACTCAAGTCCCCCATTCTGTCGTCCTTCTGTCCTTGATGAAAAGCTCTTCAATGATCGAGTCAGTGAAACTTATTAATAAACGATTGCTTGCCAACATATTCATTGCAACTATAATTGCATAACCGTATAATAACCATGAAGGAGAACAGGTGTGTACGAGTTTACATTCATAGATTTATTTGCAGGCATTGGCGGGTTTCATGTTGCAGGAACTCAGTTAGGCGGTAAATGCGTATTTGCTTGCGAAATCGACGAACAAGCGAAAAAAGCCTATGAATATAATTATGGTATTGAGCCTTATGGCGACATCACCACCTTAGATGAAAAAAACGTTCCCGATCACGATATTTTATTCGCTGGGTTTCCTTGCCAGCCTTTCAGCATTATTGGCAGTAAAAGAGGTTTTGAAGATACAAGAGGGACTTTGTTTTTTGAAATAGTAAGGATACTGTGCGCTAAGCGTCCTCCTATGTTTATTTTGGAAAACGTAAAACAGCTAAAAACGCACGATAACGGCAGAACATTCAAGGTAATCATAAGCAGTCTTGAAAAACTGGGCTATGATGTATATCCGACTATTTTGAACGCCCTTGATTATGGCCTGCCCCAGAAAAGAGAACGCGCAATTATTGTTGGCTTCTCTCAACAAACTTCTTCTTTCAGATTCCCAAAACCCCTTAATCGCGGTAAATTAGAGGATATTCTGGAAGATGAGGACTCCATTGATAAAAAGTTTTATGTAAGTAATGATATTTTTCAAAAGCGCATGGCTAAACATAAAAGCGACATTTTTCCTTCTATATGGCACGAGAATGTAGGCGGTAATATAGCAAGCCATCCATTCTCGTGTGCGCTTCGAGCAGGCGCTTCATATAATTATCTGCTTGTAAACGGGACTCGTAGATTGACGCCAAGAGAAATGCTTCGCCTGCAAGGTTTCCCGGATACGTTTGAAATAGTTTGTTCTGATTATCAAACAAGAAAACAGGCCGGCAATGCCGTTCCGGTCAATATGATACGAGAAGTATTGAAGGAGGTGCTAAATGCCAGATGCTCCGAGGCTAAGAGACTCAAGAAGGAGGACGTCACAAGAATTGTACCCGCTTGGGGCGATTCCCTTACCGCTTCTGGTTAAAATGGGGAAAGCCCTCACTTACTTTTTCGCAATAGGCAGAAAAGATATAACGGGGGATGATTGGGGCGATATTTTTGCCGGCGCTATTGACGGTATACATTTTTCAAGTCCCGTTGGAATCGTTGACGTAGCCCATGAAAGAATGGCTTGGTCGACAAAAACCGTCAAAGATAATAATCCTCATACCTGTTCTTCTGTAAGAATTATTTCGGGGAGGAATTCACCTGATTATTCATTTAGCATTGCAGATCCGCGTGAAGATGTCCAGAAGACCGGAGACGCGGTCTTAATGATATGGAATGCCCGAATTGATATAGCAAAAGAAGAGTATTATCCATTACGAGAAGCAGTCCTGATCCGGAACCCCGAGCGTAGGACGTTCACGTATTTTGAAACAGAGATAGGCCAATTTGCCATTTCAGAATTTGTTTGGCGAGAGAATAGCCGTGGTAATTTTGAAGGCATAAGAAAAGCTGACGAACAGCATTGTTTCACATGGCAACCCCACGGGTCCCAATTCACGATTATTCACCAAGTCCCCCCTTCTGCGATAAAGTTCAAAGTGCGTCAAGTACCAATGATCGATGTCGACGCCACATTGACCAGTATCGGGTTTGCAAGTGATTGGATAACGTTTTCATAAGAAACAGGGTCTTACCAGAGGGTCTCGGGGTATAGGCCTTTATCTTTCATGGCTTTTACGGACGCCATGACCTGCTCCTTGTCCTCCTTGTACGTGATGCCGAACCAGCGCTCGTCCGTCGGCAGGACCTTTACGGCAGCCTTGCCGGTTTTCAAAAGCTCGTCGATTTTTGTCGGCAGAAGGTACTCGGCCTTCAGGGGGTTTTCCTCCATGGCCGCGTCCAAAAACGCCGGGAAGCCTTCCTCTATCTCTGTTAAAAACGACGGGGTGAAGCCCCACATGTTCATCGACACGAAGGAGTCCTCGGGCACCTCGACCCATTCGCCGCCGTCCTCGTATTCGACCCTGCCGCCCCGCCGCATGATCTTGAACCTTTCGTCGACGCCCGAGAGGCCTCCGTCCGGGCCGACGCGGCAGACGCCCCGAGTCACGTGCCCATGCTCCGTAAGCGTGTTCGCGAGCCTATAGCCGACCATAGAATAATCATAGCAGGCCCCGTCCTTCGCCGTTTTCAGCTCTTCGTATATGATCCGGTACGCCTGCGCCCCGTAGTAGTCGTCCGCGTTTATGACCGCGAAGTTCCCGCCTATATGACCCTTGGCCGAAAGCACCGCGTGGCATGTGCCCCACGGCTTCACGCGGCCCTCGGGCACGGAATAGCCCGGCGGCAGGCCCGAAAGCTCCTGAAAGGCGTATGTGACATTCAGGCATTTGCCCGCGCCGCAGTCGACGCGCGCGCGCACGTCGTCCTCGATCTCCTTTTTGATAATGAATACGACGTCCTCGAAACCGGCCATCATCGCGTCGTACAGCGAGAAGTCGATGATAATCTCGCCCTGCTCAGTCACGGGCTCGATCTGCTTCAGCCCCCCGTAGCGGCTGCCCATCCCGGCGGCCATGACGACAAGTACCGGTCCTGCCATGTCTGTCTCCTCTTTGTTTGAACTAAAAATCTACAGCCCCCATTTTTCTATGAGAGCGGCCAGCTCGCCGCTATTTTCCAGTTGCTCGATGATCGAGTCTATGTGCGCGGCCAGTTTATCGTTCCCTTTTTTCGTGGCGATGCCGTAATTCTGCGGGTTGAACCCGGCGTCCAGCAGCCTGGCGTTCTCGTCTATATATCCGAACAGAATGGATTTGTCCGCTACAAAAGCGTCCACATCGCCCGACGCCAAACTCGCTTTCACCTCGGGATAGCTGCCGTATTCTTTAATTGCGGCGTCGATCCCAAGATGTACGATCTCCTCTTCAAGGGCCGCCCTCGCCGTGCTTGCCTGAACCACCCCTATGCTCTTGCCCTCAAGATCCCCGGGTTTGGCGACCGCCGAATCCGAGAGCACCAAGTAACCCAGCTCGTCGGTAAAGTACGGCCGGGAGAAATTGAAGCTTTCTTTACGCTCTTCCGTGATGGTAAACGTGGCGATGACTATGTCGATCTCGCCGTTGTCGAGCATTGGCCCGCGCGTCTGCGCGGTGATATTGAAGAAGGAAACCGCGTTTTTGTCCCCTATGATATCCTTTGCGATGACTCGCGAGATATCGACTTCGAGCCCTTCCATTTCATTTGTGGCGGGGTTCAGGTACCCGAAGCGGGGCACGTCCACCTTGGCGCCGACGCGCAACACGCCCCTGTCCTGTATATTTTTTATCTGCGCGTTTGTGCCGGCGCAGGCCGCCATGGTAAAGACAAGAGCCATGATCAGCGAAAATATTATTGTCTTTTTCATATTTATTGTCCTTTTGTTTCTATTTAATAACTCAACGAAACAATTGATTTATGTGCAAATAATTATATATAATTAAGCAATCATGGTCAATTATTACCTTAGAACAGGAATTGTCGGGCCGGTTGCGTTTATTAAGCGTTGCTTGTGCGCGGCTTTGGTCCTTGCGGTGCTTCTGGCGGCGGGCTGCTCGGCGCCGCCGCCGCAGGTAATGCTTGACGATACGGTATATACGGACTTCAGAGATATCCCCGACGTGACCGAAGAAGAGATCGACGCGATCGAAAAGATTCAGGCGGCGGGCGCCCCGCTGGTATTCGGCATGCCCGAAGGGATGTCCTGCTTTACGAACGAGCGAGGAGAGCTGACCGGGTTTTCCGTCTTACTGTGCGAATGGCTTTCCGATCTTTTCGGCCTTACTTTTGTCCCGGAAACATATAAGTGGAACGAGCTATTGCAAAAGTTCGCGGCGCGGGACATAGATTTTACGGGCGCGCTCTCCCCGGTAAACGACGTCACGGTTTTCCAAACCGAGCCTATCGCAGAACAGGCGATAATAACCGTCAAGCTTGAGAAAGCGGCAGCCGGACAAATAGTGAGTGGGTACCGCGACGCGGCTTACGGGTTTATCGAAGGTTCGGGCGTAAAAAAAGCGTTTGAGGCCGTGACCGACCTTTCTCACATCGCGTTGATGTTCCCGACATACTACAGCGCTTACACGGCGCTGGCAAACGGCGACTATGACATGCTGATAGTGGACAGCGACGCCGAGATAGTTTTTCAGAAATACGAAAACCTTGTGATCGAGCCTCTTGTCCCGACGGTCTTTAACCCGGTCACTTTGTCGACTACGGATCCTGCCTTGTCCCCCATCATATCCGTCGTTCAGAAATACTTAGTCGTCGGCGCGGCGTTCGATCTCGACGACATGCAGATGAGGGGCAATACGGCATACCTCAGGTACCAGCTCTACTCCATGCTGAACGTAGAAGAGCGGGCGTATTTCGATTTGCACCAAAACCCCGCCGCCATCACCCCGATCGCGATCGACCCCGACAATTATCCGAACAGCTTTTTCAACGAGCAGGAAGACGAGTGGCAGGGCATCGTGATAGATATACTCGACGAGATCGAGACCATCACGGGATTCACGTTCGGCACCGTGAACACAAAGGACGACCAATGGAGCGTTATTCTCAACAAGCTTGAATCAGGCGTCGCCGCGCTGACCGGCGAGCTGATCCCCACGCCCGAGCGCGAAGGCCGCTTCCTTTGGACCGACGAGCCGTATCAGGTCGATCATTACGCGTTGCTGTCAAGCGCGGATCTCCCGTACATCAATGTAAGGCAGGTCGGCAATCTCAGGGTCGGGGTTATGGCCCATACCGCTTATGAGGAAGTGTTCTTTACGCTGTTCCCACACCACGAGAAAACAGTCCTTTATTACAGCAATACCGAAATGTTCAACGCGCTCGGAAAGGGCGAAGTCGACATGATCATGGCTTCGCGCAACCAGCTGCTCAACGCCACGAACTATATGGAGATGACGGGAATAAAAGAGAATCTCGTGCTCAACAAGTCTTATGAGTCGCGTTTCGGCTTCAATATCGGAAAGAAAACGCTTGCCTCGATTTTCAGCAAAACGCAAACCCTCATCGACGTCGATTCGATTGCCGACAACTGGACCCGCAGGGTGTTTGACTACCGCGGGCAGATGGCGCGCGCGCAGGCGCCGTATCTCGTAGGGTTTTCGGCGGCGTCGGCGGTTATATTGCTGTTATTGATCATAATGCTTTATCGTAACCGGCAAATGGGCAAGAAGCTCGAAAGGACCGTGGAGGAGCGGACGAAGGAATTGGTGGCCCGCACCGACGAGCTTGAGATACAGACGCGGACGGCCGAGATAGCCTCGCAGGCAAAAAGCGAGTTCCTCTCGCGCATGAGCCACGAGATCCGAACGCCCTTAAACGCGATCATAGGAATGAACAAGATCGCAAGGAATTCCGCGACGGACGAAAAAACGATCTCGTCATTGGACAAGATATCTTCCGCCTCTGAGCATTTGCTCGCGATACTGAACGACGTGCTCGACATGTCAAAGATCGAGTCGGGCAAATTCATTCTTGCCGAAGAGTCTTTTGAGCTGTATACCGCGATGCGCGAGGTTGAAGCCATCATCAAGCAAAGGTGCGACGAGAAGAATATCGCTTTTAATATCAATTTCGGCGACATGGAGAACCACGCGGTTATCGGCGACAAGATGAGGCTGAAGCAGGTCCTTATAAACCTCCTCGGAAACGCCGTGAAGTTCACGCCCGAAGAAGGCGCCATCGACTTCCTCGTAGACATATTGGAAGAGGACGATTCGTCTTATACCTGCCGGTTCACCGTGAGCGACAAGGGCATAGGCATGACGGAAGAACAGGTCAGCAAGCTTTTCACCGCGTTCGAGCAGACTGACAGCAACATAGCCTCCCGCTACGGCGGAACGGGCCTCGGCCTCGCGATAAGCCAGACCCTCGTGGGGTATATGGGCGGCGTCATAGGCGTCGAGAGCGTTTCGGGCGAGGGCTCAACGTTCTCTTTCACCCTTTCCCTCAAGAAAACCACTTTGTCGGACCAGGCGCCCGGAGAAGAGGACATTGCAATTCCCGACCTGTCGGACAAACGCCTTATGATCGTCGACGATATCGAGATAAACAGGTTCATTCTGCGGGAAGTGATCGCGGACACGCATGCCGCGATAGAAGAAGCTGACGACGGCAAAAAGGCGGTAGAGCTTTTCCTCTCTTCGCCCGAAAACCATTTCGACATGATACTTATGGACATACAAATGCCGGAAATGAACGGCTATCAGGCGGCGGAGGCGCTACGCGCCACAGGCCGCTCGGACGCCCATACCATCCCTGTCATCGCCATGACGGCGAACGCTTACCGCGAAGACATCGAACGCGCCCTCGAGTCGGGCATGAACGCCCATTTGCCGAAGCCCGTCGACTTCGACAGGCTCATGCAGCTGCTCCGCTTTTATCTCAAAGGGTATTGACCGGCCGCTGCCGCTGTTGTCATCTATTTGATCCTCACAGTAATATTCACCGTCGTCGGCTTGGACGCGTTTTTGTTGTTGGCCGGGTTTTTCAGCGCGACCGGTATCAGGTTCCCGCTCTTGTCACGTGCAAGCCCGTCGCTCTGTTTCGGATCCGCTTTCCATGTATACGTCCCCTCTGCCCAGAGTTGGAGGCCGACTTTGTAGCTCGCGGCCGGCTCCTTGGGTATCCCGGACGTCTTGCTCGTGTTGACCACTTTACCCTTCGCGTCGATCCTCCTCGGCGTGCTGTCGTTCGCGAAGTGGATCGTCCACTCGCCGTCTCCGCCGCGCTCGAGCCTGAAGCCGCCGTCCTCGAGCGCCTTGACGCTCGCAGGGTTTATCGACACGGTCCCGAGACGGACGTTTGCAGGCGTCGTCAGTTTTACTGAGAGCGTTTCCCCCGAAAGGGGCGCCGCCTTATAAAGCGATATGTCCTTCCTGCTGACCGTCGCCTTGCTGGCCGTCTGCATCGGATTGACCGCGATCGGCTTGTCCGTCCACTGCTTGTTTGCCGCGAGCGCCGGTTTGTGTGTCCAGGACTCAAGTTCCTGCCCGTTCTTTAACGTGATCTTCACGCTGAGTTTCTGCGCCACGTTCGGCGGCGGTAGAGCGCCGTTCTTCTTAACGATCGCAAATTTCAGCGGCCCTGTGACTTTCGCTTCAAAGTCCTTGCTCTCGACCACGCCGAGGTCCACAAGGTTTTTCCCCTTGAATTGCTGCTCGAAGAGCTTCACGCTGTCAATTTCCGATACGGTGTTTGTAAGCGTCACCGTTGCAGCCTGGACCGACGCTGGGTTAGAAATGTTTATTCTCGCCTTGCCGAGAGTCACTTTGAATGACGACGGTTTCTTTATTACGTTCAGCGTGACGTTGAATGTCTGGGTCCTGCCTGCCTCTAAGTTGAGATCCTTCGAGCCTATGCGCAGCGTGTACTTGAGGTTGCTTTGAGCTTTGATCGTATTGTGATGAGCGATGAGCTTCTCAAGCTGTTCTTTGTCCACCATGAGCGTTACTTTGTTTATACCGGGTACAACATAGAAAGCGTCCTCTATTGGGTCGTTCCAGACAGGCGTCTTTGAATTCTTGTCCGCCGCAGGCGCGCCGATTATACCCCAGTCGTCGAACACGCGGTTTTCAACGTTGAGCTTGATCGGTATGTCGATAACCTTGAGCTTGTTTTCCCCTTCAAGGCGCACATGATCCTTATTGACATTGACCGTTACGGCTTTGTTCGTCGGTTTCATATTCCCGATCGCCGGCGTCGTGATCTTGAAGCCCACGATGACGGACTTTGATTTGCTTGCAGGATCTGTCTGATCCGTAAAGGCAGGATCCTCCAGTATCACCTTCATCGCGACTGTGCCGGCTTTCGGGTTTGCGGTCGGCCCGTGCAGGCACGTCAGCCTGACCTTGCCGTTCCCGAGGTATTCCGCGCTGAGGTCGCTGTCTTTATTCGTCATCTTCTGCTTCGACGCGTTTTCGTTTACTATTATGGCATCCTTGACCTTGTAGCCCTGCTCGAACGGCGTCTTGTTGGCCGAAAGCAACAGTATCTCGTTCGTAAACCCTTCCGTGGCGCCCGGCGCGGGAACCATCAAAGGATATGAGGCCTTGTTGGTCTTAAGCTTTGGCATCGCGGTCGCCGCGTTTACCGTGATGTTCAATACGGCAGGCATGGAAGTCGCCTTGAGCGTCGAACCCTTATACTTCCCGACCTGCATCGGCTTGTATCCTTCTATCTCCACTATGCCCTTGCGCCCCTCAAGCGCGGTCCTTGTCGTCAGGGCTATCTTCCTGCTCGACGGCAGGGGCGGCGGCGTGACGGTGTCGTCCGTCTCGATCGTATAGTTGAGGTTGATCTCGCCTCTGCCGTTCTCAAATTCAAGCTTGCCGCCGTGGCTCCCCGGATCCTTGCCTCCGAACACGAGGACGTCGGCGGAGCCCGCCGTTGCCGCCTTGGCGTTCGCCCTTTCCGTGTCAAAGGTTATCGATTTGACTTTTGCTCCCTTATTTGTCGTCGCCGTGATGGCCGCCGGCAATGTCGGAAAAGCCAGGCTCAACGGCCCTTTGAATTTCACAGTGACCTTCGGCCAGGTCTCCGTGACCGTCAGTTTGAAAACGTTCGAGGAAGTGATCCAGTTGCCGTCGTCCGAGCCGTCCGCGCCCTCAGGCAGGATCTGCAGTCTGACATTAGAGGTCGCCACGTTCTTCGCGGACGCAAAGTTGTTTTCGTCGGAGAGGTTGATTTCGACGAGCCTCGCGTTTGTCTTGCTTATCTCCGCCTTGAACTGTTTAAGCACCGTTACTTTAGTCGGATCCTTATAATTGCCTGTGATAGTCACGAGCCTGACGCCGCCTGTAAGTATCGACCCGGTCATGACCGAATCAGTAAACGCCCGGCTGGCGTCCCCTTCGGCAAGGCTCATGAGCTTCGGCTCTTTTATCTTGCTTATTACCTGTTCGGTGATCACGATGGGCAGTAGCGCACCGGTTTCAAGCGCCTTGTTGAGCGTCACTGCCTTTTCAAGGACTTCGATGTTTGTCGCGCCTTTTTCCAATTTCAACGAAGGAAGAAGCTCCACGGTAGCCGTCGTCGTATACTTTCCGCCGTCGAATGACGCCCTTATCCTCAGCGTACGAGCGCCGTCAAATGACAGAGCCTTCACCTCTACGGCTTTCCCGCCGTTCACTTTGGCAAGGGACAGGATCTGTTTGCCGTCCAGCGCGGGGTCGCACCATTTGTCGTCGCCTGTATCGATGAGGCCGTCGACCTCCCAGACGATATGATCCAAGGCAGGTTCCGGTATGTCTGACGACAGTTCAACGGTAACAGCATCGGTTTCGTTCGCGAGTATCGCGTGCTTTGGGGCCAGGGCCATCGAAAGATTCAAATACCGTATTGCTGTAACTGCGATCTTTACGTATTTATACGCGTTGCTGTTTTCGAATGCCGAACCGGGGAACAAATTCCCCGTACCGCCGGGATCCGAGCCCGTCTCGCTTGCCCACCAGGTATAGGCGGAATAATTCACTTCCACCTTTTCCGCTCTTATAGCCTGTGCATCGCCGATCGCCTCGACATTGCCGCCGATGATGCTTACGGTTCCGCCGGAGCCGTTGTTCCCGGCGCCGACACCCGCGCTGCCGTAGGCTTTGACGGATCCCCCTGATATGGTAACCTCGCCGCCGTCGCCGCCATCCCCGCCGCCGACGCCCGCTCCGTTAGCTCCGCCTGTCGAGGTGACATCGCCGCCGTTGATCGTGACCGTGCCGCCGTCGCCGAAACTACCGCCACCGATGCCCGCTGCGCCATTGGCGCCTGCGGCTGTGACCGTGCCTCCGCTGACCGTGATAGTGCCGCCGTCGCCTTCATTCCCGCCGCCGACGCCCGCTCCACCGTAGTTTACGTCGTAACTGCCACCTACTGCGTCGACCGAGCCTCCGCTGATCGTGATACCGCCGCCGTTGCCGCCATCCCCGCCGCCGACGCCCGCGCCGTTTTCGCCGCCTTTCGCGTTAAGAACGCCATCGCCGTTTATCGTGAGCGTGGAGCCGTAAGGCGCCCCCAGCCCTGCTTTCCAGTTGCCGCTTATCAGCGTGTTATCGCCTGCAAGCGTGATGACTGCGGGCGCGACATCCCCTCACAGCGAAGCAGCGAACTTTTGCCGCTGATAACGGAGGGATCAAAGATGGACTTCCTGAAACGCCAGGCGAAGCGCAGAAGCGAGACGGAATACCTGTTTTTCGACAGCACGTCTATCGGCTCATATTCGCAGCAACTGAAGCAGGTCAAGTACGGGAACAGCAAGGATGGGGACGGCCTTGCCCAGATCAACCT
>Ga0123353_10014548_pt1 | contig 11353 bp, 3 predicted proteins | sample TergutLab28metaG_3_FD_92763 | JGI IMG/M metagenome (GOLD analysis project Ga0123353, IMG submission 92763) | Labiotermes labralis P3 segment gut microbial communities from Petit-Saut dam, French Guiana - Lab288 P3 | ecosystem: Host-associated > Arthropoda: Insects > Digestive system > Gut ... | reverse complement strand
AGGTCAAGTGCATATGACTAGTATGACGTCACGGACAGAGTACAGTACGCAGACACAAAAGACATCCACACTTTTCTCTGGCCAATATCTCCATAACCATTGAACTTTGGATATAGGTGTTTTAGGTTATATCGGTATAGTTTGACCTAAGGAACACTCTACCGAAGTTAGGTCCTTTCCTCCTGGGACACCCTGTATAAATAAATATACGTATTGATGATCATGTTATTTCTGTATGATTGAGTTTAAAAGAATATTTTGTGAAATCCACGGGATGACAATATATATATATATATATATATATATATATTGCTAGTCAAGTAATATGCATTCTCCCGAATTATAAGCCTTGCATACGTTCGGGTAAAGCAATTTGAGCGTCATTGCAATTACTACGAGTATAATTGTATCATTAAGTACACAATAATTTCTTTCTTATTTACAATTAAATTTTAAATTAAATTAAATTCTTGGTCTTAACCCACGTTATAGTGCAATAATACAATCAGTACCGAAAAATTCTTCTATTTTTTCTGACGTGAAACACCGTATGTGAAGTATGTACGTAAATCACACATGCCTCTTGAAGGGTCTGCATTGTTTTCAAAGTGATTTTATGAGCTATATTACTATTTCAAAGGTACGCCAGAAATAAGAAAACAGAGTGACGGACTGTCACTTCCTTGTTCAAAGAGCGGCAAAGGGTATCGGCGGTACAGACTTTGTAATATAGGAGAATTACCCAGTTCCATTGGAATGACTGCTGACTAACAACGACGTTGCGAACACTCAAGTCAGCTCCTAAAACAAAGCCATAACGGACTTCAAATATCATGTCTTAACGCCTGTTTCGGACTGATCTGAGGGTTATAATAAACAATATTCTGCCTATGTGTGCCCTCCCATTTAAAGGAATTTGAAGAAGTTTGATGTAAGGTTTGTACCGACGGCTTGTTCACATATCTGACTCCGTTTGTCGGGATGAGTCAGTTACCAAGACGTTAGACATCTGAGTATCTGTGCGCCGTAACGCTTTATTTTTGGAACACCACCCAAAGAAGTAGCCGTTGAACAATCTTCGAAAAGTGCGGCTGGTCACGTAAAGTGCCAATGGGTTAAAACAAGGGTTCGAGAACAGAAGATAATACGTTATATTGTCAAGAATCCGATATGCTAGTTCTAACCTGTCCAGAGCAAGTACGGTAGCAATGCGCCCCCACATGAAGAAGGGAACGTAGCTGATGGTGAAAACGACACATAGAGCAGTTACCACTTTCGCCCCTCGGTTACGGGCATCTTCGTGCGTCCGGTGTCGCGCATCGCCCGGAATTTCCTTGGCACTCTGCCTTAGTCTTCTAGCCGTCATGATAGTGAAAGTAAACATTATGCCAGGCAACACGAAACAGTACACAAGGAACTCGTGTAGGGATACCACCTTGGCAGATTTTCGACTGCTTTTCTCAGCAGTACTATCATCACAGACTCTCTCGCCCAGTGTGTCTGGCAGCACGATGCTACACGCTAAGGTCCAAACCAGAAGAATGTAGATGATGGTGATACTGAGCGGCGATAAGTGGCTGCGTGCTCTTAAGCTGTGGAAGGCTGGTAACGTGGCGCAGAACCTTTGGGTGGTGAGCGCGACAACGGAGAGTGCACTTGTCGAAGTGAACATGCAACGCAAAGTGATGAAGAGTACACACACCGGTTCACTGAGTCTCACATACGAAGGGTAGTAGAAACCGAAGTACTGCAGCGGCAAGTTGAATGTCAGATTTAACATATCTACAACAACGATATTAAAAATCATTATATTGGGAGCTGTCTGTACTTGTTTCTTCTGCGCAAACATGAGTAATAGTACTGTGTTCCATGCAAGACCTGTTAACAGGATCAGGACATATAAGGGAGGATCGATATAGTCACGAAATATGACTGTTATTTCTAGCTTCTCCATAAGCTCTTTTTGTTTAATGAAGTTTTCTCGCGCGCTCTGCAATAACCTTTGACTATGGCTTATAAAGGGAAAGTTTATAGTCCACTCTAGAATCATTGAGCCATCGGGATTTTGTAACAACAGAGACCTATTTAGATATTTAACAGATTCGCAAATTTTTTCTAACTTGTCCAAGTATTCCTGTGTCACCTGTACAGACTGCAAACCGATAATATAGTCATACGTATCATGAAATCGTTCACTGAGGTTCATTGATCTTATTTCGAGTTCCTGAAAGGCAGAGGATATTACTGAAGTTTCATATATGACATTAAGTGCGGTGTAGGAGTGTTCCAAGTGCTGAAGTTCCCGGCTGCCATTCCCACACAGTTTGCTGATGGGACACACTTGTTGCAGCCACGCCTTTCTCTTGTCCACCTGCGTCTTCACAATCTGAAGGGCAGAGCGACCTCTGTCTTTGTTGCCCGAGTTGAGATACTCCAAGATGATGTCCCATGCTCTGTCCCTCGCCCTGTTCAGAACTTCATCCTCGTAGGCCAGGTCCTGCAGATCTGCTCCATCACTACCACCCCGGGTTGAACTCACCACGACTATCACGCAGAGCTGAGGAACAACAGTGCAATTAGATTCCGTTGGCTGATGGGTACTCACTTCATGATGTGAGGGTCAATTATAAAACAATATACAGTGTACAAATTTTGGGTTTTTGACATTCAGAGGACATCTTGATATACTGTTATAATAAAAGCCAACGAGATGCTCTATTTCTCAACTTTATTTTGGTAAAGAAATCTACATGTTTCGGACAGACTTACTGTCCATCATCAGGAGACTTAATACTGTATACACAGCAATTGGTATTTGTCATACTAGTTATGTTGATTGTCTGCTAGTACACAGTCATACTAGTCAACATAAGTAGTACGAGTACGACTGTCTGCTAGCAGACAGTCAACATAACTAGTATGACAAATACCAATTGCTGTGAATACAGTATTAAGACTCCTGATGATGGACAGTAAATCTGTCCGAAACATGTAGAGTTCTTTACCAAAATAAAGTTGAGAAATAGTGCATCTCGTTGGCTTTTATTATAAGAGTAAATTTTTTTTTTGTTAACTCCTTTCCAAAGAACAGTTCTTATTCCATTGTGCTGCTAGCCCACAACTCTTCCTCATACGCCCCTCCACATCTCAGGCATTTACCATGCAACAGGACGAGCTTTTCTATTCCCTGCTAAGTCTGTGTCACAAACATCGTGTCACAAATATTTGCACCTCACGATTTTCTTCAAACTGTGGAAACGAAGATTTTGTTTCACATGATAATAGCTCAGAGGCGAATGTATCGATATAACCACAATCATTTTGGGGTTTTAATTATGAAATTACGTCATTTATACACATTTTCTAACCGATCCTTGAACAGCACGTTTCCCGTGAAATTTTAGTCCCATAGGCATAATTATACGAGGTTAAGCAAACCCTGCAAAGGCCTCTACAGGCCCTGAGTGTTCCAATAGGTTGAGGCTCCCAGATTTGAAGAAAATTGGCACATACAAATGGTAAGATTGTCAGCTCTACTCACCGTCCGCATTTACCCCCCATATAACATTCCCGGTACTCATTTCTGTTAGAGATGGATTCGACCCCAAGGTTATAGTGCAGCTGGAAGGAATGTGTCAAAGAAAAATTCCAGTGACACCATCGGAAATCAGTGACTCAGCCAGCTGTGTCACCTCGTAGCCCGTATGCGTATACAACAGGAAGAAAAATGCTTTACCAGTACAACGGCATTCAAGTGCGGAAATGGCAGTCTTGATGAACTTCTAAATAATTCACACGTCGAAAATCTAAATCTCTTAAGATGGGTATTAATACAAGCTTCGTTTATTCATTTCTGTCCTAATTATTTCAGTACTTACTGCAGAGAAGAGGTGGGGGCTGCATAACATTTCCTGCGAGACGCGCCTAAGCGAGGTTTGATTTCATAACACCAGAACAAATTTTGATGTTTTGCTGACCGTGCATCTCAGTGTAATCTTAGTAATTAACCAACTTGATGCACAACATCTTATTTTATAATAAGTTTATTAGACGCCTCTACATGTTTCGAGCACTATGTGCTCATTATCAGAAGGTCAAAATTGTATATACAGGATCTGGTATCGTCACATTGTGTAGGTGGACGTCCGGTGCACGGGACGGCCACCTACAGGTGTGACGATACCAGATGCTGTATATACAATTTTGACCTCCTAATGATGAGCACATAGTGCTCGAAACATGTAGAGGCGTCTAATAAACTTATTATAAAACAAGATTTTGTGCATCAAGTTGGTTAATTACTAGGATAAAACCAGAGCAGTTGAATTTTGAAGTGGGTAAATCTGTCCACCCTAAGGCAAAACACTAATCGATTGCTCAAAAATGTATACTGATTCAAGGACTGAGTTGTTCAGTGGGAACGAAACGACTCAGATTAGAATACTTCAACTGTAGTTGTATGTTTAACATACGGGCCTATCTTGTAAGTTGTATAAGTTCCTTCATTTTATAGTAACTCCTTCTAACGTCCGGCAATAAATGTACCGTCCTTTACGACACCACTTGCTACTGTACATTTGTGTAATATAAAGCTGAAAATTCTGGTGTCTGTGATTACCGTACGCGGATTAAGATGTTTCAGGTTTACGTTTGAATAAAGGTAGACCAACTTGATGACACTTGCTTTATTATGTCAATTTACTGCTCAACATGTTTCAGATGTTAATACATCCATCTTCAGGAGCTTGCGACTACTTGGTGCGTTCGGCTGTAGTGTGCTGACTTGAGGCGTGTTGGTGTTATGTAGCGGGATTGGCTGTTGGTGATGTGGTATCCGAGTGCCGGGTGAAACACTACTGTGGTTCAGCCTACACTCGAATACAACATCACCAATACAGTCTACACAATAACGCACCAAGTAGTCGCAAGCTCCTGAAGATGGATGCATTAACATCTGAAACATGTTGAGCAGTAAATTGACATAATAAAGCAATTGTCAAGTTGATCTACCTTTATTCAAATATCAAGACGATGCACGGTCCAATACGCATAAGATTCAGATTTACGTATTTATTGACTACGAACAAACTTGACCGACATTTAATCGTGTCTCTACATCTTTTGCCGTTTATTGGTTCGAAGTGAATTTGATTTGTTTGTCGGCACTTAAACAGATCGAGCTCACACCTGAACAGTACGTCCGAATATAAAGGAAGTAGGTAGACCGAACTGTTCCTCACCATTAATTTTCTTAATTCTTTAAACGCCGAGTAAAATCCCATCTGCCATTTGCTGGCATTGTTAAGTAAAAGGTAAAGTGATGCCGTTACAGGACCGGTGTGGCCAAGAGAGTGGGTAGAGGTATAGCTTTACTCTTCCATGACCGCGGCACTAGAATGGGGCGAGTGGCATTATTAGGAGCTCACCATATTCTCCACATTAGCAGGATAAGGGTTAATCTCTTTAATCGCATTCAACAAATACATAAATTCAAAACACCGTTTTTTTTAGGAAAATAATTGGCCTATAGGAAAACAATTAAACAACTTGTGAAATGTTATTTATACTGATAACAGTTCAGGAACTTTTGATGTCTTGCTGACCTTGCATCTTAGTGTAATCCTAGTAATTAACCAACTTGATGCACAAAATTTTGTTTTATAATAAGTTTATTAAATGCCTCTACATGTTTCGAGCACGATGTGCTCATCATCAGGAGGTCAAAATGGTATTATACAGCATCTGGTATCGTCACACTCTGTAGGTGGCTGTCCGGTGCGCAGGTTGAGAGAAGACTTCAGAGTCTTCTCTCAACCTGCGCACCGAACAGCCACCTACAGAGTGTGACGATACCAGATGCTGTATAATACCATTTTGACCTCCTGATGATGAGCACATAGTGCTCGAAGCATGTAGAGGCATGATTTTGTGCATCAAGTTGGTTAATTATTAGGAATTCAGGAACTGCAAAACAAAAAAACTGTTTTCATTGTTTGTCGCCTTATCGTGCGGTTACTTCACTTTCTTGCTCGTAAGTAACACTAGCGGTGATACCAACTTAACAAGCTTGTAAGATGTCGTAGTTTAAACATGGCAGTGAGGTAACTTGCACACAGATGCCAGTAAGTTACAGTTAGAGTGATACACAGGGTCTACGTTGTGGCTTTTCTATTAGCGGCCCCCCACGCCAGACACGGCCTTTCATACTATTTCTGCTGGCACACGAGCAGCCATAAACCTTGAAGATTCGTAAGTTTTCACTTTTAATGTTGGTCTTAATACAATATTTAATGTTTATTTGTGCAAGTACCGTTTTCTCCGGGATAGCGTAGTCGGTATAGCGACACGCTACGCACTGGACAGGCGTGGGATGGAATTCCGGCGGGGCGAGGTATTCCGCAGTTGTCCTGACTGGCACGGGGGGGGGGCATTCAGCCTCCTGCAAAATGGGTACCGGGTCTCTTTCCTTGGGGAAAAGCAGCCGGTGCATGGCGATGACCACCTACCTCCATCTTGTGCTGAGGTTAAAGAACGAGAAGAGCTATACTTCTATTCCCCTACTGAACATTCATGGCCTGTTCTAGGGGGAATTTACCCATACATTTACGTTATGAAAATGTCGGAAATTTATTGTAAGCCTAATTATAAGCTCCATGCCTTACTTTGTTACCTAGTGGTGCAAATAATTGCGTAATCGTAGGCTAGGCCGTAGCTGTCCGATACTTAACTGTCCCAGTAGGCCCAGTAAATATATTAACCTTTAACCCGCTAACGTGGAAAATATGGTGAGCTCCTAATAATGCCAGCAGATGGCAGATGGGATTTAAATCGGCGTTCAAGGGTTAATGAAACCTGTCAGTCCTACATCATTGTTTCCAGACCCGCCTAAAATGGTTCACAACTTGTGTTTATACAATGCGAGACGAGGAACATACTAATGGATATTGCTGAAGACAAAAAAAAAAACATAAATTTGACCGCAGTAGTTCCACTTGACCAAAATACGCTATGTAGTTCCCAGCTACCGATAGCGTAACTATGTCAACTGCAAATAAATACCTGCAAATAGCGCAACCGAACTTACTGTTACACAAAGACCTGTTTGTTATTAGATTATTACTTTGAAGCAGAAGAATAAATGTCTTTCTCGTAAGTTCGCCACGTTGTGGTTTTATAATACGCTAAAAATAACATCCAAAAGCATACACTTGCAAACACTCTCTCTCTCTCTCTCTCTATCAATCTATTTATCTATCTATCTATCTATCTATGTATGTATCTGTCTCTCCATCCATCCATCCATCCATCCGTCCGTCTATGCCTACATTTCTCACCATAGTTGCTGTGACATACTTTCATCTCTATTTACATATGTTCTTAATTTTAGAAGGATAAATTAGGCGGTAAGGTAATTACTGTTAGTTAAGTTCACTTAAGCCTTTTAGTACATCACGAAAAGTTACCTTGTGCCGTTTAGCTTGAAAAATAGCGGCATGACGCGTAATATTTGTAACTCCAGTTCTCCATTTACCTACATAGCGAAGAACAAATCGTCACTTCGAACCCATGACAACTGTGGCAGCAAACTCCACTCACTGTTATATTTGTGACAAATATACAGGTCTGTAATGTGCTTGTGTCTTCACAAGTAATTACTGTGCCGACCCAACGCACTCCAATATTACCCTGAGTAATTATTCGCTACCAGTGAATACTGAGAGCGAAGTGAAGCGCCCAGGTCACAGGAAGACTTTGAAGTTCTTGTCTCTCCAGCAGTTCTCTGCAGTCGTTTTCACGCGCTCCAGTACGGTTTTCTCGTGAAGGTCTCCGCGAATAGTTTGCGCATGTTTCACCAGTGCGAGAAATCTGCATTTAAAATGAGGAGTCGCGGTTTACAGAAGTGTGAATCTTTCCTGTTAGGCATGTGCCTGCTCTAACGGCACGTTTTATAACGGTGTGACAGGCACACTTATCAGGACCTGTAGTAGCCTGTGTAGTGTGGATATGTTTCTCACTATCAGCGACATAGTTTCATTTCCAGTGAGTTACCCGGTAATGTGTCGTTTATACGTTTAAGGTGGGTCCACACTTGTAACGTTGCCGCGTAACGTAACACCGTATCGTGACAGTGTGAACGGGGCTCGTGACCGCGTAACGTTACAAGTGTGGACCCACCTTTAATTTCTTTACCGCGTGATCCATTTTTGCGATAATAAGCGTCGGCGACCCACTGACAGGAAAAAACATGCGACTATGTTTTGCGACATTGTCCAATCATTTTACACTCTAGATTTTATGTTCGCCTGTTGTAGATTTCTCCTGCATAAAACGACAGTTAATAATTTCGTCCATAAATATATCAAATGTAATCCGAATATTCGTTACTGTGTTTACGTAATGTTGCGCAGGAAGAATTCAGTCCCAATTAATATATCCCATTGCTGTAACATTAATTTTAATATTACTCTCTCTTCAACACCCCGCCACGCCAAGCAGTCTGCACCTTTCAGATTTTACAACTAAAATCCTGTATTCATATCTGATCTCTCTCATTAGCGCTACGTGCCTTCTGCCGTGCCACACGATAACACTAGTAGCTAAAGCAGCCACCTTTTTCTGCCAAGAAATGAATTTTTAGACAAACGTAAGGGAATTTACATTTGTTGCTGGGCTTAATTAAGCACCGCACCATGAAGATGGCCGATCCCAGTGGCCGAGCGGTCTAAGGTGTGGGTCTGCGGCCGCTCATCTGCTGAGATTGTGGGTTCGAATCCCGTGGGGTCGCGGATGTTTTCTTGTGTGTGTTGTCAGGTAGAGGTCTCTGCGACGAGATGATCACTCGTCCAGAGGAATCCTACCGACTGTGGCGCGTCGTTGTTTGTGTTCTGGAAACCTCAAGAATGAGGAGACTGTGGCCCGCGTTAGACTGCAGCGCCAAAGTGAGGTACAGAACCATGCAGTCTTGATCTGGGTAGGAGATGGAAGTGGGTGGAATGAAGTTGATAGCTTGTGGACAGGAGGTTAGGTGGATCCCAGAAACGGTCTGGACGCGGTCCTAACTGGGGATCGAATCCCACTCGCCTGTTAGCCTAGTCAACACCCAGACTGAGATGACCTGGTTCCTTTTTTAGACAGGTAGCTTTATAAAATTGCAACATGTAATCATTTATTTGACTTTGCCTACGAACTCTTCAGAGTACCATAGCGCCTCAAAGGCGGTTGAAGAGCACCTGGATATATACACACACAAAAGAGATTCGGGGAAATATTCTAACCCTTAACCCTCTAACGTGGAAGATATGGTGAGCTCCTAATAATGCCAGCAAATGACAGATGGGATTTAACTTGGCGTTTGAAGAGTTAACTGAAGGGAAGAAAGAATACTGTGCAGGATATGTGTCTGACTGTTAAACGTTGTCCAATCTGGAGATACGATACAATTTGTGAATCGGTTTTGTGCCTAAATTAGTCACCCTACGTCTCAAATAATAAGGAAAACAAAGACGCTTTTTGTCGGCTGTTCTGTGAAATACATTCTCATACACGTTTTCACAAACAGACTGGAGAACAGCGTCCTTGTATCCTGATTTATACTACGAGTTGTAGTAGTTGGATAATTACTTGACCAGCTAAGCGACAATGGATTTTTCAAGGAGGGCTTTGCTCCGTGGATATCAGTTTCTCTTAAATGTAGTGCTGTAGGCTGTAACCTTAACTTAGTTGTTCTGGGGATACTGAATGCAGATGCTTACAATCTTCGGACGGCTAAATTCAGTTCAGACGCAGCCAGTCGCTGCCATATCTCATATCCTAGAGTTCGTGTTTGTGCATAGTTAAAAACATATTATCTGCATTAAAGATGTATATTTTCTCACGACTTCAACTTTTGCCAGAGACAATTCTGTGTGAACATATTCACCACTACAGAATGTCAATAGTGAATTTAAAATTATAGGGTTGAATTTATAAATCAAGGAGCGAACATTAGACCCCATTACGGTTCATTATGGTGGGTAGAACTGCGTCTTAAATAGCGGAAAACAGCAGTGAGGGGACAGAAAGATAATTGTAAATCAAATAATAAAGCAACAGGAAGGATATAGTGCTTGCTTCATGTTATGACCGATAACGCGTTATATCGTGGTGATAAAACTTGTGGCAACGAAACTACTTACAAGACATCTGCCCATTCGAGAGAATCTCATCAAGTACATAGCACTGTTACTTGAAGTACGCGTTGCCTCGCTGTTCAGCTGAGACATTGAAAGTTTGTAGATACATACTTCTTCCCGTGGTTAGTTTGTTTTTAGTTCTTCTCCTGGACATTATCCAACGTGCAACAGATATGTAAAAACTAAACCACTACGTTTCGGAAGCAGGTTACGCTTCCTTCTTCAGGCAAGAAAAACCTAATCTGTTGGACCCCTTAGATCAAGCTATTCTCAATCACTGGGCACCACTGAAACTCTCACAAGTGTTGGCAAGCTGAGACAGATCTCGTCCGCGAGTTATAACAGTAAACTGCTGCAGAACCTCATATTGTTGAAGCGAAAGTTTGTGACTGGTGGAAATATACTTACTGGGTCGTGTTCTTTTTTCTCAAACTGGCTGTATTATTCTACTGGACCAACAGAACAAACCACAGAAACATTGCGCGGAAGGATAAAAATGCCTATTGTTGTAAGGATTACAGTAACTGTAAGCACCGCGATTCTTTGGGTTGTAACACGGTTTAATCCGACATATTTTACCGACGATATGGAGGACACAATGCGTTGGCTGCACCATGGCACAGCGGAGGTCTGGGTTCAATCCCTGGCTTGTACATGTGGGATTTGTGGTGAACAAATTGGCACTGGGACAGCTTCTATTCGAGCACTTCGTTTTCCCTTGTCAGTCTTTAAACAAAGCGCTTTAAGAGGGTGTAATTCAACGGGTGACCCAACGTTGGTTCATAATGAACCTGCGGCTTTAAACATGAAGTGACACAAACCAGCACAAACACAACGTGTTACAATATCGACACTACTATAGCACCTGAAGAAAACTGGCATATATAGAAGCCAGAAGTAACATATTTTCCACACTAAGTTTAGGAACAAAAAAAATTAAGCAGAATTTAAGCTGGATTTAAAGTTATTCATGACGGCGCATTAATGACAAATTGTCTGTAAAACTATAATTTTAACATTAGTGCATTTGTTGGTTTTATTATGCGAATTAACCTGAATTATGTTTCAAGATTCAGTTCCTCGCGCAGTGAAGAATCCGAATCCCCACCCACCCCCCCCCCCCCCCCGCCCAACACCCCCACTCTTACTCTGGTCATCGGAAAAACAGCCAATACGTCGGT
>Ga0123353_10014547_pt1 | contig 11354 bp, 14 predicted proteins | sample TergutLab28metaG_3_FD_92763 | JGI IMG/M metagenome (GOLD analysis project Ga0123353, IMG submission 92763) | Labiotermes labralis P3 segment gut microbial communities from Petit-Saut dam, French Guiana - Lab288 P3 | ecosystem: Host-associated > Arthropoda: Insects > Digestive system > Gut ... | reverse complement strand
GAATAACGGCTAAAAACATCTCACAGAGCTGGACGTACACGCTTACGGGCGCGTTGAAGAGTGAAAGTAACGGTAGCAACACGGTAAGTTACGTATATGACGAACTTGGGCGGCTGACGCAGACGAGCGAGAGCGGCAGCGTGTTGAAGAACTACACATACAACCTTGGCGGAGCGCGAACGGGATTTGTGACGAGCGTAGGCGGTGTGAGTATGTTCAACACTACGTACGAGTATGACGTGTTAGGACGGTTACAGCAGGTGAATGAAGGCGGAGTAACGCAGGCGAGTTACACGTACGATGTGAACGGCAACCGTTCGAGCCTGACGTACGCAAACGGTAGCGTAACAACGTACACATACAACCAGGGAAACATGATCACGGGGTTAACGAACAAGGTTGGTAACACGGTACAGTCATCGTACAGTTACGTGTACAACCTTGACGGTAATCAGCGTACGAAGACGGACAACATAGGTCGTGTGACTAACTACAGTTATGACGGACTGGGTCGATTGACGGTAGAGGCGGAGAGCGGCTTCGTTGGCGCGAAAACGTATAGTTACACCTACGACAGTCGTAGCAACAGAGCGACGATGAATGTGAGCGGAGCAGAGACATATGCGGTGACCTACGCCTACGACGCGAACAACCGGCTGCTGAAGACGACGAAGGCGGCGGGCGTGAACGTGACGGTAACGCAATACGGCTACGACGGAAACGGTAACACGATCAGCGTAGCGGAGGAGACCTACGGGCCATCGACAGGGTTAGCGATGACTGTGGAGATAGGCGACGACGGCTGGACGCTGTACGAGTACAACGGGCTGAACCAGCAGGTGGGTGTTACATTGCCAATTCTTTCACCGAATCTTCAATCACAAACCCGCTTTTACCCTCTTTGAATTTATCAAGCTCCGCTTCCGTCACCATTACGCCGCCGAAATAATAAACTCCGTCGGGATTCTTGAACATTACGAGAATCGCGCTCTTTTTACAACGCACCTTTTCCAATGCGCTTAATCTGTGACTTACGCTCCGCGACATTTCAACGCCTCCGCTAACTGCGGTAACATTCCATGTTCCCCGTTGTCCTTGCCTAACCATTGAATATGTACCACTTTTCCGTGAAACGCCGCTAACGCCACATCGGGAACGGATAACCGCCGCTTTTCGCCGTCCTCAAACGTAACTACTGCGTGTAAATCATTCGCCACAGCCGCTTCAAGAGCTTCTACTCGCTTTACAATTGCTTTCATAACGGCAATTTGCCGATTCACCCTTTCAAATATTATCAATAATCAATACGTCTACCATATTATCAACGCGATATTTATCTAATTGCGCCTGCGTATATATTTTACCGTCCAACTTGTATGTACCGTCAGGATTTTGGTCAACGACGAGAACGGCTGTATTGTTTTTATTACCGTACTTTTTTTCAATAAGTTTCAACTTGCGTTTGATTTCATTCATAACAACACCCCCTTTTTACTTCAATTACAATCATTTATCGGCATTCTGTAAAGCTTCAAGAGCTTCTATACAACGTAATATTTCCGTCTGTTCCGTCAACCTTATACAGTAGTCAAACACACTTCTGGCGGCGTTTATGCGCACCTGTGAAGCGTTTTCAGGGTCGTTCATAATATCTACAATGGTTTTGGTCGCGTCTTGAAGTTTCACTTGCAGAAATGTTACGGTGTTTTGTAACATCTGTGTTTTTGCTTCGTTGTAACGATTCTTAAATTCGGCGTTGCGGAGTTTCGAATAAATTGTAGTTTCCGGTATACCGGTCGTTTCGCTTGCTTCGCGGACAGTCGGATATACAAGCAGGGCGTTCAATATAATATCATCTTTGTTATTATTTGCCATCTTTTACCTCCATTTATTGTAATTCGTCCGACCAATCTACTTTTATTCCTTTTAGCGCTTCTATCAACCCGTCGTCTTCATCGGCGATCTTTAGATTAATATCCTGCTTATCGCGCCAGCCGAAATTACAGCGCAACGTAAATTCCGCCCCTCTTACTCCGTCTTTGTCGTACAACCGGCTTTCAGCGTACGCTTCTATCTTCGACTTCGCGCGCGTAATCGTGTCCGCGAATTCGGGCTTTTTCTGGTACTCCAACAGCGTGTTACGGCTGTTGAACCCCACCGCGAGCGCAAGTCCCGTTACTGTGGGCGGTTTCGGCGGCTTTGAATACCGTATGTTACAGTATTTATCCACGAGAGGGGAACCGTCATCATCAAGCAACATAACGCCTTCGCAGTCTTTGAAATACTCATCGATTTTAACCTGCATTTCGTCAACTTCGTTATATTTTTTCGGTCTTGCCATATATATGCTACCACTTTCATTTATGTAATATCCGCGATAAGTTTTTCAAACAACTGTACCGCTTCGGGCGTTGTCTGAACAGCGTCGATATTAATAGTTACTGTCTTGCCTTGTTTTTGGTTTCCGTCGCCGTCCGTCCAAACCGCATTTATGCGGATGCATACAGACTTGTAATTTGCCCTCTTCACGCCAATAGTTGAGGATGTTCTTGCCAGTATCAACGGTTAATCAGGTTTTGTTTCCAACCCCAACAAAGTTGGGGATATACTTTTTCATTTTTGTTACCCCTTTTTTATCTTGTTACCTTATAGATACTTGTAATTTTTTTAATAGAGGGAACAGATTTATCCTTATGCCATATAGCTTTGTCGGATTTTGTTACCCTGTTACCCTATTTTCGTGATATATATAACCTATATGTATAGGGGAATTTTTACATACGTACCATATATATTAAATTAGGGGTAACAAGGGTAACGAATAAATAATATCTATATACTATATAGTTAAAACTGTTCCCTATGATGTTACTTTTTGTTACCCTTGTTACCCGTCAACCAGTATTAATTTTTATTTCCACAACTTTATTTTGAACCCCGTTAATTCTTGTATTTTTGGTATTTTTACCATCGTTGCCTTTTATTATCAAATCGCGTTCAGCTAAACCCCGTAATATCGCTTTATAATTAAACCCTGCTTCTGTTAATAATTCATTTAATTTTGTGCCGATAAATTCAACTACTGTTTCACCTTTTGTTATTTGCCCCCATATTTTGTTTAGATCATCACCATTAAATTTCGTTTTATTTTCGGCAATCCACCCACAAATAAAATCATATGCGCGTGTTGTCAAATCGCTCTCCTCTGTGGTTATAACCGTCGCGGACAATTCACGGCAAAAATCCAATGTGTCATTATGCGCGTCAATTTCACTCATTTTGAACAACATTAGATTTACAAGCTCGTCCGCCGTGAGGATTACCGCCATCGACATTGTGTGTTTACCGCTGACATTTTTATTTTCCTGACTTATCACCGATTCCCACTTTACATACATTTTCTTTACGTTATATTCATGCAGGTGCTCAATGAAATATTTTCCGACATGACCGTAATTTTCATTGCTTACATCATAAACCTTTTTAGGATCATTAAATACCCTGTCCCTGACGTAAATATCAATAATGCGGTTGATTTCGCCCGTGTTACTGTTTTCGCGCGTCAGCGGTTGCTCGCCGCTCGTAATGTTACAGAGCCGCCAATTTAAAAGGGGTTCAACGCCGCCGTTCGTAGTCCCTCTGATTTTGCCTTGCCCCTGCGTCAGCATATATATCACTTCCGCCAGATTGATATTTTTTATAGTCTGCAGTTCGTCCAAAATAAGAGGGAAATTGTGATAGAAATACGCCGTTCGTTCGAATCCAACTTTTGTACCGCTGAGGTTCATCATATATGTTTCGGGGTTTCCCCATACGCTTGCGGCGAATCGTAACGCTACTGTTTTTCCGGTTCCTGAATTACCGCTGATATGCGTAAAGAACGATAGTTTATCAAGTATGTGTAATAACGGGCTTGCGAACGATGAAGCGGTAACGGCGCGCGCCGCGAGGCTGTCATTACGTACTTCATGGTATAAGCTCACCCACTCGTCAAGCTCGCCCTTCGAATTTATCGCTTTGTAAATATCGCTATATGTCATATCGCCCGTATATATCAAATCTGTGTCATACGGTACAAAACGCTTGCCTACAAATCCCAAATGCGATACGCTTTGTTGTGTTGGTATATCGTTAAGTGTCTGTAATTCCAGTAAATACCGGACGATACCGATTGCGTTCTCGCTCGTAACCATCAAGCCATGATTGGCAAGAATAACGATTTTGTTTTTATTTGCTGTTATTTCATTATTAATTGTAATATATTTCCAGTCTGTTTTATTATAAAAAGCAAGTTCCAGTTTTACAAATCCGCTCTCAATATCTTCAAAACGTTCGGTAATTAATAATGCCTGTGGAATTATGCATTTTTCGCCTAAATGAACGCCGTCCTCATTAACGGTATAGCTACCGTAATTGTATTCGCTTGATTTAGATTCATCGCCCGTAAAATCAACCTCGTCAAGCCGATTTAATTTTTCCTGCGTTGTCAAGCTCATTCACCGCCTTTGCGTGAGTTTTGTAAAATTCTGTTTTGTCTGTAAAACTTCCCTCTATAAATACCGATTGATAAACATAATTCCAATAAGCGGTATTATTCAATGCTTCCGCAAATAGAGGGTGAAGTAACTCGTCCGAAGGTTTCGGCGCATATTCCCTCTTCCATTCGTCCAACTGTTTCAGATACCCCGCAACCGTATTACAAGCCCATTGTTCCCACATTTTCCAAGCCAATAACTTTGCTTTTTCGGATTCCAGTTCTTTATTATAGTGGTAAAAATTAATTTTTTTATCGAATAAATTTAGCCCATACAAATTATCAAGAATCTTCGCCGCTTCAAGGGGTTTAACGCCTTTCAATTGACATATCATTTCAATAACATCGCCGGAAGCGTTACAACTAAAGCATTTATACCGATTATTTTTAAACGACAAAGAGGGATTCCGTTCACTATGTACGAAACATAGCGCCTTGTTGTGCCTGTCTACTTGCAAGCCAAACCGCTCGGCAGCGTCGATTATATCAACGCGGTTTTTGATTTCCTCAAATATGTTTTGTGTATAATTCATAGGCGACACACTTTCAAACCCGCATGTTTGCGGTTCGCGATTTTGTTATTGTGTTTATTTATTTTTTGTGATATACTGTTAGTGTCAAAACTGTGTCTACAATATTTTTGACAAAGGCGATTTCTTAATGTACAGTCCTTAATTGTTCCAGCAATTGAGGGCTGTGTTTTTTTATTTGAACATTTCATATATTCACCTGCCCAGATACCATATTTTCAAATGCCTTTTTCGCTGTCCTCAATGTTTTACTGATACTTCTCGCTCTTGCTTGCTCCTGCTTGATATATGTACTAAGTTCGTACTGATCGCCCGGAAAAAAGTAGCCCGTGATTCCGCTGACTATAACAACGCCGCTTCTACGAAGTTGCTCAATGTGTTTGCGTAGTTTTCGATTCTCTAAGCCTGTTAGATTAATAAGTTCCGCAAGTGAAATCCCGTTTGCCGCACCAGTACGGATATGACATAATATTTTATTTTTCATTTTGCCATCCTCTCTACACCAATATTTCCCAATTGCTGGCATAACAGATCGTAATTAATATACGCTTTCGTTCCGATGAATAGCGCGGGTAATTTATTTTGCTTCAACATCACCCGCAAAGCGTTTTCAGGTAACAACCCTGTTTTCGCTATTTGCCGGATCGTCATCATCTGGAGCATTTTAATCACCTGCCTTATTTTGTTTTACTTCGGATTGGAGTTTTTGTAGGGCTCTTTTTCGCCAATAATTATCGTTGTGCTTTTTTACTTTATCGGCGTTTTTGGTACGCCAATTTTTAGAATATGCTCTTTTTTCCGCGCGGATAAGTTCGTCAAGACTTTGTTTGTTCATAAAAATTTCTCCTTTTGTAATAATTTTGTTTACATTAACTTAATGGATTTCGCTTTCATTTTTTGTTACACTATATTTATAAAGTTCGCTTTCTGTTGCTAAATCTATTATAAACGATTTATTCAAAAAATGCAACAGTTTTCTGACAAATTTACAATTTAGCAACATATATTAATTGAGGAGAATTTTTATGAAATTATTAGGAAGCACAATTAAACAATTACGAATTGAAGCAGACTTAACACAACAAGAATTAGCGGATAAAATGGGCGTGAAAAGACAAGTCATAAATTATTATGAAAATAACAATCGAAAGCCTAAGACAACCGATATTATAAAATTGGCTGAAATATTTGATATATCGATTGATTATTTATTAAATTTTTCTACCGTAAAAACAAATGATCCCGAGATTCAAGCAATGTGCAAATATACCGGATTAAGTGAAGAAGCATTGCAAGTATTAAATTACTATAATGATTTAAGTGATAATAAAAATAATGCTAAACTAATAGATACAATTAATTTTTTAATTGAACAAGAAACACCGTACCCTTCCGGCTCTGTTTATGTGGATGGTGAGAGCGATGAAGATATAGAAATATATGAAACTGGGTTTTTTAAAGTTGATAAGCAGGTTTGGCAAGAATGGAAAGCTAATAACTATATATCTATAATAGGCAAAATTAGAGATTTTTTTATAGTTGAAATTGATGAAGATGAAAAATATGAAATAATGGAAAAAGGAATTTCAAAAAAGTCTACTTCAAGAATAATGGATTTCACTAAAATAACTGAAATATCGGGCGAAAAAATGATAAATTATATTTATATGCCTGAAATACAGGAGCAGTTAAAAAAAGGAAAAACAAAATTTAATCAAATTGAAGAGGACTGAAAGCAATGGCAAGCATTAAAAAAATAGAGGGCATTAACGGCACGACATACAAAGTAACCGTATTTGCCGGACGCGACGAGAACGGCAAGCAAAAGCGGCAATATCGCACATACGCCCCCTCTGACGGTATGACGCAGCGACAGATTGAAAAGGAACTCAATAAATTCGTTGTGGATTTTGAAAAAGAAGTGGAACAGGGTTTTACTCCTGACAACAAGCAAATGTTTTCAAAGTATGCGGATTATGTGCTTGAATTGAAAAAGGTTCGGAATAATACGAAACACCGCACAATCTCACGTTATTCGGAACTATTGGAAAGAATCAATCCCGTCATCGGTTATTTGAAACTTTCCGAAATACGCCCGCAGCACTTGAATAATTTTTATACATCCTTGAGTAAAAACGGGCAAAATAAAAGAACTCAAGGAAAGTTGTCAAACAAAACGATCCTTGAGCACCACAGATTAATATCAACCGTTTTAGAACAGGCGTTTAAAGAGGGGTATATAACGACAAATCCGGCGAAGCGTGCAATGCCGCCAGCTCCAGACAAGCAGGAAGCAAAGAGTTTTGATATCTCGGATATTGAAAACATTAAAACCGCACTTGAAACCGATATAATAGCCGAATCTGATAAATATAAAGAGTTACAAGAAAAATATCCCGATAGGAATTATATCAATCCGCGCAACACCTTCAAGTGGAAAGTGGCGATATATTTATTAATGACAACCGGCTGTAGGCGTGGTGACGCTTATGTCAAGCACAAACTAAAATTTTTTTCAAATATTTTTTCAACGCTAAAAAAAGCGCAGTCCCCATCGGTTATGACGGGTTCTGCGCTTCTTATATAATGAGGGTTTAGACTGCTTCTGCGAAATTCTCGAACTTCCAATGAATCTCTATGTGATTGCCCGGAAAGACGAGTATCATTTCAATCAGCGCATCCACAATGTCTTTCGGTTGAGCCGTTTCGCTCAGAGCGTTTTTCGCGAGAGCAGCGGTTTTTTTGTCCGCATCCCGCTTTCGAGCCATTTGTTGTGATACGGCGAGTTGCTGTGTCAGCGTATCAATCCGCTTTGTGTAATCAGCTTTTATTGATTGAAACGTATCGCGGTCGATTTCACGGCTTACGAAACGCTCATAACACTCCTGTCGTTCTATGGAAAGCTGATTGATTTGCCTTTCAACGTCTGTGTTGTTTAGCGACAAGACAGAGCCGTCAAGCAGTTTGTCGCCTACGGTTGTTTTACGGAAACTCGATAAATCATCAGAGTTCAGAACAACCTCCGCTTGCTTTTTGATAATCGTTATTACCGCATCATCCACATCGGCAGTCGGCAATTTCATTTTATGGCAAGCTGCCATCGGGTCGGCATGGGTCGCCATACAGCGATACATAGGTTGCGTGGTCGTGTTGCCGAAAATCATGGAACGTCCGCAAGTGCCGCATATAATTTTACCTTTGAGAAGATAATTGTGCGGTTGCATTTTACGTTTGCCCTGCGATTCCAACGCTTGCACTTGCTCGAAAACCTCTTTTGATACGATGGCGGGGTGTTTATCGGGAATGATAATCCATTCGCTCGGCGGCGTGTGATACTTATTTCCGCTTTCGTCTTGGTATGTTCTTCCCGCGATATAAGTTCCCGTGTACTGCTCGTTTTTAAGGATTTCCCGAATACGCAAAGTCGGCCAACGGTATGTCGGTTGAATGTTCAGCCTTCTGACGACTTTGAAATGCTCCCCCGGAGCTATATGCCGCGCCCTTTGGAGTTCTTCGGCGATGTCGCGAGCCGTAAGACCTTGTAAGGCTAAATTGAAAATCATCTTAACGGCTTCGGCGGCAGGAATGTCGATTTCAAATTCCTTACGTTCGTTTATGCGGTAGCCGAATAATGCGGCGGCAGGCTTCCTCTCGCCGCTTTCAATTCTATCGTAGAGTTTCTTGGCGTGGGTACTGCGTTCCCTGTTGTTTGAAAAGGCTTCTTTCGGAGCTTTAAGGATTACTTGAACCCTCTCGAACTCCTCTTTGCTTACGATTGGCGGGTGACTGCCGGGAATGATAATCCATTCTGACCTGTCCTTTTCAATCGTAGCCGTTCTGCCGATTTGGGTGCTTTCCCGCTTTCCGGCGACATAAGTTCCCGTGTATTGTTCGTTGGTGAGGAATCGGAAAATCTGCCTTGTAGTCCAGTTAAATTCAGGCGTAATGTCCTTGCCTTTGTTTGTATATTCGTATTCCCTCGGCGAAAGGCGGCGGTCGGCAAACAGTTTGTCGCGGATTTGTGTCGTTGTCTTGCCGTCGAGAGCCATGTCAAAAATCTCGCGGACAACCTCTGCGGCGGTTGGGTCGTGTTCCCACTTGCCGCTGTCGTTCTTGCGGTAGCCGTAAATCGCGCCGCCAACGATGTGTTCGCCGTTCTTCATTAAAATTTGCTTCGCGCTCTTAATCTTTTTTGAAAGGTCTTTGCTGTAATATTCGTTCATCATGAACTTAAACGCGACATCTATACCACCCGTGCCGTCTTTGTAATCGCTTGAATCAAAGCGGTCGCCTACGGCAACGAAGCGCACACGGTACAGCGGAAACACCTTTTCAATGTAATAGCCGCTTTCCAGAGCGTTACGAGCGAAGCGTGAAAAATCCTTGACTACAATGCAGTTTATTCTCCCGCACCGCACAAGCTCAATCATTTCTTGAAAAGCGGGGCGTTCGACATTCGTTCCCGTGAATCCATTATCCACGAACTCCAACACCTGTGCGCCCGGTAAGTCCATATCTTCAATATGGCTGTCGAGAAGAAGGTGTTGGTGAGGTATGCTTAGGCTTTCGGAAACTGCGTCGTCTTGGGAGAGCCGGATATATTTTGCTATTACATATTCATTCATTATCCGCTCCCTCCTTTTTGTTGAACACCGCTTCGTCTAAAAAGCTGAACTTTACCTCTATGCGCCCGTTGGGGTGAACGGTAATCCGCTCCACCAGTTTGTTGATAATTTCTGCTGTTAGGTCGGAAACCTGTTCTAACTTTTGAACATTCGCATGGGCTTGGGATAACGCTGCTTCCCGTCCCGCTCGGATATGGATTTCTTCACGCATCCATTTTATCCGCTCCGTAAGGGACGTTATCTTAACCTCGTAAGCCGATTTCATATCCTTGTATTCATCATCGGAAATGTCGCCGCTCACAAGGCTTTCGTACAGCCCTTCAAGGAAACGCTTATTCCTGTCAAACTCTGATTGTAGGGAAGCCAGTTCCTTTGTGAAATTGTCGGCTTCCGATACTACGCTCGATTTCGGTGACAGAATACTGGCTAAATCATGTTCATGTTTGCGTATCAAGTCCAGCATTTCGGCTTTCAATTCGGTTTCGGGCATTTTCATACCCGGACAAGCCTTCGCTGAATACATCAATCGTGTGTTGCATTTATATCCGTACCATTTTTCGCCGCCGCGCTTGCGGTTCATGGTATATCCGCAATGACCGCAACGCACTTTCCCGGCAAAGACGTTCTCTGTCATGGGAACTTTGTAATACGGCGATTTCTTGGGTTCGGGTTTTGCAAGGGTCTTTTGTACCGCATCGAACAATTCGCGGCTGATAATGGCTTCGTGGGTGTTTTCAACGATAATCCATTCGGATTTCGGCACTTTCGTAAGTGCCATGTTGACGGATTTGTGCTTACCTTGAACCATGTCGCCGCAATACATCCTGTTCCGCAGGGTGTCGCTGATTGCTCCGTGACCCCACCACAATTTATTGACCCCGACTTCATTTTCGGTAGCCAAGCCTATTGAATAAAAGTAACGCTTTGGCGGCAAATGACCGCTATCGTTGAGCCAGTTAAGAATTGCCCTGTGAGATTCACCCGCCGCCGCCATTTCAAATATTTGCAAAATGACGGAAGCGGCGTATTCGTCAATGACGAGCTTGTGGCAGTCGCCGTCGCTCTTGAAATATCCGTAAGGGGCTACGCCGCCTGTAAAATTTCCTTTCCGTTGGTTCATTTGAACGATTGCCTTTACTTTGCGGCTCGCTTCCAATGCGTAGGCTTCGTTTATCATGTTTTTCAGACTGAGCATGATGCCGCCGCTTTGTCCGTCCGCGCTGTCGTAATCGTCCGTGACCGCGATGTAACGCACACCGAGCGACGGGAAGTGGCGTTCGATATAATAACCCGCGTCAATAGCGTTTCTTCCGAGCCTTGATAAATCTTTCGTTATGCAGCAGTTGATTTTACCGCTCTCCATATCGGCGATCATACGCAGGAAAGACGGGCGCTCGAAGGATTGGCCGCTATGCCCGTTGTCGATATACACTTCCCGCAGTTCCATATCGTTGTGATCGGCGATAAACGCTTCGATGATCGCCAGTTGGGTTTCTATCGAATCGCCTTTTTTCTTTCTATCCACGGCGGACAGGCGAATATATGCGCCCGCGTAAAACATGGGTTTCTGAACAGCCTGCGTCGGAGCGGTTTCGGTGTGCTTCCTGCTTTTACGAGCCATTGCGCTTATCTCCTCTCTTGGATTGACGGAGGTAAGCCGAATAT
>Ga0123353_10014546_pt1 | contig 11354 bp, 4 predicted proteins | sample TergutLab28metaG_3_FD_92763 | JGI IMG/M metagenome (GOLD analysis project Ga0123353, IMG submission 92763) | Labiotermes labralis P3 segment gut microbial communities from Petit-Saut dam, French Guiana - Lab288 P3 | ecosystem: Host-associated > Arthropoda: Insects > Digestive system > Gut ... | reverse complement strand
TGAGTGGACCCCGTTCCAGACCCACTACTACTCAGAAAATCTGGTAGCGCCGGGGATCGAACCCGGGACCTCTGTATCTGTAGCCAGAAACTCTGACCACTAGACCACAGAGGCGGTCAGCCTCGTTCATAGCTCTCGCAAATAGAATAGCGAAATTTGTAGCTGTCGAAAATATGGGGATTTTTTTTGAGTGACTGTAACTTCTTATGAATGATTTTTACTTCCAAATTCAATATTTATATGTGTAACTGAATCAATGGTTAGATGACAGACCCTCCAGCTCGATGACAGAATTCGGAAGATGGAATTGTAAGCCCTTAGAAATGGAAAAATTTGTATTGATATTGGTTTCATAATACAGACAGCTTATTTATGAATTTAAGGTTCTAACGGTAGCGGGTACGAAGATTGCCGTTTTAAGGCACCTGATGCAAAGTATTGTGTTAGATAGCTATCAAGTTCTGGAGAAAGTGCAGTACCTGTCTTCAGGGCAGAGGAACAATTCTTGGCCAAACTAAAGGACTTTACATTCCGGAAGACCGTATTCTTAATTCTTCAACAATAGTTTGTAGTTTGAACACAACAGGCATCCCGCTCTCACTGTGAACCAACCTTAAGGGTTCCTGTGGAGAGGAGTGTTTTGAACAGCTGTTGCTGTCGCCAAGCTGTCTGACCGCACTGTCCTCGAGATTAAGAAAACCGTCCTGTGAAGGGCATACTTAAGCAGCTGCATTGTGTGTTAAGAAATAAGTCCTCACATTACTGAGAAAAGAAATCTTACGAGTCCCTTCGACTTTCCGTGTGTTTCTTTTCAAACGACAGCTTTCACACTTTTCATTTTATTCTGTCAACTTTTAAAGTTAAAAGTGAGTATTTGCATTGGTTCTCAGCTTGAAAGTGTCACTAAACAAAAACTAGAATTACTCATCTTTTTGCACGTGGCGTATTTCTTCTGGTGTCGGACAAATTTGTAAGCATTTGGTTTGGAGTTGTCTACACTTACGTTTAAGGAGGGGGGGGGGGTTGTAAGACCCTACAAATTGCCTTTGTATTTAAGACCTCTGTCCAACGACAATACATGTTGGTGACAAGAACACCTGTCTTTCATTTCCTGACTTCTTAATTGAAGCTTGTAGAAGGCTGTTTGACAAGTTAGGACCGTAAGACTTAGACGGTTAAAAATACTGTATTTTGAATTACGATTCCGTTCATTCTGGTACAGATTTACCGCTATTTTGTAGGTATCTGCTGCCGACATGTTAAGGGGTAATATAATGGGAGTGTGAAGTGGATAACGACAAAAACAAGTATAAACCGAGATTACCGATGCAAACCGGCCGCGCGTCTAATTCTTCGGAAAACGAAGGCATTCATACTCATTGCTGTGACTTTTAAGATTTTCTCCACGTTCGTTTAGTTGCCGGGACGTGGTGTTAACTACCCAGCCCTTCTAGCGCCGACGTTAAAGAAAGTGTAGAGCTATACCTCTACTTTCCCTATGGGCTTTCATGGCCTGTTCAAGACTATACTTTGCTGCATTCGTATTCGTTTACTCATTAAGCAAACAAAGAGAATAGATGAAATTTGGGCTTGCAGATACAATAAAAATATCTTGTTCGTGGGAGCTTATACCAAGAAATGCGTAAAATACTGGGCCAAATAATTAATTTAGTTCATAGATACAGTATATAATTTGCAGTCTTCATCGAGTGGGACTTCACATGTCGTAACCAAATAGAGGAAGACAAGATGGGTAGGGAATATTAAATGTATGGAAAGGGGAATGTTAATACTTAATTATATTCGAAAAACTAGAAAGAAAAGTATTGTAATAGCATATACGAGGATAATATTAATACTGATCATGAAGATGTATAATCCTATTCTTGGAACGTTTTAACCACACTCAGGATTATGGGCAAGTATCTGGTTCTTGTGTGCATGGTAACGAATCTGATAGTTTGTCAAAACATGTTGATTAACACAAAACACTCTTCAACGCGAGATGCACCGACGCGGCATAGATACTTGGTCGTTTTGTATTGAGAATTTCGATGCTGGAAATTTGTGTGCGTGAGAGCACATACACTGAATTTTATTCAGGAGTGTGTCAGCTTCACGCTGTCTGTACTGCCCACTTTTTTGTATTTAGAGCTACCTTTATCTCTTTTTGACGCTGTATGTGTGGGTTTGAGAGTCCTTAGTATTAGTGTCTCCCTGGGGATGACGATTTGTCGCTGGAACATGTGGGAGAATCCATGTCTAGGGATAATTCGTGATTTTTCATAAATTGCGTACATTTGTGGTGTAGGTGGATGATGATACGAGTTGAATCATTTACTGACTAGCAGAAACACGTATTAGCTTCTCAAGGCGGGCTGTTTTACGAAGACATTTGGTTAGATATTATAACGTCTTACTATGCGCTACTTTAAAACGATGAATTATAGTTCCTAAAGATTCTCTCTGCCAATAAACTTGTCATATTGTGTTCTGCAGACTTAGGGCCTCATGTTGGCCGGTCCTGAAATAAACGATAACAGCTTTCTTCTCTGTCTTTCACATTTTATCATGCATGGTCTCTACCAATTTATGTGTTGTCGCTAAATAACATAGGAATTCTGTTACCATTTCTTTCGAGTTTATTAATCATTCTTTCATTTTTTATTTTTTTGACATCTGGCCTGCAGCACTGTGTTTTTGTTAGATTTATACTAGCTGTCCTCGGAAAGTTTGTACCCATTTACTAGAATACATAGTGTCACTTTCCGAAAGGCAGCAATGTTGTAATTGTCGCCATGAGAAAATTAGATCTCATATTTTATCTTTTATTTGATGCTGCACAACACTTTCAGTCGATAATCTGTCGCTAAACAGCCAGCGTCATAAAGATTCAAGTCTTCGAGACTGTTACGCTGCGTCTTCTGGTATATGTAGGCTATACCGACGTCTTGAAACAATGGACTGGTTATAATTTCAGGACCCAGCCGTCCAAGAAATATTGTTGGATTGCTACGATCCTTCGAAACGTCGGTAGTAATTGTAACAGTCGACGTGCAGCAACTTCAATCTTCAGCACCGCTGTGAAAACCTCCATTTTCGCAGTCATGTCGTCGCATGTGTTCTTGTGCTAAGGCGTTTTGTCTGTTGGCTGCACTGCACGTCCTTTTAATTCCATCCTCTTGTTAATATCCATCGTAGGTGGCTATACTAACAAGTGTCAACTGTACCCAGTTTCCACACATGCGGAGAGAGTCTCGTTTCATTGCATTTTCAGCTTTGAGTAATTGGGAAGACTGTGGAAGGCAAGACAGACAGATCAGCTGCCGTCCAGTGGGCAGTGGCGTGTTGAACTCTTTGGGTCAGAGTTTTAAATACGTTTCAATGCGAGGTCTTTGCTCTTCTAAGATGGTACTGTAAGTCTGTGTTTCATTGCCGATGTTTTGAGACAACTTATCGGTACATTTATCAAGGGTCAAACAGGCCAAGAAGTCCTTAGAATTCGTTCTTGACCCTGGACTGCTTGACGTTTGACGATGGGACACATACGTTGTTACAAAACTTCTGTAAAATTACAAACCTACTGTGCGTAACATTGCAGAGGAGCGAAGACATGAACTACACAGCGTGGAAGCCTGAAATCTCGCAAGTTTTACCGGATTACTGTAGGCGGTAGAGCGATTAGGCTACGGACTGGACGGACAGGGGTTCGAACCTCGGCAGGAGCAAGAGATTTTCTCTTATCGGAAACTTTCATACCGGCTCTTGGTCCACCAAACCTCCAGTTTTCACCCCTCACCCCGGGGTTAAATTGGCCAGGATGTGATGTTGACCTCTCAACTCCATCAGGCACTGAGGTTAAAATTGAGTGGAGCTTTGTCTGTGCTCCTCCTGTACGCCTTTATGTCGCGGACATGAACAGCTTCACCTTTGCGTATACCTCATTACTGTCAGCGAATGAGTTGGTGGAGTAGTGATTGGTTCCTGTCTATACCGAGCTGCCGGTTAACCTGGGTAATGTATTTAGTGTTTATCCTCAGTCTGTCCAGGTGATCGACATTATAGTACATAGATTAAGCCACGACCACTTCCTCATTAATCCGTCATTCACCAGTCATCTTAACAAGCGCCTTTTTCTTATTCTGAAATAGCGTTAGCGCCGTAAACCTCAACATGACTCTCGCTGCAGAATTCCAACAAACAATTACAGATGTCAGACGCTGCGTAACCAGAGTTACTGGTAAACGTTTCGGAATCAAGTCAAACAAAAAGGCTTACTAGTGTTTTTACGGATGTAGAATTTTCAAGCCTTCTGGAATATAAAATTGTGTACTTTGGGAGACACGTACTCACGTTTTGAAAGAATTATTCTCCCATACACCAAACTACACGGCGTCGCACCCCGGAAAACAGTGATCTAAACATTCATCAGCGTGCGAAACTGGAAACTTCAGAGTCCATATTTTGACCTCTCAAATCAGGACTACTACTAAAAATTTTAGCACTTTTTTTTTAATTCGGAATTTCCGGAATAACTTAGTCGGCATAGCATTTTTAATTTGGAATTTCCGGAATAACTTAGTCGGCATAGCGTATACTCGTAGGTTAGCGTTCGACGACGTAGGAGTCGTGGGTATAATCCTGACACGGCCAGGAGAGTTTTCTCTTCTCCGAAGCATCAAAATCAGTTGTGGGACACAACCAGCTTCCTGTCAAGTGTACACCGGGTGTTCTTACGGCCGATCCGTATAGCTGACAAACTTACCACCTTCATGTTCCGATTGTGTTGAAATTTAGAAGCCTCGACCTCCTGGAACCCTCAGGGACTGTCCAGACCTATAGAGGGAATAGCTTTACTTTTTTTTCCTTTTTTCCCCTTGATATTTCTTTATTTGGGATTGAAACGTTCAGGGTTCTTATTGCAACTTAGCGAATAAAGCTACTGCGTGCCTTTGATGGTGTTTAATTTATACGCTTTTGAATTAAATAGGCAGTCATTAAAATGAATACTGTACAATTAAAATCCTTAGCATTTGTTTCAACACAATGAACGTAAGTATGTGATGTTCTTTACTGGCTATAGGACAGAGTATCCCTGACAACGACAGTTTTATCGCATTGAAAGCCGGCATATTCCGTGACAACTACAGTGCTGCCGAATGTGATATAAGACACGTGATGTACAGTGTTTTCTTTTAGATTTTCTCTTCGAAGGAAAGGCTTTTTGACTGGACAATTATTTTTTGTGACCCTGTCTGCATTTTTTTTAATACTAAATTGGATAGGAATTTCATGTATCGAGACGTTACTCGTCTCAGTATGAAATTCGTCTGGAATGCTGCCTTAAAAATTATTATTCCTTGAATGAGCTTAAGATTGGTTCATCATAATAATTCAACAAATATATATATATCTTTAAGTTTTATCAGATTGTATAGATTCTCTGTAACAATAACTTGGAAGCTAAGCAAAACATTTTCGATAACACTAATAATTTCTGAAAAGCTATTTTCTACAAGTGGAATTTGGTGTAGAAGATAATTCGATATCTCTTAACGAAGTTACATATGAAATATTATTTAATATTTTCAGAATATATATATGACAGTGTGGCAAAAATTGGCTTGTATTTCAAAAAATACTTTAGAATATGAGAACTTATTTGGACTTCGAAATAAAATTCTCCGGCACATGTGTTAGGTTAGATGCCGGTTGAACGTTTAGGCTTTAGCAACATCTCTTATAAAAATGTTATTTTTATTTAGACAAAAATATTTTATATTAATAGACAATGTTCACGTACCTAAAATGAAGCGTGTTATCTAGGGCTCTTAGAGTATTCTGTGTTAAATCTTTTATTACATTTCGGCTGAATTTTTTATGACAGAACCTCTCAAGTACAGACGAAATGAAATCCTACAAGCTCAAATTTGCACTTCGTACGGAAATCTACTGCACTTTTTTCGAAGGCCTGAGGAGTCAATGAACATTGTGTTATTGATGATTAAATTATATTTTAGCAATTTATAAGCTGGCTGAATCACTTCACAGACCAGAATGATTCTTCAGGCTCTTACAAGCTTTCGGGTAATTTATAAAATCATAAATTTTCAAGACCGCAGTTGTACCTTTCTCTGAGCCAAATGGATCCATTCCTCATCATACTGTAGCATTTATTTCGGATACTACGTAATATTTTCGCTTTGTTTCATCAATTGACCTGTTTGCATCAGGTATTTCATCTAAAGTTTTCTATCAGTTTCACACATACATATGCCTAGACCGTGCCCCATCTAGCCCGAATACTAACGTTGAGCGAAAGACAAAAACTGTGGCCTTAATTGGCATAGTGCTTTCGTTATTGTATTTGGGAAGATAGGAATTAAATTGAATGTCGGGAACTTAATATGTAACACGTTCGAAGAAAAATATCGCCGTCACTTATTCTTGATATTTTCATTTGATCTAACTGGAATCTGCAGGGGCATAAATAAGGAAGGGCGAGTGTTGCCAACTTCCCGGGCAGCAGAGAACAAGGGACGGTGAAATTGGTAGAAAGAAAATGAATATTTTATATGAACGAATCAAATTTCTTGCGTTAAATAAATTTCAAAATGCTGATCCAAATGCGAGGAAATTCAATAGATTAGAAATTTTTTTTTTAAAAAAAGTTCCAATTTCTGTTAAGGGAGCAATCGCCATGGTGCTCACTGGCGCTGGGCACCAAAAAACCTAGCTGCGCTTCTGTGGATATAAGGTAAATGGTAATTATGATTAAAAAACATAAGAATTTGAATATGAAATGAAATGAATTCAGGAATGAAATCGTGAAGTTCAAATATAAGGTAATGGATCATACAGTGTATCTTATTTTCATATTGATTACTGCAAGTAATTCTGACACTGCTTCTGCTCATAATTTTCACAAAGTTTCCTTTGTTTTAGACGTGGTGTTTTCTTTCTCGTCTTGGCAGAAGCTGTAGTTAGACTTTTGTGTGCTTTTTATTTTGACAGCACGCCACTGTTTGCGGGATGATCGTAACACATGACCGGTCGAGAACGGCCGCATGGCGACCAACTGTCTGCTCTTCTCATGAGTAAGTTAAGCATCCATCTTTCTACTGCTTGTTCAACCTACATACGTGCACGTACGTTCGTGTAATCACACCTTACTGCACCCCACAGCCGACTTTCCCGGACCACGTGTCGCTTAGGTAGCACAGAGAGCATGCGGGACGAATTTACTCATTAAAAAATGTTGAAAATAGAGAAATAACACTCGTATAGATCAAAACCGAATCCAGTATTTTTATCCATGACGTTATGCGGAAAGTAAATTGTGAGATTATGTGCCTTCTGCATCATTCGTGCTGTGGCTAAAGAAACGTAAAGAGTTTCCTTTGTAATTCATCACAACTCCATGAAGATGCGTACAGTGAAATAGCTATTAATGGATCTTAGAAAGGCTAAGATTCAATTAGGAATGAGATTTTGTATAATACTTTGAGTTTGGTACACCCATGAAAATAATTATATTAATTAAATATATTTGTGTGAAACTTAGAGTAATGTCTTGTCAAGTAGACATTTGTCTGGTACGTACGGCGTGGAATGGATTAATCTGGCTCAGAATAAGAACGTGTGGCGGGCCCCAGAAGACACAGTAATACACCTTGGTTTTCCACAAAATTTCTTGACTGGCTTTGGTAGTTTATTTTTACATGAAGGACTCTGCTCCATGTTAATAGTTAGTTAGTTAGTTTCGTTGTTTTGTTAGTGTAGAAAGGAGCCGTGTAGCGTTATCGGCCCCGGACTTTACCGAGAAATTGTGGTTCACTTCTTGGCAGAGGAAAATATTTTCTGTTTTCCAAAACATCCATACCTAGCCTCCTATTAAATGAATACTGGGGGGGGGGGGGCTTTCTCCAGAAAGCGGCCGGGTCCTAAAGTTAATCACTCGCCTCCTTCTAATGCCAAGGAGCTTTAGAATGAATTGGGGATAAGCCTATAATTTCTGTTTATACCCTTATGGATTACGCAGAGACAAATTTGTCAATATAGAGGATTTTCTCTCTCCTTAACACGAATAAATTAATCCAAATTCCTTATATGTGGGACGAATCTAATTCTATGAAAAAACTAATACACGTGTCTTAATAGCGTATTGTATAAAGGGATGCATTAAACAATTAAAGTCTTTTCTGTGTATGGTGCGATATTTGATTCCAAATATTGTTTGAAGTCATTGTTACTTATTGCTAAACGCCGTTCCTAGTGTGAAAATTACAGGTTGGATCGCGATCTACATGGAAGTAGACATCGTACACATCATTTTGTCTGGCAAATTACATTATATTTCACTCAAACCGTTTGGCGTGACGGAAGACAGCGCGGCGCTGGCCGATGTTCATTATGCCGTGAGTCTTTGTCCACGCATTTCAGTTCACTGTGCAGTTAATATTAGGTTTTAACGCATAATGCTTGAGGAAGGCGCTAGAAATGTTTGCCTTCGGCGCGCAGACACGCGCCACTTCTAAGAAAACGCTTTGACCTAAATTGCTAAATATTAGCCACTCTACATACTGCCATATCCTAGAACACTGCAGTCTTTATCACTGTTTAACCTCAGAACCATAAGAAAAGCATTGTGGGCACAATACACAGTTTTCTCAAAATTAAAGCAGGCAGTACTGAACTGTAGTGCTGTAACTGCTTAGGAATGTACAGATCAATGGCTGGGCAATGAAGTTACGTTGTTTACACAACACGCTGTGATCTAGGAACGCAATTTCTTGTCCGGTTATGTAACTGTTTTGTTACCTTGAAACTGGGCGATCTGAGTGTTTCATCTAAGCTAAATTACTTTCAAAGTCGAATCGCAATAATTGAGGAACTATTAAGTTAGTCCGTTCTGTAACAATACTTCTAACTAATATTTGTGTTTCGTAATTGAAGTTCCCAAAACTGTTACACAGCATTTATTTGAATAAGGCAGTTCAACATTTGACAAGGAAAAATAACTTCTAAGTAATGCTGTGTCGAAATGCTCACTATGTTTGTCAATAACTTGACATAACCTTCATTTTAATGTCTTCCTCTTATTGCTTTGTTTCTTCTTAATATCCTACTGTATTACAGCTGTGCTGGGTTTGCCTGAAATGTTTTGTTGCATGATGGACAATGCTTAAATTTACTAAGGTTACAGATACAAGGACACTTGCCCAGATAAATATTATCTGAAATTGTAACCTAAAGAGTTTTAAGCTTTATACTCTTGTGAATCCGGTAGGATAGATCAATCAGTAAGTTATTATGCTACGGGCTGGACAAGCAAGAAATCTTGGTTCGTTTCCCGGCATGGGCAGAAAATTTTCCGCCGTGTCCCAAACGACACTGAAGCCAACCCAAACTCCCTCTCCGTCAACGAATTGCAGACAGGGCGTGACACTGGTGGTTAACATACACCTAATACTCAAATTGAGAATGTCTGGATATTTGCCTTCAGTGTATTTTACGCATTTATGATATAGTCTTTTCTAAATGTGCCATCCCGTAGTGTGACAATGGTATGAACAAGTAAAATCAATATCAGTCTTAACACGGCTATCATTATTAGACAATAGAGACCGAATGTTTAATTAAGCGACATGTTTCAACTTAAATTACGCCATCTTCAGGCTCTTAAAACACATGGAGGAAAACAGTTTAAAATGATGTAATTAATCGTTGATCAGTGATTAATTATGTATTTATATGTTGGCCACTTCAGTTTATTTTTTTAAGGTTTAAGAACCTGAAATGACCTAATTTAGGCAGAAATATGTTGCTTGATTAGACATATGGACCCTATTGTCTAATGAAGATAGTTAGTTGAGACTGATAATGATTTAACTTCTTCATATTTTGATGCAGTTCTTAATTAATTAAGATTTTTTTTGTAAAGTTGTGGCGTTACAGCATTAAGGTTTCGAGATAGAGCTACAGAGCAGGTTAGTGTGGCGTTAACGCTCTAGCTTACGTTGGATACCTCAATCAGACCACGACTTTTTCCTTCCAGATCCTTCCTATTCATTAGTCACCAACCGTCTAAATAACACCATGGAGCAGTATTTCTTGAGAAGCTAACAGGTCCACAGATAGTGAAGAAAACCCCCGTATTTTATGGAGCGCATAGGTTCATTACGACGTTTACAAGATTCCTCCATCTGTCCCTGCACCGAGCCTGATCAATCCAGTCCACGCCTTCCATCCTATTTCTTGAACCTCCTTTTTCATATTGTCCTCCCGTCTACGCCTAGGTCTCCCAAGTGACTTCTTTCCTTTGGGGTTTCCCAACAAATCAACGATCTTACCCTCAATATTATGTAGAATGTTATACAGTACTCACAGCACTGCCCTATAAACCACAATCGCAGGCAGAGATACTTATGTAAAATGTACGGAGTTATCATCCTCTGTTCCGCGAGAGTTCCCATTTATATACGCTGATGTGAGGCGATGTTGATTCTCATTCAGTATTCGTAATCAAGTCGTAAAACATAATTTCCCCCGTGACAAGCACCACTGCGGTGCAGCACCAAGCGTGAGAATGTAATCAGTGTTGCTCGTACATCACGTGTGTTGGTTTTATGTGACCTTTTTTTTTATCACGAGATCACGTGATAGTTTTTGTTTTGAATCTTGCATTGTGAAAATTGATTATTGAATTTTATTGCCTATTTTGAGTTAGTACCTCAATAAAATGAGTCAATATGATCGTAGCGGGCTTACTTTAAAAATTCCCGTCAGTAAACCGACAACAATGTCATTAGATATTCTCACAGTATTCACTTTGCAAAGTAGTCTTCTGGGATTTGACGCCGTTTAGCCTGGTAAATATTTGCCTGGGGTTTTGGAGGAACCTGCTTCATCGCCACCGTGGACAAGTTAGTTCACGCAGAGCGTTCGTAGATTTCTAAAAATATACGTGGATTCGAGCCCCAGAAGAAGGCAGGTGTTCTAACAAGAACTTACACCACTTTATTTCTCACTCCATGTCTTTCACTGTATAATGATAACTGCCATGATTATAAAATAAAAAGATTTTAAAAGTAGAAAATTATTTTTCATCAAAATTTTTAATATAATTTAAGCCTATGTCAGAAATTTCAGAAACATTTTCAGAGATGAGGATTTCGGTTTTCGGATTTATGACGCTTGTTCAGCATGTGAGTTGACCCCGACGTTACAAAGAAAAGTACTTTCTTTGTTTTCAATGCTGGACTTTGACTTTGAGAATGAACGTAATGGTGAACAAATAACCCGTTGACGCAGAGCCACATTCCAGAAGACAAGGATCCTCAAATACAACGTTG
>Ga0123353_10014545_pt1 | contig 11354 bp, 8 predicted proteins | sample TergutLab28metaG_3_FD_92763 | JGI IMG/M metagenome (GOLD analysis project Ga0123353, IMG submission 92763) | Labiotermes labralis P3 segment gut microbial communities from Petit-Saut dam, French Guiana - Lab288 P3 | ecosystem: Host-associated > Arthropoda: Insects > Digestive system > Gut ... | reverse complement strand
GAACATGCCGCCCTCGGGGCGGTTCCAGCCACTGCCGTCCGGCAGTGCCGCGGGCAGGCCGTCGAGCAGCGCGTCGCGGCGGGCCCGGTAGGCGGTACGGACGCGGTCCAGGTGCGCGTCGAGGTCGCAGTCGGCCAGATAGCGGGCCGCAGCCGCCTGGTCCACCGTCGAGGTGTGCAGATCCGCGGCCTGCTTGGCGATCACGCAGGCGCGCAGCAGCCCGGCCGGCGCGCGCAGCCAGCCGAGCCGCATCCCGGGTGCCATCACCTTCGAGAAACTGCCCAGCAGCACCGTGCGGTCCGCGGCCTCCTCCAGCGAGGCGATCCACGGCTGGTAGTCGCCCTCGAAGCGCAACTCGCCGTAGGGGTCGTCCTCGGCGATCCACAGGCCGTGCCGCGCGGCCACCCCGGCGATCGCCGTGCGGCGCTCCAGCGGCAGCGTACGGCCGGTCGGATTCTGGAAGTTGGGCACCAGGTAGAGCAGCTTCGGCCGCTCCCGCAGCACCAGCTCCTCCAGCGCCTCGGGGACCACCCCGTCCGCGTCGGTCGGCACCGGCAGTACCCGGGCGCCCGCGAAGCCGAAGCACTGCAGGGCCGCCAGATACGTCGGGTCCTCCACCAGCACGGCGTCACCGGGCTCCAGCAGCGTGGTGGCGAGCAGTGCCAGACCCTGCTGCGAACCGCCCGTCACCACAAGGGAGTCGGCCTCGGTGGCCAGGCCGCGGGCGGTCAGCCGGCCCGCCACCGCGGCACGCAGCGCCGGGTCGCCCTCGGTCGTGGAGTACTGCAGCGCCCGTTGCGGCCGCTCCGCCAGCACCCGGTCGTACGCCGCCCGGATGCCCTCCGCGTCGAAGAGTTCGGGCGCCGGCAGGCCGCCGGCGAAGGAGATCACCTCGGGCCGCGCGGTCAGCGCCAGGATCTCGCGTACCGGCGAGGCGCCGACATGGCGTGCGCGGGCGGCGAGGCTGGGCAGGGCGGCGCGGGCGGTCGTCATGACACCGCAGCCTACGAAGAATCGTTGCTGTGTCCAGGTACTTTCCAGGATGCGGGCAGCCGCCCGGGCCCGGGCATGGGCAGAGCCCCCTCGGCAAGGACGGCGGCCGGTCGAGAGGGCTCTGCGGCAGTGCGGTTCACGGACCTCCCCGGTCCGCGCGGGCCGCGGTCGACGCGCGGGTCAGGCAGGTCAGCGCAGGTCGAACGCGCCGTGGTCGACGTCGGTGACGAACGACGCCCACGCCTCCGGGGAAAAGGTCAGGACGGGTCCCTGCGGGTCCTTGGAGTCCCGGACGACCACCGCTTCCACGGCGGGGGACTTCACTTCCACACAGGCGCCGTTCCCGGTGGAACGCGAGGACTTCATCCACGCGGGGGTGTTGCCCAGCTTGATTGCCATCTCTGCTCCGGTCTGTGCTGGTGACGGCGGCGCGGCGATCGCCTGATGCGCCAATGACTGAACGCCGACGACGCTACTCGCCAACATCACCGACCGGCGGGCCTCTTCACCCGGTTGGATGGCATATTCCCTGCGTCTCTTCCCAGTTGGACACGCAGGGGTGTACCGTGCCGTCCCCCACCCCGCGAGCCGGGTCCGGCGGCCTCCCCGCAACCGTCCCTAGGCGTACCGCTGGGCTGCCTCGTCGATGAACGTCCGGGACTGCTCGGCGCTCAGCGCCTGCGCCCGAAGGTGCTCGTACATCACGCTGTACGCCTGCACGTCCGTGTCCTTCTCCAGATACAGGTCGCTGTTGACGCCCTCCAGGTACACCACCGTCGCATCGGTGGCGTCGGTGAACTCCAGCACCGCGAACTGCCCGCTCAGCCCCGGGTGCGCGCCCGCCTCGAACGGCAGCACCTGCACGGTGACATGCGGGACGTGACTCAACTCGACCAGATGCGCCAGCTGTTCGCGCATGATGGCGTTGTCGCCGACCTTCCGGCACAGCGCCGCCTCGTCGATCACCGCCCACATCCGCAACGGCCCGTCGGGGTCGGTGATCCGCTCCTGGCGGCGCATCCGCACGTTGACCCGCTTGTCGACCTGCTCGGGCGTGGCCTCCGGCAGGTTGCCCGCGATCACCGCGGTCGCGTACGCCTCGGTCTGCAACAGGCCCGGCACCACCTGGGGTTCGAAGACCCGCAGGCTCGCCGCCTCGGTCTCCAGACCGATGTAGACGCTGTACGGGATGTCGCCGAAGGCGTGCCACCAGCCCTGCTGCCGTGACTCCTTGGCCATCTGCATCAGCGAGTCGACGATCCGGACGTCCTCGACGCCGTACACCCCGCACAGATCGCGCACGTCGCGCTGGCTGATGCTGCGCCGCCCGTTCTCCAGACGGCTGATCTTCGACTGGGAGACGAGCAGCCGGGCCGCCACCTCCTCGGCCGTCATGCCCTTCTGCTCGCGGAGCTTGCGCAGCTCCGAACCGAGCCGGCGGCGCCTGACGGTGGGGTTGACGTTGGCGACCACGGGGACTGCACCTCCACGCTGAACGTACTGATGGTCAGCAGCCTGCCACTACCGGTCATCACCGCGCTGGAGAATGAGCGGAACAAGCTTGCCCGCGCCCACCGTTTTCCGGTCCGCTTCCGCTTCGCGGTAACGTCCCGTCCGGTTCCGGCGGACGCCGCGCCGCCCCGGAAAGCGCGAAGCGCGGGGCGACGACGCCCCGGACGCGTTCCGGAACGCCGTCGCCCCGCGCGACGCAGCGGCTCCCGGAGGGGGACTCGCCGAGGACGGTCGCCCGGCCGCACGGCCGGTGGCGGCGGTGTCCGGTCCCTGCCGGCGGACACCGCAACCGTCCTGAAAACGGGGCTGTTCGAGCTGTACGAGCTGTGCGAGGTGGAGCGAGGGGTGCTGCCAGAAGTGCTGCCGTTCAGCGTGCTGTCGTGCCGTGCCGTGCGGCGCCGAGCTCTGCCGTCCGGCGGGCCGTGCGACCGTTCAGCGAGCGCCGGCGCGGGCCATCGTGCTGTGCCCTGCCGGGCGTTGCGCCTGGGCCGGCGGCCGTTTCGGCTGCGCCGCCACCCCGTTCTGCACGTCCATCACGGCGTGCGCGACGAGGCCGCCCATCGGGTCGTACCGGATCAGGTCACGCAGGCGCGATCGCGAGGACCGGCCCTCGTTCCCCGGGTACAGGTGCTTGCCGAGACCCACCGAGTGGGCGAGCGCGGCGAGCGCCGCGGTCCGCGGGTCCGGCGGTACGCCGGTGCGGATCGCCGAGTCGAGCCGGGCCCTGATCTCCCGGCTGACCGCGCTGTCGGTCGCCTGGTACCGGGTGGTCGGCAGTACCCCGCACATCTGACCCGGCACGGCGTGCACCATGCCGCACCGCTCCAGGTGCGCGAGATACGTCTGGCGCAACCCCAGCCGGGGCCCGCCGATCCAGTGGACGGCGCGCACCGGGCTGCCGCGTCGGCGCAGCAGTTCGAGCGCGGAGTCCAGAGTCGGATCTCCAGTCGGCCGTGGGTGCACCACGGCGATACGATCCCCGTCAGGGGCTATCCGTCCGGCCAGGGCCAGCTCGACGAGCTGTGCCCCGGCGAGGCCGAGGTCGAGCGACTGAGGCTGCGCCGTGGTCCCGGTGGCCGGGTCCAGAGCGAGCAGCAGGAGCTCTTCCGGAATTGTTCTGCGGCTCTTGCCCATCCATGCCTCCCCGCGTGGATGAATGACAGGGTGACGCCTCTCACACCGGCCTGTCGAGAGCGCCTCATCCATATCGACGGGAACCGGGTGGTATGTCGTTCTCGTCTACGGGGTGGTGGGGTGTCGCAGACGGCCTGCGCGCCTGTCGCGGGACACTTGCCAGTGTGGTTCAGCGCGGCTAGGGGCGCCATGGAATGGCGCCCCTCACGATGTGTTCATGTCGGATGACGATCTGTGGAGGAGGTCTGCGTGGCGGGCGAGTCCCCCGGCAAGGAGCAGCAGAAGGAGACGTCGGGGGAGGTGGCGGACCGCGTAGCCGTGGATCCGAGGCTGGCGGTGTTCCGAACGCCCACCGGGACGCGTGAGGTGCGTGAGGCGAGGCTGACCTCCGACATCCGCGACGAACGCGTCTCCGTGGCGACTTCCGGCACCCCTTCCGCTTCCGCCGCGCCCTCGCCGGGCGCCGTGGACGGCTCGGCCGCCGGTGTGCGTCCGCATCCGTCCACGCCGTCGACATCGTCGACCACGGCGGATACGGCGGACGACGTAGTCGCCGTCGACTCCCCACCCGCCCCTCCTACGCCACCGGTCACTTCCGCCTCGCGGGTGACGGCCTCCCAGGGTGCGAAAACGGAACCGAATCGTGATGGAGCGGCTGAGGTCGATGAGGCGGATGTGACCTCTGAGGCCGACGGTGCGAGCGAGGACGCTTCGGTGACCGCGCCCGCCGCCACCCCGGTGGCCGAAACCGGTGCACGAACGGGCCGCCCCCACCCGGATGAAACCGCCGCCTCCGACGCGGAGCCGGAAGAGGACCGCGCCGACGCGGCAGACGACGCCGAGCCGAAGCCCGCGGCTGAGGACGCGAAGCCGGATTCCGCGCCCGAGGACGAGGGGCCGAAGTCCGCTCCCAAGGCGGCGGACTCGACGTCCGCGCCCAAGGACGGGGATTCCAAGGCGGAGCCCAAGGAGGCCGTTCCCGAGGACGCGGCGCCCAAGAACGGTGCATCCAAGGATGAGGCGCCCAGGGACGCGGCGCCCAAGGACGCGGAACCTGAGGACGCCCAGGCGAAGCCCGGTGCCGAAGCGCAGGCCCGGTTCAAGGACGTGCCCACCACCACGCTGAAGGTGCGCACCGACCTTCCCCGGTCGGCCCCGCCCAAGGATCTGCCCACGACGCCGCTGAAGGCCGGGGCCTTCTCCGGCGCGCCCAAGGACGCGGAGCCGAAGTCCACGCCCAAGGACGCGGAGCCGAAGTCCGTCGCCAAGGTGGCGGAGCCCAAGGCCCCGCCCAAGGAGGCGGGTGAGCCCGACGCCAAGGGCGGGCCCCTGGTGCGGCCGCTCGTGTCGGACCTGTACGCCGGGCAGAACGGCGAGGGCGGCGCGGTCGCGTTCGGCAAGCCGGGAACGCCCACCCGGGCCGTCCCGCCCGTTCCGCCCATGCCGCCGGGGAAGGCGCCGCTGCCGCCCGCCGAGGCCGGTGAGAGCGCCAAGGACGGCGACGGCCAGGCGGTGGGGCCGCAGGGCACCCGCACCATGCCGGCGCCGCCGATGCCCGACAGGGACCCGCTGAAGCTGCTCGCGGAGCTGACGAACACCCCGCCTCCGCCGCAGACGCTGCTGCGCACCATCGGCCGCCGCTTCAAGATCTGGACGCCGCTGGCCGTCCTGCTCGTGCTGGTCTTCGTCCTGGTGCAGGCGCTGCGGCCGCTGCCGTCGCCGTCGCTGGCGTCGACCACGTCCGCGACGTACCGCTTCGCCGGCACCCCGCTGACGCAGTCCATGCCGTGGCCGAGCCAGGGCCAGTCGGCCGTGGAGGTCGAGGGGCTGGGCTCGCTCGGCGTGCGCGGCGCGCAGACGCCGGTGCCGATCGCGAGCGTCACCAAGGTGATGACCGCGTTCGTCATCCTGCGCGACCACCCGATCAGCGGGAAGCAGAACGGCCCGGTGATCACCGTCGACAAGCAGGCGGCCGACGAGTCCGGCTCCACCGAGGAGTCGACGGCGCACGTCCAGGAGGGCCAGAAGTTCACCGAACGCCAGATGCTGGAGCTGCTGCTCATCCCGTCCGGCAACAACATCGCGCGCCTGCTGGCGCGTTGGGACGCCGGTACGCAGGAGGCGTTCGTCGCCAAGATGCAGCACGCGGCGGCCGAGTTCGGCATGACCCACACCACGTACACCGGCGCCAGCGGCTTCGAGTCGACGACGCAGAGCACCGCGGTGGACCAGCTCAAGCTGGCCCGGCAGGTCATGCAGAACGACGTGTTCCGGGCCGTCGTGGCCCAGCCGCACGTGGACATCCCGGGCGTCGGCACGATCTACAACAACAACAACGACCTGGTGAATCTGGGCGTCGTCGGCATCAAGACCGGATCGAGCACCCCGGCGGGCGGTGCCCTGATGTGGGCGGCGCACAAGACCGTCGACGGCAAGCAGCAGCTGATCCTGGGCGTGGTGCTGCAGCAGCGCGGCGGCGTCACCGTCAACGACAGCCTGAACGTGGCGCTCCAGCGCAGCCAGGCCCTGATCAACTCCGTCCAGGGCGGCATGACGTCGGCGACGATACTGAAGAAGGGCGAGGTCGTCGGCGAGGTCGACGACGGGCTCGGCGGCCGGACCCCGGTGGTGGCCGCGGCCGACCTGAAGGCGATCGGCTGGCCCGGCATGACCGCCGGCCTCACGCTCACCCCCCAGGGCGATGGCCTGCCGCACAACGCCAAGGCCGGCACCCAGGTGGGCACGATCGGCTTCGGCACGGGCACGGCCCGCACCACGGTGCCGGTGGTCCTGCAGACCGACCTGCACGCGCCGTCCTTCGGCAAGAAGCTGACCAGGGTGGCCTGATCATCCCCGGGCCCGCCTGGATCAGCTGATCAGGGCGGACCTGCGACCGGCCTCCGCCTCGGGCCTTTGTGCCTAGGCGGAGGCCAGTTCGCGTTCCAGGGGCGTACGGAACCGCGGCGTGATCCGTACGCCGCCGAGCCGGGCGGTCAGTTCGGCCGCCGCGCGGTCCACCGCCGCGGCGGCCTGCTTGCCGCGGTCGGCCAACTGCCGCCAGACCACGGTCCCGTCGGCCAGCTGCCCCCAGCCGCCGACCACCTCGCCGCCCCACCACACGGTGGGCCCGACGTTGCCGGTGCGGTCGAAGAGCGCCGCGCGGTGCTCCTGGGGCAGGAACCAGTCCCGGTCCTGCCATCCCATCGGCGCCGGGTCGAGGGCCGGCAGGAGGGCGGCGGCAGGCCGTGGCGCCTCCAGCGGCCCTGCGTCGCCGGGCAGCACGTAGCCGGTGGCCGGCCCGGCGCCGGTGTCGAGGCCCACCTGCTCGGCGCCGACGGCCGCCAGCGCCTTCCTGACGGCCGTCAGCGTCCATCCGGTCCACCACTTGAGGTCGGCCTCCGTGCCGGGCCCGTAGGCGCCCAGCCACGCCCGTACGACGGCCGCCCGGGCGTCCTCCGCGGGCCGTTCCTCCAGGGGGCGTGCGGGGGCCCACCGGAACTGGCTGCTGGTCCAGGTGCCGACGGGCCTGCGCCGCTCGATCCGGTTCTCGGCGGCCATCGTGCGGATGATCCGGCTGGCCACGTTCTGCGTGGCCTCGTACGGCTTGCCGCGGGCGACGACCACCTGCTCGCGCAACTGCGGTACCAGCTTGGACAGTTCGGCACCGCTCAGCTCGCCGCGTTCGGCCAGGGCCGCCTCCACCGCCTCCTCGGCGGCGGCGAGCCACTTCTCGTCCCAGCCGCCGCCCTCGGCGAGGTGAACCAGCAGCTTCCTGCGCTCGTTGGCGGCGATGGGCCGGCCGGCGGCGGCGTACACGTCGGGCGCGACGTCGCGGGTGACGACGAACATGGTGCGGCGCATCGCCAGCATCCGCACCAGGGGCGCCTCCGGCCCGTACAGCGCCTCCTGGACGGCCTCGATGCTGCCTTCCGGCCGTGCCAGCCGTGCGTCGACCGAGAGGAACACCGTCGCGGGATCGGTGGCGTGCAGCGCCACCAGGGACCTGGTCACCTCCTCGGCGCCCGCCGCACCCCGTCCCACCAGCCGTCGCGCCGCGCGCGCGGCGCGTTCCTGTGCCGTGACCTGCCGTCGAACCGCCATCCCCCCATCCTCACACCGCCGTGCCCGGCATGGAGCGGTCATCGGGGAACGGCGTGCCGGTCCGGCTCACCCGGTCCGCCTCACCCCGCCGGGCCCGCGCGTCAAACGGTTCGCGGCGCGGGCGTCACGCGGGCAGCGGACGGAAGCCGCGCAGCCGCAGGCTGTTGCCGACGACGAAGACCGAGGAGAACGCCATCGCGGCCCCCGCGATCATCGGGTCGAGCAGCCCGGCGGCGGCCAGCGGGATCGCCGCGGTGTTGTACGCGAACGCCCAGAACAGGTTGGCCCGGATCGTGCCCAGGGTCCTGCGGGACAGCCGGATCGCGTCCGCCGCCACGGTCAGGTCCCCGCGCACCAGCGTCAGGTCGCCGGCCTCGATCGCCGCGTCCGTGCCCGTTCCCATGGCCAGGCCCAGGTCGGCCTGGGCCAGTGCCGCCGCGTCGTTGACGCCGTCGCCGACCATCGCGACCGTCCTGCCCTGCTCCTGCAGCCGCCGCACCACGGCGACCTTGTCCTCGGGCAGCACCTCGGCGTGGACGTCCTCGGCCGCGATGCCCACCTGGGCCGCGACGGTGGCCGCGACCGCCGCGTTGTCGCCGGTCAGCAGCACCGGCCGCAGCCCCAGCGCGCGCAGCCGCCGCACCGCCTCCGCGCTGGTGGGCTTGACGCGGTCGGTGACGGTCAGCACCGCACGGGCCTCGCCGTCCCACCCGACGCCGACCGCCGTCGCACCGCGCGCCTCGGCCTCGGCCCGCGCCATGGCGAGGGCGGGCGGCAGCGGCATGCCCGCGTCCTCCAGCAGCCGGCTGCGGCCGGCCAGCACCAGGTGGCCGTCGACCGTGCCGCGTACGCCGAGCCCGGGAAGGCCGGCGAAGTCCTCGGCCACGGGCGGCAGTTCGCCGACCGACTCGGCCGCCCCGGCCGCGATCGCCCGCGCCACCGGGTGCTCCGAGGCGTGTTCGAGCCCGCCGGCCAGCCGCAGCACGTCCTGGTCAGCGACCCCGTCCGCGGCGTGCACGCCGGTCAGCGCCATCGCGCCGGTGGTGACGGTTCCGGTCTTGTCGAGCACGACGGTGTCCACGGCCCGCGTGGACTCCAGCACCTCGGGCCCCTTGATGAGGATCCCCAACTGCGCGCCGCGGCCGGTGCCGACCATCAGCGCGGTCGGCGTCGCCAGGCCCAGCGCGCACGGGCAGGCGATGATGAGGACGGCAACGGCCGCCGTGAAGGCCGCCGTCGGCCCTTCCCCGAGCGCCAGCCACACCCCGAGCGTGCCGAACGCGAGGGCGATCACGGCCGGCACGAAGACCGCCGAGATGCGGTCGGCGAGCCGCTGCGCGGCCGCCTTGCCGTTCTGGGCGTCGGCCACCAGCCGTGCCATGCGGGCCAGTTGGGTGTCGCCGCCGACCTTCACGGCCTCGACGACGATCCGTCCGCCGGCGTTGACCGTGGCGCCGGTGACCGCCGACCCCGGCCCGACCTCGACCGGGACCGACTCGCCCGTCAGCATCGAGGCGTCGACCGCGGAGCCGCCCTCACGCACGATCCCGTCCGTGGCGATCTTCTCGCCGGGCCGCACCACGAAACGGTCGCCGACCAGCAACTCGGCCACCGGGACCCGGACTTCCCGCACCTGACCGTCGCTCCCCGCGCGCAGCACCGCGACGTCCCTGGCGCCCAGCTCCATCAGCGCGCGCAGCGCCGCGCCCGCCCGCCGCTTGGCCCGGGCCTCGAAGTAGCGCCCGGCGAGGATGAACGCGGTCACGCCGGCCGCGGCCTCCAGGTAGATCTGCCCGCTGCCGTCGCCGCGCGAGATCGCGAAGCTGAACGGGTGCTTCATCCCCGGCATCCCGGCGGTGCCGAAGAACAGCGCCCACAACGACCAGCCGTAGGCGGCGAGAGTGCCGACCGAGACCAGGGTGTCCATGGTCGCCGCGCCGTGCCGCGCGTTGATCCAGGCCGCGCGGTGGAAGGGCCAGGCGGCGTAGGCGACGACCGGTGAGGCCAGAGTCAGCGCCAGCCACTGCCAGTTGGTGAACTGCAGGGCCGGCACCATCGACAGCACGATCACGGGCACGGCCAGGACCACGGCGGTCGTCAACCGCTGCCGCAGCGTGACCAGTTCGGGGTCCTCCGTGGGCGGCGCGGCGCCTCCCGCGGCCGGCTGCGCGCCGCCGGCGGCTGCGGGCGGGGGAACGGGGGGCGCGGGCAGGGCGGCGGTGTAGCCGGTCGCCTCGACCGTCGCGACGAGATCGGAGACGGCGATGCCGGCCGTGTCGTCGTACGCCACCTTCGCGCGCTCGGTGGCGTAGTTGACGGTGGCGGTGACGCCGTCCATCCGGTTGAGCTTCTTCTCGATCCTGGCGGCGCAGGACGCGCACGTCATGCCGCCGATCTCCAGCTCGACCAGTTGCCGCTGCGCCGTCCCGCCGTCGTTCTCCGCTGTCGTCGCCACGTCCGTTCGCCTGCTCCCGTGAACCCTTGCTTCCCCTTGCCCGTGTGCCCGCCCGCGCCCGGGCCATCCTGGTGCGCGTGCCGGTGCCCGTACCCGTGCCGCCGTCGTCGGCGCCCGGCTCGGGGCGCCGCGGCGCGCCTGTTCAGGTCCTCAGGCGCGGCCGACCAGCTCGTAGCCCGCCTCGTCGACGGCGGCGCGGATGGCGCTGTCGTCCAGCGGCTGCTCGGAGGCGATGGTCACCAGCCCGGTCTTCGCCACGGCGGTCACCGAGGTGACACCCGGGATCGCGGTGACCTCCTTGGTGACCGCGGACTCGCAGTGACCGCAGCTCATCCCGGAAACGGTGTAGACGGCCTCGCTCATGGTGCGCTCCTCATGCGTGTGCGTACGGGGATGCCGTACGTGTGCCGGTTGCCGGGACGGTTTCCCGCCCTCTCTCGTCAGCCTATACCCCCTAGGGGTATTACGTGGAGTGCGGCCCGGTCGTTGTGGGCGCCGTCACCCGTCCGCCGCGAGCCGGTCCAGCAGCCGGGCGGCCAGCCGGAGCACCTCGCGCTCGGTCTCGTTCAGCTCCGTGTCCATGCGTGCCCGCAGCCAGGCGTCGCGGTGCTCGACGTCGCGCGCCATCGCCTCGAAACCGCTCTGGGTCAGCTCGATGCGGAACTGGCGGCCGTCGTCCGCGTCCCGTACCCGGGTCACCAGGCCGTCCTGCTCGAGCGCGGCCAGTGTCCGGGTCAGCGACTGCGGCTGCACGTGCAGGGCGGCCGCCATTGCGCCCGGGGTGCTCGGGCCCTCGCGGTACAGCTGCGCCAGGGCGCCGAGCCGGCCCGTGGGCAGCGAGTCGGGCAGCCGCTCGGCGCGCATGCGGCGACCCAGGCGGTTGACGGCGCGGCGGAGCGTGGACGCGGGGTCGGCGGGCGGGGGAGGAAACATGGCAGCCATTTTCTCAGCTCTGCGTATTATCTTGAGGTTGGTGGTTCGGAGCGGGTGAAGGGGTGACGGCGCCGAAATGACGGGTATTTCATGTGACCATCGGCATGGACTGTGATGTCGCGTGAGTCGCTAACGGATGATTGTCGTACGCATGGCGTAGGACTTGTGGGATGGGGATACAGATGATCGTCAGCCTGCGGCTGCTGGATCCCGGCGGAGTGCGGTG
>Ga0123353_10014543_pt1 | contig 11356 bp, 13 predicted proteins | sample TergutLab28metaG_3_FD_92763 | JGI IMG/M metagenome (GOLD analysis project Ga0123353, IMG submission 92763) | Labiotermes labralis P3 segment gut microbial communities from Petit-Saut dam, French Guiana - Lab288 P3 | ecosystem: Host-associated > Arthropoda: Insects > Digestive system > Gut ... | reverse complement strand
ATAGTAGTTATAGTAGTTATAGTAGTTATAGGTGTTATAGATGCGGGTTTCCAGAGGGGTTACAGCCGCTTTTTCCCGAGGTTGAACGATATGAGGCAGCCGGCGGCGCAGGTTATCGCCGCGACCACTATCGTCTGTACCTGAATGTCGCCAAGCGCCATGAACTGCCTGCGAAGCAGGAAGTAGATCGAGCCGATAAGCAATCCCAGAATGACCGAATACATGGTATTGTAGTGCCTTTTGAGAAGGCCCTCTATGATCCGGCACATGAGGAGCCCGCCTATGACCACTCCGATCGCGAGCGGTCCCAATACTTTGAGTATGTCGAAAAACAGCGCGCCGGAAGGGCCGGCGAAAAATTCGCGGACCGATGATACCGAATACACCGCCAAAGGATAGATGCCGATGAGAAGCAGCACGAACGAGCCGCTTATACCGGGGATGACGAGCGCGCAGGCGGCTATGACGCCCGCGGCGAGAATGAAGAGCATGTACGGGACGTCGATCTGCGCGATGATCTGCGCCGGCTCCTGCAGGGGACCCGCGTCGAGTCCCGAAAGGACTATCAGCAGCAGGATCGGAAGACCCATGAGCGCGAGCTCACCGGATTTGAGCCCCTTGTCGGGCTCCCTGACTTTTGAAAAGATGATCGGGATAATGCCCGCGATCAGCCCTATGAAAAACGTCATTGTAGGCAGCGCGTGGTTTGAGAGCAGATAGGTCATGATCGAGCTGAAAACCACGACGCCTATGATGACGCCGATCAGCATCGGCAAGAGAGCTTTGAGTGATTTCTTCGTGTCTTTTCTTAAATTGTTGATCGAACCTATCAGCTCGTCGTAGAAGCCGAGGATGATAGCGATGGTGCCGCCGCTGACGCCCGGCACTGTTTCCGTGATACCGAACGCCAGGCCGTTGAGCAGGTTCCTGATCGTCTTTAGCATATCCCTTTATACATATATCCGCTGCATATATCCGCGTCCGCCCCGCCAGCCTCAGACGCCCAGGAAGCCGATGAATATTCCGGCGATGATGGCGGATCCTATCGTGCTCGCTACTATCGGCCCCATAGCGTGCATGAGAAGATGGTTTTGCGGGTTGTACTGCTGTCCCAGCTTCTGTGATATGCGGGCGGCCATCGGCATCGCCGAAACCCCGGAGTTTCCTATGAGCGGGTTTATCTTTCCGCCGGTAAGTTTGCAAAGCAGTTTCGCGATCAAAACCGCCCCGATAGTTCCGAAGATAAAGGCTACGAGCCCGCAGAAAAGTATTATGAGCGTTCTCGGCGTCAGGAAACGGTCCGCGGTCGCGGAGGCCCCGATCGACAAGGCGATAAGCAGGGTCAAAATGTTAAGCGCCTCGTTTGACAGCGTACGGACGTATCTCTCGGCGACGCCGCTTTCCTTTATCACGTTGCCGAGCATCAGCATACCGATGAGCACTCCGGCCGTAGGCACGAGCAGCAATACGACGATTGTGAGGATGAGCGGGAATATGATCTTTTCCCTGCGGCTTACCTGCCTCGGCTCCGACATCACTATCACGCGCTCCTTGTCGTTCGTAAGAGCGCGCATTATAGGCGGTTGTATAAAAGGCACGAGGGCCATGTACGAAAACGCGGCGATCGCGACAGAGGGAAGTATCTCAGGCGCAAGGCGTGTGGCGGTAAATATCGACGTCGGTCCGTCGGAGCTGCCTATTATCGCGATCGACGCCGCCTCTTTCATCGTGAACGGGTCGAATCCGGGCACTACGCCGGCGAAGAAATTGCCCATTACTATAGACAAACCAAATGCTACAAAAATGCCGAGCTGGCCGCCGAGGCCTATGAACGCGTTTATCGGCCTCGCGATCAAAGGAGCGAAATCCGTCATCGCGCCGATACACATGAATACGAGCGGCGGGTATATTATTCTTATTATTCCCTGATACAGGTAGAAAAGAAGCCTTCCGTCGTCGTACGCGCCGAGAGCGGCGGCGGGGATGTTGGCTATCAGCATTCCGAACGCCAGCGGCAGGAGTAAAAGCGGCTCGAATTTCTTTCCGATAGCCAGGTAGGACAGGAATAACGCGATGGCCAGCATTACCCAATTGCCCGGCTGCATCGACGACAACCCAGCTCCGAATACCATACTCTGCCCGAGTGTGCCCAATGAATCCCTCCTTATTCCAGAAAGTCACTGATTATACTGTTTAAATAATCGTATTTTTTTTATTATAATTATTCAATAGTATAACATAACTTATTATCTTACTTGAAAATGATATAATACCGCAAAGCGAAAGTATTTACGGGGGGAAAATGAATCACACTCAAGAGAAGCTTCCTGATATCTATCTGAATCTGAATACAAATCCCGATACGGGCCTGTCGGACGGGCAAGTGGCAGAAATCCAAGCGAAAAAAGGCCTGAATAAGTTTGACGAGGAAAAGAAAGAGACCGTTCCGCAAAGGATCCTCTACCACTTAAAGGACCTCACGTCGATAATCCTGCTCGTCGCGGCCGGCATCGCCTTTGTGCTCGCGTTTCAGGGCATCAAAGGGATCACCGACGGGTTCGTGATCCTGTCCATAGTCATACTGAACCTCTGTCTCGCGATCCGTCAGGAGATGGGCGCCGAGAAGGCTCTGGACGCCCTGAAGAACATGAACGCGCAAATGACGGTCGTGCTGAGGAACGGCGCCAAGGAGTCCATCGACGCGGTAGGGCTTGTGCCCGGGGACATTCTCATGCTCGAGGCCGGCGACCTCATACCGGCCGACGCCCGTCTCGTAGAAAGCGTGAACCTCAAGGTCGAGGAGTCGATACTGACCGGGGAAAGCGTCCCTGTCGAAAAGGACGCGGACGCGGTCATCGCCGACAAAGCCCCGCTCGGCGACCAGACGAATATGCTGTTCTCGGGCTGCCTCATCACAAACGGAAGGACGAAGGCGGTCGTGGTCGCGACCGGCATGCACACGGAGATGGGCAAGATCGCCGGCATGCTGAACGAGACGAAAAAATCAAGGACCCCCCTGCAGAAGAGGCTGAACCGTCTCGGCAGGAACCTGTGCATGCTCGCGATAGTGTCCGCCGTCCTTTTGATCATTATGCAGATGTACCACGGAGTAACGTTTATGAACGTTCTCATGGACGCCGTGGCGCTCGCGGTCGCGGTGGTGCCGGAGGCCCTTCCCGTCGCCGTTACGATCACTCTGGCTTTCGGCGTATTCAACATGGCGAAGAAAAGGGCCATCATCCGAAAGATCGCCGCCGTCGAGACCCTCGGCAGCGCCTCGGTCATATGCTCGGACAAAACCGGGACGCTCACGATGAACCGCATGGCGATCCAGAAGCTCTGGGCCGTGGACCACGATCCGATCGACGCGCACGAAAAGTTAAATCACGATCAGAGATGGCTCATGGAGATGCTCGGTCTCGCGAGCAACGCGACAATAGAGGACTTCGACGGGGTCGACAGAGAGATAGGCGACCCGACCGAAACCTCGATCATCCGCCTTTTGAAAGACAAGAATATTACTAAGGGGAGCATAGACGCGATATTCCCCAGGGTCCACGAAATACCTTTCGACTCCGACAGGAAACTTATGACGACGGTCCACGAGCTCGAGGACATGCGCTATATCTCTATCACTAAGGGCGCGTTCGACAGGATCCCGATCGAGGCGACGTCCGTGTGCATCGATACCGCCCAGCGCATCCACGACGAGTTCGCCGGAAACGCGCTGAGGATCATCGCCTGTGCGTATAAGTATTACGACAAACTGCCTGAGGTCCTCGACGCGGACGAGCTCGAGCACGGCCTCACCTTCGCCGGTTTTGTCGGCATGATAGACCCGCCGCGCCCCGAGAGTATGGCTGCGGTGCAGACCGCCAAAGAGGCGGGGATCAAGACAATAATGATCACGGGCGACCACGCCATGACCGCCAAAGCCATAGCGCACGAGATAGGCATCTACGAGGAAGGCGACCGGGTTGTTACGGGAGCCGAGCTCGACGGCATAACCGAAGAGGCTTTGATAAACGACGTCAAGAGCTGCTCAGTATACGCGAGGGTCAGCCCCGAGGACAAGATCCGCATCGTCCAGGCGTGGCAGCATCACAAAGAGGTCGTGGCCATGACGGGCGACGGCGTCAACGACGCCCCCGCGCTCAAGGCGGCGGACGTCGGCGTCGCGATGGGATCGGGCACGGACGTCTCAAAGAGCGCGAGCGACGTCGTGCTGACCGACGACAACTTCGCTTCGATCATATCCGCCGTCGCGGAAGGCAGGCGGGTTTTCGACAACATCCGAAAGGTCCTGTACTCCCTGTTGAGTTGCAATATTTCAGAGATACTCACAATGCTTATAGCCGTGGCGCTCGGATGGGGCACCCCCATCTTCGCGATACAGCTCCTCTTCATCAACGTCGTCGCCGACGGCGTCCCGGTCATGTTTATCTTCAGGGAGGCGATGGAGGCCGACGCGATGAAGCGAAAGCCGTACAATACGACCGCAAGCATATTCGCTTACGGCCTCGGCACGCGTATCGTGGTGATGGCCGCCATATTCGCAGCGACCTCGCTCATCGGTTTCTATATAGGGAGGTTCGTCGAGGTGTCCTCTGCCGTAGCGCCCTCACACGAGGTCGGCGTCACGATGTGTTTCCTCATCATCGGCTGGTCCTCGATCGTCAATATCTTCAACATAAGGAGCAGGACGCAGTCCATCTTCCAAGTCGGCGTCCGCTCAAATATGCAGCTGTTCTTCGCCTTGTGCTTCTCGCTGGCGATGATGACGCTCATGCCGATCTTGCCGATATTCCGGCAGATCTTTCATTGTGTATACATCGCGCCCGAGCACTGGCTCTGGATGATAGTTCTGTCCGTGCCCCCGCTCGTGGCCATCGAGATACAGAAGATCTTTCTCCGGTCGCGCCTGCGCCGCGCGGCGTAGCGCTCCTAAGGGCTCCACGGCCAGTCTGGACCCGGCCGCTCCTCTTCCTAAGGGCTCCACGGCCAGTCTGGACCGGGCCGCTCCGGTTCGGGCGGATACGGATCGTAGGGTTCGTAGGGATCGTAAGGGTCGTAATATTGACCACCGGATCCACCGCCTCCGCCGCCGCTGTCGATATTTAATAAAACTATTATTACCACGATGATGGCGATGAACCAAATAATACCGACCCAACAGCCCCCTCCGCCGCCGCTGCCGCCGCCATACTTCCCATATTCACGTCCGGGATTATCCTCCCACTCCGGCCCGAGCCCTTCTCCGCCGTCACACATTCAACTTCTCCCTGCTCATATAGTATCGTGTCTTACGAATATAGTATCGTGTCTTACGAGAAATATCATCAGAACGGCAGATCGTCGTCATCGCTCAGCCCGATCAGCGAATACCGGCCGAACCCGTGAGAGTCATTGGGCCTCGGCATCGAGTCTTTGTTCATTATGTCCTCAAGGTAGAACCGCGCCGAAGAGTCCGAAAGGCAGCTCAAGCCTTCCCAGCGCACCCTGAGTTTCTCGCAGATCACTTTTTCCTGAGCCTTCATAGGCTCGTCTATTTCCGCGCACTCTTTTAACAGCGCCATGCTCTCTTCCTGGATCTCCAACAGGATCTCGTCCAGCTCTTCTTCGGGGCACGCCCCTACCCTCATCAAAGCCTGCCGGTTCACCATGAGCACCCTCATGAATTCGAAAACCGTGTAGCCGATTTCGTTTTTAACGAACTTCTTGAACAACTCTCTCCGCTCCATTTATTCTCCCCTCTGTATTTCAGCTGTATTCCGGACTATGAATTATACGCGAATAAATAAAATGGAGAGTCCGTCATATGGGACAACAAAACCCGAATACGAAAAAACTCATTCAATTTCGTCTTGAGGAAAAACGCGGGAAAGCGGTAGCAGCCCCCTGTTATTACAAAAATATTATTACCGGTATTTGTAAGTTATTCGTCCGGCTGAATATCTTTACTCTTCCTAAGGTACGAGATATGGATAAAACCTAAAACGATCACGACCCCGCAACATATCCCGGCGATGAACTTCGACATTTCGGCACCTCCTGCGTTTGATTATAACAGAATACGCCCTTGTCAATACCAGAATCCGCCCATGCATAAAACCGCCCATGTATAAATCCTCAGAGAGATGTTATAATTCTTTTCGGAGGTATTCCGAATATGCCGGCAAAAATAAAACGAAGAATGTATACATGGTTCATCATTGAGGTGGTTACCATTATCATAGCAACTTTCCATCTCAAGTATTCCCCCGAACATCACACATACGCGATCCCCTTGTTCATAGCGTTGTGCGTCAGCTTTGCCGTGTGGGTCGTAGTCTGGCTGGTGCTTCAAAGGAGAAGTTGATATGCAAATACTTGGATTGACAATATCTTTTATCGTGATTTTCATTATCCTTGCGGTCTTCCTGCTCCTCATCAGGAAAGATGAGAAAAATGTCCGATATGCCGTCTCCATCGTCTATCCGAAAGATATCGATATCCCGAATAGTATCATTCAAAAGGAAATGGTTACGATGCTGGTACGCGGCCTTATCATACTGGCTGTGACATTTGTTCTGGAATTGATCGTCTTTCACTTTTGGACATTCCCGGAAGTCGCGCTCGTCGCTCACATAATATTGATCGTCCCGATCGTTATCAACGCCTTGATATTCCGGCGCAAGATGAACCGCTTGGACCGGGAATATGTAAAGAAAGAATAGCCTGTTCTTGCTCAACCATTTTCACTTGTTTCTCTTTTATGATACTTCCGGGAATTGTTTTCACCGGCGAGCGAAAAACTGTTCTTTAATTTCTCCGCGTACGTTGTCGGTTCGTCCATCAATAATGAAGTAATGATGAAATCTGCCGTTGATCGATTCGTGGCCATCGGAATATCATAAACTTGGGCTATTCGCAAAAGCGCTTTCACATCAGGATCATGCGGCTGCGCGGTCAAAGGATCACAAAAAAATATCAGGATGTCGAGCTTACCGTCAACTATAGCTGCGCCTATTTGCTGATCACCGCCGTAAGGACCGCTTTTAAATGAAACCACCTCCAACCCGGTCGCGCCTGATATAAGAAGTGAAGTTGTGCCGGTCCCGAAAAGATCATGCTTTTTCAATATTTTTTCGTTCCACTTACACCAATCCAATATGTCTTTTTTCTTATTGTCGTGCGCTATGAGAGCAATATTTTTAGCGTTACACTGCATATAATAATCTCTTTTTGCTTTCAGCCAGAGCAACGCTCTTTCTGTTTTCCCAAAAGTTATTCAACCTATTTTGCGAACTGTTAACAACAAGTTCTTCGGGAAACTCAAGTTCATCCAGCAACGCCAAGGCGCGCGTGAAGTTCCCGATGTCATAGCAAATATGACTGTCACTTGATACGACTATAGGCGCCTCGATTTTTTTTACCAGCTTTAACATACGCCGGTAGTTGTCTGCCGCGCCTACGCGGAAGGATCCGGGGCACAGCGAAGAGTTATTAACCTCAAGAGCTATATTATAGTGCTTGGCGGCAAGAACAAGCGCTTCATAATCAAGCGGCATGAGATCATCATCAGGATGACCAAGAATGTAAACATAGGGGTTACTCATTACCGATATTGCGGCCTCGGTACAAAGAGCCCGCCTCCCTTTTGGAAAAACCGGACAATGCAGACTCGCAACCGCATAATCTAATTCACTCAACGTATCATCAGAGAGATCGACATCTCCGTATTCATTAAGAATATTCAGTTCGACGCCATGTAATACCTTGAGAGTCCGCCATTCTTTGTCAACTACTTTCAGGTTTTGAAAAAAAGTTTCCGTAGGCGCGTCATCCAACGCCGGGGCATGTTCTGAGGTCCCCAGGATTTGAAGCCCTTTCTTCCTCGCGAAGCTTATGTTTTCCATGAGCGTACTATAGGCATGGCCGGACGCAATTGAGTGCGTATGTAAATCCGCTATTATATTCATTTTCTTTCTTCCTCCCCGGGGTTCCCCATGAACCCGACTGTTTTTCTTCTCTGTTCAACTAATAATTTATTATTATTAGTATTACAAAACAAGGACGGGAAAGTAAGATTTAAGTAAAATTTTGGTAAACGGTTGAGACACGTTTATGCGTGAAGCGGGGCGAGGCTCGGCTGGCCCCATATAGACTCATTTACAAGAAAAACGTCCATATTGGAATAATAGCATAGAAAAGTGCACGGATTGAGGGTAAAGCATGAATTAAGCAGGAATTATATGTGATATTTTCCTATAATTGGTAATAACGGGCCCTCCATGACCCATTTTGGGCCCCTTCTGATTCCCAATTCGTACTTTGCGCCCATTTTGTGCACTAACGGGGCTGATTTTCCGGATTTAACCCTACAATGGCCCCCTTACCGCCAATTTGCAGCACAACGTGCTGTACGGCACGGAAAAACCCACCGTGCTCTTTGAGATTCCGGTGGGTTTGTTTTGGTCGGAGTGGTGAGATTCGAACTCACGACCCCTTGACCCCCAGTCAAGTACGCTAACCAAACTGCGCTACACCCCGACGTCAAAATTGATTATAACACACGAGCGAAGACGAGTGTGCTAAAAGGTTTTCCACTTTGCGGCAACGCCGTATTAATAAAGAAAACCTTATAACACACGAGCGAAGACGAGTGTGGTAAAACGATGTGTATATCATAAATAATGTTTTTCTTCTTTAATAGCATCACAATATCTACCGTATGCAGAATTATAACGAGAAACTATTTGCCTTTCTGTGATTGCATCCTTTGTAAACGGTACATCTATTTCGGGGAAAAACTTACCGCCTGTTTCTCTGAATTTCATGTAAAAAATATTTGATAAAGTGCTGCCCGCTTTTCCTTCTGAGCGATCACTTTTCTTTTCATAGGCATAGTTTATTTTCACAGGAAACGGCATTTCCCCGCCGATACATTTCCATATGATTTCATTTACAGTCATGTCCATAGTTTAAGTGCATCCTCGCCTTATAAGGAATCTATAATATCTTCTATGATTTCTTTGCTTCTTAACCCTTCCAATAAATCTTCCGGAAGTTCTTCTCTTATCCCGAGCAAGCCCCCGAGCACCGAGGCTGTAGTGTCGGTATCGTCCCCGAGATTGACGGCCATCAGCAACCTTTCTTTTGCGCTTCCCGGCTGCAATAAACAATGTACCGCCGCTGTCAGCGTATCGAGGCAGTAGCCGCCGGATTTGATATCAGACCTCTTCATGTACGGAAGGGCTTCTATTGTCTGAATTATTTCAAGCATTTCTCCGCAAGCGTGCAAAAGACCGTTTTCAAAAGCCCGGCTGCAATAGTCCTTTGTCTCCCCGACTAAAACGTCATATGATTTTTCGGGATATTCAAATATCCTTCGGGCAAGTTCAAGATAGAAAACATTGACCATTCGGGCCATTTCCGTATCATGTGTCAAACTCGTATTCCACAATATAAAATCAATATCTTCTTTGCTGTATTCTTTATCGGGTTCATACAGATACATGAACAGAGGCATGGCTCTCATGAGCGCGCCGTTTCCGCTTGACGTTTCGGAGCTTTCGCCTTTTCTGTTTTCAATGGAGCGCTTGGTAGTTTTGCCTATATCAAATAGTATCCCGTCCGGCCAAAACCTGCCGTTCGTGCATTCGGCAAAAAGGTCGTACATGACTTCATCCCGGTCCTGCTCCGCGGTATCGTCGATCTTATATATTCCCGTCAGGTTCGCGAGAAAAAACGCCGTGTCGTCGCTCCACGTTCCCGCCGGCTGCCAGTGTGTGCCTTGTTCCCGGTAACCTGTTACGGGATTCATAAAAAGCACCGCGCGATTATTAAACTCTACGGGGACGCCGAGCGCGTCGCCGATAGCCGTCATGTATGTTATTTTCTTTGCAAGTTCTTTGTTTATCATTATTAAGTTCTCCTCTTCTCCTCATATTTAACCAATTGTAATAAGCGGGTTTTCTGTTACACCTTTAATATACCCGAAGGCCCCGCGCTAATTGTCCGATAATCGGGACGATGTTCAGCAGTCCAGGAAGCGAAGCACGCTTTCCCAGTCCGGGAATTCGTCGGTGTTGAAAAATATGTGTTTTCCCTTGAAGTCTTCCGCGCCTTGCGCTAACCGGTCGTCGATCAGATAGTCGCCGTGATTCAGGTCTTTGTGATGGGACAGGATCACGCGCTTGTAAAAGACCGAATCTTCGTCGTTGCCGAAATATTTTTTGATCCAGAGCACTTTATCCGTCCACGCCGACGGATTGGCCCACGGCGCGGTAGACAATACATATACGTCGTATTTTTTCGCTAATCGTTTTGCGGCTTCGATCGCGCCCGGGATCGGATCCATTCTTGTGAATATCCCGGGCAAGTCTTCCGGGCTCTCCGCGTACTCGTTCCGCTCCTCATCGCTCATCCTTCCGACGCCGGACAGAAAATCCACCAGCACTCCATCCATGTCGATATAGACCACTTCTTTGTCCCTTGAACCCATTGAAATCCTCCCCCTTTAGTGATGGAACCGTTTTCCCCGCGCTTAATGATGGAACCCGGCGCTCACGCTTGCCGTTTGTACGTTTATTTTGTCCAGATACGCCGCCTGTGCCCGGATGTCCGCTATCAGGTGCTCGGCAAGGTCCATGCTAAGCCCGTTGCGGACGACAATGCGCGCGACGACGACGTCCGAAAGGTCTTCGGGCATCGTATAAGCGGGTACCTGCCAGCCCTTCATTCGCAGCCGGTCGGAAAGGTCGTAAAGGGTCCAATGCCTGCCCGCGTCCGGTTTCAGCGTCCACGCGAACACCGGTATGTCCGTAGCGTCGTTCCAGAGCTCAAACTGTTCCATATTGGATATCTTCGTCGCGAGCCAGCGCGCGACTTTCATCGCGTTTTCCTGTATTTCCGTGTACCCGTCAAACCCGTAACGCAGAAAGGCCCAGTATTGCAGGAGTATCTGCGCGCCGGGCCTGGAAAAATTCAGCGCGAAAGTCGGCATTTCGCCGCCGAGGTAATTGACGTTGAAGACGAGGCTCTCAGGCAGCAGCCCTTTTTCCCGCCACACTATCCAGCCTACGCCCGGGTAGACAAGGCCGTATTTGTGCCCTGACGTGTTTATCGACACGACGCGCGGCAGCTTGAAATCCCAATCCAGTTCGGGCTGCACGAACGGCGCTATCATCGCGCCGGACGCCCCGTCCACGTGGATCATAATGTCCAGTCCCGTGTCCTTGTGTACCTTGTCGAGCGCGGAGGCGATCAAGTCCACAGGCTCGTACATTCCTGTATATGTGACCCCCATGATCGCGACGACGCCGATAGTGTTTTCGTCTATATACTCTTCGAGCTCAAAGCCGTCAAAGACTTT
>Ga0123353_10014541_pt1 | contig 11356 bp, 7 predicted proteins | sample TergutLab28metaG_3_FD_92763 | JGI IMG/M metagenome (GOLD analysis project Ga0123353, IMG submission 92763) | Labiotermes labralis P3 segment gut microbial communities from Petit-Saut dam, French Guiana - Lab288 P3 | ecosystem: Host-associated > Arthropoda: Insects > Digestive system > Gut ... | reverse complement strand
CCCCCCCTCAGTACTCCACTGTACTGAAACTTTTCTTGAACTGAAATATCTCTGATTTATTCGCAACAGTGCAGATTATTTAATTGTTTCATCACCTTCGGTTCATAATTTATAAACATTTATAGGCAACCACGCGCAACTATTTAAAGGGCTGTCTAATATAAACACCGTACCTGGGGCACGAAGACTAAATTAAATGCTGTATGATAAAGGTTAACATTTCATTAGGTGTTCTAGGTTTGTGTTTGGTTTTTAGCTTCTTGTGATTACTGTGCCAAAAAAAAAAAGGTATTTTGTTGGAGGCGTGGTTGTCGTTTAAATGTTGGTTGTGTTTTTTGTGGTTGTGTACGTAGAATTTCTCCATTGTGTTCATGTGTTTCCCCTCTTTGATATGTTGTACATGTTTTCTGTGCTTCACATGCCACAAGCAGTGATGGCAACTATAGACCATGGATTCTTTATCACACACAACCAAACCCTGTACCATATGCCTCGCACAATACCAGCGGAGTGGGTCAGCCACTAGGAACCGCAGATTACGACTTCCATGCAGTGTTCAGTAATATGCACACTTGGCAATAAATGGCTTCCCCAATTCTGCAGCAGACCCTGGTGACTCACCATATGAATAAGATAAGTGTTAAAGATGAGAAAACTTCTTGTGGCACAATCATACAGAATACTGTTCATGAAAATCCACCAGCCGATTTTCAACTTACTAGAAGAAATGCAGGCATATAACACACCTTTCATTACATAATCAATCAGATGCGGTTGCATGGTGGTAATATGTAGTGCAATTTTATCCGCAAAAGTTGGCACTAACTTGGCCGACGGCGGCGGCTCCTCTGTCGGTATAGTTCGCGTGCGGACTAAGGCCACGGAGTTTAGTTTAGTTAGTGCAATTTTAATTAACAAGACAAAGCACAATTAATGAGAAAATTTCACTCTAATGTCAAATTTGTTTTCCCCTGCATACCCTGATCTATACTTATTATCTTCAGTGACTGACACTTTTATTTAGTACATCACAAATGAGAAGCTATTTATGTGAACGCAACAGATCAAATTATTTTCACCATAAATGTGGCACAGCAGATTTATCTTTGAGAATTACTCAATAGCAACAAGCCTGTTTCTGTGATTGTATTTTTGTTATTGTTCATTCCCATCAACATACAACCAAATACAGCAAGTAGATACACACAGTAACTGATAAAGGCTATATAATTCTTGGGCAGTACAAGTTATTTTCACATTTCAAATTAAACTGTCATTGTCCACAATTAAATTCTGAATCTAGTTCAGAAGAGGGGAACCACTATTAGCATTAACTTGTGGTTGGTGTAGAATCTGCATTGCATGTAATGGATACCAAACTGAAAGATGGTTGCCAGCATAGCTGACCACATTCTATACCAAGAGGTAGAAATACAAGACAAAAATAGGGATCCATTTTGCAAGTTCAGGGTAGTCATATGAAGCAGAAATTGTAGTATGATGCCAGCCTTGCTGAAATAATTTTCATAAAACTGAGTTCATATCAGTAAGTTAAATGCTGAAGCATAAACTGTGTTACTAAAATGAAAAACAGTGTCATTACTGTAGGTTACAAGTCCTCTTTTTCCAGCATACCTCCAAGCTGAAGGTTTCTGGATTAAGTGTTTATGGTTTTGTCATGACCTGCTGCAGCACAATTTGACTTCCCATGACAGCCTTGCCTTGACACCCCTGATATGACACAAATTCAAACATATCGTGAAAGCAGCAGTAAAGACAGCAAAGAACATGATATTATGTACATAGTACCATTTTCAAAAAAACAATTGTTCTGAATAACAAAGTACTTCATGCTGTTAGTCAATAAGGTCTATATAAAGTTACGTCTACGAAGTGTAAGAAGTAGCTCCCCTGTTCTAGACTAAAATGCTGTAATCAGTTATATGTGCGAACCCTCAAATGAGGTCGTGCATCTGACTGACAAAACTCTCAAAACTGTATTGTGACGGCCGTGTATTCTCGTTAGTGAACAGTCATCCTGGAATGGTTTTAAATCACACACTATTAAACCACCATTCACAACACTGGGCCTCAAATGTTCACAGCCTTACACTAACTCTCAATCTTTCATTTCGCCTTCTTCATCCTCCTCTTCTACTCCACGAATGTACAGAACATTATTACACCTGATTAACACTTCTCCTAAATTTCCTGTCGGCGATGAGTCAATATACTCTTCTGTATTAGCTAACTGAAGATTCATATAGCCATCTACCGAAATCAAAAATCCTTTGTATTCGTGGCCCCATTTAAGTTTCACCATAACCGGCTTCCCAACAAGACTGTTGAGAAAGGGTTTGGGGTTAATTGGCATTCCAGCGGACATCTTGATATTCTGTAAGAAATTACATCCAAATTAATTCCCAACACATTGCAAGAAAAATGTATAAAATGCAATAACTTTTATAATTGCCATGGAACTTGCATACCGTATTCTACAGGTCACGAAGGAATTCGAAACTTTCCACACGCAGAAACACGCCACTAGTAACAGTCGCGCCACCTATAGTTTCACGGATGATGTGTTTCAAGGAGCCAAAATGGGTAACTTATATCTTGGAGCGTTTCTTGCGCCCATTTATTCTTCTTTACCCTCTAGAAAGTGGAGCCTTGTAGTGTTATGATCAATAGTATCATATAAAATTTATTTTTTTATGGTTACGCGAAACTTGAAAGATATTTCGTTGAAGAAAATACATGCATTCCGTCCGCGTTGATCATCTGTGTTCGCCACCCAGTACGAATTGGAAGGCTGTGGGTTGAGCGTGAACCCGGGTCGAATTGGAAGGCTGCGGATGGAGTAGCAGAAGACATTAGTCGGTATTTTATACGAAGAACAAATGAAAATGTTCAGTGGCGTTAGAAATGTGGGTCAGATATTAGTAAGTGCTTGAAGAAGGCATTGCATATACCAATAAACATGTTAACCAATGTCATAAGTTTGTTTTAGGGCTCTAATTAGTAAATATATTTTGCATTTATTTTAAGTTGTGCTCGCAAATGTAGAAACACATCTGTCTAGCAACTTTGTCAACCTACTTATAATTGTTTGTGGTTGTTAGATTTCCATTTTATTAATTTAAAAGTACATGAAACATGTATTTATGATTTATTTCATAAACATTCTTTACGGAAGTAGCGGTACCTAAATATAGTACCTTGATTCGGTTAATGAGTTCGTAATGCTTAAAAATGTCTCAGAACACTTATAAAGGCATGTTTATTGCTGTAGTATAAATCCAAATTATTAACTTGTCTGTTATGCGTATGAGAATTTAGTGGAACATTTAACCTACTAGTACTGGGAATTGTACTTATCCATTGGTTTGTATTTGGACCTACTCTATTTACTATGGTCAGCGTATGTACTTATTGTATGGATGGATTGGAATTTCTTGGTATCGGGATCATCCGAATACAATTTTACCATTTAAGCATTATGTTGAACTAATCTAACTGTTTCCTTTGGATAGCTAAGAAATGCAAAGACAAGAAATTTGAATACGACATGCTGCATCTTGAGTGATAGTTTATTTGTGGTAAGTGCATATATTTAACTCATATGTTTGCAGTGTAAAAGACAATGAATTAATCTTTAATAGTGCATTTGCATTCTTTGCAGCACAGAGAGACAAAAGAGAACAATCTTGATGTGCACTTTGAGTTCACTCCAGAGAATCTGAAGGTAAGAAAGTACATTGTCATGTAATGCATTGTAATGAGTAAAGTTAAGTTGTTTTTAAAAGTGCTAGCAAGTCACCAACTCTTGAAAAGCATCAACATTATGAAAGGCACACTCTGGTTGACAGACGTAGCAGTTTTGTCATTTTATGTGTTCGTAACTGTAACCCTTGTACATCAGGAAAGATATGTACATTTGTGTGTTATTTATTGATATCAAGAACAGAAAAAATGCTTAGGTTCTGCAGCATTTGTAGTCACCAGGTAGAAAAGCAAAAGATCTGTAAACTGATATCACCATACATTTATGTACAAAGTGAATTTATATGAATGTATTATTTCAATTTTCAATTTATTTTGCGTTCATTTGATCCATAGGGGTTGTATATTGTAGATTTATAATCAAAATTTTTATTCTTACATTATACAGTCACATATGATACCAGTGTATTTAACATAAAATAAAAAATGAGGTTTAGTGGTGTTACTGGCATATTCACCGAACAGCCATTATTTATATTCTTTGTCATGTTTGTATCTTTGTGAATCATCACAGATGCTGATGGACTGTAGCATCATAAACACTGATGAGCACTGTAGTACATGCAAGCCATAAGAGTCACACCACCTTACATAGTGTGTTTCTTTGCAACTTGATAAGTGCCCCTCCAACTATCTAGTGAGTTTTTATTAGACTTTCTGAAGGTTATTGTCAGTATGATTGTTTGTCTAGCTCCTGTCATCAGCTATTAAACTTCCCCAACACCCGGTGTAGAACACAACACTGGCAGAGCATTGGGCTGGTGCTTGTTGGTCAAGCAGGAAATAAAACACCCTATAGATTGCATATTTGGTGGTGACACAAAAATATATCTTAGGCATAGGAGGGTGGACTACAGTCACTGCAGTGGTGGCTAGGAGAATGTTCTGCACAGACATGTTTTTCCTCTGCTGTTTCAGACATGTGAACATATTCAGGGCCTTATCGTGATATTGTAAAGACATATTTTGCTATTAAAAGAACCACTTGACTGGTGTTAGTGTATGTAAAGATGCTGTCACTAATGCAGTCTATATAGCATCAAAGCATTGTGTTCTCTTCCATAATTGCATTTGTTTGTTTGTTGTTGTTTTTGTCTCCTTCTTCTTCTCCTCCTCCTCCTCCTCCTTCTTCTTCTTCTTCTTCTTCTTCTTCTTCTTCTTCTTCTTCTTCTTCTTCTCCTCCGCCTCCTACTTCGTCTTCTTCTCCTCCTCCTACTTCTTCTCCTCCTCCTTCTTCTCCTTCTCCTCCTCCTCCTCCTTCTTCCTCTCCTCCTCCATCTTCTTCTCTTTCTTCTCCTTCATCTTCTTCTTCTTCTCCTTCTTCCTCTTCTCCTTTTCCTCCTCCTTCTCCTCCTCCTCCTCCTCCTTTTCCTCCCCCTCCTCCTCCTCCTTCTTCTTCTTAATACGTGTTTCATATGTTTGTAATTGCTAATATTAAAGGTCTTCAGTGATGTATAAATAGATTGCTGCACTAAGTCCCTGTCATTTTGCATAATGACCTTCACCGTTAGTCACAGTTCTGATTGTAGCTATGCCAAAAAAAAAAAGTGGTCTCCTGTCTAGCACTCTTTCTCTTGTTGCAGAAATGCAATGATCTACATGCATACAATTTTACAAGTCTCTGATGCTAGATCACACATGCTGGTCAAATGCCAGTGACTTTATGAAAATAATTATACTATAATGAAGACTGTGTTTTGTGACCCCATGTTTTAGCGTGCAGAAGCCATCATGGCTATATATCCTGAAGGCCACAAACAGGCGGCAGTTATTCCTCTACTAGACTTGGCACAGCGGCAACATGGATGGCTTCCAATTACTGCCATGCACAAAGTGGCTGAGATTCTGGATATGCCTAAGATGCGAGTGTATGAAGTTGCAACTTTCTACACCATGTTCAACAGGTGCAGCTATAGTCATAGTCTTTGAATGTGTCCAGAGTACATCTACATGAAAATTAATTAACATATTCACAATATATAAAATAAAACAAACTTTTTTACACTGTGGGAATTAACTTGGTGTAGGAGTAATACAAAGATAGCAAAGTATATGTTTAAGTCTTATCACAAGAATACAAGACAAAATTATAATGTATTGGTGTATACACAACAGATCATAAAAAATGCCAGCAAATTCATATACGAAGTCTCTCTTATCATGTCCTGAGAATGACGGCCATTACAGGATGCCCGGTGGATGCAGGTTTTATGCATGATAATGGTACCATGCCCAGGGATTTGATAAGAGAGACACTGTGATTTTGAATGACACTAACAATCAAAATTACATTTCCAAAGAATGTAAGAGCAGAATATATTTAGGAAATGCTTCTTCCTAGCTGTACATGAGCTATAAGTTTGTCTGTTGTCATGTATGGATATGAAATTTAGTATCTTATTACACGGGAAAAATATAGGGGATATGGGAACAGGGTGCTTAGGAGAATGTTTGGACATAAGGAAGAAGTGAGAGGAAGGCTGAGAGAACTGCTTAAAGAGGAACTTTATACATGATCTCAGGCTTCTGCCATGGTGTAAATCAGAACAGCACTGTTGTGAGGTTTTACACAACACAGAATCGTAGTTTGTTAGTGACAGCAGGGCACAGCCTATTAGTCTCATCTTCAAGGGTCAACCAATAGGTTGTCCTGAAACGTCAGTTACAAAATACCATTCTACACTGCGTAAAATCCCAGAAGAATGGGGACATCAGGAACTTTATAATTTATGCCTGTGATCAAAGAGTGAGATACAAAATCTGAAATTCTCACTGCAGTAAATATTAATCTCAAAATGTTCTGAGGTTTGGTGCAGTGTAATTTGGTACAGAGGTTTTTGTGAAACATTGGTACTTGTTTTACTTAAGGATGTGGGTTCACATCCCAGAAGACTGTAGTAAGACGGATTAGCGTACATTATATGTTGAAGACCTGAAAAACCATTCAAAATATAAAATTAAGAATTTGAATTTCATTTTGAAACAGTTTTTAAACATGGAGAAACAAAAGCCAAATGTTATAACATAACGTCACAAATGACCCATATACTTTATGTGAATATTTATCCCATGAATACTTAATTCTCCATTTCAGCTGAAGTGTGTCACTGTGACTGTCATTGTGTGATGGAGTGTATCTAATTGAACTCCTATATCCTAATTATAAATACAGATTGCTTTACTGTGTATGACATATAAGAGTTCGCAATCATTCTTACTCATCCGATGAAACCGCATTATGTCCCAGAAGACCTGAATTTGCAGTAACTCCACTGTAAGAGCCACAGATCGTGCATCCTTACTTTTATCATCCCAATGTAGATAATATGTTTCACTAAAATCTGAGATAATAGGATACCTTCCTGGATGATTTGACATGGAATAACACAGATGTCATGTCCAAGTCTCTCTGAAAATGAGGAAAGATTATCACCATAACTAAGTTACATTTGTGCTGTTACAGAAACCCAACAGGGAAGTACCATGTACAGGTATGTACCACCACTCCATGTTGGCTCCAAGGATCAGACAACATCATGAACTGTATCAAGAAGAAGCTGAATATTAAGCCAGGAGAGATGAGTGCAGATGGACTGTTCTCTCTATCTGAAGTTGAATGTCTTGGAGCCTGTGTCAATGCTCCAATGATTCAAGTGAATGATGACTACTTTGTAAGTTTATGATTCTGTGAGCATCACTTCTGTCTTATACAGGTCAACATATGTAAATTCTGTATGATTCTCTCATAATCTTTTATTTTCAATTTGTTGTCAGCACATTCTTCTTGATGTCTGACAGCACTTGGCTGAAACATATTGTTCTTAGTCATCCCACAGGCTTCTTTCCTTTAAATTTTAATTCTGACTTCCCACTCAGTAGTCTTGTTGTATCAATTCCCCTCACATGGTTAAACCATTGTATTAATTTGTCTTCTAACTCTATTAACAAATTTTGATTCCCATTTCAGCTGTAAAATTTGGATTTAAAAAAAATACAGTTGTTGCTTGAATTGCACTTATGTTTCTCTTTTTAGGGTCCAGGTTTCAGCATTAATTTGTAAATATTGGTCTAAAATACAAGCTTATCTTTGTACCTATTGGTTGTTATCACTCATTATGATTCATCTGTCACTGATAGGCTGTTGTTTATGTTATTTGAAACTGTGTAGTTAATTATTTTTTGTGTTCATGGCTGTACAGAATGTGAAAACATGCTGGTATACATTTTAAACTACTGGTAGGAACAGTATATTTATTATCTGCAAATATGTATGAAACATTACATATAAGGTATAAACATTCTACGGTGTAAGGGGTTGAGGTTGTATCTCACTATGTCTATAATAATTAAACTGCATACAGAGGAAATTATATGCAGAAATGAATTACTAGTGGGCTGGGTAGCTCAGTCGGTATAGCGACTGACTACGGGGTGGATGGTCCGGGATCGAATCCCGGTGGGGACGAGATTTTCCGCCCATCCAGACCGGCTCTGGGGCCCACGCAGCCTCCTGTAAAATGGGTACCAGGTCTTTCCCGGGGGTAAAGTGCGGCCAGGGAGTGCTGCTGACCACTCACCCCCTTCTAGTGCCGCGGTCATGGAAGAGTAGAGCTATACCTCTACCCACCCTCTGGGCACACCAGGCCTGTAACGGGATCATTTTACCTTTAAATGAATTACTAAGTTTAAAAGATAAAGCTCTTCGTTTACATGACTTGAGGACATATGGTGGAGTGGAGATATAGCTCCTCTCTTCTTAACCTCAGAAGTAGGTGGAAGGGAATGATAAGCTCAAATCACCTGCCAATTTCCCCACAGGATAAGCACCTGTGCCATAATACATGTATTAATGTAGAAGTTCTTCTATATCTTTCTGAAAAAGACAATTTCTTTTGTTAATGACTAATTTTCATGCAGGAGGATTTGACGGTAAAGGACACTGAAGAAATTCTAGAAGATTTGAAGAATGACAGAGTACCCAGAGCAGGGCCCAGGTATGCTATTCCTTTCTCATTTACTGTTCCAAGGTCAAAATAAAGAAGTTAAAAAAGTTCCTAGGATTAACCTGTTTTCCACTTCTGTGTGTTGCACGTCCTTCTCTGCCATATTTCCATACATTCTCCATTAGTCTGGTTATTCTATCCACAGCAATGTTTGTAGTCATAGCCATATTATAACTTCACTAGAGACAAGCTCTAGGACTGGTTAACATAGTCCATATGGGGCTGGAAGGGAACACAACAGTAGGTGCATAATAAGCATTTTTATCCTCACCACCTATTGCACTTCATTGTTTGTCCTCAGTATCACCTGTGTTCACATATGTTACTGAAATGCTTCAGTATCCTCCACATGTCGGATATCCATGCACATGATGGTGTGTGTATTACAGTGCAATTTTTGTGGAATAAATGGTGGTAAAATATGAATATCAGATTTTAAATTATGTTTTATTTCTTGTCTAACTTCACATATGAACATATAGTAATTCTTGATGTATACGTGTGAGGTAATGAACAAAGTAAGGGCATATGGTATTAACTGCTGTTTCATATTGGTAGTGCTGTTATTTGTAGTACAAAATACACATACTTCCTATCACAGTAGATACTCAAAATGCACTGAAGATCAGGGACACAAAATGTTGGTACCATTCTGGTCTATAGAGTCTGTACCTTGTGCAGAATTTTACTCTTATAAAGGGTAAGAAATTTGTTGCAGTTAAATGCCAACAAAATCTATGTCATTTTGGTTCAAGGTGTTTTAGCAATGAATGATTGAGGTCTTGTGACATGGTACACCATGTAATCCATTAGATAGATGACCAATATTCTGTAATGTCTTTTTGTTGCAGAAATGGCCGTTTTGCATCTGAACCAGTAGGTGGACTGACTAGTCTAAAGGGGGAACCACCAGGACCTGGATTTGGTGTGAGATCAGACTTGTAATAAAAGAAATGTGTCCATGTTAGTAAAATAATTTTTACGAAACTTTGATTTTTCTTCGTTTTTCATATGGCATTCAGTTAAAATTTTGAGCAAGTAATTATTGTACTTGCTCAACAGTATAATTCATCAATACAGACTGCTCATAGAAACAACTTGTTTCTTTTATTTATTCTTCAGGTAGCTGTATGACATTGTTATTCATTTCAAAATGTACATTTTACTGATCTTTTCTAATGCTTCTAGTTGTCATTTTAACCTATGTGATGTGTCGCTGCCTGGCAAAATGACTGTCATAAATACATTCTATTTCCACTAGCCTCATATCTCAAATAATGATAATGTGCTGTGGCTACATGGACAAATTGAACATGTCCTATTATTGGGACAGCACATGTGCATGGTTCAGCTGGCATTACATTGCATTTTTTTTTTTTAATGATACCTGCCACCCTCACCCAAAATTATAATGTTCCCTCCACCTACACAGTAGCATGAGATTTGAAATCCCTGTTCCCAAATTCTGAGGATTAAGGATATCATTGAAGATAGTGCTACAAAAGGAATTTGTACTTTGAGATGATACAGCAAAGAAATTGAGAAATTTTGAAATGTCATGATTTGTTCTTTTTACCTATTGATAGCTGAGGTTAAATGAAGAATTCAAAGATGAGCACGAAATGCAGTAAACATGAAGAAAAAGAGAAATGCTATACATTGTTTGCAAATTTTCCAGAGAGCAAATGGCTGTGAATATGTAACTGCTGTGCATGTGTGATAATATTAAAGCCGTGTTTGGCCAAATAGGATAAGTTGCTGTGCTCAGGATTGAACTAGAAAAATGACTAATCCACGTCACTGTGCCTACCATTACTGCAGTATCCATGTCTGGGCTGGACACTGATTTCCAAGAGCATACTTTGCTTGTAAGTGCACCATGCAGCCTCATTACTCATCACACTGCCTGACGTAAAAAAGAGAGAGTGTCATAAACTTTAGATACAAATTCCATCTCCATACAACTGGTCACACTTGAAGCCTTCCTTGCACACAGGTATAATTCATTTATTTACTTCACACAAGATGTGTATAGTACAGGGTGGGGCAAAATACCCTCCCTACTTTCAGTAGGGCATTGTGAAGGGAGGGGAGGCCGTAGAAGGGTGGGGTTGGGCTCGAAATGTGCAGGTAGTTGGGAAGTTCCCGTTTCAACACTCCGCAGTCGTAAAGATGGTGTGGTCCAACGAGCAGGGCGCATTTGCCGTCGAAACCTACTTTTCGCAAAGTCACTCTATCGTAGCGGTGCAGCGTGCGTTCCGTACTCGCTACCAAATCCCCCCTCAGGACCGAGTACCGGACCGAAAATACATTCTGTTGTGGGTTGAGAACTTCGGAGAAACGGGAAGTGTGTCTAAAAAAAGATGAGGACGACCACGGACCTCTCGAACACCAGAGAACATCGAGGCTGTCAGACGGTCCGTTTTACAGTCTCCCAGGCGTTCTGCACGCAAACACCACACAAACAACCGCCACCACTTGCAAGATATTCTTTTTAAGACTATGTGATTTAAAACTTCCCATGTTGTAGTTTCAGAATCCAAAAATTAAATTTTTGTATCTCGAATAGT
>Ga0123353_10014539_pt1 | contig 11357 bp, 5 predicted proteins | sample TergutLab28metaG_3_FD_92763 | JGI IMG/M metagenome (GOLD analysis project Ga0123353, IMG submission 92763) | Labiotermes labralis P3 segment gut microbial communities from Petit-Saut dam, French Guiana - Lab288 P3 | ecosystem: Host-associated > Arthropoda: Insects > Digestive system > Gut ... | reverse complement strand
TTCTTTACCAACACAGTATTTAATGTTGTGGTCCTTTGCACCACTTCTTTGTTACAGTTTCTTTCACTTCCCCAAATGAAACAAGAAAATAACAAGACACAACAAAATTAAAAGCTCTAAGCCATTCTGACATGCAAAATGGTGGGAGTTCTACATATGCAGATGGGTTTGTAGTAAAAACAACTACCCATGTTATGTGCAACTCTCAATACATAATGAAAACAAATATATACAGCTACATTTAACATAACATGTGACAACTTTTGATGGCTATTGTTTTTCACAGCATATATTTTGTTTTTCAATTAACTGGTGAACACATTAAGTGTTGAATTTTAAATTACACTTCATTTATATTACTATCAACACGCACACGCACGCACGCACACACACACACACACACACACAGTACACTTTCATTTAATTCTGAATAAACAATACGCATATTTTGGTACATAAGACCCAGTGTATGATACTGTTTGCTCTATTTATAAAGAGCTGCATTCTTTGCACAGCATTAACATAAATCAACACACTTACTGTACATAATTCCTCAGAAACATGAAGAATTTCAAATTTTCATTACTTCTGCTTCCTTCACAGTCTTTCTTGCGGCAGTATTGGTTTTGACTCATATTGGACATAACAAAGTCATTATTCATTAAACATTGTCAGCAAATTATTTTAAATTATTCAGAGACAACTGTCTGGAGAAAACTGTATGATCATTTGTGTTTTGGAATGAAAATTACTATAGAATGCCATCTTTATACACATAACAATAATATTCTCTTACCTTGTAGACATAACACTGATGGATATACAAAAAGCATGCAAGGCTGAGAGGTGCAACATGATGCTTAAACACCTTATTCACACAATGTGGTCATTACAAATGTTACGTGCCAAAATACGTACAAATTAATACAAGTCTGTGATTAGTTGAATGCCCTTTTGCCATCTATAGTGAAAAATGTGAGGTGCAAATTATGTTGCATCAAACAACGTCGCTACAAGATGCTAAGTTTCCTCCCCCGCCTGACCCACTTGCCATGGGGTGCTTGTAACTGTCTTAGGTAATAAAATTAAAAAAAAGAAAAGGGGAGAGAGAGTGAGAGAATAGGGATGATATAAACCATTTCTGACCAGTAAATCCAACTACATCTAATAAACCAGAAGTTCATTCATATTTGTTACATAAATAGTATTCACGCCTCATCCGTGAAACCCAAATAATTGAAGAAGTAGGGACAACATAGTCAGTATAATGATTAGGTTATGGGGTGGAAAATCTGGGATTTGGATACCACCAAGGGCAAAATATTTCCCTCTGCTCACAACATCCAATTGGCTCTGAGACCACCCAGCCTTCCACTGAATGGGCAGCATGGGTTTTCCTCCTGGGTGTTTGACAGCTGTGGCATGAGACAACTCACCTCGACCTCATGCCCAGGTTAAGAAAACGTGGAGCTCTACTCATTGACACAACTTAGTTGTGCCAAGTATTTCTTACATATCTACTAATTTGAAAGCACAACAGGGTTGTCAAACCTTAAAATTGCAGCTCTACTTCCACTCCTATGTGCTTTCTTGGCGTGCATAAGGTAAACTTTAACTTTGTTCCCCCTTACTGGTAAATAAATAAAGTGTTTAGGTTTTAAGATGAGATGAATAATGAATGAGCTAATGTTTGCAGAGGGATGTGCCATTACAATTTGTCAATGACAAACTGTAGCTCTGTTTAATGTCATGATAGATATATGATTATTGTCTTATTTACATGTTCACTATCAGACTTAGTGAAGAGAATGAACTGCAAAACCCATGAACATTATGAACAAACTGTTAAATAAAGTCATTAAAACTTATGAATCTAGGCATGATTCTTTGCAATGATATTAGCAGCATCTATACAGTGCTGAACACAGTGTTACAGAAGTCATAAACTTTGTGAATTTTATTAAATAATAGTATTATCATTTAACATTCTCTGTAAAGAAATGAAGAGTTCTGTTACAATAAGTAGCATGACTACTTCATATCTGAGAAGTTTCCATTTCAAACATTATGCAGGATATGTCTTATCCAGAATGAGAACGTTTTGTGGTTTCCTTCAGTCAACCAAGTCAAATTTTGTGTTAGAATCTCAAAACAGTTAATGCCTGCAACGTTATAATTCCAAATTCTTTACTCATAAGTTTTTAGGCCTTCAGATCAGCACAGTGGAGGTCTCTGTTCTTCTGGGATGTGGTGCCATGTCAATGGGTGAACGGTGTGTTGCAGGCCGTTTCGAGAGAGTGCGGTGGTCTCAACAGCAAGAGATGAAGTACTCAATGAAGGATGACCCAGTAAAACTATGCTTAATTTTTTTCCCCCCCAAGCATTTGACACTATATAGTCTAAGCTATTAAATGTCATTAAGTGATCCTAAAATAAGACAAAAAATTAGAAGAAGCTTCAGCATTAAATTACTGCTAAGATGTGAAACACTTGTGTTGCATTAACATGATGGTTTATATTTGCACATTCATTATGATTCTGAAAAAATTTGGAGATTTTTTCATGGCAATAACATTTTGAGAAACACGCAAAATACGGAGTTTCATTGGAGTTCTAGAATAGTTCTGAAGGAACATCGATCCTGTTCATTGAATGGTTTATACTAAGGCAGAAGTGTACAACATACAACACCAACTCTGAATGTGTGACCCTTTCTTAATTTATGGTGCAAATTATCGTACAGGAAAGTAAGAAGTATTTTACATAATGATGCTGTTAGTTGCTAGGTGTTTGTAGCTGCAGTGGTACATGAATGAAAATCTGTCTCAGGGCCACCTTGTGTATCACAAATCCCAAATGGACTGTCATGGGATCAAACCCTGCAGTGAGAGGTGAGCAACTAAACTGCCTCAGTCCAGATAATTTGTAATCAAGTTTGTTTTCAGTGACAAAAAAAAAAAAAAAAACTGAAACAAAGCAGTAACCTAATTCCTCAAACTGATGGCAGGATATTTGCACTGCAAGTTGTCAGAAAAATTATTGTGATGAAATGTGCTGTTGTGGTTGATTTGTAGACTTCGAAGTTTTTTGCACTGAAACCTGACATTTAACAAAACAGGCAATGTACATATAATGTAAATTTCAGTTGCGTTCATGTAACCATCGTTGCCATGGAAAAGCAATAAATATTACATATTATGACTGTGTGTCTGTGGTCTTGCCTCAGTTATCCAGGATGCAAATGTTCTTCAGGTGCATATAGCCTGTTGCTGACAAAGCCCTAATCTCTCTTTCTCACAAAAACAGAGAGGCAGAGAGAATATTCTCAAGATGGCAACAGTCCAGTTTCATTCAGACATCAGTATAATGCCAAATAGAAGATGTGTAATCTCATAACTGAGTGCATAGATGGCAACAGTCCAGTTTCATTCAGACATCAGTATAATGCCAAATAGAAGATGTGTAATCTCATAACTGAGTGCATACAGTAGAATATACATGCATGTTCACTTGTTTTTTATAAAAATACCAGTAATGAATTTAAATACATATTAAAATTAAAATATGTCATTGCACAAAATATCATTATGCTTTATACATACCGGTTTATTGTGTGGGAGTGGTCTGCAAATTTCACTCACTTTTGACTTTTGACCCTAATAAGTAGTTGAGTTGAGTTGTGCACCCTTGCATAAAACAGTAACCTTAAGTCTCTTATACTTGGAAAACCATAATTTTGAAATACAAGAAATATTCTTTTCAAATTATTCATTAAGAGCAGTTAGGTTAATGAGGAAGAGAAAACTTAGATGATGGAGAGAATAAAAATGTTCTTCATTGTTCACCATGTATATTCTTGTTACACAGTAGTTCATATTCTTTACTGTAATGAGTATACAGACATGTACAATAGATTATGCACTTCCCTTAATACATAATAGGCATGTTGAATCGTATAACAACTGGGAGGGCCACTTGCATACGTATTTCATACATATATCTGTCACACTGTTACCACAAATAGAGTGAAATTAACTAAACATTTCTAGGTACAGCCTACATTGTCCAAGTTCTTAGAAAAATTCTTGTTACAAGAATTCTAATGACACTGAGATACAAAAGAGGAAAATCAAAGACAACTAAAAATTACTCATTAGTTCTATCCTCAGTTAAATTAATGGCTTGATCCTTGAGCTTTTACCACTTTAATTTTTAGGTTATATTTATGTGGAAGGCATACTTGTTTTAAAAGCAAACATCCTTCTGGTATAAATATAAAAATATATTTAATTCTCAATACGTGAATATTCTGCATTAGATCTATGTTACTCACAGTGACTAGAGATCAAGATTTTGGTTGCTGAAATAAGAAACAAATACAATTATATTTGACTGATTATCTTATTCCCTAAAATTAATAGGTGTGGTCAAGTGTCAATATATTATCATCTGATGTTTCTAGAGTTAAAAGAGAGTCACGATATCAGGTGCTGAAAAGTATTTCTAAAGCAATGAGAGTAAGTTACAAATTTGACTCCTACTGAATGTATGCTTGTAAATAATTTCAGTTAGTACATTTTTAACTCAGCATAAAACTTTTAAAATTGCTGCTCAGTAGACATGACATTTTGAACTTTCTATCGAAATCTATAACCTGCCCCTTTCTTTTTTTGTGACTACAGGTTTAACATCTGCTGTTCCCACTAAATGTATTAAACTTATTTACAGCAAAAAGAATTTCTTTTAAAAACATGCCCTTTAGCACAGCATTATGTTAAATATATCAGAGATAAACAACAGGCAAGAACCCACCTTCTCTCAGCATCAGGGGAAGTGTATGGACTAATTAGTTGGTGGGCTGCATATTTAACACACCTGGTCTCTAATCTGAGTATACCATGTGTCCAAGGAGTCAAGTTATGTTGCCTCACAATACATCAAGTTCTCCATAGGAAATTACACTCACTGCCACTCGAACTGAAAAGGCCACATGGAGGGGTAAATCAAACAGTTAAAGAAAATGTCCATACGATTGGAAGGGCTAACACACATTGTGAAATTATAGAAGCCTTTCCATCTCTTCACTGGTTACTGTATCATCACTTGTCTCATCGCCAGACTCTGAGTTGCCGATACTCTCATCGCCAGACCAGTGTTCAAACTCTTCTTTGTGATGTTCAAGGGCCATTAGTGAAGGGAAGAGACTGTCACATGCTGAGCATCTGAAAACATAATTTCAATTATAGTATCACTGTAGGGACATAACTATGCTCGATAAATGTGTCACATATGAAGTCTTAAAGATGTGACGGTGTGATGTATGACTGGTGACGTGTTACTAATTACATCTGTTGGTAGTTATGCTCAGACTGAAACATATCTCTGGTTTTGATGATCTGAAGTTCCTTCAGTCAAAGCACCAATATTTTACTACTTAATATTAGTTCTGAGATGCAGACAAACCACAATATTTCATTAATATTTTTCAATGGATTTATCCTTGGAGCTCTGTGGTGAAGATACAAATAGTAAAAGAAATGCACCATCAAGCACAATAGTAGTATATGCGTCCTTTAGGAAACCTTAAAATATGTTTTAACCATTAAGTGACCATCCTCGGGGGAACACCTTCGTTAACTTGTGTAGTCATGAAACTTAAAATGTAAGTCTGGTATGTTGTTCAAAGTCTGTTTGTTATATCAAAACCAAGAGCAGGTATGTTTTTGCTCTGCACTGATCACCAGCCATCCAAAATTGAACAAGACTGGCAATGTACATATCATGTAACACTGAGGCGCATTTGTGTACCCACTGTTGGAGTGGAAGAGCAAGTCTTTAACATTATGAGTGTGTGTCTGTATTCTTGCGTTAGTTATCCGGCATGCAAACCCCGTGCACCATATTATATGGTAACCTGTGGCCTGTCCAGCTCTACAATATTTTCCACATTTTCTCATAAACGGAGCGACTTTTCAAGAAAAAAAAAGTTATTGAACATACAACGTGATTTGATTTTCTCTACATCTTTCGTCTGAAATTTTTCTCATGCTAAGAAGAATTGTGAGAGATACTATCGTAATTATAAAAATGGTTTACCCAAAATGACGTTTCTTCTGTTGATGGTGTGCCAATTGTCGAGGGCTGCTAAAGTAGCGATCACATACGTTACACGTAAGGGCTTCATCTGCAAAAAAAAGCAAACAAATTAAATTGTATTAGCTTAGAGGAAAGACCTCAGTGGGTTCTTGTTCAAGAGCCTGAGTATCGAAGTCCATACAGCGAATACCCTATTGGCTGGGCTGGCCAGAGTTCAAATCCCGATAGTGGCGAGAGATATTTCTCTTTTCCACAACGTCCGGACGGGCTCCGAGGTTTCTTCCTGGGGGAAAGGCGGTCGCAGCGTGAAGTTAGCCATTCACCCGATCTAGTGCCGAGATTAAGAAAGGGACAGTGGCGTTATACTGCTAATCCCTCCATATGCCTTCATGGCGCGGACAGGGACACTTTTAACTGCAGACATGGATCCATGTTCCAGTTTCTTTTCAGTTTCTTCTTCTGACTATGGAATGATAGATGTTACGACACACAAGGAGAGCATGTTACGACACACAAGAAGAGCAATGAAGGTATCACGCAACATTACGGTGCGTTCGCGTAACCACTGTTGCCGTAAAAGGCAAGAAGTGCTAAATATTATGAGTGTGAATCCATATTCTTACGTCAGTTATTCGGCATGCAAAGCGCGAACGCCGTATTATACTGCCATCTGCTGGTCAGTCTTCCTTACCATATTTTTCCATATTATCTCATAAATAGAATGATTTTCGGGAAAAAAAAGTTATTGATCATAAAATGTGTGTTTTGATTGTATCTACAATTTCTGTCTGAAACACTTCTCATTCTAAGAAGAATTCAACGAGATATGATCATAAATGTACTTAGGTCTTCACGTGAAGTACTCTTTCTTTTAATTTTATATTTATATTTTACATTTTATATTCTGACACATTATATCATTCAAGAAATGTGAACGAGATCTCGTAATTTTACGGCGTTGCCAATTGTATATTACAGCCCTTTTAAGTTACAGCCTGAAGATGGCTTAATGAAAGCCGAAACATCGTAGCTGCTATGTTCTCTTAATTAACTATATTTTATATAATAAAGTTTTGTTACATTATAAATTTATATATAATTAAGAAGCACCTGTTATTCTTGTTAGATTTGAATCAAAATTGAATTCCCTTGACAGATTTTCGTAAAATCTTCAAAAATCAAATTTCCTGAAGATCCGTCCAATCGGAGCCGAGTTGTTCCGTGTGAACACACAGAGAGACATACATGTAGACAGACGCACAGACATGACGAAGCTAACCGTTCCCGTTCGCAATTTTGCGATCGCGCCTAAAATCACAACCAAACATTGCGGCATGTTTCACAAATCACACGTGAATGAAATATATATATATATATTTACAAAATGCTTTTGGCCCCAATTAACGCGTTACAAGACACGTTCCTTCACCAGTTAGTGACTGATGTCAGTAAGCATGAGCTTCCACATTTTCGCGATGATTTTATTCCTTAATTTCAGAAGTGATATGATTTCCAGTTCATAATTTTTAACAGTTTATGGCCGTACATCGCTAGTCTGTTAAATGGCAATAAATTTCGCCGGACATGATATCAGATGTGACACTGCACTCAGATTTATTTTCCATATTAACTCTTGTTCATACCAAGGAATATAAAAATACGCAAATTTCTGATATGTGTTCTGTTAACAGGAAGGAAGTAGCCTCCAATATAATTCTATATTATCATCATGATTACGATCATCGTCATGAAAGTCACCATCATTCTTCCGTTTTTTTAAAGTGTGTTACTTGCCGACGATGTCAATTGTTAATATGGTAATGCGTCGGTGACAGAAGAATGTGTCCGGACCGCTAGAGGAATGACACTGAAGGGAGAAAACCGACGTCTAAAAAAAATGTGTCTCAGTAACATTCTGGCCACAGCAAATCCCACGTGGACTGGCCTGGCGCTGAAGTTGGGCATCCGTGGTTAGACGCCCGCGACCAGCCGTCATAGCCTGACATGGTCACCACCATTGCCATCACTGATACTATTGCTATCATCGCCACCACCATTATCACCAACACCATCACCACAAGCACCACATTACAAGTACATCATCACACCTGTCATCAGACACATATAAGTGATACAAACCACTTGCACCTTCACATTTTAGGGCGACACTTGATCAGATCAAGAAGTGTAAGATGCGCAGTGCATATAACTCGCAGGGTAGCGATGACATATGGGTATGAGGGTGTGAATGGAAGACGTACGTGTAGATGACAGGATAACATTAACATGGATCTCAAAGGAAAAATCGTGAGATTGTGGATGGGATTCACCTGGCTCTGTATGGCAACCAGTGTCAAGCTCTCGTAAACACGGTAATGAATTTTAGGGTTCCGTAAAAGACGTGTGATTTCTTAAACGGCCAAGTTACTGCTGAGTACTCAAGGACTGGACTACTTTCATCAAATTAATTTTAATATCATCGACTCACATTCCTCTTCCGAGGGTGGTGCATTTCCTCGAGGCAACTACACGCAGTTCTTGAAGTGTCATTGCTGGCAAATTTACGTTTCCTGGTCGTGGGTAGGGGAAGGGGAAAGCGTGTTTTATGTGTGGCTTTCGAATAGTTATGCGAACATGCCGATTAAAAGAAAAGAACGAAAACTGACCACGAATGGCATTTACTTTGCCATTTATGATTCAACGTACTGCCAGACCAAGCTGTTAAAGTGGATGATAGTTTCCCCTTATACCTACGAGTGGTAAATGCAACACGAAATTCACCATTCAGACAGACAGACTGACAGGGAGACAGACAGACTGTTGGTTCTAATTGGCTGATTTGCGTTTTCCTTACCCGATTTGCCTTAAAATCGACAATACTTTACCTTTACCAGGTACCTCGTCTCTCCGATTACAAGCAAACACCCATGCAGGGACGAAAGTGTTACAGCTCTGTATTGACCGATCTTCTACACACTGTTAACCGAACACAGCCGATCATCAGAGCACGACACGGCAAGTTGAAACCAGTAGCACGGAATATATTAAATCATCGTTATGATTTTATAACAGTAGCCTATCATCTTCCCCACAAATACTTGTTTTTGTCTACAAACAGTTAAACAATAACAAACCATCAATGTAACGAAGCTTTTCCAACTCGTTACATATTGCAATGACCCATCCCATTGGCCGCACGGTCTAAGGCGTAGGTCTGCGGCCGCTCGCTTGCTGGAATCACGCGTTCGAATCCAGCCGGGGCACGGATGTCTGCCTACTGTGAATGTTGTGTCTTTTCCGGTAGGGGTCTCTGCGACAAGCCGATCACTCGTGAAGGGGAGTCCTACCGAGTGTGTGTCTATGTGTGTCTAATTGGGTGTAGTCTCGATACCTCAAAAGAGGCGGCCCAGGCCCCAGTTGGGGTGTGGCGTTACGGGAAAAAAAAAGCATATTCGGTCATAATTTTATGAAATAAAACTCGGTGTATGTCTCTTAAAACGTCTTTTGCAAAGGAACTGGCAAGCTTCACTGATGTTCTTTCATTCTACAAAAATAATGGAGGCTCTAAAATGATATCATAATCAAATGACACACTAATTGTATTGCAATAATACAAATAATTAATTAATACTAATCTCAGCTCCTTTGGGTGTTGAGGAGAATACTTGGGCTAATAGGGTCGAGGTAACAGGGAAGTGGAGACAACTACATAATGAGGAGCTTAGTGAACTGTACTCCTCACCCAATATTGTTCGCGTGATCAAATCGAGAAGAATGGGAGTGGCGGTGCATGTACCACGTATGAGGGAGAGAAAAGATCTATACAGGGTTTCGGTGGAGAAAACCGAGGGAAAGAGACGACTTGGATGACCCAGGAGTAGATGGAAAGATAATATTAAGAAGAATCTTCTGGGAGTGGGATGTAGGGGCATGGATTGGATTGATCTGGCTTATGATAGGGACATGTGGCGGGCGCTTGTAAATGCGGTAATGAACCTTCGGGTTCTATAAAATTCATGGAATTTCTTGACTAGCTGAGGACCGGTTAGCTTCTTAAGAAAGACTCTGCTGCGTGGAGTAAGTAAGTAAGTAAGTAAGCAAGTAAGGAATCTCAGCTCCTGTAAAGCTTAACATAAAATGTATTTTCCTTGAAGAAATGAGACCTTTACTTCGTGTAACTCGTTGGCAGCCAGGGTAGTGTTTTGAGGTTTCCAAATGGTCCGTGGGTTACAACACGCTGCTCTACACCGCAATGTGTGCTGATGTTGTATACATTGAGAGCAGTCGCTCTGTGTACAGTATGGAGTCTCTGTGCATGTTGTACTAACATGATTACCTTAATAGTGGTACACATTCACGGCCCCCAACATGATTGCGCCTGCCAAGCATTCTGTGGGGCCCTTCCATTAACCAATTAAAACACATTAGGACGTCGATATGACCTCGCGTAACCTGTGCCTGCGTCGCGTTAATGTCGTCAGCGACTTCGTCTATTGTCGGAATTTGATTGGAACAGTACGGGCAAACGTCGAACTCCAGTAGGATGTACTGCATGGTGCTACCTTTCGACCGGAAAACACGGTTGTGTATCACATGCAATTTCTGGGAGTGATCTAATGTTGCGTCCAGCCAAACTGCGCAGTCTTAGACCTGTTATCGATCTACTCAGTGATTTACGTCAAGATAAGTTTATTATTAGCATCTAATTGCTCACTTTTTAAAATAGGATTGCGTGGACTGGCACGTGAAGGGTAATAAACGACTTTTTATTCGTAATAAATAAAAAATGTCCACTACGAACAGGAAAACAAAGCAGTCAGATACAGGGTTATTCGAAATGATTGTCGGGGTTTTAACTACTTGTCATAAAAAATACACTTGAGATAGCAGTTTATGTGTTTTTTTAATTAATAGAACAACACTTCAAGGTTTTGTTACATGCCTTACAGATGCTCTATATGTGCACCCTTTGTGATTCTACAAACATGAAGACGATAATCGAGTTCGTCCCAAACTGTTTGTAGCATGTCAGCGGTGATGGTTTCACTGGCGGTTCTGATTCGTACCTTCAGTTCTGGGATACTTGTGGGAAGAGGAGGAAATACAAAATAAAAAAAAATACATATACTACTATCTCAATCTTATGCGTATTGAACCGTGCATCATCTTGATATTTGAATAAAGGTTGACCAACTAGATGACACTTGCTTTATTATATATTGCTCAACATGTTTCAGACGTTAATACGTCCATCTTCAGGA
>Ga0123353_10014538_pt1 | contig 11357 bp, 6 predicted proteins | sample TergutLab28metaG_3_FD_92763 | JGI IMG/M metagenome (GOLD analysis project Ga0123353, IMG submission 92763) | Labiotermes labralis P3 segment gut microbial communities from Petit-Saut dam, French Guiana - Lab288 P3 | ecosystem: Host-associated > Arthropoda: Insects > Digestive system > Gut ... | reverse complement strand
CGTCTTGGGGCAGGGCTGACGCTAGAGGAGATGAAGTATTCAATATTCGGCACGATGGAACGAAATGGGTCTTGAACTTTGACGACGATGGTACTCCGGTTGCGCTCTTTGAATCAGTCAACACGAGCGACGTGGTTCCTCCTTTTGCTGATACGGATTGGACGCCATTGGAAGGCGACCAGCTTGATTCACTCCAGTCACTTGGAATCGACGAAGTATTGGACGATGGTAATTTGGAGTGGTCAGAGATCACGAGCTACCCCATTAGCGTCACTTGGACTCCAATTTCTGCTCCGACGATAACTGGAACGACGCCATCGGACATATACAATCAACAGATGTCTTTGGCAACGACCGCGCCAAACCCGACAACTAATCCAGCATTCGCTGTTGGTAAGGGGACGGGGACGTTCCAGTGGCGTATTAGCCTAACTAGTACATCCATGGTGCCGAGCGTTGGCATAGAAGTATTCGGTAACGCCACTGGGTATAACGGAATCCCGGTGGCCGGAATTTACAGAAGAGGCGTGGCATTCGGTAGTTTAGGGCTTCCCAGATGGGTGCGAGAAGGCGCCCACCCTGCTGTCATTTATCAGTCCGAGCTGTGGCCGACCGAATGGAACATGGCAGATCGTGACGGACTTTATCCGGAAAACATCGGCAATGCCCCTTCGCATCACTTGAAGAATGCGAATTTTAATTATTCGAACACGATTAACTACGGTGCACCTCAATCAACTGGGTGGGAAGCATGGTCAGAAGGAAACGGGGCAGGAAACATCACCGACATTCAGATGGTTAGTTTACCTGGCACGGAACCGTCCGTCGTCTTGTACGAATCGCAGCCATTCAGTGGATATACATTCAATTTGCCGTTCCCTGTGAATCCGAGAGCCAACAACACACTCGCTGACGGCGCGGTTGGTTCTTATCGCGTTGAAGTGCGCGAGTTCGGTGAGAACGGATTGTGGGGCAACTGGCAGACGTTCACGCTCGTCATGATTTTGACGCCTGCGCCGGTAATCACAGCACCGACGACGTCTGCCAATGGATGGAACGTTAAATATACGTGGGTACGTGGCACTGTCGTCGCGCCAGTGATAGCCGGACACATGTCGGACACGTATCGTTGGAGATTCAATAACGGCCCATGGGCACCGACGCAATCATATGCTGAGCGCGCGTGGTCCACATGGTCCACGACACCAGCTCCGCAAGCAATATGGACCACGCCGCAATTGCTAAATGGTGCGAACGTGTTTGAGGTGCAGATGAGGTCCACGATTGGCAATCATTGGAGCAAAATAGGTACGCATACAATCAATGTCACCGGCGGAGTTGATTCTGGGAATTACTTGCCAATCCAGAGTGGACATAAGGCAATCCTCGTCCACAATGGGAACGAATTCCTCTGGAATCAAGAATTGCCGATAGAGCCAGAACCGGAAGAGGAAGAGGAATAAGATGCCTGACGCTCCGAAGATATCAGGACCATCAGCGATCTTTCAGGGTTTTGCGACCCAAACGGTCAAGTGGAGTTCGTCCGCCGCTAGTGGCGCGTGGGAAGTTACCGCGTGTCCAGACGCTACGTATATCGGTAGTTATTATGACTCAGGGGTGTTGGCCAACAATCAGCCGGTTTACGTCAAAGATAGCAACCCATCAGCGCTTCGTTACTTGTATTACACGGCCACTACCGGTGGCGGGTCGCCTTGCACCGTTACAACTAATCCACATAGCTGGTCGAACCAGTGGTTTTTATTTGACGGCGTTAAAGCTCAATCTGGACCGCCGTGTACGGGGTCGTTTTACAATCAAAATGCCACGCTTGCAGGTGGACAAGCGTGGACTAGTACCGGTCCGGTCGGTACAACCACCGTCATACAAGGGACTGCATCCGGAGGCATAACGGACATCTTCCGTTGGCAGTTCGTTCAAGGCACGATAGGAAACGTGTCTCCGAGCGGAGGGACATGGTTAGGCAGTGACTCGACGAACAGCGTCAGCCTTAATACTCTCGGCGCGGGCAACTGGGTTTTGTTCGTACAGGAACTCACCGAAACTGCTAATGTTTGGACGGATTCTGCCGAATTCGCGATTACCGTTAATCCGTTCGTGTCCGCGCCGCTGATTTCTGGACTCGCGTCGTTCGACGCCACCATCACCAGTACGTTTAGGTGGGATTCGTGGAAGTTTTTAGTGAGCAACGATTCCAGTCAAACTGATGTCGGTGGTATTTATGTAGCTCGATCCGTGTCGGACCACGATAGCCGCGTTTACCGCCGCGCGGATCGCGAAGATCGTTTTCTAAACTGGAATACCTATTGGAACAGTTGGGTGTTCTATAATACACTAAGTAGCAGCAGTAGCAGTGCGTGGTGGTATGTAAACGCCGGAGGTCGAGACAACCCGAACTTTTCTGGCGTAACTTGGAGCAGTTATAACGCAGTTTCGCCCGCTCCATCGTCGGTCACTAGACCATCACGATCATTTCGTTACCAATTCGTCAGAAACGAATCAGGGACAGCGCAACCAGACAACGGCAAGTGGGAGGGGAACAGTACGTCAGCCACGAGCGTGTCGCGTCGATTCGTGGAAGGTGTTTGGACGTTGTTTGTTCAAGAGCAAGCCGGTGGTAGCGATTGGTCAACGTCTGGTACGCTTAACTTTTCCGTGACAGCGGCTACCGCTCCATTGGTGTCAGGGCTTACCAATTTCAACGCTCTCAATGGTAAATTCCGGTGGGACGGTACTTGGAGATTCAATGTCACCAGCACAAATAGCGCTGTGGCTGATGTCGCAGGAATCTATGAGGCGCGCACGATTGAAGATCATGAGGCGCGCATTTACCGTCGTGCGGATCGCAATGACCGCTATCTGTTTTTCAGCGGTAGCCAGTGGTGGCTTAACTCATCATATACCACAAGTGGAGCTTGGTGGTATGTTAATGCTGGTAGAGACGTGGACATCACTGGTTTGACATGGGTGGTGTCCGGTCAACTCGTTCCGCTCCCAACGGTCGTGCGCTCCAATTCCATCACGACTGGTGATTATCGTTTACAGATACGTCCCGGTACGTTGGCGACAACGCCCGACCCTGATCCGCTCGCATGGCAAGCTACCTCCGCGACGAACATGAGCATCACCAATAAGCCGGACGGTCAATTTGTGTTCTTCTTAGAACAACAGGCATTTGCGGACGTATATCGTGTGTCTGGACTTGTTTTCGACTCGACTGCAATACCCCACGTTGATTTCGTACTCGTCCCTGAACAAACTTCCGAGGGCAAACCATATTATCAGGGCGACATTGACGGAGAAACGTATTTCATACATTATGTTACCGATTCGTGGGTGTTGTCCCCGACTCTTGGCGACGACACGGACATGATTGCGTCCATTGAGTCGAATGATGAGACCCCGCCACTTGGTGGATGGGTGTTCGATGAAATCAATACGGACTTTGACGACAGCGTACCTGTCATATCGTTCATCTGGTCCAACACGAGGAAAATCGCATACACGCAAACCACGGCGGCTCCGACGATAACTCAAAAATGGGTCGGCTCGCCGATATATAGTACGCGGTTCTTTGGTACTTTTGAATGGACTTCGTCCTACTTTGGATGGAGACTTAACGTCGGTCCTGATTCGGGATACGACAGAACGAACCCATCCGCCATCATTGCTGGCACATATGTCTCTAGGTCGTTGGAGGACTTCAATAGCCGCATCTTCCGCAGAGCGGACAGAAACGATCGTTTCCTATACTGGCGTTCAGGAAACACGAGGTGGGACCTTGGAGACACTTACAATGGCGGTACGACATGGTACACCAATACCGCGACCAACAACATGAACACCATGCCAACGACCACGTGGAATACGGGCACTAGTCCCGGCGTAGCACCAGTTCCAGTGGTTACGGGCACCAGCAACATACTCACCGGCAATTTCAGGTGGCAAATCATACCAGACACGGTGTCTGATGAACCTTCCTCAGGAAGATGGAATTTGACGACCGGTACGAGCGTGGACCCTAAAATTAGGGTTCCCGGCAACTACGTTCTCATCATGCAGGAAGAACTGCCGGGAGGCGGGGATAACGAAGGCTACAGATTCTCAGGGTTCACGATTGACGAAACGCCAAATGGCGATTACGTGTACTTTGGCATGTCAAATGGCAAGCCGTATTACAAGCACTTGACCGAGAACATGTACGTGGCGTGGTCACCAAATAACGGCACAGGGTTGTGGACGTTATCCACCGTGCTTCAAGGACTTGTACCAGACCCGCAATATACGGTTGCTTGGATCGCATCGTCGGCGGATGCGCCACCCACTGGTGCTTGGAGTGGGGCTGGAGACTGGGTTGGTCAAACGCCTAGCTTGTTGTTCGTCGAAGAAACGAAGATGTGGTCTGCCGAGAATCGACACACATTCACTGCTATTGACGCATCGTATCCCGCACCAGTCGTGAGCGGACCGCCACTTATCAATACCACGTTTGGTGTGTGGTCATGGGGGTCGTCGAACAATTATGGTCAGAAGGTAACTGTGACGGGTTTCACAATGAGTTACACCAGTAATGGTGTTTTGTATGATTCGTCTTGGAACGGAACATATGAGCCGGTTGGTGAAAACGTGTGGAAGATGGTTGGCCGTAGCGACAGGTGGTTTTACAGGATATCATGGAGCGGTACGTCTTATTACGTTTTCCACAACATGCACAACACGAATCTTACGACGTGGTGGGGTGCATATTCAAACAATAGTTATCCAACCACACCACCAACAGGCAACGTGTCATTTTATCTGAGTGGTTGGAGTAGTTTTACTGTCACCTTGACTTGGAGTGCCCTCACTTCACTGACGACGAATACGTTCCAACATGCCTTCACCAGTCCATCGAACCTCGTGCCTGATTGGGTGCCGTCGTCCAATTCAAGCACGACGTCAGTGACTCAATATGGGTTCTTCACGGAGGGTGGGCGCATACTTAACGTCCGCGAGGGGTTGTTGCCATCGATCACCGATGACAAAATTCTGGTGAGTGGCAATTTGACGTACATTGGTAATTTAATGTCTGGCATTTACAACAAGTCCACGGCGGTTAATGGCAGTCCGACATGGGTTCACGAACTTGATTCCAGGATCAGTTTCCGTCGCGTCACGACGAGCGGTGGTCAATGGACGCTTCAATTGGAAGGCGTCACGATAGCCAGTGTTGCATTTAACAGTGACGACGTGCCACCTAACTCTGGTTGGAGCTATGATCCGGTGGCGATTGGAACCATGGACGTTGGCACGATTTATCAGTGGACGGAGACAAAGCAATTTCTGTTCGACGTTGAATGGACACCAGCTCTCGCTCCGAATATCCCGATCACGGCGGGGAACGGGACGTACGGGTCTGATAGAAATCCGACCGATATGTCGGACATGTCTGACAACAGTGGTCCGATAGCGAATCAAGAATTTACCGCGACTGGAAATGCGGGTTGGCCTGTGTCGAACTCCGATTTTGCGCGTGGATTTGATACTGGGTCTTTCCAGTGGCGCATAGATAGCGGCCTTTGGACCGATTTTGAGAGGACAGTTACAGTCACCGGGGATGCTGTCAGTAGTTCCGGACAGGCTTTGAATGGCGTGTACAGACGCTCCGTGTTCGCCGCCGGAATGTCATTCGTCGGACCAACTGTACGTTACATAGATAGACCGTGGATTAGGGAAGGTGGCGGTGCCGTCATATTTTATTCGGAAGCAAACGGCGCGTGGGCCATATCTTCCATAGATGGAACTACGCCGAACTGGGCTTCGAGGGACTCGTCGGCCACGCCGACGATTGACAGTATGCCAGCTACCACCGGTTGGAGTGCGACAATAGGTGGAACAGGAACCGTGGTTGTTGCGGCGGCTACTAATGCTTGGTTTAGGATACCAACGTTGGCCGTTGGAAGCTATACCTTGGAAGTGCGCTCCATCACCGATGCCGTGCCCCATGGTGGTCCACACAGCCTACCGGCCAGTATTACGCTACAAATTTATCGTATGGTTGCTCCGGTGGTTACTGTCGACACCGTTCGTGACGATGGGTGGTTCGTGCCGATTTCATGGGAAGCGCAGAGCGGCCCCGCGATCGCATCCAGTGCGAACAATACCGGATGGAGAGAATATCGCTACAGGATCAATGGTGGTCCATGGTCTCCTCAGTCGAACTACAGAGGAGGCGGATTTAACGCCAATGGCCCGAACAATCCCGCCGCGAATCCGGTCACGACCGTTGGCAACCGTCCAAACATACATACGCTCCAATTGCCTAAGGGTTCGAACTTGTTCGAGGTACAGGAGAGGTCGAGGGGCGGTGGCTGGAGTGCCACTGGGTCGGCCACGATCAATGTCGTTGACGGGTTTGAATATAAAGAATATCCCGCTCCTCCCGCAGATCATAGAATCATCGTCAAGAATTCCGCAGGAGTGGAACTCCTTTGGACGTTCAAACCAGGAGTCCAATTCCCGCCAACATATACGATCGTCACGCAGGAAATTGGTGAAGAATGATCTATGTCAACCGTTCTACGCTACCGTTGCGTTTCCCGCTTCATCCAGCCGTCTTAACACACGAGTCTGTCTGCGGGCTTTCGAAGCATTTCTGCTTCCAGTTTCCCTGGAACTCAGGGTACTGTTGAAGATTCAAAGCGGCGTTCAAGTCGCGGCCATGTGTCGCACCACAGGAACAAGTCCAAGTCCTGTCTTTAAGTGTCAAATCTTGGTTCTTCAAGCCGCAACTTGAACAACGCTTTGACCATGGAAACCATCTGTCCGCAATCACCAATTCTTTCCCATACCACTTGCACTTGTATTCGAGGAATCGTCTAAATGTCCCAAACCCGACTTCTGAAACCGCTCTTGCGAGACTTCTGTTCTTTTTCATTCCTTCGACGTTCAAATCCTCAATCACTAACGTCCGTTCCGACTTGGTTTTCGTCAGATAAGAAGTTAGTTTGTGAATACAATCGCGCCGTTGACAAGTTTGTTTGTAATACTCTTTAGCTACTCGGTTCTTAGTCTTGTTGCGCTTGTTTGATCCCTTCTTCTGGCGAGATAGTTTCCTCTGGAGGCGTTTGAGCTTGTTGGTTCTTTGCTTCGTTCGTTTGGGCGATTGAAATTGCTCCCCGGTTGAAAGGACTGCAAGGGCCTTGATTCCGAGATCAATGCCAACAGTGCCGTCTGTTGTCTCGGTCTGTGGGAGTTCAACTTCCTTCCAAACAGACACGAACCAACGATCTGCTTGTCGAGAAACGGAGACAGAGGTGTATGTGCCACTTGGAATGCGACCATACTCTATCAATTTGACGACGCCAATACGTGGTAATGTCAAAGTCCGACTGGTTGCTTTCAGTCCTTTCATGTGACCACTAATTGCGTGTTCTAATTTGAATGAATCTATACTATTTTTCTTTTTGAACTGCGGATATTTAAATCGCCTTTGCTCTTTCGGCTTCTTACAGTCTTTCCAAAACGACTTGAAAGCACGTTCGAGATTCTGGAGCGCTGATTGTGCGCAACATTTACTCACTTCATACATCCATGGAAACTCGGCCTTCTTCTTTGAGTTCAATAAACGATGTAGAGCCATGGCATTTGGTCTTACTATTGCGTCTTTCCTCAGTGTTTTAAATTCGTTGACGAGATTTAAAGCCCAGTTATATGTAAATCGTGCTACCCCTGCGCTCTTTTTAAGGAGAACAAGTTGTGCTTCGGTGGGTTTAATTTCTACTTTGAAACCCTTGCGAATCATGACGGGTTAATCCTTCATAACACGCTAGCTTATAAGTGAACATTGTGTAAGGAGAATGCGTGATATACGTCAATCCATCAAATATCAGCAAGGCCGCGATACGCTTGTTCGAACAAAATCGGGCAAGCATGGATGCGATTACGACCGCATATTATGAAGAACTAGCCACGCCGATTAACTTCTACGAAGGACTTCGCAAGACCATTAGCGACCTCGCCATTCCATCAATCGAGATTGAGTGTGCGTCGGCCACCCCTGAGTGGTTTGCACTCCAGTCCATCATGACGCGTTATTCGTTCATGATGATGCTCACTGTCAAAATTGCCAACATAGATTACGCGGCGGAGTACACGCAAACGTTGACGTCGAGGATACTCGAAGTCCTTGGCGACCCTACTAATCTGCAAATGATGATTCCATTGGAATCGCGTTGGATTCCGATGCCGGGAAATACGTTGCCGATACCGGACCCGAACGTGACGCCACAGGAAATGGGCGTACGGCTCCAAGACTCAATGATTACAAATGTAACATATAGTGCGGTGTCCGACATGGCGATAAGAGTAGCCCAGTGGGATTGGGAGGTATCTGTCCACCATACGTTCCCGACTACAAGGTTCCTAAATCTACAAGTGCAGACGCCGGACAATCTTGGAGCGCAGGGGCAACCGACAAAACTCAGAGGCGGAGTTCAAATACCAGGATCGAAACCATGACATTCGGCGAGGCATTGGCGCATTTCAAAGCCAAAGATTCAATAGAACCGCTTGTGGTTTTGTCAGATGATGCTTCGCTACGCAAGGCACTGGTGGCGTGGCGATCTGTCTCCTTCGAATATGGAGACGCATCAGAAGGCTCTCCGAGCGCCGCAAAGGGTACGCCACAGGACGCCGAGGATGCCGACATCTGGAATTGGATGTGGTCGATTACCACGTTTGACTTGAAGCGATGGGGCATCGTGGCCGGGTTGAAGGAGATGCAGGTTGAGTCCGTGTTCGAGCGCCTCAAAGGATTGCGTCTCATCTATCCTGATGGTACGGCGAGTCCGAAAGCACTCCAATACCTTAACGTCATCGTGACAAAGCAACTCAATTCTGCGTCCAAGATTCAAGCCCCCAAGGCGACGAAGAAGTGATTGCCTCGCTATTGCGGCGACTACTAATGGGTAGAATGGAAGATGCCACCGTCGCCGTGGAAATGCGCAGGATGGCTGATAAACTTGACGAACATCTGAGATGCATCGAAGACTTCAAGGTCTTCGGTTATTGTCACAAGACAGATTTGATTCACTTCGTAAAGATAAGAGATGCTCTACGTAAACACGCGAACAACTTGGACGGTCATGCCGTCAGTCATAATCAATGATTCCTTCATCGAATGGCCTGGCCATGTGAGTTGTGTGCTGTTCTGGGGCGGTTGTAACGTTACATGCCCGTATTGCCACAACGTCGATCTGAACGCCCAACCACCAATTCAGAAACAAGAGTTCAAGGAGCGGTTCGACAGGGTTGCTCCGTACGTGGATGGTGTTGTGTTCACTGGCGGCGAAGCGTTGTTACATGACATGAGAGACGTAATTGCGCTAGTCGATGAAAAGAAGTTGAAGAAGAAAATACATACGAACGGATCAATACGCGCAGACGAGGTATTGGAAAAGTTTGATTGCGTGGCAATGGACTTCAAATGCATTAACCGCAAGGATTGGGATGCGTTCGGATGGAGTGAAGAATATCAGATCAACAATCGCCGCTTGTTGGAGCAAATCTATTTTCGTCCTGAGTCTGAAATACATGTCACGGTTACGCACAGATGGCTTTGCATGGAGCAATATGAACACATGTTGGCGTTATTGAAGCCGCAGACGAGGCTGATACTGCAACGGTGCCACCCGGTCAGAAGCGAAGACGACGAGGTGTTCAAACTTGTGGCGGAAATGGCCTCATTTCACCCTAACCTGAGTATACGATAATGCCTGTCACGTTCGCCCCGCTCCACTGGGTTTACCATGACTCATGGCGGTACAACAAATGGGGCAACTGGAACTTGGTGTATCCGTATTATGGATCGCCATACTGGGAGTGGACTCCCATAGATGGAACACACCATGGACACATGCATTTCTTCCTCGCCGACAGGCCATGGACCGCCGTTACTGCAAAGTCATGGGCCGGCAACATAACTTTCACGATGAATCTTGACGAATCGTGGGGGCCGAATTCTGGCGATCCAAATCAGCAGTTCAATTATCGCATCGTCGGACGCCCTGTGTGGAGGATACTCGTTGAAGAGTATTGGCGGCGCATATATGTGCAACCGTGGGAACTCCAAGACGAGCCTAAGGGCATAAAGTTCGACGCAAGCCAACATGTTAGCCCGATCTATCGGGAGCATTATGGCAAATTCGCCACGTTCTCGCAAAGTTGCCGCACCCTTCCCATTGAGTATTGGCATCCGCACAACATGACAACAGAATTTCCAGTCGAGTCCGATGCGTACAAGCATGGGTATAGGATAGCCAACTTTCCGTACGGTTACATACGCGACCATCATGTTCGATATGATAGTAAACGCGGCAACGTGCCAAGTGACAGGAAGGGCATATTCAACTATTTGACAGATTACGATCACAATTGTGGCACCGTGTATGCGGGGCAACCGCGTAACAGGACGCAACTAAGGCCAAACGGGTCGGTCGAGTATTGGGAAGCGTATCCTGACATGTGGATGATTCCGTTGCCTGGGTCTACGCCGGGCGCGGCGGCGTCTCCTGGGTGGGGCATCCCACAAGCGACCATCCCGCATCGAGGCGGCGGATGGTTCGGGATTCAGGAGACCAATCGTCCTCAGATTGATTCAAATATACGTCAAGACACATGGGGCGACCAGCATTACATATACCCGACGATTGAATACCAGATCACATATCCCATGTACTGGGAACGTCCAATGGGATACAACGAAAATGAGGACAGCCCTAGTGCGTGGGTGAACGGTGCTGATGGTGAGGATTTTGGGGACGGTTTATCTGTCACGGTAATTTTGCCGATGCGCAACAAAGAGGGCGTCATCATGTCTCCATTTTTTGATGACGAGTATCATTCAATACATCGACAATGTCTTCCTGCTGGAGCGTATTCGGATCATTATAAAGTGCGTAACACGTGGGGTGGGATGGGCGGTGGAATCAACGACGTCAAGCTGGTAAATCCTGTGACGTACAGCGGTCCGAACGACTTTAAGCTCAACTGGGACGAGAACGGATACATAGTAAAGGATGGCGAGAAAATTCCGATAGGTGTCGGACTAGGCAACTTACGTCCGGGAAATCTATACCGTCCGGGGAGTCCGAGTACGTACTATGGATTTCCGAGTTCGAACAGGAGACTGCTGGAGGGAGACAATAAAGTTCCGCCAGGAGAAGATGACCCTGACTTCCACTCTGGTAATTGGGGGGAACCCGGTGGTAAGCCGGTGCGTCATAGCGAAGACCGACTAAGCTGGTGTCCGAATGATCTAAGGGCGTTGATAGACAGGAGAAACCCGCTAAATACCGATG
>Ga0123353_10014535_pt1 | contig 11358 bp, 4 predicted proteins | sample TergutLab28metaG_3_FD_92763 | JGI IMG/M metagenome (GOLD analysis project Ga0123353, IMG submission 92763) | Labiotermes labralis P3 segment gut microbial communities from Petit-Saut dam, French Guiana - Lab288 P3 | ecosystem: Host-associated > Arthropoda: Insects > Digestive system > Gut ... | reverse complement strand
CCACCCGAAACATGTAGAGCAGCTTACAGATAAAATAAACTGTGTATAGTTGCATCTTGTTGGACATTTATTGGCATACATTTTTCCACATTATCTAATAAACGGCACGATTTACAGGAAAAACGTTATTGAATATAAAATGTGTTTTGATGTTGTCTACAAATTTTTAGTCTGAAACATTTCTAATTCGAAGAAGAATTTAGCGAGTTATTGCCATAAATGTACACACGTCCTAATGTGAAGTATACAGTGTTCGTATCAGATTGTAATAAAACTTGAATTTTCTTGATTGGCTTTCGAAAAATACTCAAATATCCAATTTAATTAAAATTCATTTAGTGGAGCCGAGTTTTTCCATGCGGACTGACACACAGACATGACGAAGGTAGTAGCTGCTTTTATCGATTTTGCGAACGCGCCTAAAAATTTCTCTGAGCTGCACGTCGAGTCATACTGGCACTGGTTACACAAAATGTAAATCTAAGTGCTACTCCAAACATTTTTATCGACACAAATCAAATACAAGTTATGAGAATGTCACAAGAATTATGTATACAGCTCTGTGAAAGACAAAACTGGTTGGCTATATATGTTACGTTATAAGTTATATAAGATATAAGTTATATAAGTTATATAAGGGACGTTATATAAGTTACGTTATATAAGCGACGTTATATAAATGACGTTACACTCTGCTATTGATTACCTAAATTTTTCATAAATCAGCAAATAAAGTCACATTCTTCAGTAAGAAAAGAGGGTTAATATAGACGCAAAATCACAACTAACGAAGCGGCAAAATCTGTGTATTCCAGAAATAAAAAATAAAGAATAAAGAGGAAGAGTGTGTGTTATTTAGCTACGCTGTCAGTCGGTGATAGATGGGTGACATGGGTATGGAGCAGTGGTGGAGTGATACTGACAGCGGAAAACAGCAGAACGTGAAAAAAAACCTGTCCAGAACAAATCTGGGATTGAACCAGAGCCTCTGTAGTGTGATAGAGGCATATAAATACAACGTGTCAGTCAATAACACAACACTTTATTTTATATATAATAAAAATAGTGTATTGTCAGGGCGATATGTTTCGACCTTTATTGGGTCATCTTCATTGAAATATAAATAGCTCTTGGATCTGTTTTCTCAGAGGGCCTGAAGACGAGCTAATAAAGGTCGAAACATGTCGCCCTGATAATATACTATTTTTATTGTATATAAAATAAAGTGTGTTATTGACTGACGTGTTGTATTTATAACACAATATGTGATAGAGGCAACTAACCGTCTGAACTGACGGCACGGCCCAAAGAACGGAAAAGAGAGAAAAAGAAACAAAGGAATAGATATAACGAAACGAAGGAAAGACAAAGGGAAGAAAGAAAAACTGGTGAAATTTTGCTCCCTATGTTAGTTAACAAATACTTGTGGTTTGTAATATGACCGATGTAAGGTGTGGAGCGTGTTGAGACCGGCCATCAAAAGAGTATAGCGTGTGTGATTCATCGCACCTTACGTGCTGCCGTGACGCTCGCTGACATTGTCTACATGCCCCGGTTGTAATGTTGTGACACTTATCAGATATCACAGACACCTATTAGACCTACAACACTCTAGTTATAAATTACAAATCTACTGCCACTCTAGATGAAATAACATATACTGTATGCACTTCTCATAGTGCCAGTTCCTTAATGACCCTGCTTGTAGTGCTGTTCAGACGTCGAGAATTTATACGTCCGTCACATTACTAACTATTAACTACATAATTTTAGAACAGCGGCATTGAAAGCTGCATTAATTATAAGAGACCACTAAAATTCATAATTAAAGCACTTGATGGAAACATCACAGATATCACGGATTAAGGAAAATACTATGGAAATTTAAACTACAGGATAACCTGAATAAATCCCATGCGGTTGACATGGGTTTGACTGATATTATCCATGATGATGATGATCATCATCATTATAATGGTAGTAGTAGTAGTAATAATAATAATAATAATAATGTAATAAAAGTCTAAGCACAGGTATTTGCCCTGTAAATTTTGTTGGGTATCTAGCCGCAAATGCGGTCGTTTGGATGAAATCCAGACTTGAATTTAGCAAAGGTTGTGAAGCAGCATTCTAAAAGATTTCCACAGTAGTAAAGAGCAGCTGACTGGTTGATATGGTTACGATCACTGGAATATAATCTTGCTCAGTCTTGCATGTTGTCACAGTACGAGCAGAAGCAATGGACATATTGTGGGATTATGCAGCTGTGGGAACAAGGGCAGGTGATATGTGACGAGGCCGATTTCAGACTCGTGTAAACTTCATTGGTCAGAACGTTTACACAAGGGTAGGTCAACTGTTCGCGAGGGTGACACAGAAAGACTGTTAGGCTGTTAGGCAGCATAAGTTCATTTGGGCCCTCTCTCTTCCAGCCGCCAGTTAAGTGCGTGTCGCAGGGCTGTACCAAGTTGCACACCGTACCTGCCAAGGATTGAAGTGACCACCAGCGGCTTGACAATTATTGCGGACGTCGCCCAACTCATGGATGTTGAGTCCGTGCTTTCCTGGGGTCAGCTTGAGTATGGTTCCCTTCAATTGCACGGGGCCGTTGTCGTACAGCTGAACAAAGTCGATGTCCCCCACAGCATTTTCCCCTTTGTGCAGGGTCACGGTAGCTCTCCGAGACTGAAATTTGCACCACATTGAGTCACCACTACGTTGACAGTTACTTCGCCAGTCAACAAATTTACTTTTTATTGCTTATTATACGACGCTGTAAGCATGTCAGAAAATATGTGTCGATAGCAGGAAGACTGGTGAAAGACTAAGGGAAAAGGATCTGGAAGGTAACGGTGAGACTCACATGACATAATCGGGCAAGTCGTGGGCGGTACAGATAGAAAAATGTGTACGGCAACAAGCATTGGTTTTCAGGAATCCGGAGGCCCACTAACATTGGATTCATAGCAGCCCAACATTGGACCCTATTCTGCTGCAGTTTACTCCAGTTTTACAGTATTTCTCTAAGCTTGCATTTTAACATTATACTCCCATCTATATTTACGTAGCGATCTCCCTTTTAAGGTTCTCGGGACGGAGTTTTGCAGGCACTTCTCATCCTTCAACGCCTGCTATCCTCGATCTGATAACATTAACAATATTTTGTGAAAAGAAAAAAATTATCAATTTCTGTGCTGTGTGTAATTTGGTACGGTACATGCTTCTGTCTTTGAACTTCCCGCAAGTCTATATACTCTCCACAGCACTTGTTTTCAGGTGTGCTCTAATAACGATTCCACTACAGCAACAGCAATACGTAACCCAACTCAAGACAACTTTCGAATTTTTCCCAAAGATTTGGCTAAACCTACCGGGTTTAAACCTCTTCATACAGAATTCCGACAGACGATACAAATCTAACTAAACACTTCTATTGTAATTGTCTATGATGTATAATATAAAACATGATTTAACCAGTTTTGTGTTATTGTGGAATTTGGTCTGATTCGGGACGAACGAATACAGACTTGAACATATTAATAATTGTCCAAAGAGATGCAACACAAAGCATTCTATTTATTATTCTGCAAGTTCACTCTACATGTTTCGGGTGTCAACCACACCCATCGTCATGAGTACACAAACCTGTAACTGCAGTCTCCAGTACTGGTCATATTTTTTGTGCAGCTACCTCCCTCCGATGTGGCCAAGCTTGACCAGTACCGGAGGCTGCAGTTACAGTTTTGTGTACTCCTGATGATGGGTGTGGTTGACACTCGGAACATGTAGAGTGAACTTGCAGAATAATAAATAGACTGCTTTGTGTTGCATCTCGTTGGACAATTATTAATATAGATCAGCAGTGCACGGAACCATAAACGTGAAAAACAGACTTGAGTGTCTGAGAATAATGTGCTGAAGAATTACTTGAATTTAAATATAGATAAAGCAACACCCCATAATTTTTGCTCTGTGCCTAGTAATATTACTTACTCCATGGTGCAGAGTCCCTCTTGAGAAGCTAACTGGTTTGTAGCTAGTCAAGAAATTCCCCGCAAATCACGGAACCCGAAGGTTCATTACCGCACTCACAAGCGTCCGCCAACTGTCTCTATCCTGGGCCAGCCCAATCCAGTCCACATACCCCCATTCCACCTCCTGGAGATCCATCCTAATATTATCCACCCATCTACGCCTAGGTCTCCCCAGTGGTCTATTTCCCTCCGGTTTCCCCACCAAGACCCTAGACACCCCCCTCTCAGTAATATTACGATAATAAAATGAGGTATAACTGACAAGAAAGTCCAGCAGGTCTGAGAGACACAAGACAGACGTGTAAACATATAATCCTAAAATCCCAGTGACGGATAGGGGCTTGGAGATCTAGGCATAGGTGGAAGAATAATTTTAAAATGGGTCGTAGAGAAACATGCTGTAAAGATCTCAACTGCACCTTCGCAAAAAAAGTAGTAAACATTTATTTATTTGACGAAAAGTCCAGTGTACATAACGAGAGAATAGTTGATTTTTGAGCCCAAATAAGGGGGGAAAAAATTGATTGAATTAAGCCATTCAGAGCAGATAAGCAAATACTCACGTGTACCTCTGTCGAAGTCAGTACCAGCGCCAGAATGCAGCTGATGACGTAGATAGGCCTCATGTTCCTGCCAACAGAAACATCAACATTCTTATTTGTGTTCAAAACATTACAGTGACCTTATCCAGGCAAGTCTAGTTCATGTGACCACCGGGACAAGGAAGGTACAACGTTACATTTTCCTTGTCATTTACTAAGGGGACGGGGGAAACAAAACTCCGCGCACTCTGAACCGCAGTACTTCATGACAGTGAGTGGTCACTTTCAAGCTACGGTTGTTTTAATCCCCGGGAAAGAGCTCTGATACCCGCTGTATATGAGGCTGTGTGTATCCCAGAAAAGGGCAGGTCACGGCGAAGGAAAAATTCCCTGCCCCCTCTCAGTGCCAAGCAACTACAGCCCCAGCGTAAGCATACTGCATTGATATGAACGCTACAACGTCATCAACTCGGCTGCATCGCATTCACGCATGCACACACACACATATACAGAATGTTCCGCGTGGGGATGAAAACTTCAGAGTCTTTGTGTATGAGTACATTTGAGTAAAAACCACTACCGTAATATTACGCCATACTATCAACCGTTACGCCGCTACGAGCAGTTCAACATATGTAGGCCTGTATGGCCGTAACAGAAAAGTTTAAAATACGTACATATTTTTCACATTGTAATATACATGCATACGACATATACAATATTACATGATCTTATGAAATGTATTCTACTCTGCTGCAAAGGTTGAGACTGACTGTCCTCTGGAAACAATACTGTGCTGGTCCGTCTTTCGTTGTCGTCGCAATGGATTAATTATTATAACGAGAAAGAACAGGTACAGTAACGGGGAACGTTCAGCAGACACTCGAGCGGTCACAGCAACTGTTACGTTACGTGGCGTACTTAATGGCCTAACGTCTACTGACAGGGTAACTGCAGATTGCGAGTTGAGGCGGCATCTTGGTAAGTCAAAGGCACGTAAGTGGGCGATTTATAAGCAGTCTGTTAAGCCAATTTTGCTATTTAACTACACAAACAATTTATCTCTGAAATGACTCCCAGCGGTTTATTGGCGACGGCTTCGTTTGTATGTGGAAAAACGTTGGGCTGTCCCATGCTCAGGCCACAGATAAACTGGACACAACTTATTGCCTTATAAAACACAGCCAGTTCCAATTCTAGTTTAATATTTCAGCTCAAGGGAGAGGAAATTATAGGAGGATTAAAATAAGTCAAAGAATGAATCAAGAATATGAGCATACAGCACGCGTAGTGAGGACGCGTTTTGCATAAATATTGTAGTTGAAATTCGCACGTAGTAGCTACTGACGTAAATTAAAGGATAGCATTAAATATTTGAGAAATGGGATGCCAGTGGCAAAACTATATGGAGCAGTCTCAGGATAAGATTCATTGGTGGATTCTTTGTAAACAAATTCAACTCAGAGACAGACCCTGCACATTACAGATCATAATCGATCTTTTTCTTAGCATATATTGAGAAAATACCAATTCCACTGGCGAAAACCTTTCAGGAAGTATACAGCAGCTTTATCAACATACCGGTAATAGAAAATGGACCACTTGAGATAAAATGGGACTTACATAATCAACAAACACTTACGTTAGTAAACTTACTAGGAGTTATCACAACTGTTGGACTGAAGATTATATAACGACGCTGTTTGAATTACAGATACTACATGGCTTCGAAATTTGTTGGGATATGTTCATGAATATTGAATCAATGGATACTGTGGCGGTGTGGCACATTCGAAGGAGACCCTGAGTAAAACAATCTACACATGTTGACAGACCATGAATCAGAACAGCTTAAATCATTTGCCTTTCGAAACTTAGACTACAGGTACACAAGACTGTTCAGAATAACCCACATGGCAGCTCTGCTACACATACCTGCGCCCACAATTATTATTTAGCCAGTCATAAACATCCTATAAATTATTCCTTCGAAATTTGATAAGTCTACCTAAAGAAAGTTCATTCCTGTTCTCAATGACACCAACCGCCAGACACTTGCCTTGTCTCAAATGAATCCAGTGAATTTCGTGTTATATTGTTTGACAGCAATTCTAGTGCTATCATCTCATCGAGTTCTAGGTCTCTCAAGTGGTTACTTTCCTTGAGCCTTTCCGAATAAACACTGGTATAAAATTCTCATACCTCTATTTGAGTTACACGTTCTGTCAGTCTCACATCTCTATACATATAATTACACTTGTATACGTAATGTCGAAGTCCTTACATGAAGCACATACACATGTGCATACACCTAATTATATAATGAGATTTACATGCTGAAACACAACACATATTTTCAACAGTGAGATAATTTTTTCATCTATCTTATTTGTTTTATTTGATGGGTTTCCATGCTTGTCAGCAGGGGCGTGGTGCAGTGTGAACTAACCATTTTTGAGAGTTGATTTCTTCTCTCCTGCGATGTTTACGCAAGCCAAAAATAGAGATAAATGCACACTTCCAAATATTTATACATGCATTGCGCTATGTCAAGTTGTAGAATTGCCGTCGCTTGGATAGTATTTACCGGGTGCGTCTTTGGGATCGAAAGATAAGGAAATAATGTTGAAAATGTTATATACAAATTCATAGAAATCTTATATACAGGGTGTATCTAAAATGTTTGGATAAGCTTCAAGATTGAGTTCTTCACTTCAAAACGAAAATATGTCCAAAAAATGAGCGGTTTTTTATTTTATTTGGAAGATTACGCTCAACTAAAATTCCTTAACTGTGCAATATTCTACTTACAACTGACAAAATGTAGCTCCAAGACGCGTTCCAAATTCAGTAACTGTTGAGGTTTTATTGTTTATCAGGCCCCAAATATCCTGCATCTAAGTCAGTGCACGCATGGACACGTCTGACCACGGACTGTCGCAAAATTTAAAAGTTCCCGGGGCGGTTGCGAATGGTTTTACAGGTACCAAAATGCGTTGGTGATTTTTGTCTTCTTTTTCGTTCGAAGACTAATACACTAGGGGTTTTGTGTCCCCAAAAATACAAATACGTGTATAAAGGACTAAGGTCAACAGGTTGTTGGGCTGTGACCCGAAAAATAAGCGTTACTTTGGTTTAGGACACTTAGCCCTGCAGTCTGTCCAAGCATTTTAGACACACCCTGCACACATAAATAGCCTGCGTCCCGGCACACCTGATGGAGGTAAAAATTTACTTCGACGCTTCAGCTAGATCAGGTGACTAGAGCACATTTCATCACTTAGCCCGTTATTCCCATAGTTGTACACAGTTCTTCAAAGTGAAGTGACACAAGACTGGGAAGATGTAGGCAGACTGCAAATACACATGTACTAATGCTTTCTCTTTTCTCTGATATTTTGTACAGTGGCGCCTAATATCTGTGGGTCGTCTGTATGTTACCCTTCTGAAGCCCAGAATTATGAGATGCTTTCTAGACTTTATGAAAAGTTGTAAAACTTTGAACAACACTTTCTTTTAAAGAAGGGCAAACTTCAGAGGGTATTATTATTATTATTATTATTATTATTATTATTATAGATATGCGTCGCTTAACTACGGGGATACGTTTTGTGAAATGCGTCGTTAGGCGATTTCGTCGTTGTGCGAACGTCATACAGTGTACTTACACTAACCTAGATAATACAGCCTACTACACATCTAGGCTATATGGTATAGCCTATTGCTCCTAGGTTACAGCAGTGCTGCTGCTGACTCAAGTCCTCTGGGATATGATGGAGTGTTTCTGGGTGAACAATCTTGACAAGTCAGAGGATCCTTCGAAATGTTGGGTGACCCACACCCAGTGACACAGCATCACATCCCAGAAGAGTGGAATCCTAAGTATGATAGCATGTTTTCAGCAGCGTTAACCAAGCTGCATTCCATGTCATACACAGAGCTGGACAATGTGAGTGTGGCAACATTTCCTGTGTTCCTAGTGTTCAGGTTTTTTTTTCGCTTTATTTGTGACATACTGCCCTGAATCCTTCACAAGTCTTCATGGCCTAGTTTTGTAGTTCATTATTATATGTATTCTAACATAAAGTTCTTTATCTATTCTACTTGTTTTGCCATTTCACCATTCTTGTTTCTCCATTATGCCATCACTTCTACCATTATCCCATTTACCCTTCACAGTGCAACACTACTGTTTTTTGTTTTTACTGTTCATTAATTATGCATCTTTTTCTTTCATTCATACTGTGCATCAGTGCAACTTCCCTGGATTTCTGTGCCACACCTCTGCCATTTATTTCATCCCTCTGTTATATCGGCCCCTTGAACAGTCTTCTCAAATGTCTATGTAGGGTATTTCCTACCTGTCCAATGATCCCATTCATCCATGCACCCATTTCCAGCGGTGTTAAGTATGTTTTGATACAATGTCAACAAACAAATGCACACACTTTGTTAGGACATACTCAAGCCAGCCATACATTGACGAACTTGACAGTCCTACATACTGGAGATAATAAAAATGTTTCATGTAACTCTGCACTCCCTGATAATGGGCCTGTGAGGCCTGAAACATGCAGAACTTGAGGTAGTAAAACATTTTTGTTACTATAACAATGTTTGCGCATTTGTTGGTTTACATTCTAACAAATGAGTAATGATTCCAGGAATGGAAATTGTAAAATCTGATCGCCATTTCCCTTCAGTTTTCCCATTTTTGTAGTTCATATTAAGATATATACTCACTGAATGTTGAATTTAGGTACATTTATATGGAAAATATGTAAATGTATGGTTTTGGAATAAAATATTTAAAAACAGACCATTTTTGTTTCTGCGACTGTTAAATAGTACACCTTTACCATAGTGGAAACAATAATTAGAGGTGACAAAAATGAGCGGTAATACATTTTATCTCCATCTATAAAGAGGTCAGAGCTATCTACTGGCCAAATTTGGTACTATTAATATGGCACCCTCTCTTGGAATTTACTAGAATTACACAAAAGTGAATACTCATGCCATCTATTAACAACTTTTCGAACTAGGACTTTCGACTAAATTTTTTATTCCTTCTTCAGGGGAAAAATCAATTATACAAATTTTAATTTATATGAATTTTTTAAATTCGAAAAAATCCCTGAAGATGGAAGCACATCTAGAAGAGCAAGACAGGTGGTGAAGAACAAGTGTGAGGATGTAGAGGAGAGAAGGATTTTGTGGGGAAGTTGCAAAGAAGACTGGAACACAAAAATACAAAAAACAAAGCAGTACCTGGAGGTGACTTTGTCCCTGTGCACTCAGTGCAGGCCACTCTTGCACTCAATTCATAGGACCTTAGTGTAAGAGCAGTCTACATCCCTAGACCCTACACACATCCTCCCCTCTGCAAAGTCATCCACGACTCACTGAATGTTCTCCCAAACCTGGGAAAGAAAAAAAACCATAAACCTGTAATTTACACTCACACTGGTATAAATAGCTTAGTGCTAACCACTGTCAGGAACTTCCTGTACAGGAAGTACAAACCTCATCTTAAACGCAGCTTGTACCTGCAGCACGAGAAGTTCAAGATAGAAGCAGCAAGTTGTCCCAAAATCACAGCAGAAAGAACACACATTCATAATCAAAATGCACTGGAATTAATCCGTACTCAAAACTGTACAAAATCCTTCATTCATATGTTTAGGCTTTCTACAATATTTAAAATTAGCCATCTGGCCATCTATACCTGCACAAATGATATCTCACATTCTCTCTAATAATACTAATACCTTCTACTTAGCACAGCCAACACTGATCTGCTTTACAGTACCAACTGATGTGAAAATGCTGTACCAGATTCATCCTCATTGCATGCCAGGTAATAAGAGGCAATGTAAATCCACTCAAACACAACAATTACTTACTCTCACATTATTTCCACAACATGTTTCAGCCTAAAACAGCATCATCAGGTTGACCGGCAATAAATGAACACACAGAGTCAGTTTATGTGGATACTAAGATCTCAGTGATAAATGAAACAGTCTACTGTGTGCTGTCATAAGAGTGATGAGTTATAGTCTCTAAATATTTTCTTCTTTAACAAAGTTGCCATATTATGTACTGCAGACCTATTACATTATGTATGTGAAATGTATTACTGAAACTATTTGGGTGACAACAGGCCACAAATACTGTCCTCAAGGGCCAACATGCTGCCCTCTGGCACAGGTGGCTGGACACGTGGTCTCAAAACTGGAAGAGAAAAATACTTTTCGCACTTCCTGAACTTTGTCCGTCCCACAGCCTAGTGGGTATACTGACTGCGGTGGTTAGAGCCGTCACAGTTTTGAATACATTTTGCACCTTGGACAGTGGTGGTCCTTTTCAAGAGATGGCCCTATGTAGGAGATACTAAATGCTTTTGCTGTTGCAGTACTGCACCAGCTTCCTTTAAAACCATGCAAATAACGACATGGCTGTGTCAACCAATCTTGTACACAGAATATTCATCTTCTGAACATAAGACTGAGCAACTTACCTGTCAGCCACAGATGCTGTATTAGTGGCATATCGTGTGAAAACAAATTTTGAACACCCATCAAAACAGAACACCCTTCGTTTATTTTTTTTTTTTTAATTCAGTAGTTACATAAACCAGATGAGATGCACTGAACGTGTGAGGAAAATTGGAAATCCTACACCATTTTGGTTGAAAATCCCCCAAAACATGATCTACATAGTGTGATAAAATAATTTCCAGATTGTATTTTTTGTCCTGATGACTGCAATTACTGTCT
>Ga0123353_10014534_pt1 | contig 11358 bp, 10 predicted proteins | sample TergutLab28metaG_3_FD_92763 | JGI IMG/M metagenome (GOLD analysis project Ga0123353, IMG submission 92763) | Labiotermes labralis P3 segment gut microbial communities from Petit-Saut dam, French Guiana - Lab288 P3 | ecosystem: Host-associated > Arthropoda: Insects > Digestive system > Gut ... | reverse complement strand
GGATGCAGTATATGCAAAGCCTGTTTTACGGGCGAGTACCCGATAGAGCTGCCTAAGGAGCCGGAAAACAATATTTTTAATAAACCCATAAAGAATCTATAGATTTATAATTTCACGCCTCCACGACGACAGTTCTTCGATTCCTTTATCCGTGATGAGCACGCCGTCCTCGAAGCGCACGCCATATGTGTCGTCAGCGATCCAAACGTCGATATTGAACACCATGTTCGGTTCCATCACGAGCGTGCCGCGATTGTCGACCCACGGGCCTTCGCATTCCTGCATGCCCGTGCCATGCGCGGGGCCGTAAAGGTTCAGGCCTTTGAACCCGTAATGCTCGAGCGTCTTCTGGAATTCATCGTATATGCCGGCAAACGGGACGCCCGGCCCCATCCTGCCGATAGTGTCGTTTGTGCATTCGAGCGCGACTTTGATCATGTCCATATGCTTCTCGGGCAGGTCGCCTAGCACGACGGCGCGGCACATATTGCCGCAGTAGCCCTGGTACTTCGCGCCGAGCGACAGCTGCACCATGGAGTTTTGCGCGACCTCTCTGTTCGTGGATTTGCAGAGGCTCTGATAGGTCGACGGCCCCGAAGTGACCCAGCAGGAATAACCCGTGCCTTCGGCGCCGAGCCTGTAGATCTCACCGAGCCAGGCGGCCTGTATCTCCCACTCGCGTACGCCCGGCTTGATCATGCCGACCGCGTGCTTCACGGCGTCTTCGGTGATCCTGAACGCCTCGCGCAGGAGCTCGACCTCGAGGTCGCTCTTATACCACCTGTGCCGCATGAGGAGTTCGTCCGCATTCACGAATTCGGCGCCCGGCGCTCCCTTTTTGATATCTTCCATGATCACATAAGGGATGATATTGGAATTTGCGACGCCTATTCTTTTGATCGGGAACCTCTGGCCGATTTCCGCGAGGATGGCGGTATAGTCCCACGCTTCCGTAGGCTTGTCCCATTCGGGTGCGCTCGTCTCGACGTACATAGGATGGACGCGTATGTCGTCGATCTTCGCGAATTCCACGGCGAAGTCGTACGATTCGGGCCCGCCGGTCAGCAGTATCGGCGCGCCTTCCCTCGGCACGAGCACCCCTACAAAGTCGAAGACCGCGAGAAAATCGGTCAAATATCTTACGTTCGCGGATTCACATTCGTCGGCGTGCGTCACGAGAATGTCGATATTCTGCTCCTGTAACGTCTTTTGGACCTTCGCGATCCTATGGTCGTATTCGCTTCTTGGTATTTCGATTCTTGCGTTTGTCATAGCTGTACCACCTCTCCTGTTTTCGCCGACTCTTCCGCAGCGCTGCATATCGCTATCACGTCCCTCGCGGTCTGAAGCGTCACGATCTCGGGCTTCCTGCCTTCAATTATACAATCTATAAAATATTCAAGCTCGGCGTGCAGCGCGCCGCCCGTCTTCCCGTTTACGACAGGCCAGTACACGGTCTCCTTTATTTCGCGCCCTTTGCCGTCGTCTATCACTAGAGGCGTCGAGGGGTCGAACAGATAGATCACACCCTTCGTCCCTATCACCTCCATCTTCGCGTCGATCGGGAAGGGGGAGCCGTCGGGCAGATTCCAGCAGCTCTCGGCAACGGCGAGCGCGCCGCCGTCATATTTGATATTCACCCAGCCGATGTCCGCGTAGGCGATGTCGTCGCGCGTCTTCGAAGCCATACCGTACACGCTCTTCGCCTTCTGTCCCGGCAGGAACCAGTTCATGAGGTCTATGTCGTGCACCGCATCGCCCGAGATCGTGGAGAGCACCTGCAGGTGCGTAAAGGCGCGCGCGCCTCCGACGTTTCTTCTGGAGTATATGGATACGATGTCGCCGATCCTTCCCGATAATATCTCGTCTCTGGCGACCGCGTAGTCGTTTTCAAACCGGCATATATGCCCGACCATCAGGTTTTGCTTGCAGCTCTTCGACGCATCGAGGATCTTGTCGCATTCCTCAAGGCTCGTCGACATGGGTTTCTCGAGCAGAACGTGCTTTCCCGAAGCCATGGCGTCCAGCATTGGCTGCAGGTGGTCGCGCGCGTGCGTGCAGATCGATACCGCGTCGATATCCGGATCCGCGAGTAACTCGTGATAGTCCGTATAGGTCTTTTTGATATTGAATTTTTCGGCCACCTCGGCAAGCCTGTCAGGCCTTCTCGTGCACAGGGTCGTCACTTCCGCGTTATGAACCCCCTGATACGCCGTCACGTGCATTTCGCCGAACCATCCGAGTCCGATGACGCCGACTCTTACTTTATCCATAGTATTAAGCCCTCCTTTTTAACCGCACCATTCAACAATAAAATCCGCCAGACTCCCGGCACAAACCCGCAAGGAGTCGATACTTACCCATTCGTCGGGAGCGTGGAGCCTCTCTCCCTTAGGGCCGAACACGGCCGTCGGCATGCCGCCGGGATCGATAAACATCGCCATGTCGCACGAAAACATCGCTGCGCGTACATGTCCTTCGCCCGGAGCGTGTTTCTTAACGCACGACGAAAGCGTCTGAACGCCCGGATGCTCAGGGTCGTTTGTGGCCGCCAGGCAATAACGGTATTTCTTCTCGATACTTATTTTATCAAAGTCGCGGATATTCGACTTGAGATATTCTTTGAAATCATCGACTATGCCGTCTTCGTCCTCGCCGGGGTAATACTGGATCACGACTTCGCACCACGCGTCTATGGGCAAAGACAGCTGCCCGTCTTCGAAGGCCTCTCCGGCCTTCACCTTCGTGGTGATCAGCTGTATGCCTTGCAGCGTGTCTTTCCATATGGCGGGGGCCGGCGCCTCGTTTGCCCTCTTATCCCCAAACTCCCGGATGAGCCTTAGAAGGTCAGCTATGTCGTATGCCGGATTTGAGATCTCCTCTCCCGTGAACGGCATACCGGCTGTGCCTTTGACATAGACCTTAAGGATGATGGCGCCGACACAGGCCGGGCACACGTCCAGTCCCGAAGGCTCCATATTGACGGCAAAATCCGCCTTATATCCCCTGAGCCGTCCCGCGAGCGTTCCGTTCGCGCCCGCGTATTCTTCGTCGACCGTGACCTCGAGGATGACGTCGCCTTTCGGTTCAAACCCTTTTTCGCGCAGCATTTTGACCGCGATCACCGCGCTGGCAAGCCCGCCCTTCATGTCTGCCGCGCCGCGCCCGTAGATCTTGTCGTCTTTTTTAAGGGCGGTAAAAGGCTCCGTTACCACCCAAGGCATCGGCTCTTTCGGCGCGACGTCCATATGCCCCGACAAGAGGACCGACTTGCCGCCGCCTGTTCCCTTCCAGACGACGTTTAAATTATTCCTTCCGGTAAAATTCCGCTGAAGGAAAAGGGGATGCGATGGATATTCGGGCAGGTCTTCCGGAGAGTATTCGTCCGCGGTCAGCCCTATCTCTTCAAAATATTTTTTCATAAAGGCTATGCCGGCAGCTTCGTCTCCGTCAGGCGGGTGGTTTTCCGTAGGTATACTTACCAATTCACATGTGAGTTGGATCAATTCTTCAAGGTATTTTTCATCAAATTCATATTTCATAATATCAATCCTATATCCATTTCAAATCCTGTAATGACGCTGTCTCCGGCCTTCACCAGACGCACTCTGTCCCCGCTGTTCATGCCGTTCGGCACGCCCGTCCACGGTTCGACGCATGCACAGCCATCGACTTCCGTCGCTATGGTGATCACGTCGTGGAGTTCGTCGCCACGCACTCTTACCTCATATCCGTCGGCCTCGTTGACGAGCCGCCATCCGCAGCCTTTTACAGGATAGTAAACATGGTCGAGCTTTTCCGTCAAGTCTACGGGTTTGTCCATGACGCCCCGCTCGTTTTTTATAAAGTCCAGATAATTATCGGCCTGCATTTCCAAAGACGATCGTTTTCTGTCCGAATTTATAAAAAACGGGTGCCATCCTATGTAGTAGGGCATGTCCGCAGGGGACAGGTTTCGTATTTTTGCCGATGAGCTGATGGTGTTCTTAACAATAGCGTATGTCAGCTCCAGTTCAAAATCAAAGGGATATTGGCTGCGCGTAAAATCATCGGACTTTAGCAGCAGCGCCGTTTTGCCGCCGCTTTGGTCTTTTACCTCAAAGGCCATATCCTTGGCAAAACCGTGCATGGGTATCCGATAGCTTTTATCCAAAATCTTATACGTGTCATTTACCATTCGGCTGCAAAACGGAAACAGGACCGGCATGCCCCCGCAGAAAAGGCTGTCTTTGCCGAGCAGTTCCGCGTCGTTGTATAGAATATCTTTTCCGTTAATGCCGAGCTGATATATCATGCCGCCGTATTCAGGCAATACGACGGCATTTATTCCGGATGATTTATCTTCTATTAATATAGTGTTATTGATTTGTTCTGACATCTCGTCCTCAGCCTAAGATATCTTTGATTCCCGCCTCTACGATGCGGTCGACTTCGCGCTTTTTATACTCGTCGAGCTCGTATGCGGGAGCGTTCTTAACGAGGTCTTTCCACCTTTCGTCGGCGCGCGCGAGCAGTTCCCGATCCCACTCGGACGGGGTCTTTTCGGGCCCCGCCCCGGCGCCCCTGTCAAATATCTTTGTATCCCAGAGCGCGTCGCGGAAGTGGGTCATCGTGTGCTCTTGATCCAAATAGGTCGCGTTTTCGGCAAATTTCATATCGAGGATCGTGTCCAAAGCCATCGTGTCGTCGTTTATTTCCGTGCCTTTCATAAATCCGTAGATCGCCTCGTTCACGTCGTAGTCGATAATGGTCTGCGTCGGAGAGAAAACGGAACCGTTGTCCAGAAGGCCCAGCGGCAGCGGAAGAGAAACCGTCATCGCCTGCGCCAGCAGCCGGAACATCTTCATATACGAAGCCTGGATCCCCGGTTTTTTCGCTTCGATATACGCGGGCTCTACATTGTGGACGATCCCGTATTTATAGCGGAAAAGCTGATGGATGAGAGCGTCGCATTGCATGGCTGCCGGCGTCGTGAAGCAAATCTGGGTTGTCCGCATGTCGAGCTCCGACGTGATCGAAGCCGTATAGTAATAAGGTTCCGGGTTCAAAAGCGATGAAGCCACGACGCCCCCAAGGCATTCGGCCGCGCCTACGATAGCGGCGCCCGCGGGCGTCACAGGCGCTGTCGCGCCGAGGATCGGCATGGTCGAGAAGTTGATCGGATAGCCTTTTTTGATGGCGGATTCGAGCACGTCGCTTGAGCGGTTGTCCACCCTCATGGGCGAAGTTGTGCACATGACCGTCACTATGATCGGCGGTTTGGTTTTAAGTATTTCCTCGTCTCCGTCCACCGCGATCTCGGCGATCCGGCCCAGGTACTCGAGATGCTTTTTCGAATACGTGCCCACCCAACCGGGTTTTGACGTGTGCTGCATGAGCAGCCGTGCGGATTCGAGCACTTCAATTCTGCTGTCGAACTCTTTCAAGATGAAAGGAGCGTTGACGGCGCCTACCCCTTCGAGAGCATCGCCGAGGCGGATCATATCGATTTGATCCGCGACCACAGGCTCTCTGGTTCGATCCGCGTCATAGTCGTAGATGGATGGGGTGGCGTATCCGTAGTCGCAGCCAAACGTATCCGGCAAAGAAACAGTGTCCGGTTTCTCCTCTTCGCAAAACGGGTACCATAGAGACGACCGCACCATCTTGTACCGGCCGGACTGGCGGCGTATCTCCGCCTCCACGGTCTCAGGCCGGAGCTTTACCGTGCCGGCGTCCAGGTCGACATCGCATCCGCGTTCGGCCAGCGCTGTCAGGAGCTCGCGGCTGTTGAGCTTAAGACCCATATTTTCCAGGACGTATAAAACGCCGTCATGCAGCTTGTCAAGCTGTTCGCTTGACGCTACCTTAAGGATACCTGTCAGCATATTTGTCTCCCTTCTACGGGATTACGAACCCTTTCGTATCCGGTAATTTATACAGGCCGGGTATATCCCAGTCGTCCTCGATGCCCAGTCCCCTCAGGTCGGCGACGATATTGCGTTTTTCCGCTTCGTACATGCGCCAGATCACCCTGTTGCCCTGGATCGCGCTGTTGCCGTCGCACATCGGCCGCACGTCGTTAAGAACGCAATCGGCAAAATACTCAAGCTCGTATTTCGGCAGATGGCTCGTGGGCTCGCACGTGAAAATCAATTCCGGCTCGTCCGAAACCTCGGAATAATTGGCGAGGTCTTTTGTCTGATGCAGCCACATCTCGCCTTCGTTCAGGCAGCATTCCACCATTCCGTCTTCGAAGAAGGTGTGGATGCAGTAGCTGTGTCTCGTACCCTTGGCGCCCCACGTTCCGAAGTGATAGCCCAGTCTGCCTTCCTCAAACTCAAAGATGGCGTTGCTCGTGCCTTCGAGCTCGACCCATTCCGTACACAGCCGCGTGCCCATGTGCGCGCCCTTCACGGGACGGCCCATCATCCATAGCATGAGGTCCACATAGTGGCATCCGTGCGTGTAGAACTGGCCGCCGCCGGAAGGCTTTGCCAGAGCGAGCCAATGGCCTTCTGGCAGCCAGGTATACTGCTCGGTCCATATAGACATTTGATAGAAATTGCCGTAGGTCTTGTTGTCGATCAATTCCTTCAGCTTGACGACCATGGGATGGAACCGCATGATATAGCCGATCATGAGTTTTACGTCCTTTTCGTCCGCAAAATGCGTGATATTCATGCATTCCTCTTCGTTGAGCGCAAGCGGTTTTTCCATAAGGCAGTGCTTGCCGGCGCCTATGATGTCCATGCCGATGGGGTAGTGAAGGTGATGCGGAAGGGCAACAAGAAAAGCGTCAGCTTTATCAAACAGCTCCTTATAGTCATCCGTCACGTTTTCCACGCCGAGAAGATCGGCTACTTTATGCGCGCTTTCCAGGTCCTTGTCGCAAGCACCCGTTACTTGAATTTTATCCTTCAGTTCACCGAACACTTTCGTATGGTAGTCTGCGATAAAACCGCATCCTACGATCGCGAGCCTTACCTTATCCATTGACGAGCCTCCTTTCGAATATTGGGAATAAAACATTATGTATAACAATCAGGTTTATAAGACAAAAATAACACAATGCGGAGAATTTTTCACTGCATTGACAGAAACAATCTTATCTGATTATATGGATTTAAATTGATCATAAGAAAAACGGGGGTGCCATTATGTCGACTAAAAAAAGCAAGTCAGATTTTCGCTACAGCACAGGTGACGCCAAAGTGCCGTGGGACGCGGTCGGCGAAAACTATACGGCCGAAGACGTATCGCTTTTTGTCCGGTTTCTCATGCAGGGGGAAGGCGAAGAATATGATTCGCTGACGAAGGACATCACCGGCCGGCTTGAAAAGCTTTCCGCTATTTCCCACCCGCCCGCAAAGCTCTCGCTCGGCACTATGGTTGAAAAACTCGAAGCCAAGTGCGACGAATACCTTGGCGCCAGCGATTCGCTGTTTATATCCAACTGCACCGCCGGGTTTGAAATCGCCTATAAATACGCAAATCTTAAAGCCGGCGACGAAGTGATAATCCCGGCGATCACGTTCATAGCCACGATGGCTTATCCGCTTTCCGTCGGCGCCAAAGTCGTGATCGCGGACATAGACAAAAGGACGGTGAACATCGACCCGGCCGACGTCGCGAAAAAAATCACCCCGAAAACCAAGATGATCGTGCCTGTCCATATAGGGGGATATCCTTGCGACATGGATCCCATAATGGATCTCGCGCGAAAGAATGACATCCTCGTGCTCGAGGACGCGGCTCATGCGTTCGGAGCAAGCTATAAAGGTAAAAAAATAGGGACTATCGCCGACTTTACGTCGTTCAGCTTCCACGAAGTTAAAAACAATACATCTTTCGGCGAAGGCGGCCTTTTCACTACGAATATCGAGAGTTTCCGTCCGGAGCTGAAAAGAGCGCGCTTCCTCGGCTTGGATTTCAGAAGCAAAATCAAAAACTGGCTGTATGATATCACGGCCATTGAGGGTAAATATGAGCCTTTCGTTGCCGGGAATTGTTCCGCGACGGAGATACAGGCACTAGGCTTGCTCACGCAGGTCGAAAGATATGACGACATCATGAAAAAACGGCGCGAGGCCGCGGTATACCTCACAAACAGGCTGAGAGGCAATCCGGCTGTCGTTCCGCAGGATCTCGGAAACGAGGATATCGTCCCCGTGTTCCACCTCTACCAATTGCAGATAGACCCCGACAAGGCCGGCGGCGATATACAGGTCCTGAAAGAAAAACTGACGCAGAAGAGCATCACGAACATACCGCATTTCGGTCCGCTCTACAGGTTCGACATCATGCGCGAGCTGGGATACGACAGGGACGCCATCGCCGAGACCTGCCCCGTCTGCGAAGAGGTTTTCGACAGGCGCTTTACGCATCTGCCTATTTACAACCTCTCGAAGGAGCAGCTTGACTACCTGGCCGATTCAATACTGGAAGCCGTATCGGAAATGCAGGCAGGCAAGTGAGTGTGAAATAAACAAGATAAAGCGGAAATCAAAGTTAAAGTTTTAATAAAGTTCAAAAGGAGGGTGTTTTAATGGATAAGATAAAACTCGCTATAGTAGGGTGCGGATTTATATCCGACTACCACGCCAAGGTATTCGACGACCTGAAAGACAAGATCGAAGTGGTCGGGACCTGCGCCAAGCATCTCGAAAACGCGGAGAGGGTGCGGGACTTTCTCGGCGCGAAATACGCGGTGACGGATTATAAGGAATTGTACGACTACGCGGACTCATTCCTCATAGCCCTGCCTCACGACCTGCACTACCCGGTCGGCATGGACGTCATCGGCGCGGGAAAACATTGCCTGATGGAAAAGCCGCTCGCGCTTAACGAGGAAGAATGCCTCAACATCATCCACGCGGCTGACGAGAACGGCGTGAAACTGATGGTGGGCTATATAATGCGCTTCCATCCGATGGTTGTAAAGCTCAAAGAGCTGATAGACAACAAGACCTACGGCAATTACTATCAGATGTCCATATGGACCGAACAATATGAATGGCTGCCCGAGGGCCACTGGCTCGCGATGGCAAAGCCGTCCGGCGGCGGGCAGTTCTACACACACGGCTGCCACTACGTGGACCTCATGCTCTGGATGATGGGCCGTCCGGTGAAGGGCGCGCACATGGGCACTCGCCTATGCACGGAATGGATCGAGATGGAAGGCACGAGCAACGCCATCTTTGAATTCGAGGACAACAGGCTGGGTTACCATTTCGGTACATGGGGCGCTAAAGGCACGAGGCACAGCTACTGCATACATACATTCTTTGAAGACGGCATGGTGGAATGCTGTCTCAACGACGGCGAAATGTGGCTGCATCAGACCGTGAATCCGGATAATTATTCGGGCGGGGTCGGCTTTTATTCCGAAGTGTCCGATCCGCCGCAATTGATATTCACCTGCGACGGCAACAGCCATCTGCCCAAGGGCGAGATAGAGCACTTCGCCGACTGCGTCATCAAAGACGAGCATCCGCTTTGTGACGGCAGCGGCGCGCTTCAGGGCAACAGGGTGATCTGGCGCATGTACGAAGCGGCCGAGCGCAACATCATAGCCGACCTAAGTGGACTGGGCCTCGAGGACGAATGGGACAAACCCGGCCTGTACAGGATTCCGGACACGAAAGGCTTCGTGATCCCGTAGCTATGTTACGGTGATGCCGGCGTCCGCCATGATCACGGCGCCGTTGATATAGCTCCCTTCGTCGCTTGCCAAAAACAATGCGATGTTTGCGACGTCTTCCGGCAGGCCCCACCTGCGCAGCGGCGTTTTCGAAGTCAGGAACTCGTTCTCGTCGAATGTTGATTTGTTCAAATCGCTTTCGTAGATCATCGGCGTGTGGATCGCTGCGGGAGCGATGCAATTAGTACGGATCCCGTCGGGTCCGTACTCGACGGCCATGGCCCTCGTCAGGGAGATCGTCCCGCCCTTGGACGCGCTGTACGCGTCGCAGTTCGGGATGCCGATGACCCCGCAGCTGGACGAAGTATTGATGATAGCGCCGCCTCCGCGCAGTCTCAGCAGCGGGATGGCTGCTTTCGCGCAATACATAGTGCCGAGCAGGTTGATCTTTATGATCTGCTCCATCACCCCGACGTCGAGATCCGCGATAGCCGCGTCTTTCGTCCCCCAGAACACCGAAGCGTTGTTGTACAGGACGTCCAGGCCGCCGTATCTTTCGCCTATATCCTTGAAAACAGAAGAAACCATACCCCAGTCGGAGACGTCCAGTTTGATGAACTCGGCATTGCCGCCTTCCTCTTTGATTTGTGCTTCCGCTTCCCTGCCCGAAGCCTCGTTGACTTCAAGCAGGACGACCCTTGCCCCTTCGGCCGCGAATTTTATCGCGGTGGCTTTGCCGATCCCGCTTCCCGCGCCGGTAATAGCCGCTGTTTTGTCTTTCAGTCTCATATTTTCACCATGTCAGATAACCGCCGTCGATAACGATATTTGAGCCTGTCATATTGTTCGACGCGTCCGAAGCGAGGAAAACCACCAATTCGCCGATCTCGTCGGGGTTTCCCCATTGTTTAAGCGGGATCTGGTTCAGAGAATCCTTGTAGAATTCTTCGTGTTCCTCGATATACGCTTTATTTATGTCCGTAAGATAATAGCCGGGGCAAATTGCGTTCACGCGGATACCGTATTCGGCCCAGGCGCTCGCCATATTCCGCGTCAGGCATTCGACGCCCGCTTTGCTCACGTCGTACGCGCCGACAGTAGGGTTGCGCATGGAAACCACCCCGGACGTGGATGATATATTGATTACTTTACCCGAGCGCTGGTTTATCATTATTCTTCCCGCGTGCTTTAGCATAAGAAAGGTTCCGGTCAGGTTGCTATTGATGATGCGGTTCCATTCTTCGAGCGATTCTTCTTCGAGACGATTGTCGCTCCGCCCGACCGCGGCGTTGTTGACGAGTATGTCCAGCCTGCCCGAAGTGTTTTTAATAACTTCACAGGCTTCCATAACGCTTTGCTCGTCTGTGATGTCGACCGCGACCGGATAAGTTTTGTTTCCTGTTTGTTCCGTGATTTCTTTTGCGGTGTTCTCGAGGCGCTCGAAATTTCTCGCGAGCAGATATACTTCGGCGCCCGCCTTTGAAAGCGCCGCGGCGAACGTTTTTCCGAGCCCCTGGCCCGCGCCGGTCACGGCGGCTGTCTTTCCGGAGAGATTTAATTCCAAAGCCATATTGTCAAAGCCTCCTTGCGGGGTTCAATATTTAACTTCCACAGGCATTCGGGTGGCGGCCGATTCCAATACGGCCAGCAGAGCAAGCGAGGCGTTCGCCGCGTCTTCCAAACTCACAGGGAACGGCTTGCCGTCGAGCATCCTGTCGATAAAAGTGCGGATGGCT
>Ga0123353_10014533_pt1 | contig 11358 bp, 10 predicted proteins | sample TergutLab28metaG_3_FD_92763 | JGI IMG/M metagenome (GOLD analysis project Ga0123353, IMG submission 92763) | Labiotermes labralis P3 segment gut microbial communities from Petit-Saut dam, French Guiana - Lab288 P3 | ecosystem: Host-associated > Arthropoda: Insects > Digestive system > Gut ... | reverse complement strand
CTGAAATGGAGTGAAGTGTAGTGAAGTGTAGTTGGGTGACGTTTAAATGAGAGGAAGTGAAGTGTCGAGAAGTGTACTGAAATGGAGTGAAGTTGTAGTGAAGTGTAGTTGGGTGACGTTTAAATGAGAGGAAGTGAAGTGTCGACAAGTGTACTGAAATGGAGTGAAGTTGTAGTGAAGTGTTGTGAAGTGTAGTTGGGTGACGTTTAAATGAGAGGAAGTGAAGTGTCGAGAAGTGTACTGAAATGGAGTGAAGTGTAGTTGGGTGACGTTTAAATGAGAGGAAGTGAAGTGTCGACAAGTGTACTGAAATTGAGTGAAGTGTAGTGATGTGTAGTGAAGTTCTTAGTAACAGAGTGTCTAACATTATTAGAAGATACAGATCATATGAAGTTTGCTGCTTATATGACTTTTTCGTTTATCACATTCTTTCATATTCTTTTGGTTCCATTTTTGTCATTGTATGTGTATGGCTTTATGTTTTGTATGCTTTTGTTTAATTTTGTAAATTACGTATTTTTATTGTTATGTTTATGTATTCTTATTTTTATTTTTGTGTATTTTTATTTTTATATACGTTCTGTTCTGTGTATTCTGTTTCATTGTGTTGTTCTATGTATTGTTTATGTGTACTGTACTACCGCCACCGGGTGTCAACCCAATTGTATTTAACAAAATATATCAATATACTGATATCAGTCCGCTGGGAATATAATTACTCTACAAATGTAACGATCAGGAATTTTTCCGTATATTATGATGTTTTGTGGGCTTCTGATGTTAAATTTTATTGCAATAATAACTCAGTTGAATTCGTGTTTATTAGCTTACTGATTCAACAGCCAAGTGGCCTGTAACACAAACAGCAAGGCATACATTCACAAACAACGAAGGACTACACACAGGTCACGCATAAAACAAACACAAACTAAACAAACCAAACACAAGGTTCACTTAAATAATTCATTCGGACACAGTGAGATATAAAATTGAAAATAATATTGTAAATTTGCCTTCTGCAGATATCAGAATCATTAGAAAATGCATTTTATGCAGTGAGAAATGTGGTGGATGGGGGCAGTTTTTAAGGGCTGAGCTAATATGAAACAAATAAAAGTCACGGAGTCTCCGAGAGGGAACTGGAAAACGAATATGCCTTTGAAAGAATCGATAAGATTTAGAGCACCTAAAACGTCAGTAGTAAAAGGGCAAAGGATAAGCTGGTTAGGTCACCTGGAGAGAATGGAGGAGGACAGGATGTCCAAAAAGATCTTCACTCAAGAACTGGAAGGGAGGAGAAGAAGGGGAAGACCCAGGAAAATATGGAAAGAGGAGGTAGAAAGAGATCTTCAAGTGCTGGGAGTGAGAAGATGGAGAGAGTTGGTGGCGGATAGTAAAAAATTGGAAGGACATTGTTCGGCAGGCCAAAGCCCACAGTGGGCTGTAGTGCCAGTGGAAGAAGAAAACGTCAGTAGTCATAACAAGAAGAAGAAGGAGGAGGAAGAGGAGGAGGAGGGGAATAAGGAAGAGGAGGAGAAGAAGAAGAAGAAGAAAAAGACTACCTGAGCAGCATACTGGGAAAGAACCAAATCAAGGAACTACAAGTATCAGCCATATTGGGCCCTGCACACTTATTTTCAAAATACAAATGTAAGTACGAAACATATGTAATCTGCGAAATAACATTCCATGTAGTGCAAATTGTAAATATAGAAGAGCTGCAACAACACTGCGTACCCTAGAAACATGGTTTGTTTCAGGTATGTAATCGTAAATAACCTGTATAAATGTGATTAATGTAATAATAATAATAATAAAACACAATAGCTTTAAAATTTTCACGTTCGCAACCCAGACAACTCAATATACGATACAAAGGTACAGTTCACCCTTGAACAGGCCACGAAGGCCTAGAAGGGGAGTTCAAGCACAGCTCTACTCTTTCCATAACCTCAGCGCTAGATGGGGGTGGGTGGTTAGCGCCACGTCCCGGCCGATTTACCCCCGGGAAAGACCCGATACCCACTGCCATATACGATATAAGCAGCTGCAAAATGTATAGGCCTACATCTGCAAGGGTTACTGCTTTTATGTAAGAACTGAGACAATTTGATCCCGATATCTTGCACATGGGATCAAAATTTCTCCACCTTCTTGCAAGAATTAATCCCCATAAAGATATATTTTAACGAACTATGCTCTGTGTCTTTCAATAAGAAATTCCTTCCGAAATTTTCCTAAACAAACTGTAATATTGTTGGATATAATTTCTTCTTCTTCTTCTTCTCCTCCTCCTCCTTTTTCTTCTTCTTCTCCTTCTTCTCCTCCTTCTCCTACTCCTCCTCCTTATTCTTCTCCTCCTCCTCCTTCTTATTCTTCTCCTCCTTATTCTTCCTCTTCTTCTTCTTCTTGTCCTCCACCTCCTCCTCCTTTTTCTTCTTCTTCTCCTTCTTCTCCTCCTCCTTGTTCTTCTCCTTCTTCGTCTGCTCCTCCTTCACTTTCTTCTTCTCCCTCTCCTCCTCCTTCTTCTTATTCTTCCCTCTTTCTCCTCCTTCTCCTCCTCCTCCTCCTCCTCCTCCTCTTCTTCTTCTTCTTCTTCTTCTTCTTTGCAAGTTCAGAGGTGAATTTTTTACTTTCGTCGTTATAAAGCAGCACTTGTCGGAGGTGACGAAGCTAGGCGGGTTGCTTGCCCCTACCCTCTCATCACACAGCTGTACTCATTCTTGACCTGGAAACTTTAAAACATCGTCCTGGTCTTGCTTGCTGACTTTCAACCGGCGGTACTACCGAAAAGAAATATTTCACATCAGTCAATATGCACGCTTTTACATATAAATTTAACCAACAATTCGCAGTGAATTTTTGCAGAGCATTACGTTCGGAATCTACAGACACCAAACAATATGGCTGAATTCAAGCAGAGATAATACTGCACTCACCCGGTAGTGCTGGCGGACATTAAGCCCCTGAAGTGCACCTAACTGTAGAGGCACGTTACAGCTTAAAGGCTTGTAATTACAGAATAAAGTCAACAGGTCAATTCAAGTTCATAAAACATAATAGGCACTAACACGGGGAACAAATGAAATGTAAATTCGCCTTACTTATTGGTGTAACAGTGAGTTAGCTCTGAATATTGAATTGGTTCTCTTACCCAGTGTGTGTGTGTGCTTGTCTGTGTCTGTGCGTGTGTTTGTGTGTGGAGTGCAACAAATAGCTAAATAAAATACGGGCAACAGAGCTGCATAGAATGTTAGACAAATCATTTTGAAGTAATGTGTAGAGAGCAGTGTGAGCTCTCCTTCGTTCTGTTACATCAGTTAGGTAAAGTGTGTATAGACAGTTTCTGATATCTGCCAACAGTTGCTGACGGTTCATGGTCCAGCTTTGTCGATAGCGCCCCAGTTCTTTGGGCGGGGGAAGCTTAGCGCCATGCTTTCATAGTGTCATCACGTAGACGTGATTAATCACTTACAGAGTTCAAGCACACTCTGAGTCACTAGTTAGACGGACAAGTCTTTGAAGTGACACTATCACGAAACTGAAGTCTGGAACAGGTCGCTTGATTGATCCTCTCAGTTTGTTTGCATGTCTGTTTTAAAGTTTCCTGCAATGTCGTGTAGGGCGAACATAGGAAATGTCTTCATCGCTAATTGTCAGGAGAACGTTTCATGTACTAGAGGCTTACACGAGCGACGATTTTTAGCTCCATTCTTCTCTATCTGTGGGCCGGGTAGCTCAGTCGGTATAGCGACTGAGCTACGGACTGGACGGTCCGGGATCGAATCCCGGTGGGGACGAGATTTTCCGCCCGTCCAGACCGGCCCTGAGGCCCACCCAGCCTCCTGTAAAATGGGTACCGGGTTTTTCCCGGGGTACAGTGCGGCCGGGGCGTGCTGCTGACCCCTCACCCCCTTCTAGTGCCGCGGTCATGGAAGAGTAGAGCTATACCTCTACCCACCCTCTCAGCCACACCGGGCCTGTAACGGGATCACTTTACCTTTTTACCTTCTTCTACCTAGGACTACACTTCAGTTGCAGGTTAAATTGGAAAGAACACATTGTCAAAAAAGAAAATAAATCGACGTAAAAACAAAACAGACCAACTGGTTGATAGGAAAAATATCCCATCTATCTACAGAAAATAAATTACTCATCTACAAAGCGGTAATCAAATCGATATGGAGCTACGGAATAGAACTGTAGGGTTGTGCCAGCAAGTCCAACACAGTCATCATGCAGAGATCCCAATCTAAAATTCTCAGAGCCAAAGCAAATGCACCCCGGTATGTAACAAATCATACTCTGCATACAGACTTCAACATCCCTTACGTAAGAAACGTCATTCATGAACAAATCAATAAACATCACAACAACCTGGAAGCCCATCCCAATCCAACATTATAGCCACTACTGCAAACTATAAACACTAGGAGACTAAGAAGATGCTGGCCTGTAGACTTACAAGGCACCTGAAGTGACATCGCTGGATGAATACCCTGCCACGTTATAATAATACGTGGTATTGTAGCGTACTTTGTGTAATCATCACATTAGCTATAGACTGTATCCCTCCTGATTGCTAATAAAACAAAAACAAACTCTTCTTCGACTGCCTGACCATAAAAATGGACACACTGCATTTATTGTAAATGTCGGTAACTATTGACCTGTCTACATAAGATTTAAAATTTCCCAGAATACACAAATATACGTCTTCAGTACATACATACACACACACACACACACACACACACATACATACAGACATATACACATACATAATACATATATAATACATACATGCATGCATACATACATACAGACATATACACATACATACATACATACATACATACATACATACATACATACATACGTACATACATACATAATACATATATAATACATACATGCATGCATGCATACATACATACAGACACACACACACACACACATACATACATTCATACACACACGTACATACATACATATATACAGACATATACACATACATACATACATACGTACGTACATACATACACACACATACATACATACATACATACATACATACATACGTACGTACGTACATACATACATACATACACACACACATACATACATACATACATACATACATACATACATACATACATGCATACATATATGTATATATATGCATGTGTGGAGGAATAATTTGTCCCTTCCTTTAAGCATCGTTTTAGTTCTGTTTGAAGCATAAAACTGCACCAAGCGGTCAGTTACAGGCATTATATGACGAGGAAAATCAAGGTTACGGTGGTTCGGACATGTAGAATGGATGGAGAAAGACAAGATAGGCATATAGACATTTTATTGGACAACCTCTAGGAAAGCAGCTACTTGACATCCTGAGGTGGTGGAGGGAGGGTAAATTAATGCGTATTTTTAAAAAAAAATTTTTCGCTGAACTTTCTTGGATGGATGTTTTCAGAATGTTTCCAGACAAAGGGTTTTATTTTACCCATACTAACACTTCTGTATCCTATTCTGAATGAAGGCATCACGATGTGCTTGTAATTCAATTAACGTTACACAGTATACGTCAGCACAATCTTTTTTATTCTTAAGCAAGGCTACATGTTTCGACTAAAAGTTAATCGTCTTCAGGCCCTTACAAGATTTTCGTTACCAGATGCTTTGCCCACTTTGGGATCCCATAGTGTTTACAATTATGGAATACATCTAGTTAAAACTTTCTAAAAAGGTATGTATGTATCCGCATCCAATTTCATTGGTTAGACAGTCACTTAGTTGATTAATTATCAGTTTTTATATTGTTGTACAGATATCGTCACTTATCCTTAATCGGCTGTTGGGCCATTAATTGCAAACCCCGTGTTGATGGAGACATCAAATTCAACAGTAATTGACTGTCTAGTTGCTGTGAAACACTAACCACTAGTCGGATTTCAGAACACCCCATGTGGATGCACAATCCATCTCGCTCACTGCACCACGTCTCTTGTAACAGTCTGCCTCACACCTGATGTGGGGCGGGAAGAAATTGTGCCCCGCGGGAAACAGCTGGGGCGAACTGTTTGTTGTCTTAACAGTGCATTGTTGGCCTGCACTGGTTCGAATTATAAATGAAATTATCCTGTATCTGGGGCATTTTTAACTCATACCATCAAAAACCATCATTCCAAGGGTACAAATGTTAATAAGTAAACAAATACCATGTATACTCCATTAGATCCATTCTCCACATCCTTCGCGTCTGCGGTTTCCTGTTGCGTCACATCCGATAAACTAAGCCGGTGGAAACTTGGAATATGAATATAAATGCAAATGCCGTCAGCACCTTGCCGTTACACCGAGACAGATATATTGAGCATTGAACAGTCTCCTGTCACGTGACCAGTACGTGAAACCCAAGAGATCAGATTGCAGAAGTGATGTTTTCTAACCTTTTCTTTCCGTACCTCTGTATACGACTTAAGTCTTCAGGGATGTTACGTCCCATCGACTGGCAAAAAGAAGGTACAGTTATCCCTTTACAGGCCTGGAAAGGCCCTTAGGGTACAAAGAGGTTGAGACTCCAACAATTTCTAGACGATCGGCACATGACGGCCCCAAACTTCGCTTCAGCGGCGTATTAATAGCGTGGATTACGTGTAGATGGCATCACATGTTTGGTAACAAACTAATATCAGTGAGTTTTTCATCTTCTCTCTGTTAGTTAATCCATGTAATGATGGGTGGTCCGTGACTTCGTCGTGTCAGTACAGTTTAGTCTGTGTTGGTAAGGTACAAGGTTCGGAGTGAATGTGAATTTTGTGTAGAACCTTTACGCTGATAATGTCGTGTCAGACCTGCTAGTTGCATATATTCACACTGTAGAAATAGGAAAGTGAAAAATATAAAGTAAATATGTACGGCTGTACGTTTTGAGCTGATGGTGAATTATGTCAAGGGCATAAGGCATGCGTTGACAGGAAGTTATGCCATAATTTTTTAGGTTAAGTCCGTTAATCTTAATGTAAGCGAGATAATAACGTCTCAATAAGCAACAGTTAACAATTGTGTTACTGTTTTACTTTTAACGTATTCAGGACTTTTTTTATTTTATTTCGAAAAATTCAGGACTTTTTCACGTTATTTCGAAGAATATGGCCAGGTGGAAATTTGCTGTTGAAAATGTATTGTGCATTGTTTTCACGTATTTTAATTATGTTGGATCAGTATCAAATCATCCGATTATATTGGTGATATCGTATGATGGTTTTCGCTATAATTACCTTGACAAGAATGTCACTCCATATATGAATAACGTGAGAATCAGTGGGTCTCATGCACAGTATATGAGGAATGTATTTATAACAAAGACATTTCCAAATCATCAGTCCATTGCTACTGGTGTTTACCCAGAAGTTCATGGGATTCTAGGAAATCAAGTATATGATCCTGATTATGATAAAATTCTAAGTTACAGTTATGAACTGTGGCATTTTAATGATGCAGTAGTACCAATATGGGTAAGTACACAGTTATTTAAATGCAGTAATTATTTATATTTATATATATATATATATATATATATATGAAAAAAAACGTAGTGTAAGTTATATACTTAAATATCTCCATATCTTGGATTCCTGACATGTATTTTTTTTTTTATTTTATTTACAGTTGCATAGGTTTGGTTTGCTCTGTTAACTACGTAAAACTCAAGGACAATGACGTACATAATTGCCATACTATAAAGTTGATTGCAGTGTTTACATACCTTACACTATCCTTCACACAAAATTATTACTTTTTGTATAATTTACAGTGAATTGAAAGAATTGTGATATCTTGTGTAGAATATAAATTTGGTATTGATATTGTGTTTCACGGATTATAGTATTTCTCATTTTGCTCAGAAAATATTATCATAGATGTTACTCTGTCTTGAAAGACCTAGCATGTGATTAATGTGGAGAACAGATATGTACGTTATAGCTTTTCTCTCATTTCACTGCTAGTTATGACCTATCCTGTGCCTTAACATTAACTTCTTGTTCTGTCCTATCTTTTTCCATTCTCTACGCTGGTAAGACAGTTGTGATTTCCAGCAATGAGAAGAGACATTGTAACCTGTCAGAAATAATCACATTTACTTCCATATGGACAGAGGACAAACATATTTGTTAAACTCTACATAAATCATATGCAGGCATAGCAGTTGAATCGATTCTAAATACATCAGTCAGTTGATGGGTCTGTTTTAATGCTTCTTATTTTAATTTATAGACACTGAATCAGAAAGCTGGAGAAGGACGTCACAGTGGTGTAATGATGTGGCCTGGAGGAGGAGACCAGGTGTACCTGAATACACCATTGACATTTAACCAAACTTACAACACCTCTGTTCCATTCTCAGATCGTGTTGACATTGTATTGTCGTGGATTCTACACCCAATTACACCTGCCAACCTTGTCTTCCTGTATTTTGAGGTATGAAATGCTGAATTTCAGAGCTATTTCATGTTTTGTAATAAGTCGTGGTCATTTGAAACATTCAATTTTTAGTTAAGATGTCTAAAATGTTCATATTACAACGTTTGACTCAGAGTTTGTTTCCTGTATGTTGGACCTTATGTAAAGTTTGTTCTACGTATACAGTACATGTAATAAAAATTCATATATTCTGGGATGTTACATTTACAGTTTGGCCAAGAAAATCTAGTCTAATTTGTCATCACCCAAGTTGATAAGATTATGACACATTTATGTTGATTAGATCACTGGTTTCACTTTACATTGACATGCCTATATCTTGTATAAATTGACAGGTAACACTTTATTTAATTTATAATCATAAAATCCAAAGAATGTATTTTTCAGGTTAATGTATCGATTAAATTTCAACATGGACACCTTCTATGCTTGAATTTTGAGTGTTAAAAGTCATGTAGTCACACTTCAAGGTCAGGAACATTTAGATGGACTTTTAATATGAATTATGAGTGCTAGCAATTGCAAAGTAGTGTTTCTGGAGCATTGTATTTTATTGATTGGAAACATTAATTGGCATTCCTACTCTGAAGATTTGAAATCCCAACTTACTGTTGTGGGGCATGTTGAAGAGCCATGTTTACTGGACATTCCCTGCCTCCCTCCATTTGAATAAATAAGAAATAAGACATTTGGGGTGGGTTGTGACAGGTTTCTCAACTATGACCAAAATGAGATTTATTTTGTGTTACTTTTGAGTCATAAAAATGTGTTAACGTGTTCTTACCTTGTGCCACATTCTGTATGTCATGAAAATAGCCATGTCCCTACATGTATGTATAAACACTTTTTCACTGAAATTAAATGGCCAGGATACTCCAAAAAAGAAGAGAATTGAAATGGCTGCCATTACTGTGCATGTTGTTGACAATGACTGGAGTCAACTTTGGCTGTTCAAAACACATACTGCACATTCAGTAGTTGTGGTTCAGCAAGGAAGAGTTAAATAAATACTGTATAACTCTGATAATGGCCAATTCCCAGCATAATTGTTACAGACCTTTAGATACTTTGATTTAAAAGTATGCATGTAACTTTAAAGTGGGCATTAGAATGCCAGTCCAAGAGTTGCAACATAAAACACATAATGAAATAAAAGTGGAAATTATTAATATGTCAATTCGGCTCCTTCCACCACTACCCCCCCCCCCTTCCCTCCTCCCTCCATGTACAGTTGTGGTGTGTGACATGAGGTTGTTTTAGCTTTGTTAGATTAATTTAGGTTAGAGTAAAGCCTTGCAGCATGCAGTGCCATGTCAGTAACTAGTTACAGTCCTTTTGGAGGAGTCTGATGCCTCAGTCTTCATTGTAGTCCAATGAATATGGAAGGAACAGGCTCGTTTTGAGGCCAGTAGGGCAGGATAGGGTGATTAAAGTGGTGATTAGCAGAATATGCGTGGAGTGTGATATGGGATTACAGACCAACAGAATTTCATTGCAGATAAGATAGCTAAAAAAATTGCTATTGCCATTATAGATACCTCACCATCTTTGTCTGAGGGATAGGGAAAATGTGCAGAAAAAGATTACACAGATTCCAGTCAGTGTTCAACATTTAACCTTTGACACAGTATCTTTTTGCTCCATGCAACCAGGTCTCCATCTCAGGAGTTCTGCATTTTTCAACAAAAATTGCCTGCTGCATGATCGAATGAAAGTTCATCCAGCCTTTAGTTTATATATATTTTATGTGTTATAGATAAGCTTACATTTTAAATAGTGGTGACTGTACACTGATTTACGTATGAGATTTGAGTTTCTCATGGTGGTGATTGTAAAGTTTGCCGATTTATAGGATTTGATCCCATTTGTTCTGATAAATGTGTGCTGAGATTTCAGATGAATCTGATGCCTCCATCATCATGTCCAGACTGCACAATGTCACATCTTTAATATACGTTTTTCTGTGCTTCACAGGAGCCTGATAAAACAGCACACAAATTTGGACCTGACTCTCAAGAAACTCAAGAAATGATTATTAAAGTTGATAATATAACAGGTTACCTAATAAAGAAGTTGGAAGAGAATAATTTGACAGATGCAGTTAATGTGTTCCTCTTAAGTGACCATGGGTTTGAAACAGTTACACCCTCGAGAATCTTAAACATAACAGAAGTGATGAAAGGAATGAAGTATATGTCAGTGGGGAATTCCCCTGCAATTCACATTTATCCAAAAGAGGGTAAGTATTAGTAAGGAATGAAATTTGTGTGTTCGTATTTGCATTTTGATTCAGGAGTTAATATTGACTCCAGGAACTTGCAGTGAAACATTACTGTAGTTCGTCAAAATTTAAAAGTGAAACATCATGTAAAAGGTAAAGCAATCCCATTACAGGCCTGGTCAGGCCCCAAGGGTTCCAGGAGGTTGAGGCTCCCAGATTTCAAGACAGTTGGCACATGAAGGTGATAAGGTTGTCAGCCCTATGCACCATCTTCCTTTACCCCCAGGACCATAGTGTGGCCAGAAGGATTATGTCAGTGAAAAATTCCAATGACACAATCGGGAATCAAACCCACAATCTTCTGTCTTGTGGCGCAGTGCCTCAACCAACTGCGCCACTGTGTACCCCAAAACATCATGTAGTTCATCACAATTTGGGAGTGAAGTTTTACTATAGTTTGTCATAATTTGAAAGTTGAGCATTACTGTAGTTACAGTTTAAAAGCAAAACATTACTGTTGTTTTTCACAGTTTCAGAGTGAATTGTTACTGTAGTTTATTACAATTTATTTTCTTATGTGTATTTGTTGTACTGTGTGTGTGCATTGCTTTTTTTTTCTTGTTTTGTTTTGTTTTGTACTTTAGATGCCG
>Ga0123353_10014532_pt1 | contig 11359 bp, 6 predicted proteins | sample TergutLab28metaG_3_FD_92763 | JGI IMG/M metagenome (GOLD analysis project Ga0123353, IMG submission 92763) | Labiotermes labralis P3 segment gut microbial communities from Petit-Saut dam, French Guiana - Lab288 P3 | ecosystem: Host-associated > Arthropoda: Insects > Digestive system > Gut ... | reverse complement strand
GGAACTAAATACAATACCATAGCGGGCATTGAGTTCTTCCCCAATCTGGAAAAATTAAAGGTGAAGGAGCACAATATCGCTGCGGTAGACGTGAGCAAAAACACAAAATTGAAGGAACTGGAGATCAACAACAACAAGCTGACAGTGCTGGATGTGACCAAAAATACCGATCTGGAGCAGCTGCGCGCCGGCGACAATCAATTGACCTCGCTGGATTTGAGTAACAATTCCAAGCTGAAGGTTATCGCCGTACAGACGAACAAACTGGCGACGCTGACAATGGGAGCCATGCCCGATCTGGAAACTCTGGAATGCGGGTCGAATCAGCTGACGACGATCGATCTGAGACCCTACCCGAAGCTGCTTCAATTTGTCGCGTATAATAACAAACTGACCGCTTTCGATGTCAGCCAGAATCTGCAGTTGAAGAATCTGAGTATCAATGACAACTGTATTACCGGCGTATTCGATATCACCGCGAATAAAGCGTTGGAAAAATTTGAATGCGGCGGCGGCGCCAATAACCTGACAGCGATATTGATGGGCACTACGCCGGGATATTATCCGGATTTGGACAAATTCCAGTGCCACGAAAACAGCATTGAGGAGCTCAATATCCGCGGCACAAATATCGGGGACAATTCAACTGAATTGTGGATACACCAAAACGGCATGAAGAAGCTGTATTGCGCAGACGGGTTTGATTATACCGATACAGGCAAGCACACCTTCGGCAACCCGGCATTGGTGGTTATCGACGCAGCCGCGCCTTAAGGTTTTAACAGAAACCCGCTATACTTCCTGTTTGGCAGCGCTTCCCGCTCCCGGTCGGACCGGCCGGGAGCGAGGGAGCGATGCAGACCGGCAGCGCAATGAAACATAAAGGAGAGATGATACATGGCACGAGTCCATGTTGCGCGCCCCAAAAAGGCGAAGAAAAAAATAGCGGCCATCGTCGCCATTGTTCTGACTCTGGCGCTGTTGATCGGCGGCGTATTCGCCTGGAGCGACTTCGGACAGAGAATCCAGAACATCTTCAATTATGCGCCCACCCCCGACGTGCTGCTGCACGACGATTTCACCGCCAATGTCAATAAGGACGTCTATGTGGAGAACACCGGCGTGGTCCCGCTGTACGTCCGGGTGCAGTTCGCAGAATTTATGCAGATCGGCAACGACGCCTATACCAATACCGGCGTGAAGGACGACCCGGACACCTGGCCGGTTCACCTGCACGGGCCTGACGCCCCGGCGGCTGACGGTTTGGTGAGCGAATGGGGTCTGTTGCACGATCCGGCAAAGACCGATCAATATTTTGATTGGTACTTGACCGGCAGCCGGAAGGTCTATCTCCAGGGTACCTCCGAAATCGCTGACAAGACATACGCGGGCTCTTTGGTGGGTACCCCTGGTCCCAACGGCCAGGAATACGCTTACACCATGCCGGCGACCCCGGTGGTGCTGATGTCGGATGTGCTGCGCATTAAACCGCTGGCCGAAGCCGGCAGCATTGTTGCAGATTCCGCTGATGAAGCCATCTGGAACGCCGTTCTGGCCGGCTGCTGGGTGCTCGACGACACCGACGAGTCCGGCTGGGACGCCGACGGGTGGGCCTATTGGAGCCAGCCGCTGGCGCCGGGCACGGCGACCAACCTGCTGTTAGACAACGTGCTGCCGACCACCACTCCGGACGACAACATGTTCTACGGGATCGACGTACGCCTGCAGGTGACCAACTATACCGAGCTGCACGAGTTCGGGGATATCCCGCCGCTCTGGGGGTTTGTCAACGGGACAAAGGCAAATACCTTTTATTTCCCGCTCAACAGCGACAAACAATTTGCACCCGACATTTATGGTTATGACAGCTCGTGGGTATGGAGCATGTCGCCCGCGCTCCCCGGTGTCACTATAACAGCGGGCGGTAAAGTTTCAGTTCCATATGATCCTGCCAATTTCGGCAAGACCTTCACGGTGAAAGCGGTCAACCCCAACAATCCGAACAATTATGAGACATGGCTGTGCGAAGTGGTGCTGCCGCTTACGCCGGATTATTTCCCGGATGAATATTTCAGGACGAAATTCGGCGCAGTAACCGAAGATGTTCGTAAAATCGCCGACGAAGAAGAGGCCGATCCCACTTTCTACACCAAAGCCGAAGCTGATGAAGTGAAGGATGTTGGTGTAAATGGTGCCGCCGGTGATATTTTGGATATTACGGGCATTGAACATTTTGTCAACCTGTGGAGGCTGTTTGTAGAGGATTACCCCATTGCCTCGATGGATCTGAGCAAGAATACCAAATTGGAAGTCCTGCATATATATAACAACCCAAATCTGATAACATTGGATTTGAGCAACAATTTGGAAATGCGGGAACTGCAGGCCGGCCACAGCGGATTGCAGGCGCTGGATCTGAGAATTAATAAGAAGATGACATATATTATGGTTCAGGACAACGCGCTGGAAACGCTCAGACTGGAAGGACTTACCGCGCTGACAAACTTAAACGCCAGCAATAATCAATTGGAGACATTGGACGTGACTACCAACACGGCGATGAAAGAAATAAATCTTGGCGGCAATCAATTGGAGACCATTGATTTCAGTAAAAATTTGGCGCTGGAAGAGATTAAGATTGATGGCAACAAGCTTATCGCGTTAGATTTAACCGTGAACCGGGCGTTGAAATCGGTTTGGTGTAATGATAACGGAACCATCGAGACATTAACGCTGGGTACGACTGCGAATTATTATCCGGCGCTGCATATGTTCCGCTGTGATAACAACAAGGTGTCGTCGATCACCCTGACCGGAATGCCTATACTGAGAAATTTAAACGTGAGCAGTAACAGGCTGACAGCATTGAATGTAAGCGTGAATACGGCGTTAGTTGAGATTAGCTGCTCAGGCAATCAAATATCATCCTTGAATGTAAGCACGAATGTGGCGTTGGAGGAGTTGAACATTCACACCAACAACATTTCGGTCTTGAATCTTACCGCGAATACAGCGTTGAAAAAGATAACAGCCTGGAACAACGGCATGACGACGCTGACATTGGGCGTGAGCCCGAATTTGACCGAGATTTGGTGCGACAACAATTCGATTTCGACACTCGACATCCGCGGTACGGGTATCGTGAGTGAGTCGGCGACTTTAGTAATCAATGACAACGGTATGGAAACATTGTATTGCAAGAATGGGCATACTTTTACAAATCCAGGAAACCACACAAATGGCAATATGCCTGGATTTGTTACCGCTGATCCCTAACCCGTCACCCTCACAAATCCTACGGCAGCTCCCGCCCCGGCTCCGGCCGGGGGCGGGGTTGCCCCGGGAGCCGGAGCCAACCGCGCCGGTTTCCGGGGGAATCCCGCAGATACAGTGATCCCATAATCCACCACGAAAGGAGGGGAAGAATCCCGTGCTGTCTATCCGAAAAAAACGCGTCATAAAATTTTTGGTGTGTATCGCGCTGATGCTCATACTTTTTTGCTCCGCACTCATTAACGCGGCCGCCTGGCATGATTTTACCCAGTCCTATACCAACAACTTCAGCGGCGTCGCCAGCAAGACGAGTGTGGTTTTACATAAATATGAAAAAACATTGGACGGGGTGATCGTTCCTCTCCCGGTGGCGAACGCCGAATTCACGCTGCACAAATTCATCAGCGGCGATTGGGTCCAGCTCGGGGACATCTACGCCACCGGTCCGTCGGGTAAAATCACGGTGGAGAAACTCGGCACCGGTTCTTATAAATTTGTCGAGATCAAACCCGGCTACGGGTACACCTATGACCGCAGCGGCGACGAAGAGATCCGGGAATATCCGTTTGATATCAAACAGGAGGATACACTGGGGCTGTCCCTTGTCGCGGTCAACGCCTATAACCGCCGCCTGACAAGCGGCCTGACGGTCACCAAGACCGTCCGCAACCAGGATGATTCCGCGCTGACCGAGGAACAGCTGGCCCAGGTGTTCGAGTTTACCGTTAGCTTCAGCAACGGCGGCGCCTATGCATACCATGTCGGCGGCGGCAGCCCGCAGCTGCTGCCCAGCGGCGGAAAGTTGTATCTGCGGCACGGGGAATCGGCGGTATTCGACAACCTGCCGGTGGGGCTGTATTATCAGGTGACCGAGACGCCGGCCGGCAACTACCGCATCTCCAGCACGGACAGCACCGGATCGGTTGAAAAAGACCGGGTTCGTGAAGCCAGATTTATCAATACCTATGAGGAAGAACCCGTTATACCGGAAGAGATCCTGCTCACCGTGGCCAAACGCGTCCTCGGCGACATCCCCGCGGATGAAACTGACCGGGAATTCGTTTTCTATCTCACCGTCAACCAGGGCGAACCGGTCCGCTTTACCCTCAAAGCGGACGAGACAGTGACGATCAAGCTCAAAGCCGGCGATACCTATTCCATCGTCGAAGAGGATCCGTTCCTGCTGGGGTATATCCAGACGTCAGTTCTCAATGGCGGCGGTACAGCGTCCCTCCTTGAGACCGGCATCACCTTCATCAACACCTATATCGGCCCGGTATATGTACCGGTCAGCGGATACAAGACCTGGAACCACGGCGGCAATGATCCCGCGGATTATCCAAAATCCATCACCGTGTATATCAAAGCAAAGGATGAAATCGTCAGAGTTCTGACCGTTACCGAAGAGGACGACTGGAGCTGGTCTGTGGAGCTGCCGAAATACGACGGCAACGGCAACGAAATCATCTATGCAGTGGACGAGGAAGAGGTTGCGGATTATGATAAGACGGTGAAAGGGTATAATCTTATCAACAGCTATAATCCGCCGGAATTGACGACCACCCTGCCGTCTGATACTACGACCACCCTGCCGTCCGATACCACAACCACGCTGTCGTCTGAAACCACGACCACACAACCGGATGATGATAGTATTATCATAACAAATCCCAGCGTCCCGTTGGGCGGTTTCACGACCACACAGCCGGATGATGATATTGTCATAACAGATCCCAGCGTTCCGATGGCGAATGCCACAACCGGGACAACGGAGATTCCGGGAGATACGCCGAAAACCGGTCAGGAAAACCATTTCGTACTGTGGGCGGTATGGACCGGCGCAAGTATACTGCTGTTGACAGGAACGGTATGGCTGGGACGCCGGAAGAACGGTTACCGGGAGCATTAATGCTATTCACTAATATAGAAACAGCAGGCGGAATGATCATTCCGTCTGCTGTTTTTGGCTTATGGAGTGGAATGACTATAATGCCCAGCTATCATCAAACTCCAGCTTCAGCACCATCACCTCTCCGGACAACCGGTTAACCGGTAAACCCCGAATATGCAGATACGGCCGGCGATCACGGTGGAAGAACGGCATCAGCTCCACCGCGCAGGGCAATTCCTCCCCGGTGTTCAGCAATGTCGCTCGCCGCGGCAGCGTGTCAAAAGGTTTGAGCGTAATACCGTCGGCAGCGGCGTCCTGATACAAATGCACATAGATGGTGTTGCCCCGCCGGGTCAGCAGCACCGGATCGCGCATCTCCACAGTGAATTCGGTGATCATCGTGGTCGCCGGCACCGTGTCCTCAAAGGATTCCCGTACTTTGGCATACCATTTCCCGACAGCGCGCAGCGACGCGATGTCCCGCCCGTCAAAGGTACCGTCGGCTTTCGGGCCAACATTGAGCAGATAATTGCCGCCCATCGCCATCACCCGGTCGATGCCCTGCATAAGATGCCTGACCGCATAATAATCCTCATTTTCCCGGTAACCCCAGCTCTCGCGCCCCAACGACTGGACCGCCTCGGTCAACCGGGGAAACACCATCCCCTCCGGCACCTGCCGTTCCGGCGTGACAAAATCCCCGCCCGCCGGCCCGCGGTCGTTAATAAGCATCGACGGCTGCAGCGCGCGCATCCGGTCGTTGAACGCGCGGTTATTGTAACCGATAACGTTGACGTCCCAGAAAAGCTGGTTGATCTCGCCGTAATTTGTCATCAGCTCGGTCACCTGATGTTCCATATACTCGCAATATTTCCGAAAATCCGGCTCGTCTCCCGCCCGGGGCCCCATCATCTCGTGGTGGCGGCCCTGGTTGGGATAGTGGCGGTGGTGCCAGTCGGGGATGGAATAATACAGCCCGAAGCCCTTGCCGCGGCGGGCGCAGGCGGCCGACAGCATGCCGACGATGTCTCTGTTGTAAGGCGTGTTCATGATGTTATAATCGGTATACTTGGTGTCCCACATACAAAAACCGTCGTGGTGTTTGGAGGTGAAGCACAGAAATTCCATCCCGGCCTCATCCATCACGTCGATCCACTGATCCGGATCGAATTTGACCGGATTGAACTGATGAAGCAGCGGCTCATATTCCTGCCGCGGCATCCGGCCGCGCCAGAGGATCTGCTCCTGCCAGGCGGGGATGCTGTACAGCCCCCAGTGTACAAACAGGCCGAAGCGGCGTTGCTGGAACCAGTCGCGGGCGTCAAAGAAACGCAGGTGGTCGATCATGATGGATGGCCTCCTTTTTGACAGTTGACAGTTGACAGTTGACAGTGAGCAGTGGTCAGTGAACAGTGATTAGTGGTCAGTTGAGGGCGGGGTCTGCTCTCGTTGTGTTTTTATGAAGATCATGCTTATCAGCGGGTATGTGATAATGCCGATCAGACCACCTCAAACACAACCGCGTCCCTGCCCGGCACCTCTGCCAGAATCTGTCCGCCGTTCATCCGTACGTGTTCGCCCCAATACACCTCACCGATACCTGCGGCAATGCTGGCGGCGCTGCCGGCGGCGTTTTCCAGCGTGACGGCGGCGCTGCGGCTGTCTTTATCGTGGTTGATCAGCCACAGGAAGCGTCTGCCGCCGCCTTCACACAGGCGGGCGTGGATATGCGCGCCGCTGACGGTGAGCGGCGGGGTGATATGCAGCCGTTTCAATAAATTTTCCAGCATCTCTCTGGCGGCGGGGGAGGATTCCCGAAAATAGCCTTCGGAGGGATAGGTGCCGATCAATACCGCGGTGCCGGCGCCGTGTCGTGTCAGCGTGACCGCTGTTTCGCCGTCGGGATAAGCGCCTATTATCTGGGCGCGGCCGATCGGTTCGGCATCGGTCACCTCATAGCTCTGCCGGAACAGCCCGCCGGAGATGTTTTCCGCGCCGAAGGCCGAAAACCGGATGCGGTCACCGAGGTCGGGCATAAATGCCACTGTTTTCTGCCGGACGCCGAACAATGCGTCTATACCGCTGCCGGGCTGGACGGTGCAGACCCGGCCCCGGTCGCCGAAATAGCCGGGCAGCCCTTCGCAGATGAGGGTACCGCCCCGCTCCACCCATTCGCGCAGCCGCGCGGCCTGATCGGCGTTGATCTGGATCGGATAGGCGAAATAGAGGGTTTTATATTGATCAATATCGTCGAAATGGACGAAATCGACCGGAATATGGCAGTCGAAAAACAGGCGGTAGGCGCCCCACAGGCACCGGGAGAAGAATTTGCCCTTGCCCGCCTGCTGGATCAGGCGGTTGAAATCCTGGATCTGATCCAGAACCAAGATGCCGATATCCGCCTTTTGCGGATAGGCGGCGAACAGGGCTTTGGCCCGCGGGCTGTTGGCCCATTTGGCAAGGGCGGCGTTCATTTCGGAGCGCGCGTTCGGCAGCCCGTCGTCGCTGTACAGCCCAAACGCGCTGAACAGCGGCCCGTCTAACAGCGAGCGCCAGCGCAGATATAGGATACCCCGCGCCCCGCCGGCCAGCGACACTAAGTTCCACAGCCGGATATCCTCCGCCGTGGCCACCCGGCCGTCCTCCGGCTCCCGGCCGACCACCTGCGGCTGCAGCCAGAGCGGGCCGCCCTGCATCTCGGCATGCCAGAAGGTTTTGCCCCGGGCGCCGGCGCGGACCAGATCCGCCGCCTGCCATTGCTTCCATGGCTCGGTACCCTTGCGGCCCATGACCCAGGTCATGCCGTAGGATTCCACCCGCGCCGCCGCCAGCCAGTCGTTGTTGCCGTTGGCGTAGGTGTAGTCCAGCGTCGCCGCCACTCCATGCGCGGTGATCCGCGCGTCCGGATCGGCGGAGCGCAGGATATCCGCTTTCCATCCCAGCAATTCGTAATAGCTTTCCTTGCGGAAAGCCAGCCAGTCCATGCATTCGGTGCACTGCATTTCAAACCGGGGCGCCTGCACCTGCTCCCAATCGCTATAGCTGTACCGGTGCCACGCCACGCCCAGCGCCTGCAGCGAGCCGTATTTCTTCTCTAACCACTGCCGGAATTTACGCCGGGTATGCGCGCAATAGCAGGTATCGGGATGGTAGTTGCACTCGTTCCATATATCATAGCCAAACAGCCCGGGATGCCCCTTATACCGCTCCGCCAGCGCCCGGAGAAAGCGTTCGACATATTGCATTGTCTCCGGGTTGTCCAAACACAGCCCGCCCGGCACGAAGCCGCCGGTCATGCAGGAGCCGCTCAGACCCGAAAAAGCCGCCTGCGTCCCGTCCCGGAAAACCGCAAAGCAGTCCTTATGCCGGTGGAAAAACCATTCCGGCACGCTGTCGGAGAATTCCGCGATGACGGTGCCGAGGCCGTATCGCGCCGCCAGCTCTAACTGCCGGTCATAATCCGCCCAATCGAACACGCCTGGCGCGGTTTCGATGGCGCCCCACAAAAACCAGTGGCGGAAGATATTCATCCCGTCCGCCGCGGCCCGGGCGTAATCACGCTCCCAATCCTCGCGGGGAGGATTGGATTTGCGGAAATAGACCGCGCCGTATGCGACCTGAGGGTATGGCTTTTTCATGGGGAATTACCTCGTTTCTTTTATACCCATTCTACCATGTTTATCCGGAAAAGTCTTGTATATTTCATCATTTTATGGTATATTTTTGGAAAAACAACCGGGAGGTCTGATCATGAACCAGCCGATGCGAAAATATTTCCGTCCGGGTATCATCGCCTTTATGTCCTACCCGTCTATCATGGGCGGCGAGGGGGATATTGAGGGGGTCATCCGCAGGATCGCGGCGGATCCGTATTTCGACGCGGTCGAGATCACCTGGATCAAAGACGCCGCCGTCCGCGCCCGGGTCAGAAAGCTGCTGGATTCGTCGCACATGACGGTCATCTACGGCGCCCAGCCCCGGCTGCTGACCACCGGGCTGAACATCAACCACATGGATCCCGCTCAAAACGCCGCCGCGTTGGAGACGCTGAAGCAGGGGATGGACGAGGCCTATGAGAAGGGTGCGTCCGGTTATGCGTTTTTATCGGCAACATATGATGAGCAAACCAATTATCGGGCATATCAAATACTATTGGAAAATACTGGAGCGCTGTGCCGTTATGCCGCCGAACGCGGCAATATGCCGGTAAATCTGGAGGTGTTCGACTGGGACGTCGATAAAAAATCCCTGATCGGCCCGGTGGAGCTGGTTTTGCGGTTCGCCCGGGATATGCGGGAACGGGCGGACAACTTCGGATTGACGGTCGACTTATCGCATCTGCCGCTGCTGCGGGAGACGGCGCGGGAATCGCTGATCCCGGTTAAAGAGTTTATCACCCACGCCCATATCGGCAATGCGGTCTGTTCCGACCCGTCATATCCGGCGTATGGGGACGCGCATCCGCGTTTCGGATTTCCGAACGGCGCGAATGACACGAAGGAGCTGACGGATTTTTTACAGGTGTTGCTGGAGATCGGTTATTTCAATACCGGCAATCCGCCGGTAGTCAGTTTTGAAGTCAAGCCGTTCGGAGACGAGGATCCGGAAATCGTCATTGCAAACGGAAAGCGGGTGCTGGAGAAGGCATGGGTACAAGTGAATAGTGATATTAACCACTAATATGGGTTTTCGAACGATTTTTGGTATTGATCGCAAAAAGCAGCTTCCGCGCAAACGGAAACTGCTTTTTTTGTCTGCAGTCTGGCTTCTCACTCAATCCTGATGCCAAATCTCCTCGGTGCCGGCCCACCATTCACCGGGTTTCCGGTCGGTCAGCGGCTGCTGGCAGGGCCCGCAGGCCGCCCACCATTCTTTATTGACCTCATTCTCCGCCATCTTCCGCATATCGGCGGCGTGATCCTCGCCGATGTATTCATAGTAGGCATACAGCATACCCGCCCGCTCAAAAATCGTGTAGTTCCGGATATTGCAGTCACGGATCAGCGCCGATATCTCCGGCCAGATATTGTCGTGCAGCTCGATATATCTTTCCCGCTCGCTCCCGCGCAGACCGATCATTTCACAAACGCGTTTCATGGTGTTTGGCTCCTTTATTTTTTGATATCAGTATAACATAACAAGCATCAAAACACCAGCCGGTATGTCATAATTTTATTTGCTGCCGCCGTGACACGCAGTCTATTGCCCGCAAATCCGGCTTTTTCCCGGGACTCCTCCCCCATCGACGCGTGGTTCGCCGACAGGATGTCCGCCGCGAAAATCACATCGGCGGTTATTTCGCTGTCGCAGGGATTGAACACACGCAGGATGTATCCGTCCCCGTCGTCGGCTTTTTTGAAGGCCGACAGCACCAGATTATCGTCGGTAATCTCTAAGAATCCGCCGCTGTAGGGCAGACTGCCCTTGTGGTTTCCAATCGTCTGGTATACGCAGGGCTGGCTGATAAACCGTTCGGCCTGGGCGTAAACATCGGCCGACTGCCAATTCCCCTGATGGGGATACACGGCATAGGCGAAATCCATTTGGCGCTGCAGCTGGCTGCCATTCTGCGCGGGGAAACGGTTTACGCATTCCCAGCCGGTCACGATCATATTCCCCATCGCCCGGAAAAGGGTCAGATAAACGGTGCCCTTGACGTCGCTGAGGGCTTCGTATTCGGTGACGCTGTTACTCAGCAGCGCCAGCCCGCGTTCGCCGTCCGAGAGGTCCACAAAATGCTGCATCGGCAGCGTCTGCATCTCTTTCCAATATTCGCCGCTGGCGTCTTTGGTGGGAATCACCGGGCGTTCGTCCACCGTGAAGTGCCCCGAAGCGGCGGCGGTATCGGTGATGACGCCGGTCGGGAACCCGGCGCGGAGCCGGTGGTTTTTCAGGTTGTTGACCACCGACGTCTCGACACCGACATATTTATCGTCTTTTTTCAGGCTGACTTTGGTCACGATTTTCAGGACGTCGGTCTGTTCCGAACGGTCGCTTTTGCCGATGCCGTACAGCGGCTCCTCGCCGCCGGCAGGCAGCACCATGCTGTGCTCAATCCCGATCACCCCCGCAAGCGGACCGTTCTGCTCGATCCAGACCCGCGGGGCCGAGGTCAGGGTGTTGAATATCCTGTTTTCATACGGCGGATAGTAGGTCCAATAGCTCCCCACGTCGCCCGCGTCCTCGAAATAGTTG
>Ga0123353_10014530_pt1 | contig 11361 bp, 7 predicted proteins | sample TergutLab28metaG_3_FD_92763 | JGI IMG/M metagenome (GOLD analysis project Ga0123353, IMG submission 92763) | Labiotermes labralis P3 segment gut microbial communities from Petit-Saut dam, French Guiana - Lab288 P3 | ecosystem: Host-associated > Arthropoda: Insects > Digestive system > Gut ... | reverse complement strand
GAGTTTGTCTTTGAAAAAATGCTGCAACGTATGGTGAATGTCATGAACTTCCGGGCGGCGGAAAGGCAACAATCCTTAATAGTGCATATCGCTAATGAGGTTCCCCGAAGGTTCATTGGGGACGACCAGCGGTTGGCGCAGGTGGTTACTAACCTGCTGGGTAATGCCATCAAGTTTACCCCTAACGGGGGAGCAATCTCCCTCAGTGCCAATCTGGTCTCCACAAGTGACGATACCAGTGTTGTCAGTATTGCGGTTACCGATAACGGCATTGGTATCTCCCCGGAGCAGCAGGAGCGCCTTTTTCGTTCTTTTGTCCAGGCGGAGGCCAGCACCACTCGTAAGTATGGTGGCACCGGCTTAGGGTTAGCTATCTCTAAAAGTATCATCGAGCTCATGGGGGGAAGTATTGCGGTAGAGTCTCAGCTGGGGGTAGGCTCCACCTTTACCGTTACTGTTCCTCTGAGACATGGGGTTACCCGAGAGGTGGATTATCCCCAGCAGATCGAGTGGGGGAGCATAAGGGTCTTGACCGTAGATGACGACAGCTCAGTCCTGGAGTATATCCAGGAGGTTCTCAGACGTGCTGGCGCGGTCTGCGATGTTGCCCGAAGCGGGGAAGAGGCTCTCGAGTTAGTGGAGCGTAAAGGGGAGTATCAGTTCTACTTTCTGGATTGGCAAATGCCCGGCATCGACGGCATATCTTTAGCTCGTATGCTTAAAACCAGGCGTTCTTATACCACCAATGTTGTGATTATGATCTCCTCTAACGACTGGACGATTATTGAACCTGAAGCCAAAGCTGCCGGGGTTGACAGCTTCCTCTCGAAGCCTCTTTTTCCTTCGGATATTGTGGATATTATCACGGAAACTATAGGGGTAGTCCGTAACGATAACCCAACTGTCGCTACGACAGAGCTCTCTTTAGTAGGGAAGCGTATACTTTTAGCCGAGGATGTGGAGCTTAACCGCGAAATAGTCATCGCTCTGTTAGAAGCTACCGGGGTGGAGATAGTCTGTGCCGAAAACGGTGAGGAAGCTTTGCGCCTTTATGCCGCTGACCCCGACTATTTTGATCTCATCCTTATGGACTTACAAATGCCGGAGATGGATGGCTATGAGGCTACACGCCGCATACGCTGTCTGGAGAATCCTTTGGCGCTAAAGGTACCTATCATCGCTCTCACCGCTAATGTTTTTCGGGAAGATGTGGAAAAATGCTTAGAAGCAGGCATGAATGGGCATTTAGGTAAACCTCTGGATTTCGGTGTGGTGCTGGCGACGCTGCAAGAGTATTTATTTGGTTAAGAAAGGGTGTCTCTATTGATCAAGCGCTTTTTGGCTTTTTACCAGCCTCATAGAGCGCTCTTTTTTTGGGATATGGGTGCTGTCTTTCTGATGGCTTGCGCCGATTTAGTCTACCCCAATATTGTGCGTCAAATTATTAACGATTATGTTCCTTCTGGCAATACGCGGCTCTTTGCTCTTTGGGGTGTAGCGCTCTTCTTTATCTACCTGGCCAAGGCAGGCTTAAACTATTTTACCGAGTACTATGGTCACTTAGTAGGCATTGGTATGCAGGCAGATATGCGCAACACCCTCTTTAGCCATTTGCAAAAGCTGCCCCTGGCCTATTACGATGAGCATATGGCAGGCGACCTGATGTCTCGCCTAGTCAACGATTTAAACGAAATGGCAGAGCTGGCTCATCACGGTCCGGAAAACTTACTGCTGGGGAGTATTACTCTAATTGGTGCTTTCTTTATTTTAGGCAGGGTTAGTCTAAAGCTAACGGTTGTCCTTTTCCTTGCCCTCCCCCTGGTTATTATTTTTGCTCTTGCCATGCAAAATAGGATGGACGAAGTCTCCACCCGCACCAGGGAGGAGCTCTCGGAGGTCAACTCCGACTTGGAAAATGCTCTGGCAGGTATCCGGGTGACCAGAGCCTACGTCAATAGCACTTACGAGAGTATGAAGTTCGCTGGGCAAATTGAGCGCTTTCGCGCCGCCAGTGCCAGACGTTATAAAATAATGGCCGAGCTATCTTCGGGTATTTTCTTTTTTACCGATGTTTTTTACCTTATTGTGATGACGGTAGGGGGTTTCTTCTTCTTCCGGGGGGAAATCAATGTCGGTGACTTTACTATGTTTTTGCTCTATGCTGGAACATTCCAAAAACCGATCCTCCAATTTTGGAGCTTCTTCGAGCGGCTTCAGGGGGGGATGACCGGCTTTCGTCGGGTTTTGGAGATAATGGATATGCCGGCGGAAGAAGAGCATCCCGAAGCCGTGGCGGTAGCCTCGGTGGTGGGGGAGATCGAGTTTCGCGACGTATCTTTCAGTTACACCGAGCGCCGGGGAGCTAACACGGGGGAAGAGGAGGGCGACGCCAGGGAGGCGACGCCTCAGCACGAGGTTATTAGCCACTTGAACCTGCATATCCCTCCTGGGAAGACCATAGCCTTGGTAGGTCCCTCGGGAGGGGGGAAGACCACCCTCTGTCACTTAATTCCGCGTTTTTACGATATTACCAGTGGGGCTATTCTCATCGACGGTCGTGACCTGCGTCACTTTACCCGGGATAGTTTACGGCAGCATATAGGTATAGTGGCACAGGAGGTTTTTCTTTTTGCCGGCAGCATTCGTGAAAATATAGCTTACGGCGATTTAAGGGCCGATGAGGAAGCCATCCGGCAAGCTGCTCAAAGAGCCCGCATCCATGACTTTATTTTAAGCCTGGAGTATGGCTATGACACTTTTATTGGTGAGCGGGGGGTTAAACTCTCAGGGGGGCAGAAGCAGCGCCTCTCCATCGCCCGGGCTTTTCTTAAAGACCCTTCAATTCTTATCTTAGATGAGGCTACCTCCTCTCTGGATAACGCTACCGAAGCCTTAATCCAGGAAGCCTTGGATGAGTTGGCGGTGGGGCGCACCACTATCGCTGTAGCTCACCGCCTCTCGACTATTTATAACGCCGATGAAATTATCGTTCTTACCACGGAAGGTATCGTTGAACGAGGCGATCACCGTCAGCTTCTGGCTCTAGGTGGCGTATATGCGGAGCTGCATGGTGCCAGGTCACCGGAGAGGGTAGCTTGGGATGTGGCTGAACATTAAGTAACCGTGATGGTTTAAGGAGAGATAACGATCAAGCACTTAACTATTGCTATAGATGGTCCAGCCGGGGCGGGTAAAAGCACGGTCGCTAAAGCGGTAGCTGCTGAGCTCGGTATTACTTACTTAGATACCGGCGCCATGTACCGCTCCCTAGCTTGGTTAGCTGCGCAGCGAGGGGTATCTTGGGAAAACGCAGGGGGGTTAGCCGCTCTGGTGGGGGAGGACGCGCTGCAGATAGTTTCCAGTAACCAAGGCACCCGCATTTTTGCCGCTGAGCAGGATATTACCCCCGAACTGCATACTTCGGCTATGGGTGAAGGCGCTTCCCAGGTGGCGCAGCACCCGGAGGTGCGCCAGCAGATGGTAGCCTGGCAGCAGCGCTTTGCTGCCAGTCAGGATGCGGTTTTAGATGGTCGCGATATAGGCACCCAAGTGCTCCCCCAGGCTACTCTTAAGCTATATCTTTCCGCTTCAGCCCGGGTTCGCGCTACCAGGCGCTATCAAGAGCTACAGGAAAACGGTCGGCTCTTTGGTTTAACTTTGGAGGAGATTGAAGCTGATATCACCCTTCGTGACCAGCGGGACATGAACCGCGAGGTAGGTCCTCTCAAGCAGGCCGAGGATGCCATCTTCATCGACACCAGTGAGCTTACTATCGAAGAGGTTATTGACTTGGTGAGAGGCTTGCTCAAGGGTAAGGAGCGGTAAAAAGGCAGGTGGTTTTCCCTGAGCTTTGGTTACACGTTACTCTATTGGTCGCTACGCTCCCTGCTGAGCTGTTTATGGCGGATCCAGGTTAGTGGCTTGGAGCATATCCCCGCCCAAGGAGGAGGCATTGTTTGCCCTAACCATACCTCCAACTGGGATCCTCCTTTGGTGGGTACCCACATCCCCCGGGAGCTGCGCTTTATGGCGAAAGAGGAGCTTTACCGTATGGCCTTTCTGCGTTGGTTGCTCCCGCTGCTGGGGACGGTAAAAGTTAATCGTGAAGAGAACGACCGGGATGCCATGCGCCAAGTGCTTCAATACTTACAAAAAGGTGACCTTTGCGTTATCTTCCCCGAAGGGAGTCGCTACCGGGATGGTGAACTGCACCCTTTCCTACCGGGAGCAGCCTATTTTGCTCTTAAGACCGGGGTGCCTCTGATCCCCCTAGCCTTGGTAGGGGATTATCAACGGCGGCAGTCTACCCTGCAGTTTCGGATTGGGCAACCTCTGTACCCTCCTTTACAGAAAACTCCCAAACGTGAAGATATCGAAGCCTGGACTGAAGCTCTCTACCAGGCAGTCCGTAAGCTGCAGGAGGGTTAGTATGGAGGTCATCCGAGCAGCACATATGGGGTTATGCGAGGGGGTGAGCCGAGCTTGCCGTTTGGCCTACGCTTGGGTCGATCACCCCGGGGGACTTTACGCTACAGGACCGGTAGCCCACAATCGGCAGTTGATAACTGCTTTGGAGCAGGCGGGACTATGCACCGTGGCTACCTTAGCGGAGTTACCCCCAGATAGTGCCTTTTTAGTGCGTGCCCATGGTATTTCCCGCCAGGAGTGGGCAGAGCTGGAGCAGTTGGCGCAAGACAAGCAGGTGACAGTGGTTGACGCCACCTGCCCTTGTGTTGCTCATATCTTTCAGTTGGCGGCAGCAGAGGGCGCTAAAGGGGGTACCGTCCTCCTACTGGGGGAAGCCGGTCACCCTGAGGTGGTGGCTACCGCTTCCTGGGCAGGAGCTAACTGCTTGGTGGTCTCTGGTTACTCTCAGGTAACCGCTCTGCTTCAGGAAGCAAAGCTAAGCGCCGAGGATCCTGTAGTGCTTTTAGTACAATCTACATTGGAACAGACACTTTTTTTCGATTTTGTGGAGAAGCTAAGAAGGGATTTTAAGAGAGGTGTCGTATTTAACACTATCTGTCCAGCTACGCAAAAGCGTCAAGACGCTGCCGTTGCTCTAGCACAACAGGTGGATCTTATGCTCGTTATCGGAGGGCGCCATAGTGCCAATACCAGGCACCTGCACGATCTCTGTAGCCGAGTTAACCTCAACACCCTATTGCTGGAGGAAGCCCACGAGCTTGCCGGGGAGGCTTTGCTTGGTGTCACTACGGTGGGACTAACAGCAGGAGCTTCTACCCCGGAGTGGATTATCGAGGAGGTTGAAACTAAAGTGACGGAATGGGAGAAGAAAGAACCAACACCGGAGGAGTTAGCTGAGCGTAAAGCTGAAGAAAAAGCTGTGGAAGAGCTGGAACCGGAAACCCAAGAGCAGGCTTTACAGCAGCCCCAGGAAGAGGAAGCTGCTCCGGAGACTCCAGAAGCTGCAGAAACTTTAGCCCCTACAGAGCTGATTACCGCTACGACAGAACCGACAGCAGAAGAAGCTACCGCGCCAGATACCCCTGATGAAATCACACCTGAAGTGGCTCAGCCGACAGAGGATGCTCTCCCAGAGGAAACAACTCCTGAACAGGAGGAGGAACCCACTGAGAGCATGGAGGAAGAGACTTCGGTGGGAGACTTGGAAGAGGCCATGGAGATGGGTGCTTTCGATCTGCCTCGCCTTTCCATTGGGGATATCATCAAAGCGACGGTGGTCAAAATCCACGCCGATGAAGTTATGGTGGATGTCGGACTGAAGTCGGAGGGTGTCATTCCCCGTCGGGAACTGAGTATCGACACCTCGTTACCGGCAGATGAAATTGTCAAAGTAGGCGAAGAGATAGAGGTAGAAGTCTTCCGCTCCGAAGATCAAGAGGGGCGTATTACCTTCTCCAAACGTCGCGCCGATCAGCAAAAGCACTGGGGACGGGTAATCGAGGCTTTCGAGAACGAAGAAATCATCGAAGGCAAGGTTCTGGAAGTAGTCAAAGGTGGTTTGCTGGTAGATATCGGGGTACGTGGTTTCATGCCTGCTTCCCAAGCGGAACGCCGCTACACCAACGATCTCAAGCATCTGGTGGGGGAAACAGTACGCTTAAAGCTCTTAGAGGTAGACCCCAGCCGCGATAAGCGGCGCGCCATTGTCAGCCGCAAAGCTGTGCTGGATGTGGAAGCCGAAGCTGCCAAACAAGAGTTCTGGGGGAAAGTTAGCGAAGGTGATTTGGTTACCGGTGTTGTGCGGCGTCTCACCGAGTTCGGTGCCTTTGTCGATTTAGGCGGGGTTGACGGCTTGCTGCATATCTCAGATATGGCCTATCATCGAGTTAACAAGCCTTCCGATATTGTGGCGATTGGCGATGAGCTTCAACTTAAGGTGCTAAAGCTTAATCCTGAAGCCAGCCGCGTCTCTCTCGGCTTGAAACAAATGCAACCCAAACCTTGGGAAGCTCTCAGTCAGGAGCTACTGCAGGGAGATATTATCCAAGGCACGGTAGTCCGTATCGCTCCTTGGGGCGCCTTCGTCAATGTGCGTCCAGGTATCGATGGTCTTATCCACATCTCGGAGTTGGATGTGCAGCGGGTGGCTACGGTAGACGATGTGGTGCAAATTGGAGACGTTATTCAAGCGGTAGTCCTCTCCGTAAACCCGGAGAAGGAGCGCCTTAGTCTCTCTTTACGAGCGATCCATGCTATGCAAATAGTAGAAGAAGAAGGGGATTACTTCGAAGAGGAAGAAGCCCCTGACCTAGCTGAGGAAGCGGAAATATTCGAGGAAGTAGAAATGGCTGAAGAGGTTGAAGTCCTTCAGGAGACCGAAGCAGTCGAAGAAGTTGAAGAAGCTGAGGAAGACCCTGAGGTTACGGAGCCTGAAGAACCTAAGGAACCGCAAGTTTAGTTTCGGGTAGACTTTATATTTTAAAAGAGCTGTCCGCTTGCAGGACAGCTCTTTTGGCAGAACAGGGGGTTTCCATATGGCTCTCCCTCAGGTAGCTTATCTCCTCCCTGGCTCCCTGGCAGTTGCGGCAGCTATTGAGCCGGGGTGGCAGTTAGTGGCTATTAACGGAGTGGCTATAGGGGATATCTTAGATTACCAGCTGGCTTGTGCCGAAAGCAACCTCGCGGTGGTTTGGTTAACTCCCCAAGGGGACAAGAGGGAGATTGTTTTAACTAAGGCTATCGACCAGGATCTCGGTATTGTTTTTACTTCCCCTACCTTAGATCAAGTTCGGGTGTGCGCGCAAAAGTGTCTTTTTTGCTTTGTGGATCAAATGCCCCCTGGCTTAAGAAGCTCTTTGTATGTTAAAGATGACGATTACCGCCTTTCCTTCTTGAGCGGCAGCTACCTCTCCCTAAGCAATTTATCCTCCGTCGATCTGCGGCGTATAGTCAGCCTTAAGCTCTCTCCTTTGTATGTTTCTGTGCAAGTAGGCGACGACGATATCCGGCACCAGCTGTTAGGATCGCCGCCAGGCAGAGACTTCTGGCAGCTCTTTGATTATCTGCTGGAGGGAGGGATTGATCTCCACTGCCAAGTTGTTCTCTGTCCCGGGTATAACGATGGGGCGGTGTTGGTTAAAACCGTGGAGCAGTTGGCCTTACGCCGACCTGGGGTGCTCTCTTTGTGCCTTGTTCCCTTAGGTCTTACCGCTCATCGGCAGGGGCTGGCGCCTTTACGCTTACCTACGACCAGAGAAGCCGAGTTGGTGTTGCACCAGGTTTCCTCATGGGTTGGGGAGGGGTTGACTTGGTTGTGGGCGGCAGACGAGTTTTATCTTATGGCTAAACGGTTGGATCTTTTGCCCGCAGCTGAGGAGTATGCAGGTTACGAGCATTTAGAAAACGGGGTAGGGCTTCTCCGCTCTTTTCTGCAGGAATGGCAAGAGCTGCACCCCCTGCCAGCTCCCCGGGAAAGGCGTTCAGTGACGATAATAACCGGGAACAGCGCTGCAGAAGGGCTATTGACGGTTTGGCAGGAGCTGGCAGAGTTGCTTCCTTTGCAGGTGGTGGCAATAACTAACCACCTTTTTGGCTCAACGGTTACCGTAGCCGGCTTGGTAGCCGGCGGCGATATTTTAGCGCAGCTCCCTCCAGCTCAGGTAGCTGGTAGGTTATTGCTTGTACCCCAGGTTATGTTGCGTCAGGGGAGCGAGCTGTTTATTGACGATCTCACCCTTACCCAGCTTCGGGAGCAATATCAAGCTTGGGGAGCAGAGTTGCGCGCCATACCTGCTACCGCCGGAGGGCTTTATGCCGCTCTCTTTCCGTCCCAACCGCTAGCAGGTCGTCGAAGAGTTGCCAGGAGGTTTATTTATGAATAATATAGTTGCTATTGTTGGGCGACCTAACGTGGGTAAATCTACCCTTTTCAACCGCATGGTGGGACAGCGACGCGCCATTGTTGATGATCTCCCCGGCATCACCCGAGACCGTCTTTATGGCAAGGTGGAGTGGCGTGGAGATACCTTTACCCTCATCGATACCGGAGGCATAGAGGTTAGTGAAGTAACCGATATTACTATGCAAGTACGAGTGCAAGCCGAAATTGCCATTGCCGAGGCAGATCTCATCATTTTTATGGCAGACGCCCGGGATGGCTTAGTCCAGGGGGACAAGGAGATCGCCGAACTGCTGCGCCGTTCCCGAAAAAACTTACTGCTGATCGTTAATAAAGTAGACAATGCCAAAATGCAGGAAGTGGTGCCGGAGTTTTACCAGTTGGGTCTCGGAGAGCCTCTTACCATATCTGCTCTCAGCGGTCTCGGCACCGGTGACCTGCTGGATGCTATTTTTGACCTTCTCCCCTCCTCTCCTGAAGAGGAAGAGGACGAGGATATTATTAAAATTGCCGTGATCGGCAGGCCTAATGTGGGTAAATCATCTTTAGTGAACGCACTGCTGGGTGAAGAGCGGGTTATTGTCTCTCAGGAACCGGGCACGACCAGAGACGCCATCGATAATCTTCTGGAATACCAGGGAAGGCGTTATCTTCTGGTTGATACCGCCGGAGTGCGGCGTAAATCCAAAATTTACGTTAATGTGGAGCGTTACAGCGTTATTCGCGCCTTGCGAGCGGTGGAGCGGAGCGATGTGGTTCTAGTCCTACTGGACGCTTTGGATGGTGTTACCGACCAAGATAAACGCTTGGTGGGTTATGCCCATGAACAAGGGCGAGGGTTGATTCTAGTCTACAACAAGTGGGATTTAGTCGACAAAGATATGCACACTGCCGATAGAATGATTAAAGAGCTACGCTCGGAGTTGCTTTTTTGCCAGTATGCCCCGGTGGTGACCATTTCGGCCAAAACGAAGCAACGCATAACTCGTTTGCTCCCCTTAGTGGACGAAGTTGCTGAGCAGCATGCTATGCGGGTTTCCACTTCATCCCTCAACGATTGGCTTCAGGAAGTTATGCGGATGACCCCTCCTCCCAGTGAGCATGGCAGACCGTGCCGCATATATTATGCCAACCAAGTAGCGGTGAAGCCTCCGACCTTTGTCTTTTTTGGCAACGATCCCGAACGAGTTCATTTCTCCTACCGCCGTCATTTAGAAAACCAGTTACGAGCCGCCTATGGCTTTAACGGCACCCCAGTCCGTTTTATTTTCCGCCAAAGGGAACGTTCCTAACCTAGGGGAAAAAGGTTATAAAATGATGCAAGTCGAATGTAAACAGCAAGGAGTGATGAAAAATGCAGCAATACTCACACGAAGTAGCTCAAATGTGCCAAGTGGCGCGAGGAGTTAACCATGGCGCTGCTCCTATCCCCGTGGAGGGGCGTTGGGTCAAGGTCACAGAAATTAATCAAATTAGCGGACTCACTCACGGGGTTGGCTGGTGCGCTCCCCAACAGGGAGCGGTTAAGCTAACTCTCAATGTTAAAAGCGGCATTATCGAAGAAGCTCTCATCGAAACCTTAGGTTGTAGCGGTATGACGCATTCGGCAGCTATGGCAGCGGAGATTCTCCCAGGGAAAACTATCCTGGAAGCTCTCAACACCGATTTAGTTTGCGACGCGATCAACGTGGCTATGCGGGAACTATTTTTACAAATTGCCTATGGTCGCAGTCAGACTGCCTTTTCCGAAAATGGGCTCTTGATTGGCGCCAGTTTGGAAGATTTAGGGCGGGGGATGCGAAGCCAGATTGGCACCATGTTTGGTACCAAAGATAAGGGACCGCGCTACCTGGAACTCACCGAAGGCTATGTCAACCGTCTGGCTCTCGATGAAAGCGATGCTATTATCGGCTATGAATTTATCAGCTTGGGACGTATGATGGAAGCCATTAAAAACGGGGAAACAGCCCAAGTAGCTTTGGAAAAAGCTACCGGCAGTTACGGTCGCTTTGCCGAAGCCGTACGCTATATCGACCCCAGGAAGGAGTGAGCTACATGCCATTATTTGAAGGATATGAACGGAGAATCACTAAGATTGAGCAGGAGCTAAAAGTCCACGGTATAGCCTCCCTGGATGAGGCTCAGAGCATGTGCTCCCAGGCCAAGATCGATCCTTTAGCGATAGTCAAGGGGATTCAACCTATCTCCTTTGATAACGCCGGCTGGGCATATGTGGTGGGGGCTGCTATCGCCCTTAAAAATAAGGCCAGCGGTGCCGCAGCAGCGGCGGAGTATATTGGAATTGGCTTGCAGAGCTTTTGTATCGCAGGTAGTGTAGCCGAAGAGCGCAAAGTGGGTCTAGGGCACGGCAATTTGGCAGCCATGCTGCTTCGCGACCATACCCAGTGTTTTGCTTTTTTAGCCGGTCACGAAAGCTTTGCCGCCGCTGAGGGTGCGATAGGTATAGTGCGTAACGCTAACAAAGCGCGGGTAAATCCTTTACGGGTTATCTTAAATGGTTTAGGTAAAGATGCGGCGCAAATAATTGCTCGCATTAACGGTTTTACTTATGTGCAAACCGAATTTGATTATGGCAGTGGCCAGGTGAAGGTAGTTCGGGAAGTTCCTTATTCCCAAGGTGAGCGTGCCGGCGTTCGTTGCTATGGCGCCGATGATGTTCGGGAAGGGGTAGCTATTATGCACCTGGAGGGGGTAGACATCTCCATTACCGGTAACTCCACTAACCCTACTCGTTATCAGCACCCGGTAGCCGGCACCTACAAGAAGGAATGCTTTGAACAGGGTAAGAGCTACTTCTCCGTGGCTTCAGGGGGGGGAACTGGACGTACCCTTCATCCGGATAATATGGGAGCCGGTCCTGCCTCCTACGGGATGACCGATACCATGGGCCGCATGCACTCCGATGCCCAGTTTGCCGGTTCCAGTTCGGTGCCTGCCCATGTAGAAATGATGGGCTTTTTAGGGATGGGGAATAACCCCATGGTGGGAGCCACCGTGGCTGTAGCGGTAGCTGT
>Ga0123353_10014529_pt1 | contig 11361 bp, 8 predicted proteins | sample TergutLab28metaG_3_FD_92763 | JGI IMG/M metagenome (GOLD analysis project Ga0123353, IMG submission 92763) | Labiotermes labralis P3 segment gut microbial communities from Petit-Saut dam, French Guiana - Lab288 P3 | ecosystem: Host-associated > Arthropoda: Insects > Digestive system > Gut ... | reverse complement strand
TGGCTTTTTTTGGCTTTTTCCCGCTTTTTGGCCAAATTTAGGCTAAATTCGGCTAAAAACTCACTACACAACCGCAATTTTTTACCATTTTCATCCCGCGCCCCACTACACAACCGCAAATTCTTGCCATTTTTCGGTCATTTCTCATCCCGCGCGCAGCGCGGTTCCTTCTCCCGCACTCGGTGTGAAGAGGTAACGCCAGCCGTGGCTGGCGGATTGACCATTCCTTCTCCCGCGCGCCACCCGTTCTCCCGCGCGCCAGCCTCCCGAATAATAGAGGGGCTGTGCCTACAATTATTTAGGCACAGCCCCGTTAAAAATCGATTTAATTGATTAAGCAGCGTCGTATATTTCTGCTTCTTTAAGTCGGAATCTGGAGATCAGCCTGTGCAGCAGATCGGCCTGTTCGTTCATCTCATGCGACGCGGCTGCACTTTCCTGCGCCGTTGCGCTGTTCTGATGGATGACCTGCGCCACCTGATCTATACCGGTGTTGATTTCGCCTATTCCGATAGATTGCTGATCGGAAGATGTGGCTATATCTTCAATAAGATCATTGGATTCCTTTACGCCTGTAACGATCTCGCCAAGGCTGGCGGCGGTTTCATCGGCAATACGTGAACCCAGTTCGGCTTTTTCCATTGAATTTTCTATCATATCGCTGGTTTCCTTAGCCGCTTCAGCGCTCTTGGCTGCCAGATTGCGGACTTCTTCCGCGACGACCGCGAAGCCTTTACCGTGCTGTCCGGCACGGGCAGCCTCGACTGCGGCGTTCAGCGCCAAAATGTTCGTCTGGAACGCGATATCGTCGATAACTTTTATGACTCTGCTGATGTTCTGGCTTGCCTGATTAATATCTTTAACAGCATCCATCATCGCGCTCATCTGCAGGCTGCCTCTTTCGGCTTTATCCTTGATAGACTCTGCAAGGTTGGCGGCTTTATCGGCCAACGCGGCGTTATCTCTTGTCTTACCGGCGATAGCTGACATGGAAGAGGAAAGCTGTTGTACAGTCGCGGCCTGTTCCGTGGAACCCTGCGCCAGAGAGTGCGCGCCGTCGGCAACCTGTTTGGAGCCAACTGTGACCTGATCCGTGGAGTTTCTGATTTCTATAAACATATCATTGAGATTATTCACCATAGTCTTCAGGGAAGTTCCCATAGTATCGACGTCTGAAAGCTCTTCGATTTCGCTGGCAAGGTCACCCGACGCTATAGTGTTAAGTTCCGCGGCAATGGTTGTCACGTGTCCGATAAACGATGACGCGCCGTCGATGGTTTGTCCGATTTCATCTTTAATGTGCATCATTTCAGAGATGGTTTTCACATCTTCCGGGTCAAGCGTCAGGTCGCCTGTGGTGCCCGCTTTTTTCATAAATACGGAGAGCGCACCCAAGGGTCTGGAGATGAGACTTGCGACAAAGAGCGCAATAAATATCGAAATACCCGCGACAAATGTAAGTATACCTATCGAAATAAATATTGATTCCACCGCGCTTTCGTTGTTTTCCGCAGCCAGGGCGCTTAATACGTGCAGCGACAGCGTAGGCATTTCTTCCATTGCGGCGGTCATTTCATCGACATAAGCGACTCTCATTTCGTTTGTCTTGGCTTCCGCCCTGAGCATAGCGTCGATGTAAGCGGGATTAGCGACAGATATGTCGTCAACGGCAAGTAAATATCCGAAAATTTCACCTAAACCTTCGCGGTATTTTCCAACAAGCGGTAGCACTATATTCACTTTTTCCTGTACGGGACCGGATGCGACATCGTGCAGCCTGTTGAGTGATCTTTCCAAAGCGCTGAGCTCAATATTGATCTGTACGTTTAACTGCTCCAGAGATTCCCTCGTATGATCGGGGTAAAAAACTTCGCGAAGCATCGTACGCGCCTTAGCGAAATGATCCTTCGATTCGAAGATGTTGTCGATCCTTTGGTTTGAAAGCACCATGGCGTCCGAGTAGGAACTGCTGATACTATTCATGCTTACAAGCAGGAATGCACCGGTGCCTATAGCAAGCAAAACAACGACGATGAATGACAGTAATAATTTGTTTCTGACTTTAAGATTTTTAAACCATAACATAATGTCAACCTCCTATTTTTTCTTCACTTATTTCATCATAGCAATAGCATAAATGATGAAGGAACTTGAAGGTCAATATGTTTTTTGAAAAAAATTCACTTTTTTTTAAAAACCCTGTAAACGGCTAAAAATCACAAAAAATGGCACATATCCACCCTTGCCGGATGTAAATATATGCCAACATTTACCATTTTATGCACAAAAATCTTTAAAGTTACTTTAACATTTATAACGTTTAACGACCAAAAATCACCGAATTTACGATCCCTTCCAAATATTCCTGGCAACCTGAAGCCGGCTGCGCCGGTTTGCCAAGGTTTTCCGCATGGGTCGCCAGTTCCGCAAGGCTTGTATCACCCGAGCGAATTTTTGCTCCGATACCGCTTTTATAGCTGTCGTAGCGGTCGCTGATAAAACTGTCGATACGTCCGTCTTTGATGAGGGCGTCGGCATTGATGAGGCCCAACGCAAAGGAGTCCATGGAAAGAATAAAACCGATAAACATGTCTTCGTGTGTCCGGGATGGCCGGCGGGTCTTGGCGTCAAAGTTGAGGCCGCCGTTTTTTAGGCCGCCTGCCTTCAGGATCTCGTACATGCAAAATGTGGTTTCATAGACGTTAAACGCGAACTCATCGGTGTCCCAGCCCAGAAGAAGGTCTCCCTGGTTTGCGTCGACGCTGCCGAGCATTCCGTTCATGGCGGCGACCCGCAGTTCGTGCTGGAAGGTGTGCAGCGCCAGCGTACCGTGATTAGCCTCGATATTGAGCTTGAAATCTTTATCAAGGCCGTACTCCCGCAAAAACCCGATGGCCGTGGCGGCGTCGTAATCGTATTGATGTTTCAGAGGTTCCTTAGGTTTTGGCTCGATGAAAAAGTCGCCTGTAAAACCGATACTTCTGCCGTAATCCACCGATAAGCGCATCAGAGTCGCGATGTTTTCCAATTCAAACTTCATATCGGTGTTGAGCAGCGTATCGTATCCCTCGCGTCCGCCCCAGAAGACATAACCGAGCCCGCCCAATTTTACCGTTAACTCCAGCGTCTTTTTTATCTGTGAGGCTGCAAAACAGTATACATCGGCCGAATTGGAGCTTCCGGCGCCGTTTGCGTACCGCGGGTTGCCGGTCAGGTTTGCCGTTCCCCAGAGGGCGCGTTTCCCGGTATCTTTCATTTTCTCCAGTATATAATCGGAAACTTCATCGAGGCGCCGGTGTGTTACCATTATGTCATCCGCTTCGGGAACGAGATCCATATCGTGAAAGCAGAAGTGTTCGATCCCCGTTTTTTCCATGAATTCAAAACCGGCGTCCACTTTGGCAAACGCGTGCTGCATAGTCCCGAAAGGCGCGCCGAAATTTTTGTCCGTCGTTCCGCGTCCGAACATATCGGACCCAACCGCGCCCAGATTGTGCCACCACGCCATGGCAAAGCGCAGCTGTTCTTTCATCGTCTTACCGCCTACGAGACGGTTTTCATCGTAAAATTTAAAGGCCAGAGGATTTCGGCTCTCCGAACCTTCATATTTAATAATAGGAATATTTTTGAATATTTCAGACATAATCATTCCTCTCCTTATCACAGACCGGATAATGATTTGAACTGATCGGCAAGCCTGCTGTAAACTCCGGTGTAAAGCGAATAGAAGTCAGCATATGACTTGTTTCGTTCCCGGTCGGGAAATTTTGGCGGATTTTCATTCAGGATGGAATCACATGCGTAAGGTATACTTTCATAGATCCCCGTGCCTACGCCGGCTAAAATCGCTGCGCCCAACGCGGGGCCTTCCCCGTTTGTCACCGTGCCGATCGGACAGTCAAAAACATCGGCCATCATCTGTCTCCAAAACGCGCTGCGCCCGCCGCCGCCCGTTGCTGTCATTTGAGTGAAGGGCACATCTAATTCCCGAAAAACCGAGAGACAGTCAAGCTGGGAATAAACGACGCCTTCCATTATAGCGCGAACCATATCAGCGCGTGTGTGCATTCCCGAGAGCCCAAAGAATACGCCCCGGGCAAAGGGGTCCAAAATAGGGCTGCGCTCTCCCATCAGATATGGGAGGAAAAGCAGGCGGTTCGCTCCAATGGGAACGCTTTCCGCCTGCTTAGTGATAATTTCATATACATCCCTTCCGGTTGATTCAGCTTCGTTTATTTCGGCTTCGCAAAAATTATTGCGAAACCACTGAAGACTGCCGCCGGCGCTTAAGGTGCAGCTCATTACCGTCCATGCGCCGGGTACCGCCGCGCAAAAAGTATGAACGCGGCTTTTGGGATCGATCTTTACTTCATCGGAATGGGCAAAGATGACTCCGGAAGTTCCCAGGGTTATAAAGGCTTTCCCGCTTTTAACGACGCCGGTGCCGATGGCCGCCGCCGCGTTGTCGCCCGCTCCGCCGACCACGGGAGTACCCGGGAAAAGCCCGGTCAAAGCCGCCGCTTCCTCCGTGACGTATCCGGTGATCTCACAGGATTCGTAAAGCTCGGGCATCAAAGCCGGGTCTATATTTAATTTACCTAAAATCTCGAGGCTGAATTTGCGGGCAGGGACGTCCAAAAGATTCATGCCGGAAGCGTCGCTGACTTCAGTGGCGAAAACTCCGCAAAGCTTATAACGAAGGTAATCTTTTGGCAGCAGGATGTGAGATACACGGGCAAAGAGTTTGGGTTCGTTTTTTCTCACCCAGAGGATCTTTCCGGCGGTGAAACCTGTGAGGGCGGGGTTGGCGGTTATTTCCATAAGCCGCTGTTCGCCGATGGTTTCGGTGATTTCGTCACATTCCAAAGGTGTGCGCCCGTCGCACCATATGATGCTGTTGCGCAGCACTTCCCCGTCTTTGTCCAGAAGCACCAGTCCGTGCATTTGCCCGGAAAGGCCGATCCCCGACACATCCTTAGGGTCTATCCCCGACTCGTCGATCACGTTTCTCAGCGTAACCGCGCAGGCGTCCCACCAGTGTCCCGGCGATTGCTCCGCCCAGCCGTTTTGTGGTTGTATGATAGGATACTCTATAACAGAGGACGCTACGGGTCTACCGCCTTCATCGAACAAAACAGTCTTTGTCCCCGACGTCCCCAGGTCGATCCCAATCAAATACTTATCCATTTCAAGCCGCCTACTTTCTGTTTTTTGAAAGCTGATCGAAAACTACCGCGGCAAGCAGCATCAATCCCTTGATGACGCGCTGTAAATTTTGGTCCGCTCCCAAAATCGACATTCCCATGTTGAGAACACCCATGAATACAGCTCCGATAACGGCGCCGCTTACAGTGCCGACGCCACCGTAAGCGGAGGCGCCGCCGATAAAACACGAAGCGATGGCTTCGAGCTCATAACCCGTTCCCGCCGTGGTACCCGCCTGATTAAAACGGGCAACGCACACAAGCGCCGTGATCCCCGCGAGAAAACCCATGTTGGTGTAAGCAAAAAACAGCATCTTTTTTGTGTTTATACCGGATAGACGGGCCGCTTCCGCGTTGCCGCCCATGGCGTATAAATATCGCCCGGGAACCGTATTTTGCGTGAAGTAGCTGTAAAACAATACGATAGCGCCCAAAATGACCAGCATAACGGGCATTCCCCTGTGCTGCCCCAGGCGCTGAAATACGAAAAACACCACCGCGCAGATAATGACGATCCGAAACGCCATCGAAGCTATGTTTTCAACGGCGTAGCTCTTTCGTATCTTGTTTACCCGCGAGACTATCTGAAGGGCGATAAAAGCCATACTGATCGCGATAGCTAATATAAATGAAAGGTTTCTCACCAGTTCGGGGTCGCTGCCGACGCCGGGTAAAAAGCTGTTAAAGATGTTCTTGAACGCGTCGGGGAAAGGCCCGATGCTCTGGCTGTTCATCAGAACCAACGCAAGCCCCCGGAAGGTAAGCATACCCGATAGAGTCACCACAAACGGCGGTATATTCACGTAAGCTATCCAAAATGCCTGCCAGGCGCCGATCAGGGCCGCCACGATGAGGCACAGCACGATGGACAGATAAAGGTTCAATCCCATCTGAACTACAAATATTCCATAGACAGCGCCGACTAATATGACGATGCTGCCGACGGAAAGGTCGATGTTGCCGCCTGTGAGGATGCACATCAACATGCCGGTGGCCAATATGACTACGTAACTGTTCTGGCTGATCAGGTTGGTGAGGTTTTCCGGGGAAAAGATGGACCCCTTATTATATATGGAAAGCAGCACTTCAAAGAACAGCATAACAAACACCAGGACTATCAGCAGCGCGTATTTACTAAATAAGCTTTTTGTTTTATTCATAATAGTTCACGCCCCTTTGCATGAATTGAGAATGGTTTCCATAATGATCTCCTGACTTGCCTCTTCCTGACGGAATTCGCCGACTATCCTGCCTTCGTTCATGACGTAGATCCTGTCGCACATTCCGAGGAGTTCGGGCATATCGCTGGATATCAGCAGTATGGATTTCCCCTGTTCGACCAGATCGTTGATAATGCGGTATATTTCGTACTTGGCGCCCACGTCGATCCCCCGGGTGGGTTCATCCATAAACAGGACGTCCGGTTCGGCAAACATCCACTTGGCGAGCAGCACCTTTTGCTGATTACCTCCAGATAAAGTGTTGGCGTGCTGTTCGATGCTTGAACATTTTACCCCGAGGCGGCTTTTGTAATCGTTTGCCAGATGTATTTCCTTATCCTTGTCGACTACAAGGCCAAAACGGCTTGTCCTGCTCATCTTTGCCAGGGTGGTGTTTACGCGTAGGGTATTTTTAAGTACCAGGCCGTTGTTTTTACGGTCTTCGGTCACGTACGCCAGTTTGCTTTTGATCGCGTCCCTTATGCTTTTAAAATGCTTTGGTTTTCCGTCCATAAAGAGCTGGCCGGAGATGTCCGCGCCGTAGCTTTTGCCGAAAATGCTCATGGCGAGCTCGGTGCGGCCGGCGCCCATGAGGCCGCTTAAGCCGACCACCTCACCCTTGCGTATATGCAGGTTTACGTTGTCGCAAACCTTACGTTCCTTATAGGCAGGATGGAAAACGGTCCAATTTTTGACTTCAAGGGTAACCTCACCGCTTTTATGCGTGCGAGGCGGGAAGCGGTTCTGTATTTCGCGGCCGACCATGCCTTTTATTATCCGCTGTTCGTTGATTCCGTCAACACCTTTGACCAGGGTGTCCACCGTGGCGCCGTCGCGTAGCACAGTTATGCTGTCCGCAACCTGGGCCACTTCGTTCAGCTTATGAGATATGAGAATAGACGTCATTCCCTCGGATTTGAATCTGAGCAGAAGAGACAGTAGATTTTGTGAATCTTCTTCGTTAAGCGAAGCGGTCGGTTCGTCCAGTATCAGGAGGCGAACATCCTTTGCCAGGGCTTTGGCGATCTCCACAAGCTGCTGCTTGCCGACGCCGATATCTTTTACAGGGGTCCTCGGTGATTCACCCAGCCCCACGATCTTCAAATATTCCGTCGATTTCCTGTATGTTTCTCCCCAGTCCAGGCGCATGATGTTACCCCGCTCGTTGCCCAGGAACATGTTTTCGCCGATGGTCATGTAAGGGATCAGCGCCAGTTCCTGATGGATTATCACGATCCCCTTTTTTTCGCTGTCCTTTAGTCCGGAAAACCTGCATTCCTCACCGTCGAATACGATGGAACCCTCATACGTGCCGTGGGGGTGGACTCCGCTCAGGACTTTTACGAGGGTCGATTTGCCGGCTCCGTTTTCACCTACAATAGCGTGGATCTCGCCGGGGACAACGCTGAAGTTGACGTTATCAAGCGCTCTCGTGCCCGGAAACAGCTTGGTTATATTGTTCATGCGCAGCAAGGGCTTGCTCATTGAAATTCTCCCCTGATAAAAAGTTGTCTCCCATGATTATTATATCATGAGAGACAAGATACGCAATACTACAGACCTAATTGAGCTTCCGTGTAGTACCCGGATTCGATAAGAAGTGTCTTGAAGTTGGTGGGGGTACCCAACACAGGTTCACAAAGGAATGTAGGGATGATGCCGGTGCCGTTGTTATAAGTTTCCCTGTCGTTTATGGGAGGCGCGTTGCCGGATACTATGGCGCTGACCATATCAACGACCGTATTGGCAAGCGTACGGGTATCCTTGAATACCGACATGGATTGAGTTCCGGCGATCATATTTTTGACTGATACGATGTCACAGTCCTGACCGGTAATGACGGGGAAGTTGTCACCCGTAAAGCCGGCGTTGACTAACGCGTTGGTAGCACCCTGGGCAGTGGAGTCGTTAGAACACATAACTGCGTGAAGGGGCGTCCCTCCTGACGGACGGTAGCCGTTGGCGCTGATGAGGTTTTCCATTCGGGTTTGGGCGTTTTCGGCACTCCAGCCGATGGTTGCCACAACCGACTGTTCAGTCTGGCCCGACTGGCAGACCAGCACTCCGCTATCCAGATAGGGTTTGAGTATCGACATGGCTCCGCCAAAGAAAAAGTTGATGTTGTTGTCGCCGGGGTCGCCGGTGAAGAATTCGATGTTAAAGGGCCCGTCCTCGTTGTCAAGGTCAAGCTGATCCCTCACGTGTTCGCCCTGCAGCGTGCCTACTCTCCAGTTGTCGAAGGTTGCGTAATAGGTAACTGCGTTGGTACCCATTATCAACCGGTCATAAGCGATAACAGGGATACCCTTCTCCTTGGCTGTGGCAAGCACTTCGGTCAGGGAATCGCCGTCGATGGCCGCGATGACCAGTACGTCGACGCCTGCCGCGATCATGTTCTCGATTTGAGCTATCTGCATCGGGACTTCGTTTTCTCCGCCGTATTGAAGATCTACTGCGTAACCTGCCGCTTCAAAGGATTTGCGCATATTGTCGCCGTCCTGATTCCAGCGCTGCAGACTTTGAGTTGGCATTGAAATACCGATTCTGTAGGTATCGCTGACGGGATCCGCTTCATTGTCCTCTACCGGGCCTGCCGGAGCGCCGCCGCCGCCGCAAGCGGTAACGACAAGCATGAGAATCAGCAGAAGCGCCGGGAGCCATACTCTTTTCTGTGCTTTTTTCATATTGTCCTCCTTAATATTTTTAAAACGAATGAATGTGCTCGCGCAAATATGTACGGTGATTATGGGAAAATATTACATATATTGTGCTCGAGCAAATATTACTATTATATTACTATTGTTTGGCACTGTTGTCAATACATTTTTGTAAATTTAAATTTCTTCTTTACTATTAGCTTTATGTGGTGTATAATATGTGCAATCAATAAATGTGCCCGTTCACAAAATTAACTTGGAAGGTGATAATGATATGTCCACTATAAAGGAAATAGCGGAGCTTGCGGGGGTTTCGCGGGGAACGGTCGACCGGGTGCTGAACAACAGAGGCTCCGTGAATCCGATAAAAGAAAAAAAGATCCTCGAAATCGCGAAAGCGCTGAACTACACGCCAAATATCGCGGGAAAAACCTTAGCTGTAATGAAAAAACAGTTGAAGTTCGGTTATATATTATTCGGCAGCACATCGAGCAACCCTTTCTTTTTAGATGTAGTCGACGGCATCGAAAGCCGTTCGGCCGAACTCGGCGAATACGGCATCAGCGTAGACATCCGTTATTCTGTTCTGGGCGACCCCTCCCTTCAGGTGGAGCAGATAGACGTCCTCATGGAAAGCGGCATCGAAGGCCTGGTCATAACGCCCATCAACCACCCCATGGTGATCGAAAGGATCAGAAAGCTCACCGACAGCGGTTTTCCGGTCGTTACCGCGAATTCGGATATTCCCGACAGCGGAAGGCTTGCGTACGTGGGAAGCGATTACTACAAAAGCGGCGAGACTGCCGCCGGTATCATGAACCTGATCTGCGCCGGAAGCGCAAAAGTAGGCATCGTGATGGGTTCGCCGCTGGTGTTGTGCCACAGCGAAAGAGTAGCCGGGTTCAAAAAACGGATCGAAGAGGCGTACGGCGGCATCAGGATAGTCGGCACGGAAGTCAATCACGACGACGATATCCAAAGTTTTATCGTGACAAAAAAATTGCTTAAAGCTCATCCTGAAATCGACGCCATTTTTCTCGTAGCCGCCGGTGTGGTCGGCGCCTGCCGCGCCATAGCGGAATCCGGGCTCGAGGGAAAACTCAAAGTGGTGAGCTACGATACGACTATCGCGTCCCGCACGCTTATCAATTCAGGCGCCATAGCGGTGGCCATAACCCAGGAACCCTTCGTTCAGGGCGCGAAACCGCTGGATATACTGCTGAACTACGTCGGTATGGGCCTGAAACCCGAACAGGAATACTACTATACCGCGTTAGGTATCAAAATCAAGGAAAATCTATAACGAGCCGTCTCCTCCGCCCGGAAAACGGGCTTATGCAAAAGGACCAGCGAATCATATCTGTTGGTCTTTTTGATTTCGCTTATGCGCAGGGGAGAAGGAGCCGCGCCGAGCGCGGGAAAAGGACGCCGATTACTCGGCGTAATGTTTCAATCTCTTTGAGGGTTAGCCTTACCTGCCCATTTATACAATATTTTCGTGCAATGTGTTGACAACGACCATATAAATTGTTATTATATCTATAATGATATAGCAAAAGGAGATATACCATGACCGGTGAAACAACAAACATTAACATGCGCATGGATAAAGCATTAAAGGAGCAAGCCGAAGCGCTCCTGTCCGAGTTGGGAATGAACATGACAACAGCGTTCAATATATTTTTGCGTCAGGCTGTTAGGCAGGGCAAGATACCATTTGAAATATCTTTAAACCAGCCAGCAGTTGGCACGACTGACATGGATGCCAGAAGGGAGCTAAGAGAAGCGTTCAGAGCCATTCAGGAAGACTCCGTCAGGAACGGCACAGACAAGATGACGATGGCAGAAATAGATGCTGAAATTGCGGCTTATAGGTGTGAGAAAAGAAAAAAGACGCCATGATCAGAGTTGTTGTGGATACGAATGTTCTTGTATCGGCGGCACTTACACCAAACGGCAACGCTGCCAAAATAGTAGAGTTGGTTTCTGTGAAAGCTGAAATCCAAGTTTACTACAGTACAGAAATTTTATCCGAGTACGAGGAAGTGCTGTCACGGCCACGACTAGGTATTATTGCTGAAAAACAAGCCCGTGCTATCAACGCAATAACAGGGACAGGAATTCTGGTTGCCCCTGCTGCTACAGATGCATATTTACCGGATGAGACTGATCGGGTTTTTTACGATACAGCCCGGGAAAACAACGCAATCCTCATAACTGGAAACACTAAGCATTATCCCGATGAGGATTTTATTATTACTCCGAGCAAGTTTTTGGAAT
>Ga0123353_10014528_pt1 | contig 11361 bp, 6 predicted proteins | sample TergutLab28metaG_3_FD_92763 | JGI IMG/M metagenome (GOLD analysis project Ga0123353, IMG submission 92763) | Labiotermes labralis P3 segment gut microbial communities from Petit-Saut dam, French Guiana - Lab288 P3 | ecosystem: Host-associated > Arthropoda: Insects > Digestive system > Gut ... | reverse complement strand
GGAGGTGGGCTGCGAGCTGCATCACGAAGGGGCCGCGCAGCTGCTGAAGGATGCCGGGGCGCACGTTGACGGCAAACGCGTATACCTCCCGGCGGGGCTGGCCGAAAAGGCGCTGAAGAGCGCGCCCTCCCGCATTGTGCTGTATGACCGCAGCGGCAACGCCGCCATGCACCTGCACGGACGCAACAGCTATTTCGGCACCGGGTCGGACTGCATTTACCTCCGGGACAGCTTCACGGGGGAGCGGCGGCTGTTCACCGAGCCGGACCAGATCAACGCTGTACGATTGGCAAACGCTTTACCCAATGTCGATTTCCTGATGTCGATGGGCCTGATCTCCGAGGCGAAGCCGGCGTTTCAGTACCAGCTGCAATACGCGAACATGATCAAATACTCCTCCAAGCCCCAAGTCATCGTGGCGGGAGATAAACAGAGCCTGGACGACATGACCGAGCTGGCGGCGGCAATCGCCCCCGAGGGCAGAGAAGAGCTCAAACGCAAACCCCGCTTCCTGCTCTACGACGAGCCCATCTCCCCGCTGGTGCACGGCTTCGAGGCCATAGACAAGCTGATGTACTGCGCGGAGCATCACATTCCCACCAACTACTCCCCGGGGATGATGGCGGGGGCCACCGGCCCCGTCACGCCCGCAGGCGCGATCACCCTGGCGGCAGCCGAAATTATCTTTGGGCTGACGATCCACCAGCTCGCCAACCCTGGCGCGCCCTTCGTGTTCGGCGCGGGCATGTCGAATCTCGACATGGGCAGCATGCAGCCCTCCTATGCCTCCCCCGAGGCCATGATGACCCAGGCCGGCCTGTGCGAGCTGGGGCGCAACCTCTACGGTCTGCCCACCTGGGGCTTCGCGGGCTGCTGCGCGTCAAAAGTCGCGGACACCCAGGCCATCAACGAGGCGGCGACCTATATCTTCATGGCGGGGCTGACGGGCACCAACGTGAACCACGACCTGGGCTATCTGGAGTTCGGCCTGACCTACTCCTTCGACCTACTGGTCATGGCGGACGAGAGCGTGGGGCAGCTGCGCCGCATCTTCGACGGCATCCCCGTCAACCGGGAGACCCAGGCCCTCGACGCCATCCGCGAGGTTGGCCCCGGCGGCAATTTCCTGGACTGCGACCATACCCTTGACCATTACCGGGAGAACTGGTTCCCGGGCGTGTCAGATCGCAACACCTTCGAGCGCTGGGCGCAGCTGGGCTCCCTGACGATGGAGCAGCGCTGCAAGGCGAAGATAGAGAAGATACTCGGGGAGCCGGCGAAGGCGCAGAACGAGGAGAAAATAAATGCTGTGCTGGAGATCATAATGTCGAGGTGAGTCGGCTTTCCTAAAACGTTCTATAGTCAGCGCGCTACAATGCAACACCCTACAAGGGTTCCGCCCGTGGCGGGCTTGAATTGCGCACGATAATTGCCATCGGCGAAATCCCTGTAGGGCGTGCCATTGGCCCGCCGTGCACAACAACACAAATAAAGAGGTAAACACTCATGTCAATCTACGATTATTCCATCCAAACCATCGCTGCCCGCGTGGGCACCGAGGTGGACCAGGCCTACCACGCCCTGGGGATACCCATCTACATGTCGAACAATTACACATTCGAGGATGTGGAGCAGGGCGCGGCCCGCGCGCAGTCCCCCGAGGCGGGGGAGCTTTACACGCGCATCTCCAACCCCACCAACAATGAGCTGGGCAAGGCCATGGCTGCCCTGGAGGGCGGGGAATACGGCCTGCCTTTCTCAACCGGGATGGCCGCGATCTCCACGCTGGCGCTGACGCTGCTCAAGGCAGGGGACCATGTGCTGTGCGACGACACCACCTATTCCGGCACGGCCTGGCTCTTCCGGGAGATGCTGCCCAAATTCGGCGTGGAAGCTGACTTTCTGGATTTCACTGATCTTAATGCCCTGCGGGCGGCTGTGCGGCCCAATACCCGGCTGATGATCTACGAAACCCCCTGCAACCCAACGATGAAAGTCATCGATATCGCCGGGGTTTCCGCCATCGCGAAGGAGGCCGGTGCGGTGACCATGGCGGACAGCACCTTCGCCACGCCGTTTATCACGCGGCCCATCGTGCTGGGCGCGGACATCGTCATGCATTCGTCCACCAAGTATATCTGCGGCCACGGCGACGCCGTCGGCGGTATCCTTGTGGGCTCCAAGGCCTTGATGGAGACCATACACGGCGACGGGCTGAAGAACCTGGGGGGCACGGCGTCGCCCTTCAATTCGTTCCTCATGCTGCGGGGCCTGAAGACCCTCGAGCTGCGCATGGAGCGCCACTGCGCCGCGGCCATGGCCATCGCGGAGTATCTGGACGCGCACCCAAAAGTCGAAAAGGTGTACTATCCGGGCCTGCCCGCCCACCCGCAGCACGAAACCGCCAAGCGCCAGATGAAGGCGTTCGGCGGCCTGTTGACTTTCGAACTCAAGGGAGGCATGGAGGCCGGGGTCGCCCTGATGAACAGCGTGAAGCTGTGTGCCCGCGCCGTCAGCCTGGGCGAGGCCAACACCCTTGTGTGCCACCCCGCCTCCACAACGCACTGGTATGTGCCCCGCGAAGACCGCTTGGCGGCCGGCATCACGGACGGCCTGGTGCGGCTTTCGACTGGTTTGGAGAATGTGGAGGAGCTTATTCAAGATTTGGAACAAGCGTTAGGGCAGGTGTAAAATAGACCTTTTTCACCCCCTCGGTCGCTTCGCGACAGCTCCCCCAAGGGGGAGCCTTTGGCGGCAGGCAACAACCAAGGCTCCCCCTTGGGGGAGCTGTCGCGAAGCGACTGAGGGGGTGGCTACGAATCTATAAAAGTCCCTCGCACATCCCCTCGATCGCCCTTTGTTCTTCATCGCAAATCTCCATCCCCGCGCGCTTTTTGTCTAGATAGCCGATCAGCGCGGCATGCTTTTCTTTCGTCAGCGCCCAGCGCAGGGCGATCACCATAGAGGGGACGAGTAGCAGCACCGACGATAGGCCCAGGATGCATTTGATCGTGAACAGCACCCCGGGGCTCTGGGGCTGGGTGACGAGGGCTGTCACGCCGCCGGTTACGGTTTCCACGGGACTGACGAATCCGGCCAGCCCCAGCAGCGTGAGTGCGGTCCAGTTGGCGAGGGCCGAGGCGATCTTCCGGATCAATTGCTGGATGCCGGAGAAGCTGCCCTCCGCGCGGTAGCCGAAGTGATATTCGCCCACCTCCGTCACGTCGCCGAACAGGGCGGTGAAGCCGATCAGCGAGAAGGATATGAAGCCGCCCAAAATGGCCGCCAGGGCGTATATGGCGAACCCGGGGCTGCTGTTCGAAATAAACATGCTGCCCACGGCGCAGGCGATCCATCCCAGGTTGCCCAGCGCAATCGCACGGTTTTTTCCGGCCTTTGCGGCGAACATCGAAGCCAGCGGTACCATCGCCACCTCGGCTATGAGCAGTGCGCCCAGGACATAGCTCAGTTCACTTGCACGTTCCAGGTTGTAGGTCATATAGTACGCGAAAATCATGGAGATGACGTCCATCGCCACCACGATGCACAGGTACATGGCGATAAAGCGCCGGAACACCCGCAGGCGCAGGGTGCCGAACATCGCCTTCCAGTTGCCCTTTTTCCCCTCGGAGAATTGTTTGCGCTCGGGGACCTTGAGGAATACCAGCAGCATCGGCAGCGCGAAGAGCAGGCCGAATACAACGCTCATCGCGATATAGCCGGTGCGCACATCCCGGTACGCCCCGACAATCAGCATGGGGGTGACGGCGCAGGCGATGGACGAGATGATCGAAACGATCATGCGGATGTTGGTGATGGACGTGCGCTCGTTGTAGTCCGTGGAGAGCTCGGCGCTCATGGCCAGGAAGGGCACTGTCACAAGGGTGGAGGCGGTGTTCATCAGCATGTACGCGAAGATATAGAAAAGGATTTTCGCCGTTTCGCTGCCCGAGGAGAGGGGATACCACATCGTCACAAAGCAGATGGCTACCAGCGGCGCGCCGAACAGGAAGTAAGGGCGGCGGCGCCCGAGTTTTGAGCGTGTGTTGTCGCTGATAATCCCCATGGCAGGGTCCGTCACCGCGTCCCAGACCTTGCCTATCAGGAAGACGCCTCCGGCCCAGAGCGGGTTGATGCCCACCGCGTCCGTGAGGAAGATGCTGTAGAAGAAATTGACTATGTTGAAAAAGCCGCCCTGAAAGATATCGCCCAGCGCGAAGAACCATTTGGTGGAAGTTTTGATTTTTTCGTTCGTCTGGTAACCGGTGCCCATATCGCATCCCCTTTGCTATTTTTACCTATTGTACAGGATTTCGCCGCCAAAAGCAACCCAAATGCAACAAAAAGGAGAGATCACCATGCCAAAACGCCTGCAGCACCACTTCGAACCCCGCTTCGGCTGGATGAACGACCCCAACGGCCTCATATATTACGAGGATACGTACCACGCGTTCTTCCAGCACAACCCCTACGGCCCCATCTGGAGCGCGATGTTCTGGGGTCACGCGGTCAGCGATGACCTCCTGCACTGGGAGGAGCAGCCCCTGGCCCTCGTGCCGGACCAATGGTACGAGAACCGCGGCGGCTGCTTTTCCGGCAGCGCCATTGAGAAAGACGGCCGGCTATATCTGTTTTACACCGGCGTTTCGGACGAGTGCGGCCAGGCGCAGTGCGTGGCCTGGAGCGACGACGGGCGGTACTTCCAGAAGTATAAGCAAAACCCCGTCATCCGGCAGTCCCCCAACGGGAGCGCCGATTTCCGAGACCCGAAGGTGACGAAAATCGGCGACACTTACTATATGGTGGTGGGCTCCGGCAAAGACGGCGTTGGCTGCGTGCTGCTCTATCGTTCAGAGAATTTGCTGGACTGGGACTATGTTGGCGTCCTATTGGAGGGTGCGCAGTACGGCAAGGTGATCGAATGCCCGGATTTCTTCCCCATAGGGGATACCTTTGGTGATGGGTTCGTGCTCATGTTCTCGCAGATGAACTGGCCCTCTAATTTGCGAAGCACCATGTTTATCTACGGCGACTTCGACGGAGAAACCTTTACGCCGAAATCGGAGCACAGCCCGGTCATCGGCCCGCACTACTACGCGCCGCAGTCGTTCCTGGACGAGAAGGGCCGTCGCGTCGTCATCGGCTGGCTGTACTCCTGGACTAAGCCCCTGGACGAGGGCGCGGACACCGCCGGCGCGCTGACCATCCCCATGGAACTGCAATACGCGGACGGGCGGTTCACGCTGTTCCCCGTCAAGCGTGCACAGAAATTGCTGCGCCAAGAGGATCCCCTGGTGACCGCGGGGCCCGATTTCGTAGAGATTGCCTCGGATTACGAGCGGCCACTGCGCTGGGAGGGCGATGTGCGCCGCGTGGATATCCTGCGCGACGCCAAAACCATCGAGGTTTTTATCAACGGCGGCGAAACGGTGTTTTCCTATTGGTTCGGGAAAGCGGGCTAAGCCATCTCAAACCCCTCGTATTCCCGTACCCAGGCGGCGACCGCCTCTCTGTCATACGTCTCCGGGACCGCGCGCAGGATGGTCTGGAGCTTTTTGCCCTTTCCTCCCGCCCCCGCCAGCTTGAACATCAGTGGCAGGTGGTTGAGATTTCGCAGCAGCAGCTTGACGGCGTCCATCGGGCCGCTGATGCCGCCCTTGGCGATGAGCCTGCGCTGGAACAGCAGATCGATATCCTTCGGCCGAAGCGTCATCATGGTGCACTTGAGCACGTCGGTGGAGGCGCGCTCCGCCGCGGTCTTTGTGCCGTAACCGGCCTCGGCGGCGGGCTTTTCGGTGAAAATACGGACTTGGTACTTCCACAGCTTTTTAACGCTGAAATCCCCGCGGCAGTGCCCGAGCAGCACCTCCGCCAGCACCTTGCCCTGGTCCATGGCAGAGCACACGCCGGAGCCCCCCATCGGGTCGGCCATGCAGCAGCTATCGCCCACGGCGGCATAGCCATCCGCAACGAACACCCCGAGGGGCCGCCGCAGAGGAATGATTGACTGCTGCCCGCCGCGTAGGATCTGTTCGCCCAGCAGGGGGTTGTCCTCCCGCAGATCGGCCAGGCCCGCCGCGAGCTCTTCATCGGTCAGGGGCCGGCCCATGATGCCCATCAGCACGTCCATGCAGTCCGGGTTGGCGGCGACCCAACTGAGCCCCTTGAACCCCCGGTGGCATAGGTAGTTGCGGAACAGGTGCTCCGGGTCCGGGCCGGGCAGGCGGTCAAAAAAGGCGCGCCACACATAGAAAATCTGGCTCGGCGGCAGTTCCCGGGGGACGAGCGAGCACTCCGGCAGCCCTAAGCGGACAGGCGAATACAAACCAGCCGCGTCGATGACCATATCGGCGAGGAGCGTCGTCTGTGCGCCATCACGCAGGACCCGCAGACCGCAGACCTTGTCATCTCGAACAACAGGCCCGATGATTTCCGTTTCGAACAGGAACTCCACGCCCGCTTTGCAGCAATCGGCAATCATGGACGCCAGCAGCTTCCGCCGTTCCATGTGCGCCTCCCTGTCCCGCGGGATGCCCGTCGTATTGGGCCAGCGCTTGCTCGGCCCGAACATCGCGGCGCAATGGGCCGCGCCCTGGCGCTCCAGGTCCGTGAAGCCGTTGCGCTCGAGCACGGCGCACTCGATGATGTCCGTCCAGTCGTAACCAATATCCGCCTCCGGCAGCCGCTCCGCTACCGTGACGCGTTGCCCGGCCTTTGCCAGGTGCAGCGCCGCGCACAGCCCCCCGTGCCCCGCGCCTGCGACTAGAAAATCCGGCATAAACGTTTCCTCCTAAGAAGCTATATTCGGAATTATAGCAATCATAACATGATTGACGCGGGTTTACAAGGGGAAAATCATCTTGATAGTTCCCGTGCTTCGACACAAGCCCAGCCGCCTTTGTTTTTGCGAGTATGGCCCCGCGACATTTGCGCACGCTGTCTATTGGGGCTGATGCACAAAGATAGGCCTTGTATTCTTACACCCTGCTTTCGCCTGGCTGTCATATCCGGTACACCCGTAAAACGCGTCGTCGCCCTTTGATTTCACAATCATATAGCCGTCCTTGCAGCGCTCGCATTTATAGATATCAAGCAGATGCGTCTTGCTGTTGGTCATGAAGTCGCAGACCTCCGGCTCGTTGGTGCACAAATAAAGGCCCAGCCCGTAATTCTTGTTGAACTCATATTTCAGCGGGTAGCCGCAGGCCGGGCAGCGTAGCCGGAACAGGTCCACGGTCTCCATATTGAGGTTTTGGGAATGCGGGATTGCAAAATCATTGATGAGCTCAATCAAGAAGCGGGAGGGTTTGTGCTGCGGGGTCAGGATATAGACGCGGTTTTTCGTGCGGGTGAGCGCCACATAGAATAATCGCCGCTCTTCCGCAAACGGTATGGAGGTGTCCTCAAACCGCACCAGCTTCATGATCGGGTCGTCCTCCAGCTGGCAAGGGAAGCCGAATTTGCCCTCGAACATATTTAGCAGAATGACGTTGTCGAAGCCTAAGCCTTTCGCGCTGTGCGCCGTCATAAAGCTTAGATTGGCCTTCGGAAACTTTTCGCATTTGACCCGGCTACCTGGCAGATCCGTGAACTTACCCGTCCTGCAAAGCTTATAGCTGTCATAGTTGTAGCGGCCGATGAGCAAGACGGAGGTTTTGGCGCCATACGCCTCCAAGATGCTCTCAATGATGCGCTCCGCCGCCTCGGCCATGGCGGCATCCGGCCTTGCGCTATCGTCGAACTCCATGAGCACCACTGGGTCCGGAAGGCGCTTGGGGGAAATTAGCTGTTTCTTGATCTGTGAGGAATTCTTTTGCACAAAGCCGCCGGCGATGTCAATCAGCTCCTGTGAGTTACGGTAGGTGTGGGTAATCTGCATCTCCACGCCGCTGCCCATCAGCTCCAGGAAGCGCGTGAACAGGCCGATCTCGGAGCCGGAAAAGGCGAAGATGGACTGCCAATCGTCGCCGACAGCCACGACCTTCGCTTTGGTAATTTCAGAAAGCCGCTTGGTCAGATTGAAGCGCTGGCGGGCGATATCCTGGAACTCGTCGATGATGATGTATTTATAGGGCAGCTCCAGTTGCTGACGCTCGATCTCCGCCAGATAGAAATGGGCATCGTTGATCATATCCTCAAAATCAATTCGATTCTGTTCGGAAAGTCGCTTTTGATAGTAATCGTACACCGGCTGTGCGATGTCCAGGAATAGCAGCGTACGGGGGTTGTCCGTTTTTTCGCGCAGGGCCGCGAAGCCGCCCGCGTCGTAGCCGCAGGTTTTGAACTGGGCGATGAAGGTCATCAGGAACTGCACCAACTTGAAGACATATTTGTCCTTGCTGGTTTCGGTGATTTTCCGGTAGATCTCCGCAAAATCCCGCTCCTTCAGGACAAAACCCTCTTTGAGCAAAATCTCCTCCAGATGCTCTGACAGCGGGCGTTTGTCTTTATACCACGACCATGTCTCAAGCAGCGTCGTGCCAATTTGCCGATGGAGCTTGCGCTTGTCCTTGATGGCGTTGGAATACTTAGCGATTTCCTGCGGTGAGAGCACATAACTGTATCCGCTTTCGCTGACGGCGTAATGCTCTAGCCAGGCGCTGTGCTCGCCCTGCTTAATCAAAAAATCCGGGGTGTACTTCTTCCTGGCGCTGCGGATTGGATGCGGGTAGACAGGCTCATACTCATAGTCCAGGCCATTGAGATAGAGAAAGTTGGCAATCTGTGCCTCCTGCACCGAGCGGAGATACTCCCCGGTGAGGGTGCGCATCTGCCTGCCGCGCTGGGCAGCCACTTTTTGAACATATTCGCCCGCACCGCTTTTCAGAGTTTCGTAGTCTGCCGCCGCTTTTGCTAAGTGGTACTGGTTGAGGTTTTCATAGTTCATCACGTCGGCCGGCAGATCGAAATAGAAGCCCAGGAACAACAGCACCTTGCGCAGCAGGGCTTTGTCGCTAAAGATTTCCTGTTCCAGCATCTCCACGATGATGTTGTAGGCGGAGTAGTTCACCTCCGGCGGCGTATTGCTGAATTTGCGCACGATGTCGTAGGCGAAGGAGTGGAAGGTGCAGATGCGCGCCGGGATGCGCAGCCCCCGGTTGATGCGTTCCTTGAGCTCGTCGATGGCCTTGCGGGTGTAGGAGATCACGATAATGTCCTCCGGCGGGACATGCTTTTTCTCCACCAGGTACTTTACCTTAGCCGCCATCGTTGTAGTCTTGCCCGCTCCGGCCCCCGCCACCAGCAGGCAGTAGTCGTCGTCCGTCACCACCGCCCGCCGCTGTTCCGCATCCAGCCTGATATTCGGATCAATATCGCGCAGCAGGTTGTCAAAGTATGTTTCTTCCCGCTCCACGATGCGGTCAATGTAGGCGATATTGTGGCTTTCGGCGTCCGGCCGCAGGGATTCAAAGCGGCGCAGGCAGGCGCTCAGAATGGAAAAATCCACCGCGAACCGGGGCGCGTTCTCGCGGCAGTATTCATATGCCACCTTATTCCCGAGCGACTCCGCCCACAGGCCGAAGCTGGATTGCAGGTTTTCCAGTTCCCGTGCCGTGATGTAATGCCCTTGACCAAAGAAAGTCTGATAGCTGTGATCAAAAGCAATGAGTGCATTTCGCAGTGCCGCCAGATCAAGCTGCGCCGATACATCCGAAGATGGTTCACCCATAGCAAAAAAGCGCGCTGGAAGCCCGCAGTGGGGGCAGCTGTCGGCGCGGTCTGAGGTTGGCTTTCGGCATTCAGGGCAATTGATCAGCGGCACGAGCAAGGCACTCCTTCTATCAATCTACTTTCAATGTTGCATCGCGATTCGACAGGAAAGTGAAGCGCTTTTGCTTTTAGGATTTCCATTTCGTGCTCTTGAGCAATCCGTTCCATTTCGTAATTGCAGTATGTTTCTAAGTTTCGCAGTGCTGTACTCAGCTCTTTGGATTTACTGCTCATAAGCTAGTACCCTTTTCTAGCAAACCGTCCTTCTCCCTAACCCACTGCACCAGCGCCAGCCTTAACTCCGGCTTCAGCCACATGTGAAAATCCATCGCAACATCCGGATGCGCAAACGTGCCGCCGCCTTTTCCTTGTTTCGATACAAGCCCAATCGCATTGGTTTTCAGGCAACCTTGCAACAGTATAGCACATTATCGGTGGCAATACAATCTTTTTCTACATTGACAAAGCGCCGAATTCCTGCGATGCCTTCATCTGAATCACAAGCCCTTCTGCACCTGTATTGTAATACTCCTGATACTGCTCGCACTTGGATACGATCCGGGAGGGTGCTTCTGTGGCAAGGTCAAACTCAAAGAACCAGTGATCCTCATATTCTCCATCAGAAGTAATGGCATAAAGGTCGGGCTTCAGAGTTTTGTTTTGGTAATTCCGCCAGCAAACGGGCTCAAATTTCATGCCGCTCACACGGATGCTTTTGATGTTACCCAACTGGATGGACAGCTCGGAAACCGCTATCAGCGCAGCGCCAGACCACTTCACCAGACGACCGGGTAATGCGACGAAAATTCCTTCCGCACTCCCCACAAATCAAAAGACCGCTCAGTACGTTCTGCGGGTTGTACCGGGTGATCCTTCTTGTTCTGTTGTCTGCGTCTAGATTTGTTTTTAATAAAATAGAAAGAGAGCAAATATAAGCATAAAAGTGTAGCACCTAAAAAGGCGACGAGGCAGCGAGTGGCCAGCGCTGGCGGTTGCCGAAAAACAATAAACGTGGTAAACTGTATAGATTTAGAAGGATACGGGGGACCACAGAAAGGTGCTAGAATTGGACAAGCAGGAAGCGCTGATCCCCTTGCCGCGCGAGCGCTTGTAGTGTTTCTGGATTCGCGCGAACGAGACGGGCACACCAAGCTCATCTACAACAACGTAGCCGCTCTCGGCGCTCAGGTCGCTCTCCAGCGTTGCCCTATCCTCCGCATGAGTAAAAGCACACCTACTATACCAGATTCCCTTTTCCCTTTTCCCTGTCAATTAGGTGCTACACTATTTCATTTATATTCGCTACACTTTTTTCTTGACAAAGACACTGATGTTACCAGTTGGCAAAGCCGATCATCTTCGACAGCATGGCCTTGTTCCCGCCGGTGAATTCCATGATCATGTCCCAAAACGCTTTGGCGTAGTACTGTCCCCGATCGCTTTCGGGCGGCGTGTTCTCCTGTTGCAGTTGCACCGCCTGCCGGATTAAGCGTTTGTACTTATCCATCATTGCCTGACCGCTGTCCTTGTTATAATGGCCGCGAAGAAAATCGAGGGTCTCGTCATCCATGTGCTTGATCATTCCATAAAACTCATTCTTCATTTGAAGGTTGGCGATGATGTCGGCGTATTTCTTGAAATCCACGCGGT
>Ga0123353_10014527_pt1 | contig 11362 bp, 8 predicted proteins | sample TergutLab28metaG_3_FD_92763 | JGI IMG/M metagenome (GOLD analysis project Ga0123353, IMG submission 92763) | Labiotermes labralis P3 segment gut microbial communities from Petit-Saut dam, French Guiana - Lab288 P3 | ecosystem: Host-associated > Arthropoda: Insects > Digestive system > Gut ... | reverse complement strand
TTGCGCTGACCACGTGACACCCCTCTATCCGCAAAAGTTGGCACTAACTTCGCCGACCGGCGGCGGCCGCTCTGTCGGTATAGTTCGCGTGCGGACTAAGGCCACGGAGTTTAGTTTTAGACAAGTACGTACACTCCATTTTAGTTAATCTAATAACAACGGGGATGACAAACCTCATGATGTTCAAACGCTTTCGATTTTGGTTTTAACACTCAAAGGTATACTTCTGCACAACGTTCTGAAGCAGATATTTGTTCTAGTGAGTGGCAGGCAGGCGTTTGTTTTCACGCTACTTGTTCCAAGGGTTAATGTACCGAAGATAAGGGCGACCTACTTTGTAAGCACGACCTCATATCGCAATTCTGGTGCTAATATTGCGCGCTGGGAATGGGCGCGTCAGATGAGCGGCAAGCACGCTTCCTAAACGCTATTCAAAAAGGGATTCTTGTAACGAAATAAATTAGCTTCAAGTAGAAAATTATTTGTGCCTAATATTAGACAGACGAATATAGGAGTTCTGTGCCCGAATTAAATGCTCAATCCAGTTTAGAAACGTTGAACAGAAACAAGACGGTCATTGTACGTGTAAACATAATGAGGCGGCTTTACGCAACCTCTGTTTCCGTGGAAAAGCAGTTAAGTATCCCATATTCTGAGTGTGTATTTGTAGCCTCACTTATCCAGCATTCCATGTGCAGGCGCCATAAAATATTGTTTGTGGTCTTTGGCTCCACCATGTTCTTCCCCCACTGTGTCATAAACGGTACGATTTTCGTAAAAAGTTGTTGAACGTAAAATGTGTGTATTTCGTCTGTAACTTTGAAACATTTATCATTCTGTGAATACGTCAGTGAGATATTATCACAAATGTACATAGGTCTTCATGTCAAGTACACGTCATTCTAGTCACTTTTTTTTAATGAAGCTTGAATTTTCTCGACAGATTTTCGAAAAATACTCAAATATCAAATTCCATGCAGAGCTAGTAGCCCTTTTCACAAGTTTTCGAATGGGCTTAAAAACGCATGTGCGTACACTTTGTTTTACAAAAAAAAAAATTGTGTAATTATAAATACAAACAAAATTAACTCCGTGTAACAGCCATTCTTCAGAAGCCTGTTAATAAAACTCCTTCTTTTTATGGTACCCGATGGTCTACCGTCTTTGCAGGAGCTGGACATTTGTCCTGAACCACACAAATCCAGTTTACAATCTTAGGCTGTAAAGCCACCTTTAATATCATCCTCCTATCTTTGCATGACTTTTCCTTCAGTTGTTTAGACACAAATGTTGCATTCGTTATCCCATGCGTGCTACATGTTCATCGAATTCTCCTTGATCTGACTGCCTCATAATATTCTTCGACTAACAAATAATAAGTTGCTCCTCAATACGCACCCCACACCCGCCCATGTAGCGCCGAGGTTAAAGAAAGAGCATAGCTAAATCTCTTCTCCCCCCTCTTTACCTTCAAGGCAGGTTATAGGATGAGCCTTTATCCCAATGACGCAGCTTTTCCAGCACTCTGTCCCTTTCGCTTTTCTCAGTCCAGTTATTTTCACAGTCCGCTTCTCCAACGTCACTCTTCTATATTCTTTTAATGTAAGAGGCCGCCTCGTCTGTCCCATACAGTTCGTGAGAGTACGGTTCTGAACCCGGAGAGCCCCTTTGCCCCGTTCCAAGCTGATTCGTCATGGACAGACCGCGGAGTGACGGCGATGAACACGCTAGTGTAAGGTGCACAGTACATGACAGCAGCTTGACCTCTGTGAACCGAACACGTCGGTGTATTCTTAAAAACAAACCGTCAGATTTCAGTCAAACACAACAACGTTATTTTATTTAGAAAAATGACAGCATGTTTCGGTCTAAGAGACCATCACAAGCCATCATTACAAAAATTCTAAAAATAAGGGGCAATGTAGTGCATAATAAGCTCGATAGAACTATATAAAATCGTCTGTTTGGTAATACCCTAGCCTGTAATTATGTCAGAGTTGTGTGGAAAAAAGTTTATAAGAGATTTTTATTTGTTTAAAATTTGTTGTTGCTTGAGAACTTATTATTCAGTCACAAGTGATGGCCACGCGATGTAAATCACGTTGAAGATATTGTACTTGCCGAATTTACAGATAACCCTAGATATGTCGATACAGTATTCTTGGTATATGTTCCTTAGATGTTATATACGTTCAGGTAACTGCCTTTTCAGGGAATGTCGTTTTCCGTGAACTGATATGTTCCAAAGTGGGAGATCTCATTAATTTATAAGTCGTAACGGAGGATTGGCGTGACAGGTGTATGCATAGTGCAAGATGGCTTATGACTTCCGCTACGCAAACTACCAAACATTTTATGTGAGTGGGGTAGGGCTACTTGTACTAGGGGCCTGCCAGCCTCTACCAAAACAAGACAATGAACACACACAAACGCATACATATATATTCGGCCCCGAGCGGGATTCGAAACTAAGAATTCAGTGTCCAAGTGACAGAAAGTATTACACGTCGTACGCTACGCGACCACAGTGTGGAAGTTGTACAGTTTAATGAAATGAAATCCGAGTCTCGTGCTGTATACCCATTTTTTGTATGCAGTAACATGATATTGGACGTTTTAAACCAGGGCTGGACAACTTAAACCCACCGGAGGGCAACATAATTTTTAAGGACTCTCCTGATGGCCGCACTTATCCTTACGTATATCAGAATGGGGGGGGAGGGGATTGAATTCACTAGAACGCCGTTATTTAGAAACAAAAAGTTGCGCTAAAAGTGCAGTTGGTTTGCTGTGTGCTGTCTTAAAATGATGAGTTGAAGCCCTTGTAAACATTTTCTTTGCTAATAAAGTTGCCATGTTATGTTCTGTGGGCCTGTTATATTTGTAAAATTATATTACTGAAAATTTTAAGTTGGCAGGGGGCCTAATGTTGGGCCGCCCTGTTTTAAGCCATGGGTTTCCAAAGTTTTTATGGCAGAGGGTCACTCCCGATGTTGTGGGCTTGTTCTCGGACCGCGCGTAGAGAAATAACAATCAGTGGTATACTTAACTGGCTAACTTATTGTGAAATTTATACAGTTTTTACACGATTTACTAATGTGGCCGCGAGTGGCAGTTTGGAGACACACGTAATGCCTAGTGGACCAGTGCGTTGCAAATTAAATTTTCCTCGTAATCGGTGGTGTTGGAACAACACCAAAATTTGACTGAAATTTGGTAAGCGGTGTAGTAGGTGAGGGACATATACTGCAGCTCGTGTACTGCATCACTTGAAGCAAAAAAAAAAACGGTAAGATGATGAAGCCACACGCTGTAACAACTTGTGCTGACTTCAACGTGGCATGGTATTCGCTCATTACGGGCAGTCAACTGATGTCGATCCTGTACACCGAGTTCATGGAAATTTCCTATAAGCCGTAAGACTGTCCTGCGCATTTCCCACATGCGAACCAAGTGCTTTGCAGGCAACCTGCCAAACGGAACTGAGAAGACCTGGTTTTTGGAAGCTTGGATTGCATCTGTTGAGGTAACGTAGCGGCATATGAAATAGAAGTGGGACGATGAATGGTTAATGTGTAGTGATACGAGAGGAAGTGGTGTCGGTCAGTCTGATGATAATGACTCGGAATATTCGTGCAAGGTCAGAGAAAAATAAAGAAAAAGTTCTAAGACAGGCGGCCTTTGAACGGGACACAATCCGCGTACTTCATATGTGTGAATCAAACACTTGATGGCGTACAAGTAGAAAGGATCCAGAAATATTTATACCACAGAATACCTGTAACGAAGTCAGACTGGAGATGGTACCAGTTGTAACGCCGAGGTTGTTTTGTATCGAAATTCTCCGTAATTTACGTTCATGGGTCCGAAATTGTTCGTTGCCGTCGCTGCCGTGGAGTACATCCAAGTTCATCAAAGCTTGCTGCGTGAATTAATCTAGGTTAAACGCAAGAGTCGGCGTTTGCGACGCTGCATTGGCCTGTCAGTATCGCCATGTAGCCCACACCATCTTATTCGCATTACTTATTTATCAACAATGTTCCGTGTTACTCCTGCCGACTACAGACAGCATATGCATTCTTTTCCAAACGTTATAAATGCGCTGGATGTTTCCTTTTTTTTTACAAAAACACCCTCGAGAAATGCATGTACATGTATTTGCTCTCCGGTCCGACTGGAAGCTAATTGTTGCAGTCTTACCGTCAGTGGTCTCAGGGGTTGTAATTTCCAAAGGGGTCGTCCGAGTTCATACAGCGACTAACTACGAGATGGACGGTTCGGGGTTCGAATCCCGACAAGGACATTAGATTTCTCTCTTCTTTAAAAGCGTCCACACCGACTCTGGGGCACACCCAGGCTGCTATTCAATGGGTACCGTAGTTCTTTGCTGGTGGTAAAGCGGCCGAAGCATGAAGTTGACCACTCACCTCCATCTAGTGCCGAGATTAAGAATGAGTGGAGCTATACCTCTGCTCCCTTTATATGCCTTCATTATATTGACAGGGACAAGCTAAGCGCCATCCATAAAATCATTTTACTTTTCTATTTCCCTACACTGGATTTTAAAATGTAATTACGCGTTTTGTACAAGCGAAATGGAAACGTGTGTGTGATGTGACTTCGCGTTGTAACAGGGGAGAGGCTGTCGCATAGATCACTCATTCGGACGAAACTTTTAATGCCCGCCTAAAAAAATAACGTAGCCCGTGTTGTAGATTTGTTCCCTGAATGCAATAGCTTCTCCACTGTTGCAATGTGAAGTCACATCACACACGCTTCCATTTCGCTTCAAGACCGTGAACAAATGAATTGCCTCTGTTTTCGGATGAACTGGTCACAAGCTTACTTTGCAGCGAGTACTGTAGTTGGGCCGCGGGTGCTATGCCCGCACTGCCTCACTGTTTCTGTAAGGGTCATGTGCTATCCGTTCGGAATTTTGGCTACGCCATAGTCATGTGAAAATCGAGACAGTGGGAGATCAGAGACTTGTCTGTACGTTCACTAATTCAAATATGTTTCTTTATTTAAAGAACTGGAATCTTGCAGAGCAGTGTTAATGATGTCATGTGTTCAAGCATAGAAGAACCCTTTCCATTGCTACAGACATGTTTCATATGCGCTAAGGTGTTTAGTTATTTCATCTCGGACACCCCCAAACTAAGCAATCGGAATTATGTTCTGTTTTAATGAAGGATGCTTATGAACAGTGACGTAGTGGCACAGTGGTCGATAAATTAGCCGCGATGTCTCAGAACGGTGAAGTATCCGTGGACACTTTGTATAAGAACGAGAACTCTTTGCACAGCATCATGAACAACATTTACATCATATCGGCCACGGCAGCATGGGAGAAGCGGCACGGCGCTGCTGTACCATTCAACAGCGACCAGCGCCGTCACGCCGCTGACGTCACCAAAAGGATCGTGAGGTCCCTGAGGAAGAGGAGCATACGATGGTAAGTTTCATTATGTTGAATTGCGGGGGAGATGGTTGTAGTAGTCTGTTGACGATCTGGACATTGAATTAGCTCCAGAGTAGCCTTCCTATAATACTAAGTAGCTTACACTGGCCTGACCAAGGAATTCTGTGCTTGTATAGGCCTAGAAGATTTCGTCGGTGTGTTTGTAAAAGGCTAGCCCTGTTGAGATCCTGTACACCCCTACACTGTGTTCGTCAAAAAAATTCACAAGTTATAAATATGCAGCAAATAAGGGCTGAAAATTAATAATAAATACGTCAGATCTCATGAATGTAAGGAATGTAATATGGTAGAATCTTTCGATGACTGAGTGGATTTCCCACCTCTTATAGGGGGGCCAACTGTGCTTGAAACTCTCGGTTCTTTAACAACAGGAGGAACTATAAACTACACAAACGAAATTCTTCACTACATGGCTAGCTAAATTAGAAACAGGCCACTTAGAAAGCCAGACGTAGTTGGAGGGCGATTACGCGTACGAATTAGTTGGAAATATGAAACAAGTGTACCAGGAAGCGGTCCTGAATTTACGTACAGTGCTTACAAGAACACTGAATTCGTGCAGTTACTGTTGTTTGGCAGGAGTGAGTCAGCACTACGCCACATTTGTGAAAATGCGTAGTGACATGGCCACGTGCCAGTGTTTTGCCACCAGCTGCCATAGGCGGTGTGTCTGAACCAGTTCGCCGAAACGTGCTGAACTCAAATGCTTTTACACGCATTCAAAAACGTGCCTCAGATATTTTTTTAAACAGTGTGGGGTATAGAAGTGGCTTTTGTTCCGCCCTGTACTGTCAACTCACCTCATCTCATCGGCCGCTTCTTCTGTTCTTGATGTGTTTAACGTTGGTGCTTCTACTAAATGCATAATACGAAATTAGCCATGTTTGTAATTCTAATTTATCAGAAAATATATCGTATTATTTTTCGATTATGCGTATCGGTTCTTACACCATACGATTGCAATGATTAACCTTTTGGCGCCGGAATTATTTTTTTTTAATTTTAGCACACCCTGTATATAAAATGTTAATAATACAGGAACCAAATACATTAGAATTATGAAACAAACTGCATTTTGAAGAGAAAAAAAACGGAGAGCACATACCATGTTTAAAATATTCAGTACCTATATTTGTTGAATAAATATATAAAATGCAACTTTAGAGGTTAGCGGTGCGGTACGTCCACTGTAGTTGACATTAGGCGTCAAAAGGTTAAAATTAATTATAGTATTTATGTGCCAACCACTTCCAGAATAGTTGTCCTGTAATTTTAAACTTACGGGATAGACAGTCCGGGGATCGAACGTCGGTGGGCGCGAGATTTTCCACACCCGTCCACACCGGCCATAGAGCCCACCCAGCCTCATACAATGGGTACCGGATTATTCCCAGGGATAAAGCGGCCGGGGCGTGAGGTTGACCACCCACCCCATCTGGCGCTACGGTTTCAAAAAAAAAAAAGTAGAGTTATACCTCTTCTCCCCTCTGGGTCGTCATGGACTGCTCTACGTTGAACTTTTATCTTGAAAATAAATCATTTATGCATTAAACTGTACTCAGTTGCATTGCTACCATTTTGAGTACCCTAAAGCTTCCGTCTCCGATTTTGATACGCAAAATTGGGTTTTCTCCAGCGAAGTCTGATTTCTCGTGTTTGGTGGGGGGAGGGGCACTGACCCAAAGGAGCTACCTGTAACAGCCAGTGTCACTGCAAGTTCATTTGTCGCCATCCTATTGTAAGCCACGCCAATCCAGCCCGTGTCACCATACAAAGTACCTAAGAAAGAAAGAAAGAACTACAGCCGTAACGAAGTAGGCGACACTGGAGAAGTCGTCCACGAATTTTTCTTGCTGGGGTGAAAGTTGTGACAAAAATAGACGTATATTACAGGTGGGGTCGGAAGCCGGATGATGGCCGGTATGGGTGTGCTGAAAGAAAGGTTTGGAAATCAGATCGTGCGTATTCGAGTGTGGACTGAAGCCGCACTGGTACGGATCTGGTGATGTGGCGGTGATGCAGCCTTTTCCAATACAGATAACTGATCGGCGTGTGGAGTGCGAAATTGAGACACTCAAGAAGAATCGTGTAAAGAAAAACCAACTTGATACACAACTTGGATTGGAACAAGTTCCAGTCCAAACTGGACAACAGACAGGCTTCTAAAAAGAATAAAAAGTACCATTTGCTGTAAACATATGGTTGTATCTCCTGATGGTGGGCCTATATACGCCCGAAACATGCAGAGGTTGACGAAATATACTAAGAATAAGCTGTGCATGAAGGTAGTTTTTCTTTACATGATTATATCTAGATGCACGGTCAACAAATCATTTAAAAAAAAACATGAGGAAGTCTGTAAGGACAGTCGGAACCTGACCGGAGTTCGAAACGGGTAGACATACATCTCGAAATGGAGGCAGTCGTCTTACCACTTTGCTAGGCAGCTTCGTATGTAACAGGAGTCGGTTAACCGAAAAACTGAAACCCGTTAACACTGGACAACAAAATTTAATTTATTTTCGACCCACGAACTTCAATAGGGTGAACTTAGCAGTACTTTTGTGCTGAATTCAGATATGTATACAGAATTTTTCTATCAGGCAGAGTTTCAAACACAAAGAGGACTCTATTTGTGCAAAACAGTACTTTACGTACTAATGAAACAGGCAGAAACTTACCTCTAAAATGTAGAGGCGAATGACTTTCGCCGGCAATTGGCTTTAGGTACATCGCTCTTCAGTGTCCAACAATAGTCTGCCAACATACTTGAGGTCCACTTGCCTTGGTACCGCTTTTCCATAGCCAAAATGTCTTGATGAAGTCTTTCACCGTGTTCGTCACTGACTTCGCCGAGGTTTTCTGGGAAAAAATCCAAGTGGGACTCCAGAAAGTGGATTTTCAGACTCATATTGCATCCCATAGATTTGTACCAAGTCGAAGTCAACAGGTCCTGCACAACATCCTGATAGTTCGCTGCTTTGTGATCTCCTAAGAAGTCCTTGCAAATCCTCTTAAAAGACAACCATGCATTTCTTTCAGTCTCAACCAGGTCTTCATCGAACTGTTTGCCTTGCATCAGTTCCCTGATCTGGAGTCCTATAAATATACCTTCCTTGATTTTTGCGTCACTCACATTTGGGAACTTTTCCTCAAATATTGGAATCCACGGCCGGTTTTATTCATACCTTTCACATAGTTTTTCATGAGGCCCAGCTTTGTGTGCAAAGGGGGCAGAAAATTTTCTCCGGAAGAACAAGAGGAGGATTGACGACATTTTTCTCCCCTGGCGTCAGTGATGTTCGTTTAGGCCACCGTTTATTTACATAGTGATTCTTCTTGTCCCGGCTGTCCCACTCACACAGGAAACATCAGTATTTTGTGTACCCGAGTTGCATTCCGAGTAACAGTGCCACAACCTTGAAATCACCACATAACTTCCAATTAAATTCGTCATACTTAATCGTTGCCAACAGTAGCTTCGTGCTTTCATAAGTTTCGTTCATGTTGGCTGCTTGAGCCAAAGGAACGGAAGGGAACTTGTTTCCGTTGTGGAGTAGAACCACCTTCAAGCTCACTTTTGACGAATCAGTGAACAAGCGCCACTGATCTGGGTTAAATTCATGGCTAAGAACTTCCATAACGGAACAAACATCATCGCAAAACATTACACCATCTTCCTGGGAGAAGAAATCCTTGAATTCTTCATGGCGCCCACGGTAAAAACACACCTTAGTGTGGTGGCGCAGAAGATTCCAGCCCTTTAACCTGGAGCGAAAGGTGTGGGTGATAGAGAAATTCTGGAAACATGTTTGAATTTAGCGTCCAAAAATACATCAGAAACAGACATTTTTCCTCATGGGCCAAAATCTTTGTTGACCGGTGTAATGCGTCTCGTAAATGTGCCCAAATAAACAATAACTTTCCAGGTGATTTAGATAATGAAATACTTTTGTCAAAAATACAGTCGTAAGACATATCAGTTCTAGTTTGCTGTAATTCGTCGTGGTACTAAGTAGATATTATCCAGTTTTAGTAAACATCCACATGTCTTTTGTAATTCATTATGACCAACCAAATGCGAGGTTTTCTGTGTGTGTGTGTTTTTTTCCCCTGAAAAGTAAAAAGTCCACACCAGTAAACCAAGAAAGACTAAATAACTTACGCGTCTTGTTGTTGGTGTAGTGTCGGATGTTCGTAAATTTGTGTTTGAATTTGAACGCCGCCTTGCATAACTCGTGATGAATGATGGGCGAGGTGCACAGGTTTATTAGAGAATCGAGATTTTCCCAGTAATACAGAAGAAGAAGAAGAAGAAGAAGAAGAAGAAGAAGAAGAAGAACAAACTAAAACTTACATGTCTGGTGCCTGTATTCTTTTCAAAACCGGTTTGTTTCATTTGACTTTCTTTTTGGTACGTTTTTGGTACCTCTTTATAGAACTACAAGACCTGTCCATAATTACATTTAGTGTTACGTAGCACCGACCGTATTCTATAAGAGTTCACACTCGTATTTTAATTAACATATTAGGGCAGCTTAACGTTTATGCACAGGCAATTGCTGTTGTGTGCTGTGTTGCAATCTTGATAGTCACATTTCGGTCTGACAAAATTAGGCCCGTGTGGTCGTAATGGAGATGAACAAAGATGCGAATGGAGAGGAACATAGAACTGGGTTATGCCAGTTTTGATGTTTTGCTGACCGCGCATCTCAGTATAATCGCAGTAATTAACCAACTTAATGCACAAATTCTTGTTTTATAATAAGATTATTATATTACTCTACATGTTTCGAGCACTGTGTTCTCATCATCAGGAGGTCAAAATTGTATTATACAGCATCTGATATCATCACACTCTGTAGGTGGCCGTCCGGTGCACCGGACGGCCACCTACAGAGAGTGATGATACCAGATGCTGTATAATACAATTTTGACCTCCTGATGATGAGCACAACAGTGCTCGAAACATGTAGAGGAATATAATAAATTTATTATAAAACAAGAATTTGTGCATTAACCCTTTAAACGCCGAGTTAAATCCCATCTGCCACCTGCTGGCATTATTAGGAGCTCACCACATTTCCCACGTTAACGGGTTGAAGGGTTAAGTTGGTTAATTACTACGATTGGGTTATGCCGGTTTTGATAGAATGAACATATCGAAAAGAATGAGGAGCAAGAAAAATGTCAGTTGCAAAAGTCATTGTAGGAGACCAGTTTTGAAACGAAGCTTAGATGAATCACGTGGGATGTGAGGGAGTTAAGGAACCAGCCTGTTTGGCCGGCGTCTAAGAAAAAAACGGCTCAACACACGAGAGACCGTTTAAAAATGATAACGTTCGAGTTTAGCTTCCGGTCAAGTTGGGTTGGACTTGTAGCAGTACAAATCGAAATTAGCCATACGGCTATAGGTGGAGATCCCCAGTATGAAGTGTCACTGAAATGCGTTTCGGAGATACGCGAAAGAAGAAATCGTAGATGACACACTCATCACGTGAACCCTTAATACGAAGCCCTTTTTTTTATCGAAGTGGACTGATCACACCCACGATGGAAATTGATGCGATGAAAACGGGACCTTAACAATATATATATAGACTAAGTAAATTGCTACGGGGAAATGCAAATCTTCAAACCGAACGAGGTAATTCTGTGTTAACTTCACCGTCTTGCGTGCAAAAAAAAAATGAAATTACATTACAGCCCAGTGTGAGGAAACACGAACGAAACATTTCAATTCATATGTGTCGAAGTAACAGCCCTTAAAAGGCGTATTTCGTTCCAATTCATATGTGTCGAAGCAACAGCCCTTAAAAGGCGTATTTCGTTCCAATTCATATGTGTCGAAGCAACAGCCCTTAAAAGGCGTATTTCGTT
>Ga0123353_10014526_pt1 | contig 11363 bp, 13 predicted proteins | sample TergutLab28metaG_3_FD_92763 | JGI IMG/M metagenome (GOLD analysis project Ga0123353, IMG submission 92763) | Labiotermes labralis P3 segment gut microbial communities from Petit-Saut dam, French Guiana - Lab288 P3 | ecosystem: Host-associated > Arthropoda: Insects > Digestive system > Gut ... | reverse complement strand
GTCACCGCGGAGGAGATACGCGAGGCCCTGGCGGACCCCGTCAACCAGATCCTCGACGCCATCCGCGCCACCCTGGAGCGCACCCCCCCCGAGCTTGCCGCGGACATCATCGACCATGGGATCACGCTCACCGGCGGCGGGGCGCTGCTGCGGGGCATCGACCAGCTCATCTCCAGCGAGACGAAGATACCCGTGCACATCGCGGAGAACGCCCTGGACTGCGTGGTGGACGGCACGGGCCTGTGCCTTGAAAACAGCCATCTGTACCACACGAATGAGGACGACTAAACCTTGAAGCGATTCTGGAAAAACGCCGCGGTGCGCGTATTCGCCGCTGTCATCGCAATGCTTTCGGTGGGTACGCTCCTGTCGTTCGCATTGCGCGGTAAGTCCTCCCCCTTCACCTCTGCCGTAGGGCTGGTCGCCAGCCCCCTGCAGGGGCTTTGCGCCTCTCTGGCCGGTTACGCCAAGGATTTCGCCGGCTACTTCCGCTCCGCCGCCGCGCTGCAGGGGGAGCTGGAAGCCATGCAGGCGGAGCTCGATTCCCTGCGCGGGCGCCTGGTGGGCTACGACGACAACAAACGCAAGCTGGCCACCTACGAAAAGTTCCTGGAGCTCAAAACGGAGAACCCCGGGTTCCAGTTCGCCGAGGCCAGCATCATCGGCCTGGATAGCGCGGGGCAGTTCGGCACCTTCACCCTGGGGCGCGGCAGCGCCTCGGGCATCAAGGTGCACGACCCCGTGCTCTACGGCAAATACCTGGTGGGCGTGGTGAGCAAGGTGGAGCTGACCACCTGCACGGTGAACACCATCCTCAACCCCCACGTCAACGTCGCGGTGTACGAGACCGCCACCGGCGAGATCGGCGTGGCCAACACCACCGCGGAGTTCGGCAGGCAGGGCCTGTGCGCCGTGCCCCAGCTGCCCCGCACCACGGCGGTGATCCCCGGGGCCATCATCTGCACCTCGGGCCGGGGCGGCATCTACCCCAAAGACCTCATCCTGGGCACCGTCACCGACGTCATCGACGACGACCAGAACGTCTCCGCCATCGCCATTGTGCAGCCCGCCGCCGATTTCGCGGCCCTGCGGGATGTGTTCGTGCTCATCGGGCAGTAGATTCGTTACCCCCTCAGTCGCCTGCGGCGACAGCTCCCCCAAGGGGGAGCCATTGGCAGCACCACAACGTTTCGTTTACCGCCAGAGGCTCCCCCTTGGGGGAGCTGTCGCCGCAGGCGACTGAGGGGGTATTATAAACACCATGAAAAACTTCTTCCGCAACAAAAAAAACCTCCGCCGTTTCCTGCTCGGCGCATTGGTCTTCCTGGTGGCCATGGCACAGAACGTGCCCCTGCTGCCGGGCATCTACGGCGTGCGCCCCCTGCCCCTGCTGCCCCTGGTCATCGCCATTTCCGTGCTGGACCAGGCGCTGCCGGGGGTGCTCTTCGGGGCCGCGGCGGGCCTGCTGTGGGATATCAGCAGCCCGGCGGCCATCCCCACGCGCTGTACCTCACCTGCGCGGCCTTCCTGTGCGCCATGCTCATGCGCTACGTGCTGATACGCAACAAGCTCACCGTGGGCCTGCTGACCTTCCTGCTCACCGCCGGCTACTTGGCTTTGCGCTGGGCCACGGACTACGCTGGCCTGGCGGGCGCGCCCTTCGCGTTGTTGCGCTACTCCCTGCCCTCCCTGGCCTACACCATGCTGCTGGCCGTGCCGGTGTACCTGCTCACCCAGGGCATCGTGCGCCGCACCTCGCGCCGCTCGAAAGCCTATGTGCCGGGTACCTTGCGCTGGGAAGAAGCAAGCTCTTGAATTCCCCGCCCCGCTTCCCACCGAATCCCCCAGGCGCCCCCTTGGGGGATCAGCGTAGCTGACACGACCGGAGGGAGCTCCCGCCGCAGCGGGTGAGGGGGAGAAAGGATGCCCCATGAACCTGCAAAAACTCAACTTCCGCACCTATGCCATGATCGGCCTGCTCGTGGCGATCCTGGCCGCCTTCGGCATCGCGCTGGTCAATATCCAGCTGGTGCACGGCAAGGAGTACGCGGCGCAAAACGCCTTCTCCACCAGCAGCGTGCCCGTCCAGGCGGCCCGGGGCGTGATCCTCGACCGCAACGGCGTGCCCATGGTGATCAACCAGTCCAGCCTGTCCATGGTCCTCCAGTCCCCCTTCCTCCCCACCGACCCCGCCGAGCGGGCCGAGATCCTCGCCTCCCTCATCGCCCTGTTCGACGGCGAGGGCGCCGAGTGGATCGACCTGCTGCCCATCGCCCTGGACGAAGCCGGCGAACCCCACTTCCTGGAGGAGCGTGAGCGGGACATCGCCCAGATGAAGGGGGACGGCTATCTCAGGCTCAACGAATACGCCACGGCGCGCAACTGCCTGGACGCCCTGGTGGCCAAATACAAGCTGGAGGAATACAGCGCGGCCGTGGCGCGCAAGGTCGCCTCGGTGCAATACAACATGTGGCGCATGCAATACAGCACCATGAACCCCTACACCTTCGCCAAGGACGTCAACGAGAACCTGAAGGCGCAGGTGCGGGAGAACAGCGCGTTCTATAGGGGCGTGCAGACCGAGGTGGTGCCCGTGCGCACCTATATCGACGGCACGGTGGCCCCCCACGTGCTGGGGCGCGTGGCCTCCATCAACCGGGACGACTACGACGCCCACAGGGACGAGGGCTACAGGCTCACCGACGAGTTCGGCGCCTCGGGCATCGAGCGCGCCGCGGAGCCCTGGCTGCGGGGCATACGCGGGGTGAAAACCGTCCGGGTCGATAACGAGACGGGCGCGGTGGAGGAGACCGTCACCCAGGCGGCGCGGCAGGGCAAAACCGTCGTGCTCACCATAGATAGCGGCCTGCAAAAACTCATCGAGGTGAATTTCCCCAAGAACCTGGAGGAGATGAGGGCCCAGCGGCACCCGGGGGTCCCCCCCGCGGGCGCTGTGGTGGTGCTGGACGCGCGCACCAACGAGGTCCTCGCCTGCGTGAGCACCCCGGGCTACGACATCTCCCAGTACCAGATGAACCTCGTGGAGCTCAACAACGACACAGTCGGCGCCCCCCTGTATAACCGCGCCCTCCAGGGCACCTACGAACCCGGGTCCACCATCAAGGTCTCGGTGGCGCTGGCGGCGCTGCAGGAGGGCATCATCACCGAGAACTACCACTACCCCTGCACGGGGGCCTACCCCTTCCTGGGGCACACCTTCCGCTGCCCGCAGGTCTACCTGCACAGGGGCCGCTCCGTCAACGTGGTGCGGGCCCTGGTGGATTCCTGCAACAGCTTTTTCTTCGAGATGGGGCGCCAGCTGGGCTTCGAGAAAATCAACGCCTGGCGCCTGGCCATGGGCCTGGGGCAGGCCACCGGCGTGGAGCTGCCCGAGCGCCTGGGCGTGATGGACTCCAGGGAGTACCGGGAGAGCCTGGGCCAGCAGTGGTACGCGGGCAGCAACCTACAGACGGCCATCGGCCAGGGCAACCTGTTCACCCCCATGCAGCTGGCGGTGTACACCGCCACCGTCGCCAACAGCGGGGTGCGCCGCCGGGCGCATTTCATCCAGTCCGTGCGCGAACCCGGCACCAACGAGCTCGTTGAGGCCTTCCCCCCCGAGATCGTGGGCAACACCGGCATAGATAAGGCCGTCTACGATATTGTGCGGCGGGGGATGCTGGAGCTGGGCACGGGGGACACCAACGCGGGCCGCCAATTCCAGGGCCTGCCCGTAAAGGTGGCCGGCAAGACCGGCACCAGCCAGGTGGTGCGGGTGATCAACGGCAAATCCCAGGAGGTCACCAACGGCCTGTTCATCTCCTTCGCCCCCTTCGATAATCCCGAGATCGTGGTGATCGCCGTGGGCGAGGGCTGCAACAGCAGCGCGCCGGTCATCCCCACCGTGCGGGACATCTACCAGTACTACTTCGGCTCCCTAAGCGAGATGGAGAAGACCCAGGGGGAGAATGTGCTGCTGGGATGACTTGTTTTGGTTCCCACTCTGATAAGTAAGGCGATCAGCCGCTCCGCGGATACTCCCTCACCGCTGCGGCGGAGCTCCCTCCGATTCGCGCAATCTGTAGGGGCGGCAATCTGCCGCCCGTAGAAAAAATTTCTTTTGCTTTCGGGCGGCAGATTGCCGCCCCTACTAACACCCCTGAAAGGATCCAATGCAACCCAATTACCGCGAAACCCTCACCCGCCACGGCTTCACCTTCTCCAAAGCCAAGGGCCAGAATTTCATAATTAATCCCAGCGTGTGCCCCCGCATGGCTGCCCTGTGCGGAGCGACAAAGAACGACGGCGTGCTGGAGATCGGCCCGGGGGCGGGGGCGCTCACCCGGGCGCTCAGCGACGTCGCCGGAAAGGTCGTCGCCGTGGAGCTGGACGAGCGCCTGCTGCCCGTGCTGGCGGAGACCCTCGCGGGCCTGGGCAACGTGACGGTCATCCAGGGCGATATCCTCGCGCTGGACCTCCCCGCCCTGCTGGAGGAGCGCTTCCAAGGCAGGCCGGTGCACGTATGCGCCAACCTGCCCTACTATATCACCTCGCCCATCATTATGCGCCTGCTGGAGTCGAAGCTCCCCTTCGCGGGCATTACTGTCATGGCCCAGAAGGAGGCCGCCGAGCGCCTGTGCGCCCCCATGGGCACGCGCGCCTGCGGGGCCGTCACCGCGGCCGTTGCCTATTATGCCGAAGCCCGGCAGCTGTTCAACGTGAGCCGGGGCTCCTTCTTCCCCGTGCCGAACGTGGACAGCGCCGTGCTGCGGCTCACCCCCCGCCCCGCCCCGCCGGTTGAAGTGCCCGACGAGGCCCTCTTCTTCCGCGTCATCCGCGCGGCCTTCAACCAGCGCAGGAAGACAGCCGCCAACGCCATCAGCGCCGGGCTGTCCCTCGATAAATCCGCGGTCCTGGCCGCCATGGAGCGCGCGCGCGTCCCGGTTGAAGCCCGCGCCGAAAACCTCACGCTGGAGGCCTATGCCGCGCTGGCGGGGGCGCTTGCGGAGCCGCGCTAATGCGCTGTTATGGTTTGTCGCCCTGGTTCCGCCTCAATCGCATCGCGTCAAGCTCCCCTTCCCGTTCATCAAGGATCTCCTCCATCCCGCACCCAAATTTCTCCGCAAACCCCCGCATAAACGCCCGCGACAGCGCCTCCCGCCTCTGGGGTTCGCAGCCCCTATAGGTCTCTATAAACGCCGCGAGCCTTCCGGCGTCCCGCGCCCTGGGGCCAAAGCAGCGCTCCTCGAAGTCCACGCCATAGATTCTCTCGCCATCCCACAGAAAATTGCGCCCATTTACGTCCCCGCGCACTGCTCCGGCCGTCCCGGTGGGCGCGGACGGGACGGCGGCCCTGTAAAACCCGTCGAACCAGTCGCACAGCGCCCCCGCCAGCATATCTACATCATATCCGCCGCGTTCTATCACATCCGGCAGCGGCTCCCCCGGCAGGCATTCCATCACCAGAACCCCGTCCCGGCAAGCGAGCACCTCCGGCACCGCCGCGCCCCCGGCGCGCAGCTCACGCAGAATAGAGGCCTCCAACGCCGCGGCCCGGGGGTCTTTCGTTTTTTTATACACGAGGCCCTCCCGCAGGAAAACCTCATTGCGCTTGGAAATGAATTGTTTCAAGGAAAACCTCTCGCTTCCGACCAATCCCCTTGCCCCCCTCCGTGAGGGGGGATGCCGCCGCAGCGACAGGGGGGAGCTAAATAAGCCGCACCTCCACCTCCGCCCCTTCGCGGTACCCCTCCAGCTCCTTCACCACGCCCAGCACCGCGTTGCGCAGTATCCTCTGCACAAACGGCACCATGCGGATCTCCTTCCCGCCCACCGTCAGCGCAACATCCGCCCCCGGGTCGTCGTCGTCCGGGTCATAGCACTCCAGGTAGTCCGGTACATTCGCCTCCAAAAAATCGCACAGCGCCCCGGCGCCCTCCAGCGCGTTGAACCCCGGCAGGCCCCGGTATTCACTCGCCTGCGCCCCGAACTTCCCCGATACGCATATCGCCCCCTCGCGCATCTTGTCCGGCGTGCATATCACCGCCGGTACAGGCAGGTCGTCCACGCCCTCCAGCGCCACCCAGTCATATTCTTTATAGTGCCGCAGAATCTCTTTCATGGGCAGCTTCCCCGGGTAGAGCACGTCGGTCTCGCGGTACCCCCGGGCCGTCACCAGCGCGGCCCCGGCGGCCCTGTGCCGGCGGGTATTGCTCGTGGGAACAGGGTCGATCTCGAAGGCCTCGAAATGGATCTCCTTCACGCTCCCCACCCGGTATCCCCTGCGGGCAAGCTCGGCCACGACCGCCTCGATCACAGTCGTCTTCCCGCTCCCGCTGGTCCCAACCACAGTAAACACTTTCATAAAATGATCCTCCATACGCGTCAATCCAGCTTTCGCTTGCAAACCCCAAGTCGCCCCCTTGGGGGAGATGTCACCGCAGTGACAGAGGGGGTAACTTACATCCCCCATAAAACGATACCAGCCGCCAACCCCGCCGCCCATAGTATGATCCCCGCAACCGCCGCCCAATCCTGCGCCCGCATGCGCAGCGGCGCGTAGCCGCTTCTCTTCTCGCAGGCCCCGAAGCCCCGCAGCTCCATGGCCATGGCCGTCTTCTGCGCCCGGGAAACCCCCATCGCCGCCGTGGGCATCAGCAGCCAGGTATAAATCCTCAGTCGGGCCTTCCACTTCAGCCGCCGCAGGTCCACCCCCCGCAGCTGCATGGCCGTCAGGGAATCCCGGAAGCACTCGCCGAACTGGGGCACGAAGCGCATGCCCGCGCTCACCATAAAGGCCATCTGGTACGGCAGGCGCAGCTGGAGCATCCCCTGCACCAGCACATGGCCGGGGTAGCCCGCCAGCACCGCGCCGCCCAGCATCAGGATGACCAGGCGTTCCAGCACCGCCGCCCCCACCAGCAGCCCGTGCACGATATCCCCGCTGAACAGCGCCTGCAACACCGCCACGCTCACCAACATGGCCCACAGTCCCCGCAGCCTTCGCAGCACCTGCCCCACCGGCGCGCGCGCCCATATGGCCCCGACGATAGCCGAACCCAGCACCGGCGCCAGCTCCAGCGCCTCCCGCAGCACCACCCCGGCCGTGGACAGCAAAAACACAAACAAAAACATAACCCTTGGGTCAACCAGCAACCTGTAGGGGCGGCGTGCCAGCCGCCCGCCCTTTCGAATTCGCCGCCCGCCCTTTCTTGTCAACATTGATTCACATCCTCCATGTTCACTTCCCGCATGGCATTTTGCCGCACAAACGGAACGTCGTGGCTGATCAGCAGCACCGAGGTCCCATCCCCCGCAACCTCCCGGATCACCCCGGCGAGCATCTCCCTGCGCCTTGCGTCCAGCCCGGTGGTGGGCTCGTCCAATACGAGGGCCCCGGGCCTGTTCAATAATAGCCCGCAGATAGCCAGCCGCTGCTGTTCCCCCCGGCTGAGCGTGAGCGTCCCCCGCTGCGCGAATCCCTCCAGCTCAAAGCGCGCGAGCAGCGCCATGGCCCGCGCCTGCGCCTCCTCCGGGGAAACCCCCTGTAGCTCCTGCGTAAACGTGAGTTCCTCCAAGACCGTGGGCGCGAACAGCTGCCTTCCCGGCTCCTGGAAGAGGTAACCTACGCGCTGCCCCCGCCGCCCCAGGCTCCACTTCGCGGTGTCCTCCCCGTCGAATAGCACGGCCCCGGCCCGGGGTTTCAGCAGTCCGCACAGCAGCTTGCCCAGGGTGGTTTTCCCGCTTCCGTTCGCCCCGGTTAGCCCCACAACTTCCCCCGCGCCCATGGCAAAGTTGATCCCGCGTAGGCGAAATCCACCCTTGGGATATTCAAATGTGAGGTCTTGGGTTTCGATGGTCATGGCTTTTTATTTACCCCCTCAGTCGCTTCGCGACAGCTCCCTCCGGTCGTGTCAGCTACGCTGATCCCCCAAGGGGGAGCCTTTGGCGACTGCTAACAAAAACGTAACCAAGTCGCCCCCTTGGGGGAGATGTCCGAAGGACAGAGGGGGTAAAATGCCGCCTGCATATTGTCGTCACAGCCATATCTCCCCATCCGCCCACGCGCTTCGCGCTCCGTCGTGGTCCGCCAGCACCATCGCGCAGCCCCCGTCCCGCAGTCCCCGCAGAACCTCCGTCATGCGCGCGCAAACCTGCCCGTCCAGCTGGCTGAGCGCCTCGTCCAGCAGCAGCAGCTTCGGCCCCAGCGCCAGCGCCGCAGCCAGCGCCAGCAACTGCTTTTGACCCCCGCTCAGCGTCCCGGGGGCATCCCCGCGCCGCTCCCACAGGCCCACGGTCTCCAGCGCTTCCCGCACCCGGGTCAGCATCTCCTCCCGGGGCACGCACAGGTTCTCCAGCCCGAAGGCCACCTCCAGCTCCGCCGTGCCGCAGAACAGCTGCGCCTCCGGGTTCTGGAACACCAGCCCGGCTGTGCGCGCCATCTCGGCCCGGGAGCATTCCCCCGGCGCTTTGCCGAACAGCAGCAATTCCCCGGCGGTCTCCGCGGGCACGCTCCTGGGTATCAACCCGCACGCGCACAGCAGCAGGCTGCTCTTTCCCGCGCCGGATTCCCCCCGCAGGGCCACGGCCTCGCCCGGTTCAACCGCGAAATCCAGCGGCGCGAACACGGGCCTTTCCGCCCCCGGGTACGTCAACGTAAAATTCTTCGCCTCAAGTGCATAGACCATACATCTTCCCACCTGTAGGGGCGGCGCGCCAGCCGCCCGCACTAAAACGCCACCCCTATTTCAGCGTAACGTCCGTCAGCTGCTTGCACCATCTCTGGCTGAACTGGTCCTTCGGCAGTATCATCCGGAAGGGCCCGTCCTCGCCTTCGTCCGCCGCGATGAAGCAGCGCTGCGCGTCCAGGGCGTCCTCCATGGAGATAGCCGATGTGTATCCATCCGCCGCGCCAAACACCGCGCCGCTGAACCCCGCTGTATCAATCTCCTTCATTTGCAGGATCTCCGCGAGGGGCGCGCCGGTATAGCGGCGCGTCTCCGGGTCCCTGCCGCTCTTCTTGTAGTTGGCCTCGAATTCCCGCTGCTCCAGCGACAAAAACTCCTCCATCGTCACCCTGTATTCTGTCTCCCCGGCAACGATCAAAAACACAGCATCTCTGTGCAATTCTTTTTTACCCGCGGCATCCCTGCCGTTGAGCACGGCCAGCACAGCCACGCCCACGGCCAGCGCCGCGATCACGGAAATGACGGCAACCGTAGATTTCTTCGCCTTGTTTTTCATTTGACGACTCTCCATTGTTTCAGTTGTTTTGTGATCCCGTATGCCGCCACGCCCCCCAGCGCCCCGCTCAGCGCCGCCGCGAACAAGCTCAGCAGCAGCGGCACCAGGGGCAGGGAAAAGAACACGAAATTCGCCGAGGCCGTACCCACCAGGTTTGCCAGCATCCCCGCGGACACGCAGGCGGGAAGGTTCGCCTCTTTGCGGGCAAAGACCAAAAACATCAGGTCCGCCGCCAGCCCGGGCAGGGTATAGGTCAGGGGGCTCAGCGCCCCGTGGGAGCCGGGCACCCCCAGCGCCAGCACCATCAAGCCCTGGCACAGCCCGCACAGGGTCCCCGCGCCCCGCGCCCCGGTGAGCGCCGGGGCCAGCACCAAAAAGAGCATATACACCCCGCCCGCCACGGCCCCCCCGGGGATGAACAGCGGCCCGGTGACGGCATGCGCCAGGGTGGACACCAGGGGTTTCACCGCCACCCCCAATGCCGCCGCCGCCGCGATGAGCATCAGGTGAAACGGGGTATATTTCGTTAACCAGCGTTTGAACATAGGGCACCTCTGTAGGGGACGCCCCCCGGACGTCCAACAAAACAAACCAATCCCAAACAAAAAAACGTGGACCTCGAATCAGTCCACGCCTCATACACTGTGACCCCGCGCAACTTCTTCTCAAACACGGAACGCATATTCTTCCTCAAGAAAGCGCTACAACCTGGACGAAATCATTCTCTCCGAAACGCTCCATCCAGCATTCAATCAACTGGTCCGCCGCGCCCCTGGTGATGGTAGCCCCCTCCTTGATGATCACGATGTCCGCTTTCATTTCAACGATATCCTCTTTGACACCCATTGCGTCCGCTTTCAGCTCGACGATGTCCGCTTTCATAATGGTTATGTCGGCCTCAATGTTGTCCAAACGCCTCTCCACACCATCCAAACGCCCGTCCACGCGATCCAACCGGGCATTGACCCCGGACATGCCGTCGGCCAGGGTCTCCAGCGCGGATAAAATCTTTTCCTCATTGTTCATGGAATCATCTCCCGAGAAGCAATATGCCGGCAACAACACGACTTATTCTACCACACCCCCCTCCAAAAAGCAAGCCCTTTTTCGCAGGGCCCCCCTTGTATCCGCCGTACCCCAATGGTATAATGGCGTCAGCATTTGAAGGAGGCGTTAGCGCGGGCCTTCCGTTCGGCCTGATGGCGGGCCAGGCAAGCCGTGCGGTCTTCCAGCCCTGGTGGAGCACCAATCCCGACGCTGTTCCGTTCGTTGCCGACTTCGAGCATGACTGGAGTATCCCGGGTTTGAGGGCATACAGTGGAAAAGCAGCGACGAGAGCGTTTGCCCGGCCAATCCGCCGTCACCGCGCTGGCGAACGTGCCCGGAGGACGGCGGCCTGTCCGCGCCCGTCGTCGCCACCGTCGAGGGCCTCAAGGCGGCAAGGCGGTCATCACGCTATTCGCCCTGTCGTTCGATTCTGACGACATCCCTGGCCATGGGCCCCTACTGGCTGGATGTAAGCAGAACAGAACACCCACAAAAGGAAACTTCGCCTTCCAGCCTATCGCGCTTAACACGCGGCTTTCGGTCTCATAATTGGATGAATAATGGGGGTCAAAATGGGGGTCAAACGCTGTTTTCGCCTCGCAAAAATCCTCCCATAAAAAAGAAAGAAACCCTCAAAGCCTTACGCATCAAGGGTTTCCGGTGGAGCTTCCAAGCAGATTCGAACTGCTGACCTCATCCTTACCAAGGATGCGCTCTGCCACCTGAGCTATGGAAGCGGTTATTCAGTTTTTTTGGCCAATTTTTTGACCCCCATTTTGACCCCCACGGGGATGAAACCAGATGAAGCTACATGAAACGGCTTGAAATGGACAATCGCTGAATCCCTTGTATATCAAGCTTTTTTCGGACTGGCTGGCACTCCTTGAAACGGGATGAAACGCAAAAATCTCCTTACCAAGGACGCGCTCTGCCGCCTGAGCTATGGAAGCCTATTTAATTGATTGGGCTATCGGGGCCCCCGGAAAGCCGAGAGACGACTTTTCTTTGGGAAAGTCGTCGCGAACGATATGAAGTCCGCGACGACGTGGCGACCCGGAACGGGCTCGAACCGT
>Ga0123353_10014524_pt1 | contig 11363 bp, 7 predicted proteins | sample TergutLab28metaG_3_FD_92763 | JGI IMG/M metagenome (GOLD analysis project Ga0123353, IMG submission 92763) | Labiotermes labralis P3 segment gut microbial communities from Petit-Saut dam, French Guiana - Lab288 P3 | ecosystem: Host-associated > Arthropoda: Insects > Digestive system > Gut ... | reverse complement strand
GCCTCTACCCCCGGGAAAGACCCTGTACCCATTGTACAGGAGGCTGGGTGGGCCCCAGGGCCGATCTGGACGGGCGGAAAATCTCGTCCCCACCAGGATTCCATCCCAGCCCGTCCAACCCGTAGCTCAGTCGCTAAACCGAATGAGCTACCCGGCCCGCAAATTAATGTTACATTCAATATAAATAATATAAGAATATCTTGCGTGAAACATTTTGATAGTGTGAGTCCAATTTCTGTTTAAACGTTTATATGATATATATTAAATATAAATCACACGCTGTTTAATAAATATGCCCTTTTACGGAAAAAATCGAGTCGCCGCCAAAAGTGTCATTATGCCTGATTTAGTACTTGGAATGCCGTCATGTGCTTTTTGTGTGTTCGTCGATTAAAACTTCCAAGTACTTATGTACCCAGAAGACTACAATACGAATAAATTCCATACGAATGTCTTAAGTATACACTCCACCGAGATTGTACATAATGTTTCAAATCAAGATACAGATGTTAATACGGACGTTCACTACCAGAACTTACGTAAGTTAATGGCTTTGCTTATTGTGCCATTGTAATAGTCAATAACAGCATTGTGCTAGCACGATCAGGCCTTATGATGACAAAGGTCGTGGCACTGACATTCAAATTTAATGTGGAAGCACGTGTTGATCTAAACCCCACGCAAAGCATTTCAATAACTGTAACCGTCAGGCTATAATGTCATTATGCACATAGAACTATGCATTTTATGTAGAAGTACTACTTTTCTCTTCTACTGTTATTTTGTTTGAATGAAATGAAACCTCAGAAGTGTTGTTCAAAAGTTTTAACATGTTAAGTTTGAATTCCCTGAGACGATATAGCCAGAAAATGAACGTATGGTGTAACCGTTCTGGCTCGTGTCCGCTGTTGTTTTGTCGGCGTATTTTCGACAAATATTATTCCTGCCGCGACCTCCATTATAAAATCTAGCAAAAGTTTGATACTCGAGTTACGAGGAAACATATCATAAAATATACGTACCTTGTTTCATTACGTATAATACCGTTAAGTCCCATGGAAAAACTGTAGCGTGCATAAAATGTATGTTTCCTCAGCAGCGTTTTTCCAAGCATGTTTCGCTCCAATAATTCGGCCAGTTACGGGCGAGTGATTCGCGAGTTGCGCGCAGAAATGCGTGTGAAGTTGTTGTTGTCCGATTTTAAACAGTGTTTGGAGTCTGCTCGTGACAGATTTTAGTAATCCGTTCATTTCAAACTTCATGAATTATGTCGGGCGGTTCTGCAATTGTTCGTTACGTGCGGATAGACAGGCAGACAGACGTAGCAAATCTTATTGGTTTTAGCACCTTTTGTTTACGAATGCGTCTGTAGTTACTGCTTGTATATACAGATTTTCGTTTCAAAAAGTTCGTCTGAAGCGACAAATTGATACATATTCCTCATGGTTCTGCTCCTCCACTTCTCCGGATTTTCAGCGCAGTACAGTCCTGAACTCCCAGCGACGTTAAAGCCTGCATCTTCCATCCAGGATTTTCAAGAATTTGTAGATCTCGTTCAACGATATCTAACCAATTTCTGTTCGTTCTCACCATGTTTCTGTTCATGTTTCTGTTCCCGTCTGGTACACAAAATGTTGGTGGTCTAGAACGGTGCATTTCATGTTTTCCGAAGATGTGCCCCAGCCACCTTTTGTCCTGATTACACGTGACTCGTCATACAGCAAACAGAGTACCGAATTGTATTTGATTTGTTATAAGTAGTAGACACCGTGATGCTTAATTATTTGCTGGATTAAATCTGTTTTTATCGTACCTATAGAAACTATACACTGCAGTATGCGCCCACAGTTTGTATGAGCATTAATTACAATGTGGCCGATCCCGGTGACCGCGCGGTTTAAGACGAGGGTCTGAGGCTTCTCGCTTACTGGGATTGCAGGTTCGAATCCCGTCGGGGGAATGTATGTCTGACTCTTGTGACGGTTTTGTGTTTTCACGTAGAGGTCTCTGTGACGGGCTGATTACACGTCCAGTGGATTCCTACAGGTGTCTTGTGTCTTGAATGTGATAGTTGAGCCTCGATAATGAGGACGTCCTGGTCCACTAGAGGCTGTTTCGCCATGGGTAGCAAAAATTAAATGTACGGATAAAAAACACCTTACATCTTAGTGGGGAAACCTGAGGGTAAGAGACTGTTTAGCAAACCCAAGCGTAGATGAGAGGATGATATTAAAACTGATATAGGAAGGTCAGGTACTATGAAATGGTGGGCATGCGGAGTACCACATTGTTTCTTCTGGTGGCGCCGAGCGGGGAAAGATTATCAGAAGTATTTAAAGATGCTGATACTGTACGATGGTTTTGAACCCAGTAGAATTCTGTTTAGTGCGGTTTAAGTCGTCTGTGTTTGTTGGTAATACCAAATTATGCCATGCAATTTTATCACTGATTGCATACCACGAACGTGTTTATGTATGCAACCATGTACAAAATGTTAACTCATGTATTACAGCAGTAAAGGTAAAACAATCCCATTACTGGCCCGGAAGGCCCTGTGGGTTCCAAAAGGTTGAGGCTCACAGATTTCAAGACAATCGGCACATGAAGGTGGTACGATTGTCAGCCCTACGCACCGGCCGCCTTTACCCCAGGAACTATTCCTGGTACTCATTTCTGTTAGAGGCTGAGTCAACCCTAGGGTCATAGTGCGGCCGGAAGGATTATGTCAATGAAAAATTCCAATGACACAATCGGGAATCGAACCCGCGACCTTCCGGCTTGTAGCGCAGTGCCTCAGCCAATTATAAAAACAGTAGTAACCAAATATTTATTGAGCATATTACCCTCAGAATTTCATAGTACACTCACAGCAAATTTCTTGGGGTAACGGATGGAGGGGGTAGGGGGGGAGGGGAAGAGAGAAGGTACAGGATTTAAAAAAACGGACAAAAGATAAAAAGGAGAAATTAAGTCTATGCTCTACATATGCTATACATATAAAAGGGGGCAACATTTTCTAATTGAATGCTAATATATCTTTTAGTTTGTATTGCATTTATGGGGATGTACAGAAAAGGAAAACAGTGTGGTATTCCACGTTTACCTCCTTCACTCTAATTGAGGAATGGCCTACTGGGAACTTAACAGGAGTGAATATATTAAATGTGCCTTAAATCGCAGCCGGTGTGTTCCAGTTAAAGATACACCGTTGTACTGGAGGATGAAGTGCAGTCGTGTCTTGTGAGGGCGAGTTAATTTTGTTATGAGAGACAGAATTTTCACTTGTTGTGTGTCTGGTTAGAGCTTTGCATAAATTTGACTCTAGACTTGTTATAAACTGCACACATAACAAATAGCGGCCAGTGGAAAGTGTTAGAGAAATTGCCTGTTGGAGACAGTGCTTGTTAGAGACAGCGTCTACATTTCTCTGAAAGCTTCGCCAAGAGATAGGAGACCCCAACCCGCGTTAGCAAGGCCATAGCTTTACTCGTGGGTAACGATTAGTAGCTCTCTCGTACGCTTAAGTAAGAAATAACTTAGCTGTCTAATGAGTTTCCTTTCTTTCATTAGCGTATCCACAAATATATCTAAAAACAGTGTTGTGTCCTCTTAGTAACTGACCAACTTAAAGCAGAAATTCTTGTTTTATGGTACATTTGTTATAAAACAAGAATTTGTGCATTAAGTTGGTCAGTTACTAAGATTATACTGAGATGCACGGTCAGCAAAACATAAAAAAAAAGTGTTGTGTCAGTTTTTGAAACTTTGCAGTCACAGTTTCGAAAACCCTTTTCCACGCCTAATTTTGTTTTTGCTTTAAGATTTGTCACCATACATTCTTGTCCACTCTTTCGCAGTGTTACTTAGACGGAACCATTCGCGTTCATTTTTATTGCATCTGTTCATCTTGTCCTTTCTTACGCTTCACTTTTCTTGGCATTGGCATCTGTTTTTAACCAGTTGCTACGTCTGGGCAGTACTCTTACAAATGGCGGAGTCCTTATCGGTTACGAAACGTCAGTCGCAGTGCAGTCGTTTCAAAGCTGAGAGACCTGCAGGCAGATTCCAGAAACTACAGTGTGAAGCTAAAGTAAGCTTCAGCTTTACAGTATCTTGTGCTAAATTCTCAGAAATGTACCCCTAACAGACTTGGCAGATTTTCAATTATAATTTTTTGTATTTTGGTTCTTGCAGTTACGTTACCATTCCTTTTCCGCAGTAGTAATTACTTGTTTCGGGAATCCATAATCTCTTTTCGGTCACGACAAATGAATTATTCTGCCTAGGTTCGCTAAAGTGATAAAATCTTTCCGTATAATCTGCCGCGTTAATTGAAATCAGATGCCAGAGGTTTCGGAGACCGTCTGTGTCACCATTATCAGGGGATAACGTTAGGTAATCATTTGTGTCTCCATAATAAGGGAATGACGTATGTAATCGCCTGTGTCTCCCAATTGATGCAAGTAATTGTCCGTGTCTCCAACATGACATAAGTAATCGCCCGTGTCTCCATCATGACGTAAGTAATCGTCTGTCTGTCCATAATACGAGTGACGTAACTAATGACTACTGAACTACTGACAAGCAGTGTTCAACGGTGCTGCGCTCTGACGCGGCTGATCACCCATTAAGATTTTGTTGCTCGTTAAATTGTGATTTTAGCGCAATGTACACCTGGGGTTACGTTGCGTCGGTACGGACAAAAATGACTTTCGGACGAAAAATATTCTTATAGAACAGCCTTCTGAATTTGGCAACATTTAGTACTGGAAATGAAACGTGCTGCTGAACGTACAGGAATATGAATTGTTGTGCGTTGACATGTAGACATAATGTAAAAAGTGCGTACATTTTCCCGAAAAGTTTGAACAGGCCGTTTAAAATGGAGAATTAAAAGCACATACTGCAGATTTGCGTCTACAATAAACATTGTTTTATAGATGAGCCTGTTAGAGATGTAAATATTGTCAGGCCTTAAACCCTATTTTTGTTGGTGTTTAATGCCTGTTTTAGTAGTAGGATGTCACAGATATTTTTAAATCGTTTTTTATCAACAAGTTTGTTTACAGTGTGACTGGCTTCTTTTTTGTTTTTTGATTGTAATTGAGGCTGTACTGTAGATATTGACAAGTCCTCAGTGAATGCTTAAAGAACTTTTCGTGCCTGCAGTACATTTCAGAACTTTTGACATCTCCACCTACGTAAGGTAAATTTCGCCCTAGAGCAAGCCATGAAGGCCCAGAGCGGGATTTGAGGTATATATCTACTTTTTCTATAACCTCGGTGCTAGATGGGAGCGAGTGGTCAACGTCACGCTACGACCGCTTAACCCCCGAGAAACAGATCCGATACCCACTGTACAGTGGGTTGCGTCGGCCCCAGAGCCGGTCTGGGCCGGCGCGGAAAATCTCGCCTCCACCGAGATTCGTTCACCGGACCGTCCAGCCCGTAGGGAGTCGCAGTGCTGACTTCGGTATCGTGGCCCGCGGATTACTGATGTACAGTGTAATACTTGTATGCTATTTATGTATTTCGAGTAAACAAGAGCTGAAACCCCCCCCCCCGTACCCCACTGCATTCCTGAATGTAGAATAGGTATTATTGTTGACTGCTTCATAAACCTTGAGTAGTGAATCTGGCCTCGTAACTATTAAGTAAAAGGAAAACTGAAGACAGAACTTGGACCAGAATGCGATTAATTTAATACATACACTCGGTGACTAATTAAATACGCGTTCTTATTTAAAAAAAATATATATGCCGTAGATTGAAAATATACTTGAACCTTCGAGGTCGAGTCTTTTGTGTACGTCGTAGTGAAGGGGAATTTCCGAGAGCTGAGCGACTACAAGTTTTTAACTAATTTCTCTCTATCCAAAGGACTTAAGACAATAATAGTACATCGCTTTTTGAAATTATATAAACCTGCAGAACGCCTCTCGGGGTGGGGGAATTTTCAGTGTTGTCAAGAACGGACGTTGAAAGCTAATAGCACGCTTGCACAGTAGAGAGTGAGCCATCCCAGAACCCCGAATAGTGACAGACGTGTTTCCTTTCACATTTCATTACAACCTCCCATCTCTGCTATATCCCATCAGTTGATCCTCACCGGGAATTTGCCTTTCACTGCGTTACTACAGACTGAAATCGTGCTTAAAGGTTACCAAGTCCTAGCACTTTCAAACGCTCTGAACAACAAAAACCCAAGGTCGTTTATTTTGTTCTTTCCTCGTATTACGTAAGAGGTAATATTTTAAAGGACAAAGCATGATGTACAGATATGAGTATTATGTAGCAATGAAAGGTCAGGCAGATTCATATGGCGCATAAACTTATTTTTAAAGCGGTAGTGTGATAACTAGCAAGAATAACAATTCAATCCTAACTTCAGGTTGCTGCTGTCTCTATTTGTGTAACTTACTAGTGAACTGGGATAGCTCAGTCAGTATAGTGCTGATTTCAGGCTGCACAACTGAAGCTAGATTACTGTTAAGGGAAGGGAGTTTTGTCTTCGTCATCAAGTCCAAACCGGTTGTGTAGGTGACCAGTTTCATATGCTGCCGAGGTTAAGAATGCCTGGATCTATAATTCTACTGTCCTCCTTCACTGACATAAGGCCCTGTAGTTTAACCAGTGCCCTCTTCGGTTTCTGAATCAACGTTATTTTTTCGGGCAAGTGAGTGATCAGTCCCTAGTCCTAGAAGGGTTGGTGTACCTGACCTAGAGAGCCCCGTCTGCCCTGTCGTTGTGGGACACACTTCGTTTGGCTCCTCGGCTGGGACCTCTCCGGCTTGGGTGGCCCTACGAGCATAGCTGTCAGGTTCATTGGAACTTGGAAACATCCTCGCCCGGCACTGAAGGTGCATTCGGTAAGGCGGTGTCCCCTGGGGAGGTCCACGATCTGTTTTTAAGTTCACGGTAGGGCTTACAGTGGTCACTAGGCTAAGGTCTCTATACCGATTCGCAGTAACCCTGACTTTCTGGGTTTCATTTGTATTCAGACGTTCTTATTCTTTTGGGTGTAAATATTAACAGGATGCTATCCTGCTGTTGTTATTTCTCTAATGTGTTTGGTGTCGAATGGTTATGATTGTGTCCAAACGAAATTAGAAATGTGAACCTAGTCCCCAAATTACGCGCCCTGATTAGCAAACCAATTCCATGGAGCACAGTCCCTCCTACGGAAGCAGATAGCAAGAAATTCTTGGGCCTTTGTGTATTTTGAGTCATCATCACGTGTTGACAAGAGCCCGCCACTGGACCATATTCTGAGCCAGCCACTTGAAAATCCGCATATGCTCGCAAGCCATCTGTATACCTGTAACCTTTGCAGATGAACGAGCTTTGTAAAATAACCACAGAAAACAGTGACACCGCCGTGAAAAGTTAAAGATTAGTAAACACAGAATCGATCAGTGTGAATGAGGATTGGTCGACTGTGACCATTGCAGCTGCCAGTTAATTACTGAACATTAATGCTGTAGCTGATTTTTAGATTACCTCTCTAATTAAGACCGTGGGAAACATTGTGATGGAGAATCTTTGACCTAGAGTGCAGGTCACGTATTTTGGTTGATGGACAATAATATTGACATCACGAACACATACTGATGTTATGTTGGACATTGCCCGTTGTCTGATACATTGGTCTGTTTGGTATTTGATTAGCTTTCTTCCTTGTATATTAATCAGAAGGCGCCGCTTTTAATTCAGACTGTCGCCATTAATGTTATAAGTTATGGCGTAGTACGATTAAAAGATCCTTGAAAGGCAAGCAGCTGAAGACATTATAGTTCAGTTTTAAGGTGTCGAGTGTATCGAATATAGGTCCGTCTTAACAGAATACACAGTGTCGATCATAATCTTGTATTGGTAACTTTTAGTAAATCAATGATTACCACGCGCCTGAAGAGAATAACTGACACAAATAGACCTTCATACGGCAGAATAATTGTTTTAACTCTCAGTGAAAAAGTTACACTAAGGATTGGTTTGCATTTGCATCATGATGTTTGGACATAGGCGTGATGTGATGAACATATGGAAACGGGATGCGTCAGTGCACAGCAAGTGTGTCGCTGCTAATGCATGTGGCCAGCAGTCTGCTAGATGAATTAAGGGCAAGTGAGCTATTACAGAAGAGGAATGTTGTGGACATTTTTTGTAGCATGTCTCTGATATTTGGAACGTCCGTCCAAGGTTGAGTGGACTTGAAGCATGCACTAAATATAGCACCGTGTTCATATTCTCTGATGTAGCATGTAGTAAATAATTTAAACTGCGTGTTGGCTTTTGTGTGAGAGATAATATGTGCAATATAAGGATGTGCTTTCTGTATTTAAGATTAGGTCTAGAGTGATGCCATTGCAATATTCGCGACAGTTTCACCTCAAAACTGGACATGAAATATTATATGGCCTGTTTACATGTAATTGACGAAGACCGGTGTTAAGGGGGAAGGGGGTGGGGAGGACCTGTTTTATTAAACACATAATAAATGATCTGAAAGAAATGTATAACTCAGACCGTGTTATTCTTGGAAAGCTGATAGTCACACAGCTCATCACAAATTCCACGCTGTTTTGGGACTTGAAGTCGCCACAAGAGCCGTTACTGGACTAGGGTCCATCCCTATCCACTTAGAATCATGTCCATATCTCCACGTCCCGTTTCTTGGTGATCCTTTACTGGTATCCACGTCCCATGTGTTCCCTGCCCTTCACATCCATTTTGTATTTCCAATGCATGCTGCATGCCCCTACGTTTCATCTTCTACGTAGTCGTCGCAGTTAATATTTGGTGAGCAGTAGAAAGTACGAAACTCCTCATCAAACAGTTTTCTCCAACATTTGGCTATCTCCAGTGTTAGGTTTCAGTACTTCGTTTTTCAGCACCCTCAGTGTGTTCTTTCATACGGACCACGATGCTTTAAAATATCGGTCGTGTTAATAGGCACAGAATGGATTGCAATACAGCTTAACCGAAATGTGTGTGTGTGTGTGTGTGTGTGTATGTATGTGTATATATATATATATATATACACATTCATATATACATACATATACACACACATACATTATATATATATATATACACTCGTTCTCTCCAACAAATCAATGGAGATGGGAAGTTTTACGTTTAGAAGCTTACACAAATACATTCAATAAAGGATGATATGGAGCTGTCGTGTTCCACCTCTACTGCTGCGATTACCATTTGAACTGCCGGTAACTAACTTTCAAGCATTTATCGACAGTAGGTGTACAGTATCAGTGAAGCAGGAGTGTCACTGGCGTTAGATGTAAGAGCTAAGGACATCTGAACCTGTGCTGTGTAAGTGCTTTAGTTTGAATTCTATATTGGAAAGTTCAATAATATAAACTTCGTTGAAGTACGAATAATGTTCCGAAAGAGGTGGGCTGAACGCGAAGTGCGCATGGTATAAATTGTAGATATATCCGAATTTCTTGTCCTGAAACTGATATTGAAGAAGACTCTTGTGAACCCGAGGTGTAGCTAGCAAGGTGGTTGCAAAAACTGGGTATGTAGGTGGGGACTGAATTTATTTGTCTCAGGATAAAGGCCAATGTTATGATTGTATAAATACGTTGTTGAAACTTCGGACTGCATAACACTAGGAAATTTACTGACTGAGTACATCGTGATGTTTGAAGGATGAATCTGTACCATGGATTCAGTGGTTGGTCATCTCGGTCATTCTATCGATAACATAGTTTCTTGGTTCGGTAAGAGTGTAACTGTTTGTGAATAAATTGGTGAACGTACGACTCGACTGAGAACCTGTTCCGAAAGTCAGGTACTTGCATTGCGTGCCTGTGCTATGAAATGCATGTTTGTGTAAGGTATATCTGGGTCACAAATGCTACCACCTTCTTTTCGGGACGTATATCCGATGTGAGTCCCAGCTAGTCCGCAACATGTCCCGACTCGGGATATTCTTGATTTTCCCGACGTCTCTGCATGTACCTTCACTTTACAGCCGTGTCCAACTTACAGCCACCAAATGAAAAATGTGTGCCCTACAGTACTAGCCTTCACCAATTTAGCCGACTGCTTGGCCAGAAAGGAAGCACTGTGCTTATGTACATCTTGTTTGCTGCCACCAGATTGAGACACGCTATTGGAATGCTGCAGAAACGCGTTCGGATAGTCTGAAATATACACATATCGCCAACTGTTCCATGCGTGAGATTGATGTTTACTGAACGGGCTAGAAGTCAGTATCCGGAAGGTCCTGCGACCGGCCACTTCGGCACAGGTTTGTCTTGGTTTCCCTGTGTCTAAAAGTGAATGCTGAGGTGGTTCGCAAGACTCCAGGTTGCTACCGCATGCTTCCTATGTAGCCCTCCCGACTTAAATTTCTTAGATCCTTATTTCATATTTATGTACATGCATTATAACCACTGCCACCGGGCGACAGCACATTTGCAGTTAAATTTATTATTATTATTATTATTACATGTACTTTTGTACCGCCGGAGTTCGGCAACCACGTGCCTGATCTGCGACTCTTGCAGTAAGAACTCGGGTAATTTCTGCGGCTGGTATCAGTTAGGTTGTTCGTTACGTCTTTTATCGTTAAACAATTCACAACAATCAAAAATGCAATATTCTTCCTTAGTTATTTGTATTATGTTATAACACTAAGTATTCCTGCATGTTTCAGTCCAATGCAATATTATTTGTTAATGATGATCCCTTGTGGATCGAAACACGTAGAAATACTTGTGTTACAATACAATATGAACATCCAAGGAAGAACGCTGTGTATTTTATTGGCTGAGTGTTGTGAATTGTAATTTTTTGCATGTTTTTACAAGTTGTGTGTTTATGCGGTCGTAATCTTGCCGACCTCTTTAATACTCTAAATCAGGTGCCTCAAAGCCATATTGCACGCTGCGAGGTGGATAATTTTGAAATTTGTTCAGGGCTTTTCGTCTCATTGTTTGCAACGGGGAAAACGTTCGCACGCACATATACTTGCTGCCGAACATTGCAGTCATTCTTAGTCCGAAAGTTCTGAGTAGAGGACTTTTTTTTGGCCAATAGGCAGAAAAATATTCTAGGTCGTTACTCATAAAACTTTGAGTCAGGTTAATATCTCTCTGCACATCGATTAAGTCTATTTTTAAAATCGGTGGGACCCTGCTCACTATCTGCCTTGAAGGGAAAAGCAAACATATTTCTATTCCAAATTTTGGAGTCTTAGAACTGTTTGTCGAACTCCTTTCGTAACCACCCCCCCCCCCCAAAAAAAAAAAACTTTTGGAATTTTCTTTTTTACTAAAAGGAGAAACAAATTGAAGGGGTTTCAAATTTCAAAATGAAAGTAAGTTACGCAG
>Ga0123353_10014521_pt1 | contig 11364 bp, 7 predicted proteins | sample TergutLab28metaG_3_FD_92763 | JGI IMG/M metagenome (GOLD analysis project Ga0123353, IMG submission 92763) | Labiotermes labralis P3 segment gut microbial communities from Petit-Saut dam, French Guiana - Lab288 P3 | ecosystem: Host-associated > Arthropoda: Insects > Digestive system > Gut ... | reverse complement strand
GGCCGCCGCCGGTCGGCGAAGTTAGTGCCAACTTTTGCGGATAGAGGGGTGTCACGTGGTCAGCGCAACGGGTCCCCACAGCCGTTAATCTCTGTTTTCTAGACCTGTAACCGCTACTTTTTTCATTCAAGTAGCTAGCTCCTCAATTGACCTCACGAGGCTCACGAGGCTGAGTGGACCCCGTTCTGAATCAATATACATTCATTTAAAATACCAACAAATGCACCTTGTCTTTAAAATATTGTAAAACCTTATTTGGTTAAAACACTTTAGAAACATTCATAGGTCTCCAACATGTTTCGGTTGCTCTTTTCAACCACCATCAGGGAGCCTCAAAGTTCTGCTAAAGTTACTTATGTGCGTTGTATATATGGTGATAATGGTGTTGTGACAGCATATCGTTTTATGTGGCTGATGTTTCCGGATATGTTATAACCGGTCCTCCCCTTGTCTATCAGAATCTTCGAGTGTACTGTACGGCATGAGTTTAGTTATGTTGGCTAATCTGTCACAACACCATTATCAGCATATATACAACGCACATAAGTAACTTTAGCAGAAATTTGAGGCTCCCTGATGATGGTTGAAAAGAGCAACCGAAACATGTTGGAGACCTATGAATGTTTTTAAAGTGTTTTAACCAAATAAGGTTTTACAATATTTTAAAGACAAGGTGCATTTGTTGGTATTTTAAATGAATGTGTAACTCGTTGATAAGTTCAAAATGTTCTCGTGTTTCGTGCAACCCGAATTTTCGCAGAAGTTTCCACTGCGCTCATATATGAATTTAACTCTGATCCAGACGAATACAGCCACAATCCTTATTTCCTTCAGATCCATCTTAATTATATTTCCCCCTACGTTTACATTGTCGTATAAATTTATTCCTGTTTCTTTCTTTAATTCATATTTTAATGTGTGCAGCACTTATGAGTAAATAAATATTTATGTAAAATTAGGGCTGTAGTAGAGAAGAGATAGGAATAGAATAGGAATGTTACGGTACGTACACTGTGTCTATATGAATTAGGCTTGTATAAAAAAGTGTAAAATTACACGTCAAAATAACACATACAGCAGGGTGAGAGGAGTTTGTTGACGAGGTTAAACTGCTCCAAAGTCAGTGGGCGCAACAAGTATCTGTGTCTTCGTACATATTGTAATTAAAATATTTCTCGATAAGCGAGACTTGGAGCAATTTTACGGGGGTCACGTTTAGTATAGAATTGGAAAATATGCTCCGAAATCTCGCTTGGACGACAATAATGGTCTTTACATAATTTATGATATGAAATTTGACGTGCGCACAGCGGTGAGTGAGGTGTTGGTATCAGTGCTTTTAGTATTCACACTTTTAGTTCTATATATATATGGAAGTCGGCATAGCTCAGTCGTTTTACTAACAGTTACAGGCAGGACGACTGGAGTAACGATCCCGGTACCGCTGTGTCTAGTCCAATGAACCTTCTGTCTTCATGCCAGCATTGGTGTATAATATGACCGGTACGTTAATCATACTGCTTATCTTAATTTTTTATTTAGTTTAGAGTGTGTGGAGCCATGCCTCCACACCCAATACTTCCTTAATGCTTCTGCTTATTGAAGAAGTGAGCAAAGTTTTGCAAACCTTATATGTGAGTATATTCTTTTACTAACGCATGCGCCATAATATCCGTGAAATCAGCATCGTCCAGGCACGCGATACAGGAGCCTCAGAATGTATATTTAAGTACTGTAGGAACTTGGAGACTTACATGATAAGATAATATTAAAATGGATTTTCTAGATGTTGGATGGGGTGGCATGGACTGAATTGATCTGGTTCAGGATAGGGAGAGTTAGCGGGATTTTGTGAAAGCGGTACTGAACCTTGGGGTTTCTACAAACCGCGCAGAATTTCTTGACTAACTGGGGGAAAGACAGTGCTCCGCAACTGTTAGCAGGAACTTGGAGACATCGACTGGGCTCATCAGTAGCCTACGGAGGATCTCATTAAACACTCAGAAGAGAAAAGCGTGTGTGTGTGTGTGTGTGTCCTACTTTAAATTGTCTACAGTGCAGCAAAAGAGAACTGATGCGTTCTGTCTGTGGTCACCTTTTAGCATAACGGATGTGTCATTTAGGATGAAAATGTTAAAAATAAGCCGCGGTATCCTATAATAGAACGACATCATTTTTCAGTTCACGCTGCTCTGCTGTGGATGTGAGGAAGAGCAGGCACTGCAGGCCAGGAAATGCTCCCCCAATAGAAAGGGATTAAGGCGCCTGCATTTGTGGGGCTTCTGTGATGTGCTGCGACAAAATAGATTTTCCCACCTTCACAATAACAGCCATGTAGAATGGAGTGGTCCATTCCCTGTAGCTAATATAATGATAGAAAAATGGACACGAATCGTCTGATAGTGTCCAAATCTTTAAAACCTTGTGGTAACTATATATATTGTTTGCCCTAACTTAAAAAACTCTGCATTTTGCTCGTGTACTGTATTCAAATCAATACAAAGATCACGTAATTACTTATCGAAACAAAATTAATATGTCGTGTGATCAAAGAAGAAGGACTGTGTTCTCTTTCAGGTAAGAACTGAATATTGGAACGTAATTGAGACAACTTCCAAGCTTTGTATGGTTAAGAGCTGTTCCGAACTGGCTTAAGTTCCGTTTTTGTGCATTTCTCCTGTGTTTTGACTGTGTGTTTTTGTCAGATACTTCGTTAACTGCCAATCAGAGAAACGTACTGCCTCCATCATTATGATTAAGTTTGATGTAACATCATTGGATTTAAGACTGGCATACCATCATTTCAGTTTAAGACTGACATCATTATTAGAGTTAATACAGACATACCGTACAAAAGATTAAGCCTGAGATACCATAATTAGGATTAATACGGACATATCATTAATAGGCCTAATACTGATATACCCTAATTAAGGTTAAGCCTGAGATACCAACATTAGGGTTAAAACTGACATATAATTATTAGGATTACGCCTGACATACCGTAATTAACGTTAAGCCGGACACCATAATTAAGGTTAAAATGTCACACCTTCATTAAGGTTAAGCCTGAGATATCATAATTAGGGTTAAGACTGACACAACATAATTAGGGTTAAAACTCACATAATTTTGGTTAAGAGCGACGTAACATCAGGTCGCATTTATCTAAATCCTTGTTATGGTTTACCTCTTAACTACACCCACCATGTACATGGTCCCTCTCCTACTGAGATTTTATGCCTGACATTTTATGCCTGACATTTTATACACTTTTCGTTTCCAGAGGCGGGCTACGTTTGTCGTTCATCCAATCTTCGTCTGTTTGATCACTCAAGTAATATACGATAAATAGTTAAAATTATGGAACTAATTATAATCCAGTTCTCTCAGCCCCTTGTTACTTCGTCTTTCTTAGGTTCTTTATTTGACCAAGGAACTACATATCAAACGTCATTCTTAAGTAAATGTTGCAGCCGCCACTGAATTAAGACGCCAGAGACATTTTTGTGTTTACCTGCAGTGAGAAGACATTCAGCTGATGTAGGCTACATTGACCGCGCTAACTTCCATGTGATGTATGGTTTCCTATTCGGCAACTTGCTCCTGAATAGGCATGTTTAGACGCACTACCGAGCTGTCAGAGAAGTTGCTGCACTACCCAGACAATCGATGTGAATTTATTGATCTTAGAGGAGTTATAATTCAGGGCGTCTACGTGTGAGCAAAGTGCTTCTGTTCTGGAAGAGGAAAGTGAATTAAAAAATGAGAAAACTGTCATGAGCTACAGCGTGTGTGTGAATTCTACCTGTGTCGTGTTCAGTTTGAAGAATGACATTCTTGTGTTTTTCTGGAGTTTCTTGTCCATTAATGATTTATGTCATGTTTCTTTACTTTTTCGTGCTGTTACTCCTGTGAGTCTATCTTTATGGTCACACGTTCTGAAGCACATATTGTCTTTGGTTGTTCGAATTTTGGGATCGTGGTTTCGCTTTTATACTGGGACACGTGTTCTCTTTCTATGTTTATGTTGTACTGTCTATGTAGGAACATCGCTACAAGCTGGTCTCTCGCCGAAAATTTCTTTCAAATATCTATAAGTTTAATATTTTTCTGAAGTTAATTCGGAAATGCTCCAGGACAGATGGTCTGTGCGTACAGCACGAAGGGGAAGAACAAGATCTTTATTCCTAAGTATTCATCCAATATTCTGTAATGCATCGCTCTGTGGTTTTTGTTCTTTCTTGTTTCTTCTACTTATTTTAGGATATAACAGAACGTAAACATAGAAATGCCTTAGTGGTACTTGATGACAAATTGATTTATTTCCAAATCATAACGATTCTATGAGCATGCTCACTGCAGGCTGCTTGAATTGTTGCTCCACCCACGTGAAATGTCAGGAAGATCAAGGACCCTCGGCTTTGTATAGCGGCTCGTCGACATCACTTCACTGGTCGTACGAGAACCACTAAGCTTGTGAAAACAAATGGTAACCCGCCAATTAGTAGAAATAATAAATTTACGAGTGAGATTGAGATACATTAGCAATAAATTAAAGCAGGGGTGTACATATCCCCGGCAACTGGTTGACAGGACAACAAATTCTTTACATTGGCGCCTGAAGATTTTCGGCTTAAGGATTGCAGTTTATTCCTGACATATGAAAATGCGTTTTGGCGCACATCACTAAGCAGAAAGCCCAGATAACAGCCAACTTTAAGGATTACTCCAGAAATCTGGTCCTCAGTATGAAACTTGCTTCATGACGCTGTTCTAATGCCTAGAATTCGAAGGTGGCTCCGAAATGTTTGGAAGATTTGTGGGATTCTGACCTAACCCAATTTTTTATAATTATTTTAAAACTATTTTCGCAGGAAACTTCCCTTGATAGAAAACATATAGGCGTAATGTTGGATGTAAGACGTGAGTTCCTAAGCACGTTGGTTCAAGCCTTATACGGGAGATACCGAATTTAGACCCCACTTGTGGGGACTGGTTACCTGTTTATCTATCAGTTAACATCGACAAATTTTGAGATAAAAACTCATACCTGAATTCTATCTGTTCCTTACATTGTCTTTGAAATTCATTATTTACTAATCACCCCACCGACGGTCGTCTTGTAATCTGAGATGTCTACAGCGCTGTTAAATAAAGCATAAGTAGACAATAAATAGGTAAGTGAATAGATAAAATAATCAATGCAGCTGTAGTAAGTAAAAAATAGGCACCATATTCAAAATACATTTGACCAGGACATGGGAGTTTACCCCTACGAGCACTAATTGTTTGCGGTCCCTGACCCTCTTGTAAATGTGGTAAAGGAAGCTTCAATATTTATATATTTATCTCTTTCCGTAATTGAAAGCGAGGATATTTACCCCCAGTCTAAGATACATAAATTATTTTCAGGATTTTTTTTTTGAAACAGAAGTAGCTCTTTGAAATTTCGATTTAAACAGAAAAGTAAAAAGAAGTTTTTTTTTTTTGCTTTCTAATGTATTTTCATTATTTGCTTTTGTTATTTAGTTCTAAAATGGGTGTCAGTTCAGACTTCTTGTTTAAACTTTAAAGAGACCTGGAAATGTCCACGATCATAAGTACTTATCTGCTCCTATAAACTCCATTTATAATTAAATCTCGCTTCGTTTAAACAAATGTGTGACTTTGTTTAAACAAATGTGTGACTTATCCTTTCAAATGACGTGAAATATAGGGTGTTATGTGTTTATTGTTTATTGCAACAAACCTGCACGTAAGATAAATGCAAGACGGCATGGCTTTCAAGCATGAAGTGTTAATATTACAGCAGATTTCTAAAGGGCACTGGAAGTTTAATGCTGCAGAAAGCTGTTGTGATAGGAGATAATGTGACACATTTAGAGCTTCGCTCAAACTTCCGGGCTGCTTTGACTCTGGTGTATCGGTCAAAGGTTGGAGTAAAATATTCAGAAGGTGGCTTCATCGATCAAGGTGCTTGTAACACGTCATTCTTAAACACGCACTGAGAATTTTAAAAGAGCTGACATCTATTTTATTCTTGTAAAATTCAGAAAGGTTCTTATAAAATAAACAAATATATAGGATGTGATGGTTTGGAGTGAATCATTTGTTTGAGTACAGGAACCAATGACGAGATGCTGTGTACAGGCTAATTCACTTTCTGGTGCTATAGAATGCGAGAAATTTCCTGGCTACCTGGTTAACTGTAGATTCTCAAAACGTTATCCAATCGTTGTTAGTTTCTTACTTTATTACTTAGTTACTTTGCCACTTATTTACCGTGTTATTTACTTACTTTGTTACTTATTTTTTACTTAGTTACTTTGGCATTTATTTACTGTGTTATTTACTTAATTTGTTACTTATTCACTTTGCTACTTACTTTGTTACTTACTTTAGACTTACTTTGTTACTTACTCTGTTACTTACTTTTTTTACTTAGTTACTTTGCCATTTATTTACTGTGTAATTTACTTACTTTGTTACTTATTCACTTTGTTACTTACTTTACTACTTACGTACGTACTTTGTTACTTACTGACTTTTTTACTATCTTTTAATCCCTTACCTTGCAACTTAATCAGTCCTTTCAAAAATTGCACATTTTTGGTGTTAATGATATGAGAGTACTTCCTTTGTACAGTTTCTATTTTAAGTGATTTAAAGTACGGCGTTTCGGAGGCTGGTTTTGCCTCCGTCTTCATAAATTGTCCTTTTAATGTGGGACTCGTTAGGTAATCAATAAGTACTGTAGAAAGAGCAAAGTTATGTCAAAAACATACGCACGCAACTACCATTGCCACGTCCTTCTCGCATTGTAAATAACTTCTCAATTTTTATATCTGAGATTCTGGCGGCTTTGAATATCAGTGTTACGAATTTTGAGACGTTATGTCATGAAATCTGCTACGAAGACAAGGAGACATAGAGAGAGATGAGACATTGTACTTCAGGCCAGAGGTGGTTTTATATCCTAAGAGTTCGTATCTCGATACCCGAATATTAACTATGTACCTACTTGCATGTTGTCATAACCCGTGAGAATCTAATCTTCAAATCCGTAATCTGTTTTTATGATAATACTAGAATGAGTGTAATTTTATATATGTAGTTCAGACTTGGAAGGCTTTGGAGGTGTGTTTTAAAACTCTTGAAATTAATCTCCTTAATATTAATTTGATGAAAGTTAGACGAATTTTATTTCCAATAAAATTCCTTAAAATGGCAGAATGTGCAAATGTTTCTGAAGCATATTTGTGACAAAGTTAATGAACACAGAGTTGTGGTTGCTTAAAAATGGAATTTGAAACTAACAAAATTTTGGCTGCGAAATTAAGATGGGCAAGCTTCCTTTAATGTCGAAATTATAAACACTGGGAACAAGTTGAGATTCTCTGTCTTGGGGTGGTGGGAATTAATTATACAAATATCTTTCCTAAACCAAAAAAATTCGCCACCATGGAAGCCTCAGATCGTTCGTTTACGAAATTTAGCTAAGGAATAAATAGGGACAGTGTTGTACATGCATAGAGTTGGCACTTGAACAGTGTGCCGTTATTACTGTACGGCAGATGTAGAGCAAATATGAAGCAAGGTTCAGTAAGGAAAATAGTTCACAAACTATTCGATAGCTGGTGTTAATTAGGGAGAGAATTTGGCGCCTGTAGTAAGTTGTTTCAAGAACAGGCAGTACGGAGAAGATAGGGAGAAGTTTCCGCATGAACAAGGGTAATTCCTGTTGTCCTTATGTGATACCAGACTGTGGATTATGTACAAGTATTTGACAGTGGGATGTGTATACCAGAAGCACGCGAAGCGTCACTGAAAGTTGTTTGGAATTGTATTTATGTAGATGCAATTATCTCTAAAACAAATACGTATATTTACATACCTATGTGCTATTGTAAAAGTATGCGCTTTAGAGGGAAATGGATAAAACATTTAAAAGTAACAATCTCTGCTGTATTGTACGATTATTATTTTGCATTACAGTCAGTACAGTAACCTGGCCATGGACTGGACTTCCGGTGTATGTTGGTTCGATTCCAGGTAGGGACAGATGTTTTACTCTTCTACACTTCTTCCATAAAGGATTTGAAACCCACCTGTATTCCTCTCCGGTGGATACCAGGGGCTTTTTCCTGGGTGTGAAGATGAAGGGGAACTAAGCTAACCGTTTATTTCAGTCTTGTTCTGGTATTAGGAATGTGTAGAATTGTATTCCGCTCCGTCACTAGTCTTATTATCTTAACGCTTAAATCAGTATGGAGAAAACTTGAAGTTTTCCTCAACAAAAGATTGTGGTGAAGCAGTGGTATATGTATCACGCTTTATTCAAACTGTTTTTTTAAACCACAGTCAAAGAGGTCTTAGGGAAGAAAGAGTAGTGAAAGGCTAATATTAAAATGGATTTCAGATGAGTGGATATGAACTGAATATTAGTAAATCAGGATAGGGTCGTAAGGTGACATATAGTGGGCAAGGTAATGTAATTTGTCTACCTTGAAGTATATATTTTCATGTCAGTTTGAGTACAAACTTGTTTTAGCAAATACTGCACGTCATGGAATTCAAGAACTCAACAAGTGAGAAAGGACAAACCCAGACTGCCAAATATCATGCCTAGTATACTTTCGCTCACCAGTGATTTCGGTAATTCCACAGAGAAGAATTCTTCTAGGAAACTCAATAGCTGCTAACTTATTTAAGAAATTATACGCCTTCCATTGAATACAAAAATATATTCCTTTGTTTTTGAGGGTCCAATATCGGACCTTATCCTAAGCCAGTTTAATACAGCCTGCGTGAGACTTTTGAAGCATATATTTAATCTGTAAATTTGTTTAAAGTTTCAGTTTTTTGCTTGCAGAGAACAAAGTCCATCTCCAATATTATAATCAACGGTCTAAGGCTCTTTTGAGAAATAATCGATCGCTATTTTATGAATCGTACTGAACAAATGTAATGTGTGGGCGAAATCTTAAATGTGATCAGGTCAGAGACTAGGCACTAAAATTTAAATGGTAAGATTCCTTTTAGTATTATCCTCATATCTCCGCCCATTTCTCAAGAGTGGCCTCTTCTCTTCATTAAGAAAATCTTCTTCCCTGCAGTGCAACAGGTTATAACTGCAGGAAATGAAATTCAGTCTGTGGAAAGTACACACAGAGCGTGAATAAATTCTACACACGTCTTGCACCCTGGAGTTGCTTCTACTGCCATTCTGGTTCTTAAAATAAAATATTAGTAAAACCCGCACAAACCTTCTTTGAAATATGGCGGATACCACCAAGCCGCCCTGCTCCTTTACTCACAGACAAGCTAAAATATATCAGGGGAGTACAAAAATGCCTTTCCTTTATTGATTCTTGACTCGCTGGAAGATGATATTTTTTCAAACAACCTAGTCCATTGCAGCGCCAAATGTTAAGAAGCATTTCTAATGAGTGAGAGAATATTTTTCTTGTTTCACTGTTGACTGGCTAGTTGAAGATATTTCAACAACCAGTTTATTTCAGGGCCAAACGTTAGAAATATTCGTGAATAATTTATTGTAATTGCTACACTTCGCTGCCTAACTTTCTAACTTTTACCGATATATTAGAAATTATAAAAACAAAATTTCGAAGCTGTTATTATATAATCAAGTACATTACTACTACTAACAAGACTACTGCTGCTACTACTGCTACTACTACTACCACCACTATTACTACAACTACTAATACTAACAATAACAATTATTGTTATTTTCTATTAATACAATTACTATTTCTGATACTACTGAGGCATCCACAATATATTTTTATCTCTTTCTTGCATATTCATTAGTTAACTCTGGCTTCTATGTAATCAGGAAAACGCCGTCGTCCACGGGGTTATGAATGTGACTTACTACTGTCTGCGTTTTGAATTTATTAAGCTTGGGAGATGCACATGTGCTGGACGTGTGATGAGGATGGGATAAAGTGATCCTGCAAAGAAAGCACTTTGTACTTAACGAGGAGGAAATGGAGACCAGAAGAAGAGACAAACCAAAGTTGAGGTGGTGGGACGAGTTAGAGGGGCACGTCGCACGGGTTGGGTGCGGAATTTGGTGAATTAATGCGCCATCAAGAGAGAAGTGGTGGAAGCTCTCAGAGTAGGTCAAGGCCCACTCATGGATGTAGTACGGATGTATGAGGAGGAGGAAGAAGAAGACGTGTTAAGTTTTAGAAGTGACCACATGTACAGGATCGCATCAGTTCAAAAGTCCGAGTGGCTAATATAAACATCAGGCATTAGGTTTTTTTGACGTTTTGCTGTCTGTGTATCTCAGTATATTTATCTCAGTATTTAACCAACTTGATGCACAAAATTTTTGTTTTACAATAAGTTTATTTTATGCCTGTACATGTTTCGAGCACATGTGCTCATCATCAGGAGGTCAAAATTGCATTACACAGTCTCTGGTATCATCACACCTATAGGTGCAACAAGTTGGTTAAATACTGAGATAAATATCATGCATTAGGTTTCATTCGAAAGTGTAAAATCATCACGAGGAAGCAACTGTGCCTCTGTTTGTACAGACAAAGTAAAAACACAAAACTTTTCAAGATAATGAGCTTTCGGACCGAGATTTTTACTTGGGGCCTTTGAACATGGAGTTAGATCCTAACGTCTAGAAGGTGAAGCTGGAGTATTCAGTGTGGGAATGAAGTTTGAACGGAATTAATGAAGAGAGTGCATTTTCATTAAGATCAAGTAGAAGCGCGGGTTGTTTTGGATTTTAATTGATCTGACCAACGAAACTGACAACGTCACACGTGTTCCACGCGTGTTAATGACGTCATGAAATTTGTCTTTATTAATAGATACATGTCAATATATTCTGGACTGACGTGATGCCGTGTTTTTGGGACACAGATACCAACATTTTGCGATTACCTGATGCCTTCGGATTCTACCCTGAACATGGCGGCATTAGTTTCTTCCGAAGCGTCAGTAGCTAACAGACTGCACGGCCTCACGCAAAGTAATACATAAACGAATTTCACTCTCGCTTAAATTAAAATCTTGTATTTATGAACGATTATGTACAATTTCTTCCGTATTATTTTCTTTGTCCAAGTAAGTATTTCTAATTATATTTTCTGTTAACACCAACAGAAAGAGTGTGTAGAAATATCTAATGAAATTTAAAATATCTAAATATTTTTTATGTGATATGTTTAAAGACGGACCGCCTCTGTGGTCTAGGACCGCCTCTGTGGTCTAGTGGTCAGAGTTTCTGGCTACAGATACAGAGGTCCCGGGTTCGATCCCCGGCGCTACCAGATTTTCTGAGTAGTAGTGGGTCTGGAACGGGGTCCACTC
>Ga0123353_10014519_pt1 | contig 11365 bp, 6 predicted proteins | sample TergutLab28metaG_3_FD_92763 | JGI IMG/M metagenome (GOLD analysis project Ga0123353, IMG submission 92763) | Labiotermes labralis P3 segment gut microbial communities from Petit-Saut dam, French Guiana - Lab288 P3 | ecosystem: Host-associated > Arthropoda: Insects > Digestive system > Gut ... | reverse complement strand
GGTGTATAGGGTCTTGGTGGGGAAACCGGAGGGAAAGAGACCACTGGGGAGACCTAGGCGTAGATGGGTGGATAATATTAGAATGGATCTCCAGGAGGTGGGATGTGGGTATGTGGACTGGATAGGGCTGGCCCAGGATAGAGACAGGTGGCGGACGCTTGTGAGTGCGGTAATGAACTTTCGGGTTCCGTGAAATGCGGGGAATTTTCTTGACTAGTTGCAAACCAGTTAGCTTCTCAAGAAGGACTCTGCACCATGGAGTAAGTAAGTAAGTGTATGTTTGTGTCGTTATTTTATATTTTGTAACTGGTATTTCAAATGAGAAATGAAGAATTATTACATAGAGTCAAGGAGCAGAGGAATATCCTACATGAAATAAGTAAACGGAAGGCTAACTGAATTGGTCGCATTTTGCGTAGAAACTGCCTTCTACAACGGGTTATTGAGGGAAAGATAAAAGGGGGGATAGAAGTGACAGGTAGACGAGGAAGAAGACGTAAGAAGCTACTGGATGATCTTAAGGAAAGGAGATGATACTCTCATTAGAAGGAGGAAGCTCTAGATCGAACTATGTGGAGAGATCGCTTTGAAAGAGGCTTTGGACCTGTCGTTAAGACAGACTGCAAAATTAAATGAATTTCGTAAGTTATTGGAACAAAATATTGTTTCACATTGAAAATGGACTCCGAATGTGCCGTGATTTTGAAGTTCATGACCGTCTTATCGGTCCTCGCTAAGCATGAACATCAAAACTTGACTGTTTATTGAATACAGTCGCAGACGGTTGACAGGGGTTTCTCTATCTTGGTGATTGTTTGGGAAGTTTTATGATATCTTGTTATTGTAAACTACTATAATGTCATAAAAAGTCACGCTGTGACGTACTGTTGTGAGCTCGGCAATGAACCTTTGGATGACGTAAAAGGGAGGCAATTTCTTTTCTATATCAGCAGCTGGAAGCTTTCCAATAAGGATTCTGTTCATATAATGAAAACCAACAAGATGCACTATTTCGGACAGACTTACTGTCCATCATCAGTAAGTCTTCATACTGTATTCACAGCAACAAACATTTGTCATACTAGTTATGTTGACTGGTGACCTCGCTGGCATACAGTCAACATAACGATTATGACAAATGCCTATTGCTGTGAATACAGTATGAAGACTGCTGATGATGGACAGTAAGTCTGTCCGAAACATGTAGAGTTCTTTATCAAATAAAGTTGAAAAAGAGTGCATCTTGTTGGCTTTTATTATAAGAATATATCATGATGCACGTTCCTCTGAAAGTAAAAAAAAAAAAAAAGGAATCTGCTCTCATTACAAACACATTAACTTAAGATGGGGCTGTTTTGAAAATATTAATGACCCCCCACGTTTCCACAGAAACAGGAAATTTCAAAACCATATTATTATGTACCAGTTTCTGAAGGAGAGCTCTGCAGTGGAGACACTGCTGTTTCGTTGTGGTAAAGTGTTTGGAGCGAGAAGCTGATCATTCATTTAATTCAGAGGAGTTTTACTTGCATTCCTACATACACCTTCTAGGCGCCATGTTTAAGCACAGGGAATTTTATTACGTTTTAGGCGCCTTCGAAGAATTGCGAAAAGCGACTGTCAGCTACGTCATGTCTGTCTGTCCGTCCGTCCTCATGGAACAGATTGTCTCCTACTGGACGGTTTTTCTTGGGAAGCGTCATATTTGAGGATTTTTCAATAATCATTTGAGAAAATGCAGATTTCATTAAACCGTGACAAGAATATCTGCTACTTTACATGAACACATTTGTAAATTTATGACCATATCTCGCTGGATTCTTCTTGTAATAATTTTTTTTTTAAATACGAGTTATAAAGAACATCAAAACACACATATAGGAAGTGTTTCATCCCCGTTGTGTGTGTGAAACTAGGAAAAGGTATGTAGTCAAACACAACTTAATCACTGAGGTGTATTTAATGACTGTGATGGAAACAACTACATGTGTCGGTTTGTTAGGATATGTGTATGTAGAAATCTCTACACCACGTGCGCGCGCATGCATATAGCTAGTTCTTAAGTTCCCTAGACAACCTGAAGATAGCCAATACAGGCCGAAACATGTAGTTGTTCCATCATATAGTCATTAAATACACCTCAGTGATTAAGTTGTGTTTGACTACATACCTTTTCCTAGTATCAAAACACACATTTTCTGTTCAATAATCTTTTCCATAATATCGTGCCATTTATGGGGTAATGCGGAAAAATATAGTAGGGACAGACAGACCACAGATGACAATACGACGTATGAGCCTTGCATGCGGCAAAATTAAGGCTACAGTCACACACTCAGAATATGTAATAATTCTTGCTCTTGCACCTCAGCAATGATTACGTGAATGTTCCTGTATATTACGTTTTTACGTATCTTGCAGGTATTGTTTTTAATGTGGAAGTGTATCAGGTGAAGGTTCCGGTTAATCAAAGCCACGTAGATTGGAGGAAACTTGATAAGAGGATATGAGGAAAAGTGAAGGTCCCAAATCGAGGCCAGAATACTGTTCTGCCATCGAATATATAACTAAAATTCGTGCCCTTTGAATGAGGTTGTCTCTCACTGTGACGAAACTACCAATTAGAATGCCAGAAATCCTCACGCCAACTGTAAATTTTAGATGGTAATGTAAGAATCACGAACCATGAAGTCTGTTGTCACAGCGTCACTAGATATGCGCTGGACCTTTGTACATGCAAACCACAATTGAATTGTAGAAAGTCAAGGAAAGTATGCCATAGGACATTTGGGTTTCACAAAATATGTTGCATTTTTTTTTCTTCCGTTTCGAAACAAAGTAGCAACTGGATAAACGTAAAAACTACTCCCAAGATATGACGGATTTTTTTTTTAACTCGCACTCACCGGAATGACGAAGCTTAAATAATTTTGGTTCGTTACCGTGTTCACAAAACCCCGTCAATAGACTCTTTCCTCAGCCACATCAATCCAGTTCACATTTTGAGATCCTATTTCTATCAGATCCACTGATGCTGTGGCAGCTTGCATGCTGTCACAGCACTAAATTAATATAAGAAAATCAATCAGTAAGTGTATTTTAAAAATGTGACTTTAGCAAGGAACAGTGTAGCTCCCTGAAGATGATCTTAGGATCGAAACATGTTGGAGCGATTTTAAATGTTTTAATGTAAAAAAAGTGTATATATTTACATTAGTTGGTGTGCTGATTAAAAGGCCAAATTCTGTTTCATTTAATTGTGTATTCTGCTCGTCGTCTTAATGTTTGTCGTATTACTATGACCGCTGTCGTGGCCAGTAACTGCACTGGTCCGGTGATTACCCACAATGCTCGTTAACCGCTCGAAGAACTCTCGGAACAAACTAAGTTTGTGACTTGCAGATTTTCCCCTCCGCTGCGCATCGTTGCTTCGCTGCACAAACGCAATAATCCGCATATTGATGTGAACCGGGTTCGAACAAAGCACCCCCAGAATACAAGAGCCCTGCTGTGTGGACAGAATTGTTGAAAATCAAGAGGAAGGCGAAAGGCGTCAAATTTTTGGAACTTCAGCGAAATCGGCGACCCCCCCCCTTTTTTTTTTTGCAACATCAACGTCGAAATACAAACTGGTGGATCGGACGTTTCAGTAGATGCCAGTCGCATCCCCGTTGTCCTTATGTCGATTTTTACGTCTAACAATTTAGGAAGTGTTCGTAGACGTCACACTTACGACGTATTCACTCTGTTATTGTCCCTACATTTTAAATTCGTGACTGTTTTCAAGAGAAACGTTTTGACGCGAGTATTCTAAACGTGCCATTTCCACGTTTCGCACTAACACTGCAAAATGTCTGCGAATCTTAGCAACAGGCTTATACTCGATCGTGGCCGATATCTTGGATGCTTTGTAAACTAAGAAATATCGTATTTATTGCGCTTGCCACTGGTATTATGTTTACGTGTCTAACATTACTTCGGCCTCAGTTTATACCTCACAGAGAACGCAGTCTCAGTCAATTATAAATAGCAGTCATGACGAGATTTAAATGCACCTAAGCCTTCGTGTGAAATAGACTGTGGCAACAAATTTTGGTTAAAATCAGTCCGGCGAGAGTCACGTTGTTCCATACGGACAGGCAGACATACAGAAAGCGGAAGGACAGACATGACAAGAGTAGCAGTCGCTTTCGCGACTGTTCTGCGAACGCATGTAAAATGGGGGCGTTTACGGTATTGAAGGCGGAATTAGAATTACTGTTGCCATGCAACGGCGAAAGTAAATAAATTACTGTAATATGTCTTCCGTCCTAAGGAAAGTACGTATATACCGGGTGTTCTAATACAGGACGCACGGGATAGGGTTTGTACCTAAGGAAGTAACATGGAGATGGATAATATTACATAATGGAGAGCTTCGTAATTGTTACTATATAATATTAAATTTTACCAGAATAATAATCAAATCAAGGAGCAGTAAGATGGGCAGAAATGTGTAGCGCGCATGGAAGAAACAAGTGCTTACAGAATTTCTGTCGGAACTCATAGACTTCATGGACTTAGATTATTTTATTGCCACATTATGTCCTGGAATTTTATTAATATTTAAAAATCGTAATCTTACTTCACAGCGAACACACTGCTTCTGCGTTACAAAGACCAGTTGAATGGTGTTCTGTAGAGTGCTAATTTTTGTTTGTTCTAAGAATCGTACGGAACGCGAAAGTTCAATCGGTGGGCGAAATGCGGAATTTTCTTAATGTCGCAGGATGTGGCACATACAGCAGCCACTGACATTCAGATTTGTAAAGCATGTCTTCATTAGAAGCCAATCCCAGTTGCCGCGCGGTCTAAGGCGTAGGTCTGCGGCCGCTCGCCTACTTTGATTGTGGGTTCAAATCCCACCGGGGGGCATGGATGTTTGTCTGTTGTGAGTGTTGTGTGTTGTCAGGTAGAGGTCTCTGCGACGAGCTGATCACTCGTCCAGAGGAGTCCTACAGACGACGGTGCGTCGTTGTGTGTGATCTAGATCAGTGTTTCTCAACCGCCGGACCGCGGCCCCGTAACGGATTCTGGCATCAATTATACCTGGCGGCGAGAGGTTCTCCTGGAATTTGTCATTTTTTAGTTTTCTAAGAATTTTTCTTGGATAAATGTTTTATAGTGGAAATATTCTGAGGAGAATATATTCGTGAATGTGTCGAAAAGCTGAGACCCAGACGTTGGCCTGAGGAAACTACAATAGGCTACAAGATTTCATTGGTCCAGTGATTGATAACTAATTTAAACGTAATTTTATATTTGTCAACATGCCACACCGTATATATAAGTGTACTAATACTCTTTATGATTATGCCATAATTAACCTTTTGGCGCCGGAATTATTTTTTTTTTAATTTTAGCACATCCTGTATATAAAATGTGAATAATACATGAACCAAATACGTTAGAATTATGAAACAAACTGCATTTTGAAGAGAAAGAAACGGAGAGGTTATACCATGTCTAAAATATTCAGTATCTATATTTGTTGAATAAATATATAAAATGAAACTTTAGAGGTTAGCGGTGCGGTACGACCACTATAGTTGACATTAGGCATCGAAAGGTTAATTATTAATACTTATGTTAGTTTAATGTATGAACTTAAAAAAATGGAAAGTTATTTACGAGTAAATTTTTTGGGACCGGGCCTTCGTCTTATTAAAAAAGAATTTAGCCGGCCGCGGTCTCACAAAGATTGAGAAACAGTGGTATAGATACCTCAAGAATGAGGAGGCCCTGGCTCACGTTGGCCTGCAGCACCACACGCAAAATATCTTAATTAGAGCGGGACGGTTTCTGTTCGATCTATTGGCTAAGTACAGAGATAAGTCGAGGGATTTTGTGGACACTGTAATGAACATTGTGGTCTATAAGAGGCAGATAGTTTTTTTGGGTGAGGTGGAAGATGATCAGTATATAAAGAAGGGCAATGCTGAGGGGAGATTTTAATGTAGGAGCCGCCATTGTAGGGGTAATGTTTTGAGGTTCATGACACGCCCCTTGCTCAAGTAGCACACCTCTTGGTGCCAGGGTCACAGAAGACTACTGAAGTAGAGTATTTGTGTTTTGTAGGATGTTGGCGTCTTTAACGTGAAGCAATGGTGGAAATCGGGGTCACATTCAAATACAAGTTCTTATTGTCGCCAGGTAACTGTCCAAATATTAGCTCTGCTTATCCTTAGGTGTCGTTAAATATGGGGTACAACCTGAATCTAGGCTCGTCTGGCAGGTTTCCCGTTTACCACACGAAACCATCATAACATTATTTGCGTTTGCTTGTTTGCGTTCGTACTTCTTTCACACGGAAAAAAATTCATTGCTCATAGAACCATCTGCTTCTGAACGAAGTGTTGAAGCGAACTTATTTTCCGCTTCCATCATCATATTCTGCTGCATCTTCTTCTAAGCGTGATATTCCCCTCCCCCCTCCCCCCCCGTAAGAACACCATCGATGAGCCGTAAATTAATCTGCTGATTGCTCACCCTTCTGAATATCGGTACTAAAAATTGGGGGGGGGGGGGGACGCGAGAGATTAGGTTATATTTTGAGTGCCGATCCCGGCGACCGCGCGGTCTAAGGCCGTTCGCTTGCTGGGATTGCGGATTCGTATCCCTCCGAGGGGCATGGATGTCTGTGTGTTGTGAGAATTTGTATGTTATCAGAGGTCTCTGCGTCGGGCTGATCACTCGTCCAGAGGAGTTCTACCGAATATGGTGAGTCTAAGTGTGATCGTGAAGCCTCGACAACTAGGAGGCCGTGGCACACCAGGGGCTGTAGCGCCGTAAAAAAAAAAAGAACATTATGCTTATTCAAAATTAGAAGTACTCCAATCCCCACCACCCGCCTTGTCCCACTTGCTGCGTTGGTAACATTCTTGCTACTTCACTCGGAAAATCGCTTTTCTGTAAAATTACTTAAGTTCGTGATGTGTGTTTTTTCAGCCGTTGAATTTGCTAATTACATCTGACACCTTTACCAATTTTAAATCACAGATTAACTTGAAGTACTGGTAGAGGCCATTTGAAATGTGATGGCACACGCGCAGAAACCAGATTTCGTCTTTCGACGAAACGGACGAGTCCGTTTAAATCGGCTTGGGGCGTCAGTTCAGTCGACTACTGGCAGCCGAGGTGTACGCATCAGCGGTAGTAATGCTGGATACACCATGTTCTGAGATAGTGTGAAGAGTACTGGCTACCTACTCCATTCGCTAGTTTCCCCTTCACTTCCCCTCCCGTGCGTCACCGTGTGCCATCACGTTTCAACCGGAGTCTACTGCCCTTAACTGCGTGCTACCCATAATATGGTGTAATATACTGGCCGGAAAGGTTCGTTGAAAACTCAACGGTTAGTTACATGTTTGTGAAAGGATTTAGTGCATATCGAAGCCCTATGACGTAAAGTAACATTTGCTATATATTACTGCCTAATTTGACTAAATTTGGCCCCATATGTTTATATATATATATATATTTTTTTGGCAGGGCCGCTGAGAGCGAGTTCGAGCCCCGGTGAAATTTTTTTTTTCGGGCCCACCAGCAAGGGGGGACCGACTAAATATTTTTACTCTAAATCGGAAAGACTGACTTTTAGTTGCAGAGTGACGTGGGCTTGGTATTAAAGGGTTAGTTTGCACAGTCGACAAATAATAATGGAGGAATCACGATGTGCTTTAACAACAATGGATACACTCCGGCGTCACTAGCAAATATAACCTTACATCCCAAAGAAGAATTAGATGGTAACGGGACCTGTTTTTAACTGGTAAACGCCAGTACACTACTTTTAAAAGAATTTCAAATGTATTTTAACCACTTAGTTACACATTTCGCACATTTGCTTTCCTTGATAAGTGATTTGGCTTAAGTATTGCACTGATGTAAACACACTGGGATCCCAATGTATGCACAGCATCCTGTGACTTAACCTGTAAAGAATAGGCCTCAAGATGACTGTTCAATAGTCGAAACATGTAGCCTACATAATTACCTTTTGTAATAATAAACAGTTGTGCTGACGTACACTATTAATATCATAATAGGGCAAATGATAACACAATCGAAAAGATAAACCATATGCAGCGTTATCGGGCCTTGGGCCCCACCTCCTGACCGCCGGGCGCCGATAATTTGTACCGGCTTCCCTCCGTCATATCAGTACGGAGGTTTGGTTATCTGCGCTAAGTAGTGCGGCGCAGCTGTATTGTCGCACGAAATTCGGTAGCCGTTTCCCCACCATTTTATCAGCGATAGAAACATACCGACTTTTTAAACTTATGTAAATAAACAAAAAAAAAATCCGCATGCATAAAACATGTTTAACGTGTATTACATACTATCAATTACCAACATGTTTCGATCGCTTCTGCTATCATCATCAGGGTACAATTACAAAAATACTAAGTAACAAACAGTGGGCCGGGTAGCTCAGTCGGTATAGCGACTGAGCTACGGGCTGGACGGTCCGGGATCGAATCCCGGTGGTGACGAGATTTTCCGCCCGTCCAGACCGGCCCTGGGGCCCACCCAGTCTCCTGTAAAATGGGTACCGGGTCTTTCCTGGGGGTAAAGTGCGGCCGGGGCGTGATGCTGACCACTCACCCCCTTCTAGTGCCTCGGTTATGGAAGAGTAGAGCTATACCTCTACCCACCCTCTGGGCCACACCGGGCCTGTAACGGGATCACTTTACCTTTTTTTTTTTTTACTAAGTAACAAAAAATAAACTGCCAGATTGTATAATTAGAAACACTCAGCGTTATAACGAATGTCTCAGACTCTCATTGGTCACAAAATGTCAACTTATGTACCCTTAAAATCAGATAAAATTTGGTCAATATTGCATTACACAGCCTCTGGTATCATCACACTGAAACAAGCGAGTGGTCTAAAATTACTAAAATACAGTTCTATAAACATGAGCAAATAGCAGTAAAATTTATGTGTGATTTTTTCGGGTGTGATTACTGTGTATTACTTACTATAAACATGCTATGTCATGTAGAGGTTATGTTTATCCAGTTATTAAACTTATTAGAAAGGTACCATGTCTATTTACATTTATGTTTGCTTACTCTATCTAGTCATAAGATCATATAAATTGCTGATTGAACTCCTGACGATGAGCACATGTGCTCGAAACATGTAGAGGCACGAAATAAACTTATTGTAAAACAAAAATTTTGCCCATCAAGTTGGTTAATTACTGATACAAAAAAATCTAATCTCATTGTTCTTTTATAACTTTATTTCATTTTATTCTTGTCCTTCATACGTCATCTTTTAACAGTAATTCACTTCTCTTTGTTTCGCTCGCAAACTTTCTTCCCTATCGAAATCTTTCATTTCTCCCCCTGTCTTCCCCTCACAGGAAATGCTGAACTTTGCGAGGTCCTCACTCGCAGGCTATTTAAAGTACGAATGGTTTGGAAACTTCAAAGACTTCTAACACTGCAAGTTAAATGCGGGATTCTGCTGTATGAAAGGGCGTTGCTTCTCTTTGACCCCAAATTCTCTGCGGGAAATAGACCAGCCTGAAAAAAATATGTTCTTTCTGCCTGAAGCTGATTGTACTAAATTGCCTCTGCCCTTTTGTCCAGTTAGCTCCATTCGCTTAAAGTTAACATTTTACAGCACGGTGCTTATTATCTTTACCACCCTCTTTAATTTTTAAAGCGCTGAATTTTGTACACAGAACTTATTTTATGCGTTACGCAATATTTACGTAATGAACAGTCATTATTTCTTTAGTAGCGCTAAGGGGTTGGGTTTTTTTGTAATGGAAATGCAATATGTTTTCTGTGTTGTAGAAACTCAATGCTCAAATGTTACGTAAATGTGCATTGTCTCTGACTAGTCGACTCCTGCCCCCCTCTCTCTTTGTCTCTGTTTCAGATTTGAGTCCGGTACGGTGTTGTGTTTGTTCGTTCGTTTGTTTGTTTTTCCAGTCTATTTTCCTTAATTAAGAAAGGTAGATGCTCTTGTAAGGTCACCTTTCTGTTGGTGTTTGCATGTGTTTGTGTGTACCGTTTCTTCAAATTATGAAACAATCGACGGATTTGACGAAATTTGATATGAATATATCCCTTTGAACGCAGCCACAGCGTCTTACGTTTTAATTACTTACGATTAGTAACACGAACATGGCGGATACGCGAACTTTTGAGGTTGGAACTGCATTTTTTAAGGTCATGAAATGATATGTGCATGTCTTGGGAAAACGTGCGTTTTTGTCAGGGTAATTTTTATGTGATATTGTTTAAGACAATAAAAATAAACATGTTCCTATGCACGTAATGAGGGAATATGCCAGATATACCTCAACTTAATATTAACTTCTGAACTTAATGGTTGTCAGCGGTCAGCTCAACTATCCGGCCGCTTTACCCCAGAGAAAAAACCCACGTTACCCAATGGATAGGAGGCTGGGTGGGTCTCTCATTCGGTCTGGATACTTCAGGGAGGACTTAAATAATCTCTTGTCCCTACAGGGAATCGAGCCACATTTCCTAAGTTGTCCAACAATTTTCTAATTTGAAATCCATACTAGCACGTCCTGTGTTCGGTATTGGAAGCTTTTGTCAGCGTCCCCTGTACAGGTTCTCTTCCATCTTCTTAATAACAATGCTGGCTTGGGGCATGATCGACAAAGAGTGGAACCCTGCAAGGTGCAGTTGAAACTCCACGATATAACGTCTGCCACTGAAAGAGGGAAAATAAAATTGGGGGAATGGCGAAGAAAAGACGAGGATGTTTTCGTCAGCACAGCTTTGTCAGCGGTAGATCCAATATAAAGCAGCATAGAATAGACCGCTGATACGTGACGAGAAGAGACAAGGAAAGAAGAGTTCAGGGTGTCTGTCTTTGTTCGATATCGACTGGCAGGGAATGGAATTCGGAGGAAGTATTTTAACAATTTGAAGCCCGAAATTTGTAGTTATTACTATTACTACTACCACCACCACTAGTACTACTACCATCACCACCACTAATACTACCAACACCACCACTACTACTACTACTCCTACTACTACTACTACAACACTACTACTACTACTACTATACCACCACTACCACCACCACTACTACTACTACTACTACTACTACTACTACTACCACCACCACCACCACTACTACTACTACCACTACAAACTGCAGTTGAGTTGTTACCCGGTGGCAGTGGTCCTTACACTAGTACAGACAAAACAAAAATACTTACTCCATGGTGCAGAGTCCTTCTTGAGAAGCTAACTGGTTTGCAGCTAGTCAAGAAATTCCCCGCATTTCACGGAACCCGAAGGTTCATTACCGCACTCACAAGCG
>Ga0123353_10014516_pt1 | contig 11366 bp, 5 predicted proteins | sample TergutLab28metaG_3_FD_92763 | JGI IMG/M metagenome (GOLD analysis project Ga0123353, IMG submission 92763) | Labiotermes labralis P3 segment gut microbial communities from Petit-Saut dam, French Guiana - Lab288 P3 | ecosystem: Host-associated > Arthropoda: Insects > Digestive system > Gut ... | reverse complement strand
GTGCCTCTTTTTTCGACCCTATTTAAATCGCCTTGGGCGGGCGGCGCCAAAATAAGAGCAAGGGGTAGGCGTTGTTCCCCCCCCCCCCCCCCCCCCAAAAAAAAAAGCAGCAGTTGTTTCAGAATGACTGCTGCGCTCAGTGAGCGAATTAGAAACGTGTCCTTGCACTGTACTTTCAGAACACAACTGCGAAAGAGTCGACAGCAGTCTGATTGTTGTGCAAAAGGTGGGAGATATCAAACTTTAAACTAAATTCAGATTTTGGTGAATTAAGTAGAATAGTGATATGCGACAAGTGACAGCTGGTTAGTGGTAACAATGGGCTGTTCCTGATTGGTATCACTTTTCCAATCATTTGGTTAAATTTTCCAGATTTAGGCCCGGAAAGTACTGGAATTGAATCAATTGCAGTCACAACCATGGAATCACATACCGTGAAACTTCTAAAGTTTAATTTTGTATATTAGCAAGTTACTTCTGTGCACAGACGGTCCATATTAATAAAATTGTTAAAACTAACATGCGTGTTTCAGTTTTGTAGACGATCCTCAGTATCTCATGAACAGTTGTTACAACGCTTGGTTACAATTATTGCAGCTGTTAACTGGAAAACTGTTGTTACTGCGACAGTGTTACTTATTATACAGATGTTCTGAAAACTTTAAAAAACCTTTGTTCTTCACCGTGAAATATTCTGTCTGTGTATCTTCATAGTAATTTGTTCCAACCGATTTTAAATTCCATTGTTGCAGCTGCAGACAGCATAGAACCTGCTTCGTAGTCATAAATCCTTTAAACCACTTTGTACCCTCTGTTTTAACAAACAGAACGCAGCGTTTCACCCACAGTCTAGTGTGTATGGTTCTTAGAATATACACTTACACTTCGAACGTATTGCATATAGACGATTGTAATATAATGTTCCTCACTAAGTAGGGAGCCCAAGAATGAGAACGCAGAGCGTTTCCTCAACAGTAGATCTATTAACTAGCTGGTCTTCATGATGGACACGCGGTATGTTTACTGCAAAGTAGGAAATGAATTTTTTATTACCATGTTTCTCACCTCCTAAGAAGCATTTTTTTTTTTACTGAAAAAGTCCCCCGGAATCACCCTTCATCCTATACCGAAGAGTCAAATTGTAATGAATTCGCATAAACACCTTGTTGATTGTAGGGCGCTTCTTGTCACTTGTAGCGTATTAGGAGGCGGGAAATATTTAAATGAATTTACACATCGATAGGGTTAATGTGGCTCACATCAGTGCGACATTTTCTGTCTTTCCCTCTCCTAATTGAGAAGACACAGACTGAAATGAACAAAACTAATTTTACGTATTGCTACGGGGCCTGGAACTTGGTCTGTCAGCCCAAAATAAGAAAACTTATTATGCTGATGAGAATATCATCTGAAACTAAGAGAGAGGAAGTAATAATAAAAGGTAAAAGGTAAAGCTGTCCCGTCACATGTCAAGCAGCACAGAAGGGAGGTAGAGTGTAGCTTTACCCATTCTACCACGGCGTTAGAAGGGGTGGGTGTTCAGCGCCACGCCCCGGCCACCTTACCCCTCCCCAACCTGGTACCTATTGTACAGGAAGCTCTTTGGGCCTTGGGGTGGGAAAAACTCGCCCCACCGGGGTCTGAACGCCAGACCTTCCATCCAGTAGCGAGTCGCTATACCGACTACCCAATCCCGACCTCTAGTAACAGGGGTACGGCATAAAAACTGTATAACGAGAAACGTCGTATTTGGTATTGTTTACCATTTAAGCTTACTGTTACGATGATCAGACCAAGGATGATGAGATGGTCGGGGCGTGTACAGTGTACATGGCGAGAGGAAGTGTGTTCAGGTTAGGTCCCCTGTCAGTTCTTGAAATTATGTAGCGTCGGTGGTAGGTGAATGGAATATGAGTGTGTAGCATTGGTGGAATGATACTGGGGGGAGAGGGGGGGACCGACGTACTTGGAGAAAAGACAATGTCCCAGGCCAATGCGTCCACCACAAATCCCACATCAGCTGGCCCAGGAACGAAACTTGCGCCTCCGCAGTGACAAGATAGATAGTGTGCTTGGAAGAGCTGTGAAGTACAAAGCATTAGTCGGTAAGGCTGTGTGGAAGAGATTAGATGGGAGTACAGTATGTAACAAAACATGTTACGGAAACGGAGGGTTAGGGCGTGGGCTGCAGGCAGCTAGCTGAGGTTGAGGTCCAGTGGAGGGCTGTTTGGCTCGTGGCAGTGGACACGCAAGAGGCGGGGAATTTCTCGGCTAACTGAAATGTTGATAACTCCGCAAGAAAAACTTTTCTATCGAAGTACTCCATTTCATCCCGGAAGTAAACAGCCTTCTCTGACGTTTGCACAGTCTGAAGGATATGTTTTGGGGTGTTTGACATTATCTTATTTGCAGCCGTTGCTGAGCTATACCGATAGGGTTGGAACGCTTCCAGTGTTACTGGGGTGGACAGATAAAGACTGTCTGGGGTATCTTGACGCCGTCTCGCTATGACCTGGGTTTAACGTCCCGAATGAAGCAAACAATATCCGACAAACAACACCGCCCACAATGGTGCCCTCAATGTTTAAACACCAACACATTTTTCTCGAAGAAAGGGCGGAAAGCACACGCCGGTTGAATTTGCTCAAGAGATTTTCTGCCTGTTCGGTCCCTCTTACGTTTCCGTTTCCGACATTCTGAGTATCTAAAATAAATCCGGAAATTTACATTAAACGACTTTTAAAACGAAAACTACACAGAGTCATAAATTACACACGTGATTTAGCGAAACTTTTATTCAGAGAAGGACAGGCATTTGAACCTTGTTATTTTGCACAGTTCGCTTTCCGCATTTCTAATGCGATTGTGATGGAAGCGAAGGTAGATGTCGATTATGATTGTGATGATTATGATGACTAGAAGTGGTTATACGACGCAACAGGCGGACCCAGCTTCGTGAACCACTGAACCCAAAATTTTCTTTGGGGAACTGTGCGTGTAGTCGATTAGGTTGGAAGTCGTACCTGGGTGTCAATTACAACCGTAACAGTGGGGTAATTTGTGCTGTGTTCTGCGTATGTGGAAGCAGTTGAACGAGCTGATGGTCCTTGTAAGGAGTTCTCTGTGTTAAACTTCTCATTCTGCTCGTACCGATGTCTTCTCTTGTTCGCTTATTGTCACAAACATTGTCCTCACGCATTGGTCGTAACGTGTGCAGTGTCGTCACGTAACGTCCCAAAATCGATGTAATGTCGCTGTGTAGGACAGCTTTCCTCTTTGTCGTAACCCATCTATCAACTGATAAGTGTATCTAGTAATTTTATTCCTTCGTCCGTATATATCTTCGCCCACCCATATTCATCCACATGCATTACGTCCATGTTCATCCATTTTCGTTCGTCCATTTCTATGCGTTCAGCGAATCATCAGTTTTTCCATTTATTTATCCATTCATCCAGATGTCCATCGGGCGTTCGGTGACTCAGATTTATTACGTATACAAATTACTGCTACAAAGCTAATTGCTCTTCAGGTATCACAGGTAAGGAATCATTAATTGTGTTTGTATCGCTTAGCTAGATAGGCAGCGTACCGAAAAGGGTTTCAAATAAAAAATGTACATCTTGATGAGATTCATGTTCCATTCATTTCACGGTCTACCTGTTTGATGAGATTTTCTTCTTAGTTTTAGGAATTCAGCTTGAAATTTGTATAAAGTAGTGTTAATTGGTCGGTGTGGATGTGTACAATCAATGATTAAACTCTCCAAATTGCATTTCGTAAAGCAAAGTAGGCTTCTATATACATCGGTGGCTATAGATACTAGCGCACGGGTCGGCGTCATGTTCATTATTTGTACGTTCTATGCGCTGTGTACAAACGACGCAGAAGAACAGTTCACCCTTATTTTCTACGGCTTTTTCGCCGTTTGGTTTGTGCTTCTCCTTTTGGGGCGTCCAAAATTTGTTGTCGCGCGGTTAATGACCGAGTAAGTTGGGAACTGCTCTCTTTATATCCAGTAACTTCTTGGAAAATTCGTTTTTTACGTCATTCGTCAGAAGCAGCTGAACTTACCCGTGGCTTTGCTGAATCATTGCATCAAGCTACAATCTGCATTCAGTGAGCAGCAAATAATTGACTCGCTTTAGGTCTGGTCGGTGAGAGCAGCATGCAGTTTCACGATACGTGACACTTGGTCAGAGCATTCATCGCCAACTGGAGGTTATGGCTTGGATGTTTACAACTGAAAGGTTGAAGTAACATGTCATGAAAACCAGAGCTTGCCAGCGCTTGATAGAATTGTTGTGGTATATTAAAGATTGGACCTAGGATATGGAATGAATAAGATGTTGAAATGAAATTTACGGTAGGGTGGGAGGATGTGGCTGGAATTATTTGGCTCATGGTTGGCGTTTGTAAACACGATATTAGTTATCGGATTCCACTTAAATTCGAGGAACTTCATGATTATCCTATGCACTTCTAGTTCCTGAACTGGAACTTGTCTCCATACAGTTAGTGTAACCAGTGTCTGTCCAGGGTTCCGAAAACGTTGATTGTTGGGGCTAAGACTGGGGTCCCGTAATTTCCCGTGTGCTAAGCGAGAGTGTTGTACATCCTCTCTCTTACAATAAAATTGGTCTCCTAGCACATCATGGCTGTTGGCCGCTGTACTGTGTACTTTTATTTATAGTTGTTATCATGCAATGGTTTCTATAACTGTATATGCAGTACCAGTTACTTATTATGACGTCCGACAATGGAAGCAGAAAGGGCATGGAAACGAGCCCGCTGTGTTCGTACGGCCATGGACTGTGGACCAACCTTTGACCTCGTTGTTACATCGAACCACCGACCCCCCTCCCATCCTAGGCTGTCGTAGCTGGGAAATCTTTCCACACCATAATTCAGATTGCTTTTTCTTATTATATACCGGCTGTCTTGACAGTTTTTCTTGATTCTGTAATGCATAGGCTGGCTACTAATGTGGAGTGTGGAAGGGTAATTTGTGGTTGGAGGGAGGGCAAGATTTCTATGGTTGGGGTGGACGCTGAAAGGAGAGAAATAATTATTTTGTGTCAACTTTGTTTTTTATACTTTTTTAATTAGGTTTATATCAATAAATATGAGGAAAACAAGCAAGTGGAATGGAATTTTTCTCAGTATTTTGAACAGGTTTGTTGAAACACTCCTAAATGTTTAGGGATTTTTTGTTGTGTAAACCATATCAACTGTTTTTATCACTACGACATGGTAAGTAGGCAGGTTGTCTCCCAGATGGGTCTGTGGAGGTTAGCTGCTTATAGATACATTAAAAACATATCCGTCGCGAACAGACGACAAGGGGTGGTCTTCCATATTGGAGTTTGGAAATTAGCACGTTGCGAAATGTCCCGCATGGTTGGGGTGAATTCTTTGAAACGTGGTGTGAGGCTGTGGGCTGGATTAATCCGACTCCGGGATAGTGGTCAGTTAGCGGACTCGTGTGAAAATGATGAAATTATGGGGCTAATGAAAGGTATAGAAAGCAGGCAATTTTTTGAATAACTGGGCGACCGTGGAATGTGTTCCGTGGAAGTACGAACGTGGACCCACGAAACTATCTTAGTTCTAAGAATCTAAAGTGCCCGTCCTTGCTCTCAGATTACTAGCACTTAATTTTAGTTGACCGAAGAATGGTAGGTAATACGAAAGCTGTTTGTCATTGCACAATTCCACAGATGTAAAAGGTGACCCATAACAGACTAGCCAAAGCCCTAGCCCATTGCCCTGCTAGGTTGGAGGAAATTTGAACCTTAATTACCTCATCCACCAGGAGTATCTGAGAGTATGAAATTGAATTAACGCCATGTGAATGGACTCACTAATAACCCATTATTTTCAACTGCTACCAGCAGCTTCTTTTTAACAGAGCCGCTGTAAATTCCTTAAAAGTGTCGAATGTAATGTATGTTCGCGTTTAACGGATTTTTTTTGTGTGTTAAACAGAAAATGAATAAAATGGTTTATTTATTCGAATACCTAGCCTACCGGCAGCGGCCATATACCGCGGTGTGACATTTCGTTGTTTTCTTCAGCCCTCTGTGTTCGTACGTATCAAATTAGTACAAGAAGTGTCGTTTTTTAGCGCAGCTGGTTTCATCGAAGCCGGTTTTCAAACATTGCTCTGTACCCACTGGGGTAGACCGACTGATCTCGTATAGCAATGTTTCGTGAACTGTAGACATTAGCTGTGTGATTACTGTAGTGTCATGAATGGCGACTAGGTAAGGATATGGAAGAAGACTGCAACAATATACAGCGAGTACTGAGGAAAACCAATAAAATCCTGCATGAGGACTGTCGGAAAGAGGGCGACTTAATGCTCCATCAAGAGAAGTCGGCTGTATACGATCCGTAAAGCAATATGAATGTCTTATATAAGTCTGGTTACTGGCTTGTACAAATACTGTTGCTTACTGGATACGGAAGGACTGCGTGATGGTAAAAAGTTTCTTCCTTGTTTATTTGTTGCTGAATGATGTCACTAGAGGCCGGAAAAGGGAAACGTCTCTCTGGTCAGTCCCATACATCCACACCGGATGTTACGATGGCTTGGTTTCCCGTGCGATTTTCGCGGCAAACAGTTGTGAATATCACATTCGTAAAGTCTGAAGCGCACGTACAATTCAAATATGACGTTTATTTTCAAGGTTTCAACAGTATCTCTGTCGTTACTTGTACGTGCAGACACGGCACGTACGTATTTACAGACACATTTGTCCGACGCACTAAGCAGGAGAGGGAACAACACAACCTTTCGCCTCGTGCATCTGTATGAATTCTTATGAGGATGCCCCTTGTTCTCTATGATTTTCGTGGTGTGGGAGACACTAGACATCTACCACATCTTCTTCACTGGCTCTGCGGTCTCTGTTGGACCCTGGCCTCCTGAAAGATCATTTTCCAGGCGCCTGTATCCCAAGCTGTTGTTCTCAAACCTGTAACACCCATTTCCTTCAGATCATTTCCACCATCATCTAAACGTGTCTTTCTTTGTTTTTGATTTCTAAGGCTTCCTGCCGGGTTCACACTCCATACATTTCACGTACAAATAAACATCTGATAATTCTTTTTTCCACGCCTATTTCGTTCAGGAATATCCGTTCGGTTATACATGGTGGAGTCATTAGCACTTGGCCCAGCCCGCAACCTCGAGGACCGGGGTATCCCTTTTAGTCTGGGTCGTCACCCTTGATCTGCCTGCATGGGAAACCCCGCCAGTAGCTGTGCTACCGTCGGGATAGCTCTCAGTATCGTTTGACCACTTCAGCCCCACCACCACGGCACCGTACAAGATACCTTTGGTGGGGTACGCTGCATCTGCCCTACATTATTGCCGCGGCCCTTTGATTTCCACGGTGTTCATGGACTGCCATTATAAACAGACTTCTTTGCTTTTTGCACAAACTGCTGACAAATTATTTTACGTTATTTGTGGGGGGGGGGGCAGTGCGTTGTGACACGGAGGAGTAAGGGGTCGTCTGCAAAATTTATTATCACTATCGCTGCCGTTAGGTCCAACCATGTTGTTCATGCAAGTACAATCGCTCGATGGCCTGCCATATATGCTCGCAGTCATTTCTTCCTTGATTATTTCCTTCAGACTCGATCATTTTAATCCTTCAGTGACGCTGGGTTTTTCATTCAAACAAATGCCCGTGACAAAGGGGTGTTAAATTTATGGTAAATAGCGACCGTGCAGTGCACCGAGGGTGGCAGAATGTAAGGAAGTAGAGGCCCGTGCAGTACGTCGAGGCGGGCATTGAAGGATTAAGCGAGTTGACACGTTTATGTGTGTCACCGCCATCATTTAAATGCCTGTTTAAACGTATAGGCCAATAAATCATGACGTATCAGACATTTACGGTTTTCACTGGCCAAATAAACTCCTGTGTCCTATTAATTTTTAAGACATTTAAATGCTTTAATTCCTCACAGTTTTCACATGATCTGCGAAGGCTTGCGAGGAAATTAGAAAATGACTCCTGAAGAAGAAATGAAATATACGAAAACTCGCACAGTCGAGATATAGCTTAACTGTCCTGTCAGTGCATGCGTTAAGTAAAACCCGAGGACCAAACAGACGGAGCAAAATAGGCCTATACCGAAAAAATGGAGCAGTAAGTCCTGTCGCGCACTGCGCCACAGTTTGCTAATGTGCATATTGTCTTTGCTTCAAACGATCTGTGCGCCACTACTTCCTCTTCTGGATGAATCCGATTCCTAGTTTAGTGTAATGATTCTGTTTCCTTGGAATTTCATATGAAGCTGGATGGAAGTTCTATTCCAGATCAAACCAAAATCAATCAATATATCAACCAGCAAATATACTTAACAGAACACAAGTATCTAACACCTGCATGTTTGGGCACCAGGGTGCCATCCGCAGGGACTTCTAGAACAAACGAATGCAAGTCCAACGCGCTAACCTAGGTTTTGCATTGCATTGCATTGCATTGCAGTACCTAGGTTTGCGCGTGGGACTGATATTCGTTTGTTCTAGAAGACCCTTGAGGATGGCACTCCAGTGCATGTAGAAGCTTGGTACTTGTCTTGTGCTGTATTAAGTTCATTATGTTGATTGTAAGAACATGCACCGTGTGAGTAACGTAAAAGTCGAAGTCAAATTCACTGTAGTCCACATTTTCATCTCCGCAGTGCAATCTTGAAACCTAACCGAAAACTTGTCAATAAACGGCTTCCTTAAATGGACCGTTATGGTACCCGAACCAATTGAATCCGGTTCATGTCCTCACATCACACTCCTGTAAGATCTATTTTAATAATATTCTCCTGTCTACGTTTTATTCGGGTTTGTGTTCAATAGCGTAGTCGGTATAGTGGCTAGGCTACAGCCTAAACGATCCGGAGTTCGAGTCAGGACAGGGGCATAGAGGACCTGTCATGACTGAATAAAAAAAAAATTGCTCTTAAATGTATTGTGTGTGGGGGTGGGGCGGGGGGGGGGGGTGTAGTCGGAACTCAGGAATCCCTCTCCAAGGCTGCTTGCTCCATTCATCCGCAGACAGGCTGATAACACGTTGCGGTTTACGTGAATGGAATTTATCTCATGGCGTAAGACGCTTATCTGAACTGTTTTGCTGTCCTATCGGGCAGAATAGAGATTACCGCTCCTGAGTTACTCGACTTCCAGCAGCTACTCTGTTGACAACACTTCGAACTATTGTACTTCTTTACTGGCCTGCTTGCCACCTGCTTTAACTTTAAAGCTGTATGCATTTTGCCCACAGAATATTCTGTACATTCTTACAGGTTTCATATATTTCTGTGAATATACTGCGAGTATTTTTCTGAATAACCCTAACCGACAAATTTGTTTTCTGAGCTGCAGTACGTTTGGTGTGCGGCTAGGAGCTGAGAGTTTAAATACTGAATTGTCTGAATGCTGTTTACACCAATAAACCTGCAACATTTCCGCCCAAACGCAGCGCCACAACCTTACTACCAAAATTCCTCCACCATGAGCCCCTCCCCATGATCGTACCAAAAATCAACTCCGATACAGTTACTGCTCAGTTTCTATGGTCTGCTGCGTACCAAAAACATACCATTCTGTCGCTTCTACACCTGAATGCTTTTCCATACCCCCAACTAACCTTTGTCAGAAGGCTGAGCGTCAGTGCCTGGGAACTTTCAGAGCCTCCAAATATTGTTTCCCTGTATTACACATAGTCCCTCATTATCTACTCCACTTTTTCTCTCCTCTTGGTCGTCGCCTTCTTCTTCTTCTCCCTAACCTGCGACGCTTCTAAAATAAATTCCCCAAATAACACCCAAACTGCTTCCGATAACTGCCACACAGGCAGGGCGTAAAGACAAAGCAGATACAATTCTGTAATTTGTTAGATGCCTGCGAACGCGAAAGTATATAAGAAGTTCGGAACATTCGTCTTAAAATGAAAGATGACACGTAATTTCTCAGTATGCTTACGAGGCTATAAGAATTTCACTTGACACTCCGTACCTAGTGCATGTAATTGTATAACGCTATACGCGTATTGATGTAGAATCATCAGTATATTAATAACAGACAGACGAAACTGTGCAATATTGATACGCAGGGATAGAGCGCCATGGTTCCACCGGTCCCTTCACAGAGACAACCGGCGGTACGTCAGTGGCATTTCCGCCAATTTTGTCGTCTAATTCCGAAGATTCGTGTAACAACGAAGAACGTTACTGCAGTAAATTACACTGTAGAGAACACACTGTTACCTAGTGTATAAACAAGGACCAAAAGCCGGGCCTCCGTGTGAGAACTCGGCGGTAAACTGACTTCCAAATGCGTATATGTAGCTATTAGTATGTGATGTGGCATGTTCAGTTTTTACCTATTTAAATTTTTGCCTTGCGAAGTTCTAGTTAAAGTGAACCGCAATTATGAGAATGTCATACGAAGGCAGAAAGAGAGTGGTTAACCGGCGTAGCCATGGCAGTTCGTAGCATTTCAGCATTATCAGCACTTCTAGCGTTTTGTAACAGAAAAACCGGATGAATATCAACCTACGTATTTAGCAATTACGTTTATCTTCCGTAACTTTAAACAACATGGAATTCTACCATATTCGTTGATAAGGTTTGAAATGTCTGTCCTGTGTAAAAATATATGCTTTCGTTCTGCGAGGTTCTTTCTTCTAAACCGGTTGCTGTAAAGTCTCTTCCTGCACTATACTGAATTGCTAATGAACTTCTTATCCACATTTATTTTGTTTCATGTGGAAAATGGGTAGGATTATGCAGGCTTTCCGACAGTCTATTTAAGTACCGCTTTGTATGCACGAGTACTGCTTCTAAACATCTTTATGTAAAAGCGAACTACAGGCGCGTGACAGTGTTTATATATATATATATATATATATATATATATATATATATATACATATATATATACATATATGTATATATATATATGTGTGTGTGTGTAATATATATAAAGATAAAGTGATCCCGTTACAGGCCCAGTGTGGCCCAGAGGATGGGTAGAGGTATAGCTCTACTCTTCCATGACCGCGGCACTAGAAGGGAATGAGTGGTCAGCAGCACGCCCCGGCCGCACTGTACCCCCGGAAAAGACCCGGTACCCATTTTACAGGAGGCTGGGTGGGCCCTAGGGCCGGTCTGGACGGGCGGAAAACCTCGTCCCCCCCGGGATTCGATCCCGGACCGTCCAGCCTGTAGTCAGTCGCTATACCGACTGAGCTACCCGGCACGCACACACACACACACACACACACACACATATATATATATATACAGGGTGTTTCACGACTTTAGGGCATAACTGCAGGAGGTGATTTCCTAGG
>Ga0123353_10014515_pt1 | contig 11366 bp, 6 predicted proteins | sample TergutLab28metaG_3_FD_92763 | JGI IMG/M metagenome (GOLD analysis project Ga0123353, IMG submission 92763) | Labiotermes labralis P3 segment gut microbial communities from Petit-Saut dam, French Guiana - Lab288 P3 | ecosystem: Host-associated > Arthropoda: Insects > Digestive system > Gut ... | reverse complement strand
CACATGTGCTCGAAACATGTAGAGGCATGAAATAAAACTTATTGTGAAACAAATTTTGTGCATCAAGTTGGTTAATTACTGAGATAAATATACTGAGATGCACGGTCAGCAAAACGTCAAAAACTAGGGATCTTTGCTACGTGATTCATTGCACAGTCTGTCTTGCCACATATCCGATACGCTTCCAAAGCCAGTTCTTCAAGGAATGCCGTATAGTGCTTTCTTTAACAAATTCCATTATCTTCCTTTTTCTTAAGAACATCCAGTAGCTGCTGACGTCTTTTTTTTCCTATTCTTATTCCTTACATCTTACCTTCAATCTTTCCTTCAACAACGGTTTTGAGAATTCAGTTACTACGCAAGATGTGACCAAGTGAACTAGGCGTGCTTTGTTTTATTGTATCTTGGATTCTCACCTCCCTTGACTGGACAATTCTTTTTGTCTCTGCCGGGAGTCGAACCACTTAGCCTATCACTATAGCGAATACGCTGTCCCGGTTCCTCTTATATATGTATGAACAGTACGATGGACAGGTGGTTTAAGTATCCAGAAGGAAATGCCCTGTTAATAATACGGAACGCGTTTAATATTGAAAAAGTGTGGTGTAGACACTGTTTGATATTAGGTGTTGTGACTAACTTCCCTTAAAGTCTTTGTCATTTCCTTGAGAAACGACAGACACCAAGTTGCTTAACAAACGCACTGAAGTTGACAGTCTTGTGTTTCAGCACAGAGTGTTGCTTGTTCAGCTGATAATTGTGTTTAGTCCCCTCCTTTCAAGTGTCTAGAACAGCAAATTCTATAGACAGCGTGACTGGGAATGATTTTACTGGTAAGCTTCATAAATATCTCTCAGAAAATAATAAATGCACAGACAGCTTAACGCCAGAAGGCAGAAAACTCGTACAGCTTGTCTCCCGTAGCATCTATACACAAGCAAATCCGCTAATAGAGTCTGCTTTACGGTTGTGGCTAAAATATTGTGCGGCCATTCTTTATTGTATCACATTTTGTTACAAAACACTGATAACATGATGTTACGGAATACTTCCTGATGAAAGTGATATTGTCCGTTTAACGTCCTGGATAGTTCCTGCAGAAGTACCGAGTTGTATTTGAACTAACCGACTAAATTAACTAATTAAAGTAACTAAATGAAGTGACTAACTGAATTAACTAAAGTGTCTAACTAAAGTAACTAACTAAAGTGGCTACCTAATTAACTATCTAACGCGACTAACTAAATTAAACACAGTGACTGACTGACTATCTGTATTACTAACTGAAGTGTCTAAATAACTGACTGATTGACTGACTACGCACCTCAGTAACTCAGTAATGAACTGAATAATTCAATGGATGAAAGCCCTTCTTATGAAGCTATTTCTCCTTCGATTGGTCACCAAATTCTAATCTTCTAATGTGACCCGAAGGTCCACTAGCGTGTTCACAAGACTTTCCCACTGGTCTCTGCCTTAAATCCGACAAATGAAGTCCACGCCCGTGTAACGTATGCTTTAAGGGAACATCTTACATTGTCCTTTCATGTTGTGAAGGTATCTTCCAAGTCGTATCGCCCCGGGTATAATTTCTGATTGAAATGTTGTTAAATTTCTCGGCTGTCCCATATATACAACATGCCTTTCTCGTTTTGGGTTCTTTGATTCGATTATCCGAATGTATTTTCAAATTGTATGATAGACAGCGACTTTTGACAGATGGGGCATGGTACTTACGCTCATACCTTTTGTATTTTTTAGGCACCTTTGCAAAATTATCTAAGAGACTATCATGTGTCTCTGTCCCTCCGCCTGGAACAACTTGGTTCCCATTGGACGGATTTTCGTTAAATTTCATATTCAAGTCTTTTTCAAAAATCTGTGGAGAAATTTCAAGTTTCATTAAAATCGGACAAAAGTAACGGCCCGTTACATGAGAACCAATGCACATTTTTTAGCATATCTCGATCATTTCTTCGTGTAATGAAAAATATTTCAGACAAAAGTTGTAGAGTAATTCAAAACACGCACTTTGTGTTCAATATGGCTTTTCGGAAATCGTGCAGTTTGTGAGATAGTGTGGAAAATATTGCACAGCTGGACAGGCTGCAGACGATAGTACGGCACATGTGCAATGCATGCTGGGTACCCAAGGCTTCAAACACACTCACAATATATAACACTTATTGCTGTTCCACTGCAACAATGGTTGCATGAACGCGCCTGAATATTACGTTTTATGTACATTGCCTGCATTGTTTGAGCTGCATTTAGTCACGAAAATGTCTGTTCCTGTCGGAATTCCTCTCATGCACAGTCGACTGCACATGACGGATAAAATCGAAGAGTAATACTGAAAAGCACAGCATTTATAACCTTTCTTACTTCTGAAAGATTTTCCTGTGGAAATAAACCATGTTCTTTAATTGATTATTTTACATATTGCAGTAGTAACATACTTCTATAAGATCCCCATAAAAACTTGAGAGGAAAAGATTTGACATTATGATGACTGGATATACTTCCAAGGTTATGATGTACGTACGTTCATTCACAAACTGACTTGTAACTTTAACCTGTTGAAATATATAAATAAACTAAAACGTATGTAAAGATTACGTTCGTACCTCACAAACAGCACTGCTACTATTGGGAAGGGCATTCTGTGAATGCTATACATGTTGAATGCTGTATATGGAAATAATCGCTGCATGTTGCGAAAATAGTAAAAAATGTGCCAATACATCTGATGATATGCGGAGATTTTCTGTTTGACATGGCGTGCATAAGATAACCGCCGGACCTTATGAGGTTATGAAACATTCAGACAAATAAATAATAATAATAATAATAATAATTTTGAGAAGTGTTTCCCTCAGTGAAATAATTCGGTTATATAAGTAGCATAGTTGCATTGTTGTTTGACCATGGGAAGGATTTATGTATGTACATATATATAGCGTTTGACAACAAATTCTTTTCTTCCATTTTTTTAGTTTCATGTTTTTCCTGACCTCGATTTTGATTCCCTTCCTTCTCCTTTCCCCCTTTCGCAGTTTCCCTTGGGAATAAAAGTATAGGAATATCCTTCGAAGATACGTGCGTTTGTCAATAAAAGATACTGCATTGCTTGACAAAAGTAGAACTTGCCCCTGTTTATTACTAAGCAAGGGAATTCTGCCATTGGTGTAAATAATACATTAATACAAACTAGATATTGTTTCTACAAAATTTGAACACAGGGGTGTCCAACCGAATAACAGTAAAACATTCCACTCAACTTTTATATAAAGTTTCAGGATGCAACTTGCCTGCCTTTGCTGCTCTGTTGCTTTTCTTTGTGTTTGCCCTCCATTTGCTCACTTCCACATCATTAAAACTTTTCCTATTGGCCATTTTTATCGGTGATTGATTACTTGATATCTGAGACGAAACTGTATTTAAGTACATGCAGAAAAATCTCCTTCTTAATAAACGTCAGCTATCTGAAGATGGCACAATAGTGTCGAAACATGTTGGAGTGATACAAGGCTATAAACGTTTGTGTATTTTTCTTAAATACAGTTTGATATGTGATTTGCGAAACAAGTGTTAAAGCGCCCAAGTTTTTAAGAAAACACTTGTTTTGTTTCCTGTTATCCAATGTACTTTCCGAAACATTGTACATTAAGTTCTTTGCAAGAGAGTAACAATGATTGTGTCAACGCTTTTGTATTGTTGTGAGAGCTGACCATGCGTCCTAACAACGGAACATAGAGTATATTACATAAGTCATAGGGCAAGGTGCGTCGGAAACTACTTGAACTAAAAGGACGTGAAGCTTACGTGCAATTTAGGTTACTTGCCAGCCTCTCACAGCAGAAACTCTGGTTCGATCCCAGGGTAGTCCACGTGCACTTATTGGCTGACAAAATGTCACTGGGACATATTTCTGTTTTCTACTGTCTGTACCATTCAATCGCTGCTACGCACATTTCCTTCAATCATCGTCTGCGCTGTATAATCTTAGCAGTCATATATGTGAAAAAGTTTCCCCTCTTAGGAATTATATTAGAAGTAACTTAGCACGTTATACACGTAAAGTAGTATCATAATAATCAGAAATTAATACGTAAAGTTACACTCATACATACGTTTCTGTCATTACGACAGTAAATTCAAAGGCATGCGATGGGCGGAGCACAATAAGAAAGGTCGAAAGAACAACATATGTATACCAAATTTATTTTGAAGTCTCTCAGTGGAGCGAACTGTAATAAAACTTAAGCACAGATTCATTATAGTAAGAAGAGCGTATTACGTAAATAGGCTTCGAAGGAGTGAAGGGAATGCACCCTAGTAGAGGGAACAATGGCAAGATTGTGTGACCTCGATAATAAGCTTTCGGGCTGCGTAAAAGAGAGTGAATGTCTTGTTCAGCCGAGAGGCTATTAACTTCTACAGGAGAATTGTATTCTTCGCAATTAGCTGTTTTGTTTGCTTGTTAGTGGAGTGCTTGGTTATTTAAACGTACAGATCTAACGAGGAAGACGACGTAGATTTATAGTTTTGGTTCTGATAGTCTCTGTTAGTGCAGAAATTTGCAAGACCGAGAAGAAAATTGAAGGGTGATAATTACAAATTTTAGAGGAATGGGTTGTAAAAGTGGGAGGCTGTTGGAACTACCTCCAGATCGGATTCTGATTACTCAACATCTAGTTGGTTGGTTGGGTGGTTGGGTGGTTTGTTGGTTGGTTAGTTGGTTGGTTGGCTGGTTGGTTAGTTGGTTGGTTGGTTGGTTAGTTGTCTAATTTCAAGTACGCCCTTTTACCACGTGACACGGCCTTGCCATTCGCGGTCCTGTCTTTGTTAGACGAATCGCCCAATTGAATGGACGTACTGTGCCAAAAATTCTTATGAGCTTATGTTTCTGTATAATTGTATCGGGGAAGTAAAACTGTTGAATAGTGTACTGATTATTGTGTGTATAAAGGTTTCCCACAAGTCCCATTATGTTTACAGGAGACGGAATTGTGGTAACAAAACTAAAGCAGCGATACCGCGTGTGTGTGATTATGGGGTACACCTTGCTGAATGAATCTTAACTGCATATGGGATATTGTTGTTGGATATAATATACTACCCTCTTATCGTAGCTCTTGCAATCTAGACATGCCTCAAAGCTGTCATTACATTTATGGTCCCTAATTTATTCATCATATAAACCGATGATTTATACATTTTTTTATGAACGAAAGTAAAGTTTAAATTATATATACATATGAAACGTGGAACTATTTTACAGCGTAGTTAAAAATCTGGTTCAAGGGGGACCGTTGAAAGCTTTTGTATGTGCGCTTCAGCTGGAGCTTTCGAAGTGTCATGTTATGTGAGTGACTGGTCTAGGAAACTACATAGCATCCTCTCTAGCGAAAGCAAATGATCGAACACTGAAGTCTTTGTGTGTCTCCGTTGCTGAATGACAGGTGTTGCGGTGACCCAGCCTCAATATTGATTTCCTCATTATTGGTGGTGATAAGAAAAGAAGTATGGTTTGCTGTAAGTTATGTCTGTACAACACCAGTCTAAGTAGTATGGGAGAGTGCAGGTAAAACTCCGGAATTTTTAACATTGGCTTTAAAATTGGCAAGTTTTTTTTAAATGTTTTACTGCGCTGGACCGGACATGAAAGCTAGATTTATGACATGATATTTTCAGTTATGTACTTTGAATTTGTGGGCCGGGTAGTTCAGTCGGTATAGCGACTGGCTACGGGCTGGACGGCCCGGGGATCGAATCCCGGTGGAGGTGAGATTTTTCGCACCTGTCCAGACCGGTCCAGGGGCCCACCCAACCGCCTTTACAATGGGTACCGGGTCTTTCCTGGGGGTAAAGAGCGGCCGGGGCATGACGCTGACACCTCACCCCTTCTAGTGCCGTGGTCAAGAAAGAGTACAGCTATACCTCTACTCCCTCTATGGGCCGTACGGCCTGTACAGAGCCTCAGTGCCTGTACAAGGGTGCACTTTACATTTTTACTTACTTTGAATTTGTATTGTGTGTCTTATCCTCTAATGTTCTGGTTCATATTTGAGTCAAGGTGTTTTCTGTTAATTTTGGTACCGTCACCACGTTGTGTCCACCTCGGTATTATTTTAAATGTATGTTGTTGTTATATCTATCTGACGTTGAACAAAAATGGCCGAAACATGTAGCAGACGACCATTTTATATATATAGCGTTTTGAAAGTTGTGTTCTCCGTGACAAAAAACACAGACTCTGGGTAAATGACCAACTTGATGTACATTTACGTTATATAATACGTTTATTATTATAATCCTCTACATGTTTCAAGCAACTCTGTGCTCATCATCAGGAAGTTAAATTGTATTAATACAGCATCTGTATAACATTCTCTGTAACTGACCGTCCGGTATGCACGTGCAGAGTCGTATTAGGAAGCACGATAAGCCAATCATAAAAGACAAATAGAGACATTGATTTTTTTCTGTATATCACTAGTTTGCATGAACTCCGAAAATAATCTTGAATGTCGTTTGTTGCGTTCGCAGATCCTTGCATTCCTCCTGTCTGCCCCTTCGTCTGAATGTGTGTAAATGTGTAGGTGCTTATACTTGATTAATTATGTTGGTTGACTGAAAAGACATACAGTCGCCCAATGTAGTTGCTTCATTCTAATGCATGGGGATCCACTAGGGTCCGTTGCTACATACCTGCCTACACTTCAACGGGTCACGTAAGGAGACAAGTCTTGTGTATACGTGACTGACGTGACTTGGGTTCGTACATTCGAGTTCGAGTCCCACGTGCAGTGATTACGGATACCACGTACTTGCGTCTAAGTAAATGTGTCGAATTATACTGAAACTACGGTAATTTGCAACCTCACCGTTCTCAGAGAGTATTTACTACCTGGTGCGCACCTAGTTCAGTGTTAGGTCATACAAATAAATTGCTTCATTTACACATTAAAAATGTAGGTGGTGTTATGAACATGGTTTTGGGGCAACCGAGTCAATAAATTCACAGTATATCAAACGAAAGAGCGGGGTTTGATATAACGCGGGTTGTGACTTTTCTCTGCGCCACCAGTTTGGGGCCATCCGATCTCTATCAAGCGGGTACCAGCGCTCTTTCCTCTGCAGTATAAAGTAAAGTTCACCCTAGAACAGGCCAGGAAGGCCCAGAAGGGGAGTAGATGTATAGCTCTACTCTTTCTTGAACCTAGGCCTTAGATGGCGTGTGTAGTCAACGCCACGCCCCGGCCGCTTCATCCTCGGGAAAGTGACCCGATACCCATTTTGTAGGAGGCTGGGTGGACCCCAGGGCCGTTGTGGACGGGTGCGGAAAATCTAGCTCCCACCGGGATTCGATCCCCGGATCGTCCATCCCGTAGCCAGTCGCTATACCGACTCTGTGCAGTGTACACAGTGAAACCGGTTCTTCCTGTTTTCGCGTGGTAACAGTATTTTGTTTGAGGATGCAATTGTTCTCGCACGTGGCGCTCTGTCACTGGGTGACTAACACAGCGCTACGTGCCAGAAGAACTGAATCCTAAAAGAACCACTGTAGAAAGCCCAAAACTCACAACTTTTTGTTTGTCGGAAATTTCAGTTCTGCATATTCGCAGTTTACGTGCTTGTACTTTTATTGTCAAATGTATTTTAAAAATAAAATTTCAAAGCATGTGTAAATAATTATAGGCAATATGTCTTTGATTACATGTGGATGTAACGCAGGGCTAAGTTGCAATGTACGGTGCTAGTTGTATTGAAATGTTGGAAGGCTTCGAATCTCGTGCGCAGAATTGATATAGGCGCGCCTGAGTCCGTGTTGTTAACAGAGTAATGTCTGGCTACAGGCATTGAGATGGGTAGACAGCATCTCTACTGTGTTCTTTTTAAATACCTAAAAGACTTTGTTTCGCAATTAGTTTTAATTAGGGAGAAGATATCGCTTTCATATTGGTATGAATAACTTACATAAGGGAAGAAGTTATTCAAATAGATGGTCATGAATTTTATGATGGTTCAGATGGTAGTGTGGGCCGAGATAGCTCTGTCGGTATAGTGACTGGCTACGGGCTGGACGGTCCGGGGATCGAATCCCGGTGGAGGCGAGATTTTCCGCACCTGTCAAGACCGGTCCTGACACCCACCCAGCCTCCTGTACAATGGGTACCGGGTCTTTACCGTGGTAAAGAGGGGCCAGGGCGTGACGCTGACCCCTCACCCCCTCTAGTGCTGTGATCAAGAAAGAGTAGAGCTATACCTCTACTCCCCCTATGCGTCGTACGGCCTGTACAGAGCCTCAGTGCCTGTACAGGGGTGCACTTCCCTTTTACCTTACATTTTCGGATGGTAGTGACTGTGAAAGTGGTAGTGGTGGTGGTTGTTGTAGTTAGTCTCAGATGGAGCTAGTAACGACACTGTAGGCGCTGCAGTATCAGAACAGATGAAGATTTTCCTACAGACGAGGTGGAAGAGAAGTTTCTTGCCGGAGCATTGTGGTATATGAAGTTCAAAGGTCTAAGTTACAAATAAGGTCTGAGGTGGGCACGTTTCGTAAGGGTTCCTAGAGAAGCGTAGGTAAACGAGAGAGTGTAAACATCTGAGGTGCAGTGTGGGAGAAGAACTTTGTAACGCTTGTAAGTCGTGATTAGATTTTGTGAAGTTTAGATTCAGAGCTTTAAACATAATTCCTTCGTCTTGTACGACAGTCGTAACAAGAAATTCAAGAAACACTCTCTTTAATCTAATTACGTTTTGATGTAACGTGCATTTTAAGTTAACTATATATACGGAAACAATATATTGACTAAGAAATTTTAATTCACCTGTAAAGGGATGTAGCTAACAACAGTTTAAACATATAGGGAATCTACATAAAATATTTCATTAAATTTCGGATCTCGTACAATTTATCAGTAATTACTAATCTGTGTTTTAAGATAAAACAAGTCTATTTATGGCGGAACTAAGGAAGCCATATAAACATAAAAGCCCTTACAGTAAATTAGAACTGTAAGCTGTTCGTATTATTATGTACTCTATAATAGGCGCTTTCGCAAAACTGTGAAAACGACTGTTGTCTGCTGTCCGTCCGTCCGTCTGTCCACATGGAACAACTCAGCTCCCTCTGTAGGGATTTTTATGAAATTTGATAATTGATTATTTTTTGAACATCTATCGAGAAAAATCAATTTTCATTAAAATATGTCAAGTATAACTCATACTTTACATGAAAGTCAATATACATTTATGATCATATCTCGCTCATTTCTTCCTAGAATGAGAAATATTTCAGACAAACTTTGTAGGGAAAATCAAAAGGCAAATTTTATGTTCAATACTTTTTTTAAGAAAATTGTGCCGTTTATGATATAATGTAAAAAAATTGTAGAGCCGGACAGGCCACAGATGACAATACGGCGCATGCGCATTGCATGCTGGATAACGAAGTCAACAAATACACGCTCAGAATGTGTAATAATTATTGCTTTTCCATTGCAATAATTGTTGCAGATCGCTCCTCATTGTTACGTTCTACGTACATTACCTGTCTTGTTAGGTTCCTATAGAAGTCCGAAAATTGTTTTGTGTTTCCGGGAAAACACTGATCGAAAGTGTCTGTCAACGAACAGGTTACTGACAGTACTGGGTTGATTAGGTTGTGAAGGTAATTAGATGGCATTTTGTTGAAAGATGATCGGTAAAGTAGAGCTGAATGCTTTAATTTATTAAGATCGTCTTTAACCTCTGAAGTTAATCCCCATATTAATTTAGTGATATTTTAATCACCTGATAATGCCTCATATCACTTTACATAATCTCACTTTGTCATGCATTGTCGATTCAATCGGTCATGTACGTATAATTTTATTCAATTTCTTAAGCAGCTGATCGGGCCTTCACCCTGTCCCCACACCTGCTCATACTCTGGCCAAGCCCCACTCTACTGTTACCTCAAAGCGATGGTTATTGTTTTTTTCCCGTGCCGCTAGTCGCCCCCAAGGTGGCGCCTTGGCAGACATGCCACAGGAAGATGGCGGACGTGTAATTGAATCCTGGCGTGTGACAACCACCGCTCGCGTGCGCACTGCTAGCTACTCCCAAACATGCATTTACCTCTCAAGCGGGGGCACTGTAAGCAACAAAAAAGAGGAAACAAGGAAGTATTATAAATATAATAACCGATTTACCGCCTCGTGTTTAGTGACGTAGATGACGAGGGGTGTCCAAGCAGAAATCTCTTAGGATTTTAACCCTTTGGCTGTCACAGCGCACAATAAAAGTCACTAAAGAAGAGGTGAACAGTTAGGATGAAATATACCTCGAAATAGTAGTTAGCTTTTTAGAATTTTCCAACACATAAGCTTAGCCGTGTCTTTATGTAAAATTACGGACTTGCCGAAGGGATTGTGAAACGATGTACGAAAATAATTCTGGATAGGAAATGGGACTGTGACGTCGAAGGTTAAAAAAGTATTCAAAAGATATGACGAAAAGAGAACGAATGTGCAGAGCCAGAAGGAGACACATGTGGAACTGGAAAAGAAGTATGAGGGGTAAAAACAGTGTCATGGGGAAAGAAGGAAAGGAGAAACATAGGGTTAGGGAGGGTAGGCGGAGGGGAAGAAGAAGCATGGGAAGTGGGACTGATGAGTAGAAGGAAGAGGAGGATGAGGTAGGAGAGAGGAGGAGTAGTAATAGTAGTAGTAGAGGGATGGAGAATTGTTTGAGGAGGAGATGAAGGGAAGTACGGGATGTAAAAGTGAAAAGAACCGCGGGGAAAAGAAGCAGAATCTGCTGTTGTGACGTTTATTCATCCCATAATCATAGCTTTTCATTAGTTATCTTCTACAGTGTCTCCAAACATGGTGATAAAACAGCTACACTTACTCTACGCACTTGAACAAAGGGATATACGTGCTGCAGACAGCAAAAAGGTGCACGCAGCAGAGGCGGTGATTCCACGAACGGCGTAGTTATATCTTGCACAGCAGGCAGTGGAAACGAATTTATATGGCAAGTAGTCAAATGTTTTACCTACCGTAATTTCTCACATAACAGAATGCCAGGGAAGTACGGGTGTTAATGCTTTCAAACCTTGTCTTGACTCGAGATATGGGGGTGGAATCCTGCCAGCCGACTGCCTGCTTGTCTGAATGTGTCAGAGGATGCCTGTACCCAGTGTTCAAGAAGATTATACACCAGTGTCGCATGTGCGCAAATACCTAATTACTGTATTAGTCTGACTGCATTTGTATAACGAGACAGGCAATTTACATTTATCGCAACATCGTGTCACGTTCGCGAAACTATTGCTGCCGTAAAAAACGATAAGTATTCCGTATTCTGAGTGT
>Ga0123353_10014514_pt1 | contig 11366 bp, 8 predicted proteins | sample TergutLab28metaG_3_FD_92763 | JGI IMG/M metagenome (GOLD analysis project Ga0123353, IMG submission 92763) | Labiotermes labralis P3 segment gut microbial communities from Petit-Saut dam, French Guiana - Lab288 P3 | ecosystem: Host-associated > Arthropoda: Insects > Digestive system > Gut ... | reverse complement strand
ATTTGTACTTGGTCACGGGACAGTTTCTTTTCTCTCGTCAACATTTCTCATCACCCACACCAATTATAACACAAACTCCCTGATATCTCAATGACTTCAAGGAGTTTGTCCTTCAGTCTGAAAGGGCGGTGTTACCGTCCTCAATGTGTTATATTTGATATTAGGCAGGAACTTAATAAACCATCATGGCGCAATGTCGCATGATACTTTCATTTTATAACCTTCTGTAATTGTTTTTTGCCCTGTAAAAACCAATCTTGCCCAACTATGACACAGTCACACGTTATCCGCGTCCAATATTTATAGCTTCCTGCATCAGCCTATCCCATGTTGCTTGATTAACAACGCCTGTTATCGGCAAGCCGAATATGCTTTGGAAGGCAAAAATGGCATCTCTTGTCATGTTTCCAAAATTTCCATCAACCGCAAGTATCCATAAACGTCCCGGATGATTGGGCGCAATCTTATTTATGGCCTCCTGTACAAGCCGGACGTTCTGCCCGGCTGACCCAACGCCTAAGTTTGTACCGGGAAATGACGGTACTGGCGGCGGCGTAGGACCGGGCGACACACCGTAAGCTTCCTGCATCAGCCTATCCCATGTTGCTTGATTAACAACGCCCGTTATCGGCAATCCGAATATGCTTTGAAAGGCAAAGATGGCATCTCTTGTCATGTTTCCAAAATTTCCATCAACCGCAAGTATCCATAAACGCCCCGGATGATTGGGCGCAATCTTATTTATAGCTTCCTGTACAAGCCGGACGTTCTGTCCGGTTGACCCAACGCCTAAGTTCGTACCGGGGAACGGTGGTATTTCCGGCTGTGTGGGACCGCCGGCGCTATAAGCTTCCTCCATCAACCTCCTCCATGTGTTGACGCCAACGATTCCGTCTACCGCCAATCCAAATATTCTTTGAAATGCCATAACGGCATCCCTTGTTCCATTTCCAAAAATACCGTCTTCCGCAATTCGCCACAGGCCAGGCGTCACTTCAGCTAATCTATTTATGGCCTCCTGTACAAGCCGGACGCTCTGCCCGGTTGACCCAACCCTTAAGGAAACGCCGGGAAACGGAGGTATATTCCCAGGTGGCGGGCCGGGAGGCGGCGGTTGAGGTGGAACAGCATTCTGCATGATCCCCCAATACACATCATACAGCTTTCTCCAAGTAGTAGCCCCTACAATTCCGTCGATGGTAATGCCGAACAATCGCTGGAACGCCCTGACCCCCTCAGTCGTCAGCGAATCAAAACGGCTTGTTTGCGCAACAAAGGGTATTTCACTATGATACATAGCTATAAAATCCAACAGGAACTGCAGCTCTGTGACCAAAGACCCTGTATCACCCGGTCTCATCAATTTTGTAGGCGGCGTTGTTCCTATACCTATACGCTGGCCTTCGCTATACATCTCCCACAATGCTTTTTCAGTAGCGTATCTCTTCGAAATGTCATACCAAGTCCTCCTGTCGATTACCCCGGTTTGCGGTAAACCAAGTATCCCCTGCATAGTCATAACGGCATTTCTGGTCTGGGGTCCAAACTCGCCGTTCGTGATTATAGGATTAAAGTTAGGGATATGGCGTCCCAATATTCTGTTTAAAAATACTTGCATGGTGCGGACGGCGTCCCCGCGGGTTCCTTGCGCCAGCGTATATCCGGGGTATGATTCAAGGACGCCTCCAAACCTATCGACTGTCCTCAGTTCAAGGTTTTGTGAAAAGTATTTATTAATGATCTGCCATGCGGTCATACCGCGGTCCCTCGCGTCATAAAAAGAGCCCCACTGAGACAGTCTTCCAGGTATATTTACAGTAACGCCATCATTATACAGTGCAAGGAACGGCTCTTTATGTCCGACGATCGCAAGGTGAATATTAAATATCCTATCCACTATGGCGCTAATCCTTGCCCCGACAATACCGCCATGGACATACCTCTGATCCATATATGTTTCACTGGTAATGTCGAAGTTATAGCCCTGCTTGCGGTAAAACTCCGTATAAACTCTGTTCAGCGTCAACGAAATTATACAGTAAACATTGGCAATTATAGCTTCTTCCGGCCATGCATCAAATATTTCATGGGAAGCTACGTTTTTTATGTAATCCATATAAGGAACACTCACGATGGTTGAAGGCCTTTCCCTCCTCCCCAAGTGGACCCTTATAAAGTTTGGTATGGTAACCTCCGGCAATACTTTGGGTACGATACCTATAAAACCGTCATCTGACTGCGGCACTTGTAATTGCTGCGGTGTTTCTACCGGATTGTCTAATTTGTGCCCGCCAATATACATTCTATTTACATTGTGTTCCTGACCAATGACAAGAGGACTCAATTCAGTTTTCAGAATTGAAGTAGTCGTATCATATATCATAACGCCTTTTCTGACAGCGGTTGTATATCCGGGCGCGCGTACCAACACGTTGTACATGTAGTAACGGGGTTCTGATCCCGGGTTTTCCACATTCAATTTATCTGGTGCTTCCAGCATTACCTCAGGAGCATTTCCGGTTTCGTCCGTATGTAATTCATAAAGAATTTGATTACCTTCATTTGTTATGGTGATCGAAGCATCTCCAACTAAGACAGCCCCGTTTGCCGTGACGGTTTGAATTTTTAAAAAGCCCTTACCCATTATTATCTCTCCTAAAGAATATATAATCAATATATGGAGATTTGGACTAAAATGATACAAAATGATGCGAAAGTAATAAAGTGGCTTCTTGCATAACTTAGCGCGAGAGGAATGACAAGTCATGTGAAAAGACTGGCGAAGCATCGTGAACACGTCTTTCAACAACCCCAAAGGATAAATCAAGATATACAGGCTGGTAAATCAAAGCAGTCTAAAGAAGCATTTTTAATTTTTCAAACATATAATTATATTATTATAAAGAAAAGAGGAATATCTATGCTTGACTATTTTAAAAATGGCAGAGTACTTATCGCGCTAAATAGAGACTGCGTTATACCTGCGAATATTAATAACCCTATTTTTGATGGAATTGAAGCAGAAAAAGTAGAAGTAATATTTCAACCTAATAATCAATCAAATAATAGCAACATTGGGGCGCTCTTATTATTACATATAAAAGGCAAGGACGAGTTATCAGTTATTGACACAGTTGAAAAGCTTTCTAAAAATCCATGTGTGGTATCTGCCAGACCCGATTACCTTATGAATCCACACATCATTCCAAATGATCCGTATTATAGCCTGCTTTGGGGCATGGAAAAAATAAAAGCCCCTGCAGCGTGGGACTATACCGCAGGAAATTGCCAAGTAATTGTGGGCGTCGTGGACAGCGGTGTTGATTATAATCATCCGGATTTACGTGATAATATGTGGATCGTTCCAAATAGACCAGGCTACTATGGCAGGAATTTTATTAACGATAGATATCCTATTGATGAAACAGGCCACGGTACGCATGTGGCAGGAACTATCGGAGCTATAGGAAACAATTATATTGGAGTAACGGGTGTATGCTGGAATACTAAAATAGCTGCTTTATTCATAGGAAACAACCTTTTTAGCGCTTCAGCAGCCATTGGCGCAATTGATTATGCCAACAGAAACAAGATACCAATTCTTAATTGCAGTTGGGGCAACAGAATCTATAGTCCGTTTCTAGAATTTGCGATAGACAATTATGATGGATTGCTTATAGCCTCAGCCGGGAACGACGGCTCCGATAATGATATTCTTCCTATTTACCCTGCCTCTTATAAACTTAATAATATAATATCGGTTGCTGCGACTGCGCGAAACAACTATCTTGCTTCTTTTTCAAATTACGGCGCAGCAAGCGTTCATATTGCCGCGCCGGGAACTGATATTTTCAGTACATCTTTATTAAACAGCTATAGTTATATGGATGGAACATCCATGGCAGCTCCTCATGTAGCCGGGGCAGCCGCTTTGCTAAAAGCATACAGGCGAGATCTATCTGCTTTAAGGATGAAAGAGATTATTCTTTCAAGTGTCGATAAATACCCTCAACTTTATGGCAAAGTATTGACAAGTGGTGTTCTAAATATAAGTAGAATGATTGAAATGGCAGCTTTAGCAGGTCGATAAACATCTGCGTGCCGATTTAAAGAAACGTCTTTTTAATCACTGACGATATTTCGGATGAGTTTAAAAGCTACGCAATTGCTTAAATGTATTTAACAAATCCAATTTGCCATAACCCCATAAAGGACTTGGATAATTAATATTGGGGTCACGCCTGCAGCCTCTTATTAATAATGCTTTTATACGATTCGTATTGAGACTTACATCATTTCGTTCAACAATACCCCATTGTAACATTAAGGCAGATGCTCCGGCTGTTATTGCCGCCGCTACACTTGTGCCTGTCATAGTTCCGCTGCCCATTGGATAAATCCCGGATACATCAACTCCAGGCGCCACTAAATCGGGTTTTACAAGCGAAATTCTGGTAAATCCCCAAGAAGAATTAATATACAGGCTATTGTCTCTGTCATTATATGCGCCACTGGTAATACCACCTATTGATGCTCCCGGTGTAACAACAGTTGTAAAAGGGTCTGGGGTTAAAAACCGAATTCCGGGAGTTGCCAAACCTGTTATAGGAAGCCAAGCGTCAAATCTTCCATCTAAAATAATATCTCCATGTAGGGTCACGGTCCATATACCTGGTGTGGGGCTGTAGAACCCTATACGTATATAATGAGCTCCAGAACTGGCAATAGGAAAGAAGTATGCCACTCTTATTCTGGCTCTTTCCAATATTAGTTGTGTTTCTGTTATTGAACCGGATATAGCAACGGCACGCGATATAATTTCACCAAGAGGAGATCTTAATGATACAGACATTCTGTCAGATTTGTCAGCGAATATATTCAGCGCAAAATTATTAGCATTATCGGGAACCCGGATTTGAATATCATAAGTAGAATTTGTTTCGGGCAGAGTACCGCTCGTATGATGACCAGTATTACTTTCATTCCCTGCGGCAGTACAAACACATATTCCCGCTAACAGTGAAATTCTGGCAATATATTCCTCGATAACTTCAAAGCCGTCATGACTCGACATGTTAGATCCTAATCCAATGCATATTGCCAGCGGCATTCTAAGTGCATTTGCCTTATCAATCATATAATCAATGGCAAGCATGACATCAGCAGCTGAAAAAACATTTTGCTGACTCTCAGGTATTAAATATAAATTACTTAAAGCTTGCTGCATTCTTCTTAGTTTTACAACAAGCAAATCAGCATCCGGAGCGGCGCCAATATATTCAGTATCTTTTCTGCTGGCAGCTACTGATGCCAGAAATGTACCGTGTCCTACCGTATCGATTGAAGGAACTATACTATATGGATTATCTGCTTTCAATGCTTGATTGATCTGTTCATCTGTATACTCACTGCCAATTAAAAACCCGTCCGGGCTATTTCCTTCAATCGTTTGGTCCCATATATATCTTATTTTGCTGGTGCCGTCTTCATATTCAAACGCTTCTTTTGTATAATCTATACCGGTACCTATAACTCCTATTAATGTACCACGGCCCCGCAGATCTAAAAATGGCTGATTCTGTACCTGTATGATAGTAGAAGCCTCTAAACTTGCCCTTCCAAGAAGCGTCATCGCATCAGGGAATATCTCAATGTATGCAGTACCTAATATATCTACTAAGTCGAGATACCTTCTAATATCCATATGAAAAACTGCGAAACCGCCACGAACGATTTTTTCCATTTTAATGTAAGGGAGATCTTTAATTCTGTTTTCAAAATTAGGGCCATTTATTGCATATAGTTGGACTATATACGGCTGCTTTATAAACTCCTGTAAAGACATGTTTTCATATGACGATGTTTCTGCCATGCTCATTGCCTCCTGATATAAAATAATACCCTTGCGAAACCACCTCGGCAGTTTCCATCATTAAAGGTAGATCGCTGTATCAGCTCCTTCTAAATCTTATCAGTTCATCCATCGCATCCTTCACACACAATGTTCCATATCCCCACATAGTATTGGGATAGGCAATGCCGGGCATACGTTTCGCCGACCTTTGTAAAAACGCTTTTACCCGTTGACCGTACAAAAACGGATCGTTCCTCTGCACAATCCCCCATTCCATCATCAACGCCGCCGCGCCTGTCACAAATGGCGCCGCCATGCTGGTGCCGGTGAAGGTATTATAGCCGCCATGTACTCGCGCAGACCTTATACCTACCCCCGGCGCGACCAAATCCGGTTTGACGTAAACTCTTCGCGCTGTAAACCCCCGCCCCGAAAAGTCGGCTATGCTTACAATAGCGGCATTGTATGCGCCCACTGAAATTACGTTCTCGGCTGTGGAGGGTAGCGTTAGGGTGGTCGTGATGGCAGGAGTTAGGAAAGCGGTTGATGTGCCTACTTCCTCTATGGTGGGCAGCCATATGTTAAATGCCCCGTCCACCACATTTCGACCCGTGATCCGTATCCGCCAAATTCCCTTAGAAATAGATACGGTAGAGGATGGCCGACGCTCCAACAGAATAAAAATCTCTTGCTCGTCATTGTAAAAAGACGGCTGACCGTAATAAACCCGAACATCAGTGCCGTCCAATGTCATAAATGTCAAGGGTATTGTCGGATTCAGCAGCCCGCTCGACTGCCCGCCCGGGGAGATAATCTCAACATCAAAGTCATCTGTGAAATTCTTCCAAAAAGTTAAATACATGGAGGTTAGATTAAGAGCTACCGTAAACGCCGCCTCGATTGTCTGTCCACTTGAAATTTTCTCTGCAAAATGATGTCCTGCAAACCCCTCGTTCCCGGTGGCGGCAACAATTACACTCTTCCACTGCCGCGCAATGTCATTTATGTAGAGCTCGAACAGCGAGCTTCCCGAATGTGAACCATTGTTTGTTCCATAACTCAGATTGATTGCTACTGCCATGTCTAGTTCTTGCGCACGATCGATTATGTATTTGAACGCCCGCATAAGCTCGGTGGTCTTTGCAAATGATTGCCGATCTTTTTCGCCAATACGGACAACAATCAACGATGATTCCGGTGCAACTCCGGACACGACGCCTTGGCTGGCTCGGCCGTTCCCTGAAGCAATCCCGGCAACGGCGGTTCCATGCCCGTTTGTATCCATGGATGGTATGATGCGTAAGGGGTTTTCACTTCTCAGAGCAGTATTCAACTCTGCTTGAGTGTATTCAATACGCTCAGGAGAGGTTTGATTCCATAAATAAAGGATTCGGCTATCTCCGTTTTCATCCCGAAAGTCGCGATGGGTATAGTCAATTCCCGAATCGATAATACCAACAATAACTCCCTTACCGGTAAGGTTATAGCCGCCTCCATGCACCTGCGGCACGCATGCGGCGAAAGAGTTCTCCCGCAGACTAAACGTCACCGTCTTGGGCAGCTCGATGTATTCAATTTCACTAAAGTTATACAACTCGTTTATGGATTCGCTTGGCAGCGTAATGATAGCGTAGCCTCTGCCCAAATCCTCCGCAGAGATACCCATCACGTGTCTGGCCATATTCTCTTGAAGCCTCGCCAAGCTCCCACTATATTTTACTATAACTTCCTGCTCTATTATGAATTCCTCCTATACAATATATTGCTTTTCAGATTGTAAAACTTTAAAAGCGTCATAATAAAGATAATTTTTCATTTTATTATATGAGCAAATAGCCGGTTTTAACATAGTATATATAAAACATATTATTCTAAAAGGATTGATATCATGCCATTCTTTATAGACCCGCAACTCACCGGACGAGGGAGGCTGCAGGTGGACGCCCTTGCTCTTACCATCACCACGCCATTGGAAAACGCAACCGTTCGAGTAATGAAAGGGGGCGGGGAAACCGCTATTCTTGAGGAAATGCTTACCGACTCCTCCGGTCAGTCGCCCATTATAGAGCTTCCCGCTCCGCCGGTGGAGTTCTCACAATACCCGTCCGAACAAATGCCGTATAGCGAATACGATATAACAGTCACCGCCCCGGGTTTTGAGAAAATAGTGGTCGAGGGCGTACAAATATTACCCGATACCTTGTCATATCAAGATTGCTTCTTATCCCCTGTTACGGCGGCAGGCGGGCAGGTGGAGATCATTCACATAGACGAACACACTCTATGGGGTAATTTCCCACCCAAAATTCCCGAAGAAGAGGTCAAAGAGCTTCCCCCGTCAACAGGCCTCGTGGTGCTTCCTGAGGTGGTTATCCCCGAGTTCATCATCGTCCACTTAGGCCGTCCGGATGACAGATCCGCTCGGAACATCTGGATATCGTTCCCCGACTACATAAAGAACGTAGCAAGCAGCGAGATTTACGCCACATGGCCGGAGCAGACCATTAGGGCGAACGTCCTTGCCATCATCTCGCTTACACTCAACCGTGTATTTACCGAGTGGTACCGTAATCAGGGGTATGACTTCCATATCACAAACTCTACCGCCTTTGATCAGGCATTCGTCCCCGGGCGCAACATCTTTGAAGAAATTTCCCGCATTGTGGACGATATCTTCAAAGATTACATTGCCAGACCGAACGCGCGCCAGCCGTTGTTCGCCCAATACTGCGACGGGCAACGCGTATCCTGCCCCAATTGGATGCGGCAGTGGGAGTCAAGAGATCTGGGTGAAAAGGGTTTTTTTACACTCGATATACTAAGGCACTTCTACGGTTTCAACATTTATCTTAGGCAAGCGCAGCAAGTTGAAGGTGTCCCCCGCTCTTTCCCGGGGACGCCCTTACAGGTGGGGTCGATCGGCCCGGACGTCCGCAGAATTCAGGAACAGCTCAACATGGTTTCCACCCACTACCCGGCAATCCCCAGAATCAGAGTGGATGGCGTGTTTGACGAGGAAACACGCGCATCCGTGCAGAAGTTCCAAAGCATATTCCGGCTGTCCTCCGACGGTATAGTGGGAAGTGCGACATGGCATAGATTGGCTCATATATACGTTGCGGTCACTAGAATGGCGGAGCTATAAACGTGAAAAAGAGACTGATGTACTCGTCCCTTTAACTGACCAATACTTCTCTCCCCACCGTCTGATATCCGCTATCGCAGTGGGAGCATAGGGTTTGACATTGTGGGTTCTTCCCCTTTCAAACAGACAATATCACCATAAGCGCATATAGCGTTGTATTTGCCGTGCGCTATCTTCTGTTTTTTCGGCAAGCTGTTCATCAGAACGTGATTGTTCTAACTTCGTGCCCACTGGGCGCAAAGTTAAATCTGTCCGTTGTCCCTGCCGTTTCATAGCATCATAGCGCATCTTATATGACTTCGCCTTTTCGCTTGGAAGGATAACCTCACGTTGGAGATTTGCGTCCACCATTGCTATTATGGCTTCATCACGGGTCATTTGCCGAACAATGCACGGCATGGAATCCAGCCCTGCCAGTTCACAAGCCATCTTGCGTCGGTGTCCGCTGACAAGCTCATAACGACCGTTCTCTTTCTGACGGACAAGCGCCGGTGTCTGTATGCCAAAGGTTTTGACGCTATCTACCATAGCCTGCATGGATTCGTCCAGTTTTACTTGAAACGGATGGTCTGGAAAAGGGTCGATTTCAGACAGGGATATCACTAACACTTTCTCGCGTTTATCCTCGTCCCGTTGTTCTTGCGTGGTAAACAGTTCAGCGACAAGGCTTGAACTTCTCGGTAGCGCGAACGTTTGCCCCGATTTGTCTGCCACCGCGTTCCACCTCCTTTACCAGTTGTCCGTAGGCATAGGCAGCACTCCCTTTAGGCTCATAGGCAAAAATGCTCTTGCCTGATGCGCTGGCTTCCTTTACCTTAGTCGAGTATGGTATAGGATGTGGGAAAATACGGACTTTGCCTCCGTATGCTTCTTGTATGAGAGCCACTGTATTTTTCGCAAGATTAGTTCGCATATTGGCAAGGGTAAACAACACGCCTTCAATCTGTAAATTGGGGTTTATCTGCTTTTTCACCAGCGCGACGGTATCAAAAAGCTGCGTCATGCCGATAACGGACAGATATTCCGGCTGTACTGGCACGATTACACGATCGGCAGCCGCCAGCGCGTTAATGGTCATCATGCCAAGTGTAGGCGGACAGTCGAGTATGATTGCATCATAGGTAGGTTTGAGTTCTTCAAAATATGTGCGGAGGGCAAACTCTCGGCTCATAGCGTTTACCATCCTCATTTCCAGCCCAGATAGTTCAATACTGGACGGTATGAGGTCAAAGCCCTCTTCGTGATGCAGGATACCATCATGTGGGTCAAAGGGTTTGTTCTCCACGATTTTGGCAAGCTGTGTGGCTATGGTGACGGGCAATTCGTCTGGCTGTCACCAGCCTAATGACACGGTTTGTGATGCTTGACTATCTAAGTCGGCAATTAGGACTTTATGCCCACGCCGGGCAAGACCAATACCTAAGTTTGTGCTGGACACCGATTTGCCGACGCCGCCTTTTTGGTTTACACAGGCGTACACTTGGCATTTTGCATTATCGTCCATGCTCCCGCTCCCTCCTTCTCTCTGCTGATTTCTTTTGGGTCATATTCCAAAACTCCCCTCCATAAAGATATAGCCGTTTCTGACCGAATGGTCTGAAACGGCTTAAAACACAAAAAAGCCCTACTTGCAATCGCAAATAAGGGCTTTCTTTATTTTTCTTGTTTTGTTAAAATATTATTGAGCGTTCGCCGTTTTAAGGAAAGGGGTGATACTTTGAGCAAATACATCTATAGGATAATTCTTGTTATCATCCTCGTATTGCCAGTCAAAGACTAATCCAGCAAATACCACCGCAAACACCCATCACAATTTGGCGAACGCTCAACAAAACAGCCGCCTTTACTAGAAAGCACCTAGTAAGGGCTGAGTGTTCGCCGTTTCAAGGAAAGGGGTGATAGCTTGAGTAAATACGTTTACAAAATAATCCTTGTAATCGTTCTCGTATTACTAACCCGAGATTAACGGTTACTCAGCACACACACACCAAAGGCAAAATAAAAACGGTGAACGCTTAAAACGAAAAGGTCTTCTAAATCATTTGATTTAGAAGACCTTTCAATGGCTCCCCAAGTTGGACTTGAACCAACGACCCTGCGGTTAACAGCCGCATGCTCTACCGACTGAGCTATTGAGGAATATATGAAACTCTTCCGCACAAGGGTTATAACGCATTTTTATTGCCCCTCCTCAGCCGTAGCCCATCCTTACGTTTGGGCTATCGACTGAGCTATTGAGGAACATTGCATGTAGGCGTTTACCTATTTTCCCGGGACGTCGCCATCCAAGTATCGTGGGCACAAGCGAGCTTAACTTCTGTGTTCGGAATGGGAACAGGTGGACCCTCGCCGTAATAAACACCAACT
>Ga0123353_10014513_pt1 | contig 11366 bp, 13 predicted proteins | sample TergutLab28metaG_3_FD_92763 | JGI IMG/M metagenome (GOLD analysis project Ga0123353, IMG submission 92763) | Labiotermes labralis P3 segment gut microbial communities from Petit-Saut dam, French Guiana - Lab288 P3 | ecosystem: Host-associated > Arthropoda: Insects > Digestive system > Gut ... | reverse complement strand
GGGCGTGGCGGTCTTCTGCGCCAGGGCCACGGCCTTGAGCGCCGCCTCGCGGGAGGGGCTCTGCGCCAGCGACGTGCCCGAGATCAGCAGGGCCTTCGCGCCGGCGATGTAGGCCTCGTCGATGTCGCCGGGCTCCAGGGCCAGGTCCGCGATGTTCTTGCGGTACATCAGGATGCTGCTCTCGTCCCGGCTGAGGATCTCCGTGAAGGTCAGGCCGAGCTTCTCGCCGTTGGCGCAGCGCCGCACCCGGCTCGTGTCCACGCCCTCACGCTGGAACTCGGCGGTCACGTAGTCGCCGAAGCGGTCGTCGCTCACGCGGCAGAAGAAGCCGCATTTTTTCCCCAGGCGCGAAAGCCCCACCGCGATGTTCGCCGGGCTGCCGCCCAGGTACTTCTTGAAGGTGGTGCTTTCGGCCAGGGTTTGGAAGTAGTCCACGGGATTGAAGTCGATGGCCGCGCGGCCCAGCAGCACCAGGTCGAACGGGCGGGCGGGGTCGAAGGTGAGGTTGTACATAAAAAATCTCCTGTCATTTTATTGGGGGAAAAGGCTACTGGCCACCCGAAACGAGTAGCTTGACTTATTTGATCCTGCCCATTGCGCGCTCCTTCATAGATATAGTCGCCTTCGTTTTGCGTAAGCACTCTGGCGTAGAGGCGGGTGGGGATGCTGTGCATGGCTTGTCCTCCATAGATTTATCTGTAGGGGTGGCGTGCCAGCCGCCTATGTATAAAGATTCGCACGACCGCAGGTCATCCGAGCTTATGCTTAATTCTTCGGGCGGCCCACAGGCCGCCCCTACAGCCCCTGCTGCCCTACGCATTTATCTGCTCCTCCAGCGTAAACCCGCCCACCCGCTCCAGCCTCGTCACCGGATACCCCGCCGCGCGCAGCTCGCTGGAAAGCAGGGCCGACTTGCTCAGGGGGAACCACGGCAGCCCGGCCTCCTTCAGCATGGGCAGAACCCCGGCGGAAAACGATTTCGCGCCGTCGTCGAACAGCAGCAGCACGGGGCTCTCGGGCAGGGGTGCTTCCCGGCGCAGGGCGGCCATCAGGTCCCGCTCGGAAAGCGCCGTATAGCCCGCCTGCGCCAGCCAGGCCAGGTCCTCCCGGAGCGCTTCCAGAGCCAGGCCCGTGGGCTTGCTACCGTCCAAATCGCGGTAGATCACCACCGGCATCGGGCGCCCGCGGAAGGTATAGGGCGTGCTGACGGTGATGCTCTTCGTGCCGATGCTGATCAGCGCCGTAAGCAGCAGCAGCGCGCACACGCAGAAAAACCGTGTCGCCCTGGTGAAACGGATAACCATGCCCACACCCCCAACGCGCCGCGCGCGTTTGCGTCGCGCGCGTTTTGTCATCGCCTACCATAGGTATGCGGGGGCGGGCCTGGCTATGATTATAGCATATACCATTGCAAATGAAAAGATTATTATGAAAAATTCATCGATTTTTCATTGCAATGCCCCGCGATATCCTTTATAATGGGTGTAATTGAAATTCAGGAAACGGAGGTGCCCCGCTTGGATGAATTCGAACGCGAGGAAATAACGGCCGAGCCGTTGGAAACAGCAGACGTGCCCCTGGAAGATGAAATCCCCGAACAGGCAGTACTCGAAGAGGAAACCGCCGATCCGCCGCAGCCGGAGGAAGACCAGGCAAAGCCCGAAAAGCCCATCAAAGGGCCGAGGTTCTGGGCCTGGTCCGTGGCCGTGCTGCTAATGCTGTTCGGTCTGGGGATGCTGGTGCCGGCCGTCTGGAACGCGATGCTGGTCCCCCCGGCCGTCAGCGGGCTGGTCGCCGAGGCTGCCGGGAACTACGAAAGCGCCATGGAGGCCTACGGGCAGCTTTACCAGACCGACCAGGAAACCCAGGCCCTGGGCCTGCCGGCGCTCGGCCTTTCCAGCGGCACCTTTCCCATGGAGCGGCAGTACATCATCCTGGGCAAGCTCTACGGCCCGCTGTACTTTGTGCGTTACCAGATGTCCATATCGATGTCGTTCCAGCGCGTGCCCAGGGGCCTGCGCAAACTTGCGGCCCAGTGCGACGAGCTTTCCGGGATCCTCGATGGCGTCAACGTGCAGCTGGAAGCCCTCGGGGAAGCCGCCGGGGGGCAGGACAGCGCGTGGCTGCTGGCCGGGCTGGAGGCCGCGCGGGCCGCAGATGAAAAAGCGGATGCCCGCGAACTCTACTACCAGGCCATCGCCCTACAGTTCACCGCCGGCGACCCGGAGCAAAAACAGGCCAATCTGGACCGCATCGCCGCGCTGAAAGCGGACCCCGGCGGCAGGTTCTGGATGTACGAGGATGTGGAGTTCTTTTTTGCCAGCCAGAGCGGGGATTACGATACCCTGGCCGCCATCAGCGACGCCCGCATGAAGCGCAACCGCCAGGAATCCCAGGCCATGCAGGATAAGATCAGGGCGGTGTTCCTCGGCAACGGCGCGGATAAGGCCCTCGCCGAGGCAAAAGCCCTCGGCAGGCGCTCCGCGGCCCGGGACAGCATGCAGCTGGCCAAAGCGGAAATCAACTACCGCCAGGGCAAGTTTGACCAGGCCATCGCGCTGTGCGACGCCATCCTGGATAAAGCCGACCTCGCCGCTCCCGCCGAAACCCCGGCACAGACCACCGCCCTGCGCTCCGCCCTGGAGGCCGCGGGCGTAAAGGGCGTGGTACTGTTGCTGCAGGGCAAGCCCGGGGACGCGGCGGCCCTGCTCAACAGCACCTGGGACGCCGCCGAGATGAATGGCGTCAGCCCGCGCCTGAACTACGTCTATATCCTGCTGGCGGCGTATATTGCCGGCGGGGACGAGGACGGGGCCAGCGGCCTGGCGCAGCAGCTGGCCGGCAGCGGCTATGCTATCCCGCAGGTCATCAGTGACCTGCAGGAGGGCGGCACGACCATCGAAAAAATATTCACCGAAGGCTGGGGAGGGTTTGACGCATGAAAATATTATACCTGGTCACGAAGATTCTCACCTATCCCGGCGCGTTCATGAAGGGCTTCTGGGAGCACGTCGCCTGCCGCATGCTGAAAGTGCAGGTGACCGACCGCCGCTACCTGCGCCCCAATGAATTCTGCGGCCACGCCGCCCACGCCCCCGCTATGACGCCCGCGAAAGCGTATTTGCTTAGCTTTCTGCCCTACATCGCCCAGCGCATCCTGGGCTGGATTTTCGTGGGGGCCTCCGCCGCGCCGCTGCTGCTGTTCAACCTGCGCAGCCGGGAGGAGAACCCCCTGTTCGTCTTGGAAATCGTCGCGCTGTTCCTGGGGCTCAGCCTGCTGTGCAACTCCTTCCCCCAGTGGGAGGACGCAAAACGCCACTGGCGGCTGTTCTACGGCATCCCCTCGCCCGAGGAGGAGCAGGCCATGGCTGAGTACTCCGAGGCCCTGCTGGCGGCCTTCGACGCCGTGGAAGAGCCCGCCGCGGAGGAAGCCCCCGAACCCGAATCCGAACCTGAACCTGAATTAAACCTTGAAGCTGAGGTAGAATCCGAATCCGATGCCGCGCCCGAAGATGAGCAGCCGCCCGAGGAAATCCCCGCCTTGCCCGAAATGCCCGAGATTCCCCGGTTCGCGGGCCTGGCCGGCAAGATCATCTTCGCGCCCTGCAACGCGTATTTCCTGGCTGGGGCGTGGTTGGAGAGATTCGGCGTCCCCGCCATTGCGGCCATAGCGATCACCGTTGCGCTGCTGGTGTTCAGGTAAAACATCCAATGAGAAGAACTAACCGCTCCCCGGGCTAGCAACCCAAGAGCGGTTGGTTTTTTTGCATATTCTATGCGATTTTCAGCTTTTTTCTCTTAACCCCCGGAAAAATTCCCGCAGCACCCCGGCGCATTCCTCCTCTAGGCAGCCGCCGAGCACCTGCGGGCGGTGGTTGAACGGCAGGGCGAACAGGTCTGTCACCGAGCCGCAGCAGCCCGCTTTGGGGTCCGCCGCGCCATAGACCAGTAGCGGGATGCGCGCGTTGATGATCGCCCCCGCGCACATGGGGCAGGGCTCCAGGGTCACGTAGAGCTCGCACTCCCACAGCCGCCACCCGCCCAGGGCCGCGCAGGCCGCGGCGATAGCCTCCATCTCGGCGTGGAGCAGCGCGCTTTTGCCTTGTTCGCGCCGGTTGCGGCCCTCGCCCACGATCTCCCCGCGCCGCGTGACCACCGCGCCCACGGGGACCTCCCCGGCCAGGGCTGCCTCCCGGGCCAGTTTAAGAGCGCGCGCCATGAATTGTTCGGATAGTACAACCGCCGGGGCGTTTGACTGCTCCGGCGGCGTTATGCGCATGTCCCGTTGCGGCGAGCTTTCACCACAGCCCATAGATGAACCCGCCGAATATGAACTGGAATATGCTCAGCCAAAGCCCCCAGTCAGACACCAGCACCTTCAGCCAATTTACCAAGCCTTCCATACGTATTCCTCCTTCAAAATCGATGTCGTTTGTTTTACGCGCCAAACAGCTGCGCAAAGAAATTGTGAACGCTCGCCCAGAAAGCGGCAAAGTCAAGAATCCAGCCGTAGACAAGGGCTATAAATGCCATGTGGAGTCCTCCTTCCTGCTGCTGCGTATTCGATCCCGCTTATTATAGCACATCTTTTTTGCGATTTCAACAGTTTTTTAGCTTTAAGGGAAGAAAAATTTTTATTCCACCTCACACCCCGTGTAGTAGTGCTCCAATATTTCCCTGTATCCGTTGCCCTGCCGCGCCATGAAATCCGCGCCGTACTGGCTCATGCCCACCCCGTGGCCGTAGCCCAGGCACCGGATTTCGAAGGCCCCGTCCTTCCAGGCGATGGTGAAATTCGCGCTGCGCAGGTCCAGCAGGGCCCGCAGCGCCGGGCCGGAGAGGGTTTTGTTGCCCACCTCAATCTCCAGCACGGTACCGGTGTCGCTGCGCTCGCATTCGCCGAACCACTTGGCCGGGTCCTTCCCCAGCTTTACGCCGGTTTTTTCCAGGGCCTTTTCCACATCCCCGGGTTTCAGGCGCACGGTCCTGCTGTAGTCCGGCGAAAGCTTATCGCCCGGACTGTCTACGCTTTGCAGGTAGGGCAGAGCGTCGCCCCAGTAGTTCTCCGCGCTCTCGGTTTTGCCGCCGCTCACGGCGCAGTAGGCCGCGAAGATGGGCTTGCCCTCGAAGGCGACCGTCTGGCCCAGCACCGCGTCCACGGCCTGCCCCACCTTGGCCTCATGGAGCTCGTAGTTCTCCCCCCAACGCTGCCTGCGCTCCCCGGCGGATTGGTAGCCCTGGTCGCTTTTGCCCGAGTCGCTTAAGGCCTCCTTCCCGCCGATCTCCCGGCGGTAGCGGGCATAGGTGTAGCTGGCCACGGCCTGGGCCTTCAGGGCCTCCAGGTGGCTGCCCGCCTCCATTTCCGCCGCCACGCAGCCCACAAGGTATTCCCGCATAGCCACGGTTTCCGTCTTGCCGCTGGCCGTGCGCGCCACGTCAATAGTGTCCGGCCCCTGGTCCCGATCCCGGGGCCTCTCCGGTTGGCTGGCGGAAGAGTCGGCGGCCTGCTGCTGCGCCGGGGCTGTCTCCCCTGCCCCCTGCCCCCTGTCCCCTGCCCCCTGTTTGAGGCTCACAAGGGGGAGCAGGATCATCAGCAGGAGCACAACCAAACCAAAAATAAAGTGCTGCTTCAAGTTATCACCTTGACTTTTTTCCCGCGCGGGGGTATAATGATAAAATGCATATGTTCCAAATATATGCGGGAGGGCATACAGGATATGAACGACAAAAATCAAACACGGACGCGGCCCATTGCGCTGGTCTTCTTCGCCGCGCTGATGCTGGCGCTGATGCTGCCCCTGCGCCTGTGGCAGCAGCTGCACCTGGTGGAGCAGGGCACCGGCTTCTGGGTGAATACCGACGCCACCGTCACGCTGCTCTATGTTGCCCTGGGGGTGCTCGTAGCCGTGCCGGCCATCGCGGGCTTTGCCCTGCGCAAACGCGCCGCGCTGGACCTCACCCGGCGGCGGCGCGTCGTGGAGGGCGCCGCGGCGGCCCTTGTGGCGGCGGCCCTGGTCTGGGACGCCTTCGCGGCGTTCGGTTTCGCGGTGCGGCTGTTCGGCGGCGGCAGCGGCGACGCGTTCCTCGACGGCATGGAAATGCAGTCCTCCCCCGTGCAGTTTTACATACGCTCCGGCGCGATGGCCTGCGTGCTGGAAAGCCTTTCCGGCCTGGCGGGCGCTCTGTTTTTCGGCACGCTGGCGGCGATTGATTTCGCACCGGAAAAGAAGGTATACCTCAACCGGGCCCTGGCCCTGGCGCCCTTCGCGTGGGCCGTATGCCGCGTGCTGCGCCGTTTTTCGCGCACCATCGCCTACCTGCGCGTGTCCGACCTGTTCTTAGGCCTTGCGATGCTCGTGGCGCTGATGCTGTTCCTGCTGGCCTTTGCGCAGATTGCCAGCGGCGTCAACAACGCGAACAAGGGCGGCAGCCTGCTGGCCGCGGGGATCCCTGCCGCGGTGCTGGCGGTGCTGTGCTTCGTGCCGCGCTTCGTGGCCTACGGTTTCATGGGCTATGCCCCCCCGCAGGACGCCATGGTGGAATGGTGCGACTCCGCGCTGGCCGTGTTCATCCTGGCGCTTGTCATAGGGCGGGCGTATCTGGCCGCGCCGGGGGCGGCGGCTATAATAAAAGAGAAAAATGATGAAATGATCGAGGAAAAATAAATCTCATGCACCTGTTCCTCTCCAACGCCCTCATCGCCCTGAAGCAGGTGGCGATGCTCTACATAATCGCGGGCATGGGCTTTGCCGCCGAGCGGCTGCGCTGGTTCCCGGAGGCCACGGCGCGCCTGTGCACCAAGCTGCTGCTCTACGTCGTGACGCCCAGCGTCATCGTCAACTCCTTCCTCAACATGGAGTACTCCCCCCAGGCGGTGCACGGGCTGCTGATCTCCCTGGCCTGCGGCGCGTTGCTGCACGGGACCGGCATCGCCATGAGCGAGCCCATCTTCCGCAACCGCGGCAACCGCAGCGGCCAATCCGGCATCGAAAGCGTGCTGCACTTCGCCTCCATTTACGGTAACTGCGGCTACATGGGGCTGCCCCTGGCCCAGGCCATGGTGGGCCCCCAAGGCGTCTTCTACTGCTCGGTGGTGATTCTCACCTTCCAGGTCTGCTCCTTCACCCACGGCAACTTCGTGATGTCCGGCGGCATTATGGGCCGGCGCGGGGACGAAAAAACGCGGTTCCAGTGGAAAAACCTCGTCCTCAACGCAGGGGTGCTGTCCGTGGCGGTGGGTCTGCCGGTTTTCCTGCTGCGCATCCCCGTGCCCGATTTGATCCGCACGCCCCTGGGCGCCGTGGCCTCGATGAACTCGCCCCTGGCCATGCTGATGTTCGGCGCCTATCTTTCGCGCACAAGGATGCAGGGCCTGCTGCGCAGCAAGAAGCTGTTCGCCACGATGGGCATCAAGCTGTTCGCGGTGCCCGCCGTGGTGATGGGCGTGCTGCTGCTGTGCGGCGTGCGCGGCCCCCTGATGAACGCCATGCTGATCTCCGCCGCCGCGCCCCCGGCCAACAACACCGTGGTGTTCGCCGCGCGGCACGGGCGCGACACGGGCTACGCCGCCCAGGTGGTTAGCCTGCTCAGCCTGCTATCCATCGTCACCATGCCGCTGATGATCGCCCTGGGGCTTTCGCTGTGAACCTTTCGCTTGTAGGGGCGGCTGACCACAGCCACCCGCGCAAAAATAAATCAAAAGGAGATCTCACCATGCAGAAGTACGAATGTGCCTGCGGCTACGTCTATGACCCCGCCGCCGGCGACCCCGACAACGGCGTCGCGCCCGGAACACCCTTCGAAAACCTGCCCGAGGACTGGGCCTGCCCCGTATGCGGGCTGGAAAAAAGCTTTTTCACACCGGCGTAGAAATCTTTCACAAAATCCCTGTTGACAAAATATGAACATTCATGCTAAAATAGCTTCATAAAAATGCGGGAAGGAGGACAACGCAATGGAAGGCATCCTGTTATTCCTGGAAGGACTCGGCAAATTCTTCGGTCTGTTCGGCGAAACCAGCCTCGTGATTGGCGGCAACTGGTATTTCGGGAAGTTCCTGGCGGATTTCGTCGCCTGGCTGATTGACTTCGGCACCCGCATCTTCGGCTAATCACGCACCCGCACGCAGGCCCTCCGATGGAGGGTCTGTTTTGTGGTGTAGGGGCGGCTGACCACAGCCGCCGCAATAAACGCAAAGGAGACTACACATGCGCTACCAACCCACCTGGGAATCCATCAACGCCCGCCCCGTGCCCGCGTGGTTCGAGGACGCGAAATTCGGCGTCTTCATCCACTGGGGGCTGTATTCCGTGCCGGCCTACTCCCGGCGCGACAAGTATGCCGAGTGGTACCAGAAGCAGCTGGAGGGGAAAAGCCCCGAGGTCCTGGCCTTCCACAACCGCGCCTACGGCGAAAATTTCCAGTACGCCGATTTCGTGCGGGACTTCAAAGCCGAGCTCTTCGACGCGAAGGAATGGGTCGGCCTGTTCGAACGCGCGGGGGCGAAATACCTCAACCTGACCTCCAAGCACCACGACGGCTTCTGCCTGTACCCCAGCCCCTACGCCAAATTCTGGAACAGCGTGGACGTCGGCCCCCACCGGGACCTCTGCGGCGAGCTGCGCGGCGCCTGCCAGGGCAGCGCGGTCAAATTCGGTGTATACCATTCGATCTACGAGTGGTATCACCCGCTGTACCTCAAGGACCCCGCGCGCTACGCCCTGGAGCACCTGCACCCCATGATGAAGGACCTCATCGAACGCTACGAGCCCTGGACCCTCTTCACCGACGGCGAGTGGGATCAGCCCAGCCAGGTCTGGCACTCCACGGAATTCCTTGCCTGGCTGTACAACGACTCCCCCGTGCGGGATTTCATCGTCCCCAACGACCGCTGGGGCAGCGAAACCCGCAAAAAGGCCCTGGGCGGCAACCGCACCACGGAGTACGGCCACATCGTGGTGGAGCAGGAAAACCCCAAGGTCTTCGAGGAGTGCCGGGGCATCGGCCACAGCTTCGGCTTCAACCGCGCGGAGACCTGCGAGGACTACCTCACCCCCGGCGCGCTGGTGGAGATGCTGGTGGGCTTGGTGTCCGTGGGCGGCAATTTCCTGCTCAACGTGGGCCCCGCGGCGGACGGCACCATCCCCGCCATCATGCAGGAGCGCCTGCTGCAGATGGGCGATTGGCTGCGCGTCAACGGCGAAGGTATCTACGGCTCCCGCAAATTCAGGGAAAGCGCCCAGCCCGGCGTGTGGTACACCCAAAGGGATGGCCAAATCTATGTTTTCCTGAAGAGCTACCCCTTCGGCACTGTGGTACTGGAGGATTTGCCCTACGACCCCGCCTACGCGCCCGCCCTCCTCGGCTGGAAAGGCGAGGGCAATCCCGTCACCCTCCTCAACGCCGACGGCAAAACCGCGCTGCGCTTCGAGCCCTTCCCGCCGCAGGCGCTCGACAGCCAATGGGTGTATGGCGTGCGGATGTGACGCATATATATAGAAGAGGCTGTAGGGGGCGCTGACCACAGCGCCCCGCAGGAATAGGGCGGCTGGCACGCCGCCCCTACAGGCCGCAATCCACCAATCAAGGAGGGCCACCATGCCATACGAGCTCATCGACATCCGTGACACCGAAAACCCCGTGAAGCTCATCGCCGACGATTGGGCGCTGCTCAGCGCGGGCACGCCGGGGGACTGGAACACCATGACCGTCAGCTGGGGCGGCGTCGGGGAGATCTGGGGCTTCGACGCCGCGTTCGTCTTCGTGCGCCCGCAGCGCCACACCATGCAATACCTCGACGCCAACGATACTTTCACCCTGGCCTTCGGCCTCCCGCGCGAGACCATGGCCCTGTGCGGCAAAATCAGCGGGCGGGACGGCAACAAAATTGAGAAGGCGGGCCTCACGCCCTACGAAGAGGGCGGCGCCGTCTGGCCCGCGGGCGCGAAGCTCGTGCTTGTATGCCGCAAGGCCGCCAGGCAGGCCATCGAGCCCGCCGGGTTCATTGACCCGCGCATCCAGGGCAACTACCACGGCGACTACCACAAGATGTTCGTGGGGGAAATCGTGCGGGTGTACAGGGCAACGGCGTAATACGGCGTAAAAATTAAAAAAACACTGGAAATCTCCCGCAACCTATGCTATACTATATATTGGTATCATTTTGGTGCCACGGCATCGCAATGCCGGGGTATAACATGGGAAGGACGCACGCCTGCATGTACGCCTATCTGGATAACGCCGCCACAACAATGCTCAGCCCCGCCGCCAAAGCGGCCATGCTCCCGCTGTTTGACGATATATACGGCAACCCATCAAGCCTGCACCGCTACGGGCAGCAGGCCTCTGCCGCATTGGAAAGCGCGCGCGTACGCATCGCCGCCTGCCTGAACGCCGACCCGGGGGAGGTCACCTTCACCTCCGGCGGCAGCGAGGCCGACAACCAGGCGATCTTCAGCGCCGCCATGCACGGCGCGAAGGCCGGCAAAAAGCATATCGTGTCCACACAGATCGAGCATCACGCGGTTCTGCGCTACCTGAAAGCGCTGAAAAGCGAGGGTTTCACCGTCACCCTGCTGCCGGTGGAGCCGGAAACCGGCCTGCTGCGCCTGCCCGACCTCGAGGCCGCCCTCACAGACAACACCTGCCTGGTGACCGTCATGATGGCCAACAACGAGATCGGCACCGTCCAGCCCGTCGAAGAGATCGCGCAGCTCTGCCGCGCGCGTAAAATCCCTTTTCACACCGACGCCGTGCAGGCCGTGGGGCATATCCCCGTGGACGTAAAAGCGCTGGATGTGGACATGCTTAGCCTGGCGGCGCACAAGTTCCACGGGCCCAAGGGCGCGGGCGCGCTGTACTGCCGCCGGGGGGGCGTGCCCCTGCGGCCGGTCCTGCTGGGCGGGGCGCAGGAGCGCGGCCGCCGGGCCGGCACCGAGAACCTGCCGGCCATCATTGGCATGGCGGCGGCTCTCGAGGAGGCCGTATCGGACCTGCCCGAGGTGGGTACGCGCATCGCAGGGTATCGGGATCAATTGATCGGCAGCCTGCTGAAAATCGACCGCGCGCATCTCAACGGCGACAGATCGCGCCGCCTGCCGGGCAACGTGAGCTTCTGCTTCGAGGGCCTGGAGGGGGAATCCCTCCTGCTGCTGCTGGATGCCCGGGGCGTCGCGGCGTCGTCGGGCTCGGCGTGCACTTCGGGCTCGCTGGAGCCCAGCCACGTACTGCTGGCACTGGGCCGCCCCCACGAAATCGCCCACGGCTCCCTGCGCCTGAGCCTTTCGCGCTACACCACGCAGGAAGAGGTGGACCACGCCCTGGCGGTTATCCCGCCCGTGGTGGAGTACCTGCGGGGGATTTCGCCG